>Ga0182016_10002450_pt1 | contig 21816 bp, 17 predicted proteins | sample 712S2MmetaG_FD_120491 | JGI IMG/M metagenome (GOLD analysis project Ga0182016, IMG submission 120491) | Permafrost microbial communities from Stordalen Mire, Sweden - 712S2M metaG | ecosystem: Environmental > Terrestrial > Soil > Wetlands > Permafrost | place: Sweden: Stordalen | collected... | reverse complement strand
GGCACTCGCATGGCCGTCACGGCGGTGATATTGACGTACCAGTGCGCTGAGATGACGAGGACGGCTTTGGGCCTCTCGAGTGAGGCCCCGAAATTCGTCCAACTCTCGGTGTAGCGATTGTGCTGTAGTGCGTTCATGGGGTTACCGTGACCGATGAAGGCCGCGGGCATCAGTGGTGACATCAGACTCATTTCGACGCTGGACAGCGTAGCGGTCGGTAAATCGCGAACCGCCGTCGTAGCCTTCATAGGTGCGACGGTTGCGAATACTTCTCGGAGTGGTGATGCTCTCGAGCGCCCTCGTGGCCAGTGCCGGCGCGAGTCAGAGCAGAACGGCCACCACCAACCTGGCGTGCGCGAGTCAAATTGTCTCGACCTGGACGACGACGCAACTGGCCAACGAGACCATCGCGATCCCCGTCGAGGCCACGAATATCGGCGCGTTGGCGCCGGCGGCGCGGGCCGGTTACGGCGGAATACTTCTCTTCGGCACGACGGCCCCGGCGTCGATGCCCCAAGTCCTCGCCACTCTGCAGCGCGAACGACCCGGTCAGTACGCCTGGATGGTGATGACCGACGAAGAGGGCGGCGGCGTCGAGCGGCTCACGAACCTGGTTGGTTCGTTCCCGTGGGCCCAGACGATGGGCAAGAACCTCAACGCGACTCAGATCACCGCGATCGCGCGGCGCGTCGGCACTGCGTTATCGGTCGCGGGCGTCAACACGGACCTCGCGCCCGTGCTCGACGTCGACGGTCGCGCGCAGTTCCCGGGCGAGGCGAATCCCGATGGCTACCGCTCTTTCGGTGGCGTAGCCTCGATCGCGGCACATGACGGTACGGCGTTCATGAAGGGACTACAAGAGGCCGACGTCTTGTCGGTCGTGAAGCACTTTCCTGGTCTGGGCTATTCGACGCGCAACACCGATTACGGTCCGGCCGCGACGTTGACGTGGGCGCAGCTTCAGACGACCGGACTTGTTCCGTTTCGTCAAGCAATCGCGAACGGCGCCACCGCCGTGATGATGTCCAATGCCCGGATTCCCGGACTGTCGTCGCTTCCCGCCGGACTTTCACCCGTCGTCGTGCAGTATCTGCGCACGACACTCGGCTTTAAGGGACTCATCGTCACCGACTCGCTCTCGGCGGGCGCCATCAGCGCGCTGCACCTGGCCGAACCGGCGGCGTCGGTGAAGGCACTCGCGGCGGGCGATGACCTTATTCTGTTCGGTTCGCCGTCCTCGGTCGCGGCGTCGTTAACCTTGGCCGCCAAGATCTCGGCGGCGATTGTGAACGCGGTCACTGGGGGCACGCTTCCGCAGTCGACGCTGATCGCCGCCGCGGCTCAAGACCTGGCGGCGCGCAATCAACTGACGTGTTCCGCCGCGACGACGACGACGTGACCCTCAGAGATAGTGCGGCGGTAATTCGTTGGTTTCTCGACGGATCCGACGAATCTCTTCTTTGAGTCGGGTGATCTCTTCACGCAAGGAAGAGATGATCTCTTCGAGCTCGTCGCGCGTTGCTTCCGTCGGGGTCATGTTGTAACACTCGCATGCGGCGAGTGTCCGCGACAAACAATTCCTTCTGCGACGAAGCATTGCGTGAACGTCGCGTGTCGCACTGGAACGTATCGTCGAACTCGATCAGGGGAACAGTCCGCGTAGCTCAGTGGCTTCGGCGATGCGCTCGACACCGACGGCGATCGCCGTTTCGCGCAACGTGACTTCAAGTTGGAGGTGACGAGTCCAGATGTAGTTGAAGGCCTCGCGCAACGTCTTTTCCAGTCGGTCGTGAAAGAGTTCCGGCTCCCAGAGGTAGCCCTGCAGATCCTGGGCCCATTCGAAGTAGGAGGCGACAACGCCGCCCGCGTTGGCGAGGACGTCGGGCACCACCGCGATGCCCCGACTCGCGAGAACCGCAGCCCCTTCGCCGGTCGTGGGACCGTTTGCCGCTTCCACGACGATCGACGCCGACATCGACTTGGCGATGTCCTGGTCGATCACGCCGCCGAGGGCGGCGGGTATTGCGATGTCACTGGGCAAGGTGAAGAGCAGGTCGGCCGCGACCGGTTCACTGTCGGGGTAGCCGACGATGGTGCCGGCCTCTTTGAAGTGATTGGCCATGATCGTGGGATCAATACCCGCGGGCACGTGGATCGCGCCTCGGATATCGGCGACGCCCACGACTTTCATGCCGCGATCGCTCAAGAGCTTCACCAACGGCGCGCCGACCTTGCCGTAGCCCTGGATGACGACACGCTGTTCACTCGCGAGTCGGCCCATGCGCTGGAGGATGGCGCTGGTGCAAATCGTCACACCGAGTGATGTCGCGCCGGCGTGACCGAGCGTGCCGCCGATGGCGAGCGGCTTACCGGTGACGACGCCGGGGATGTTGTGTCCGGCCAGCATGGACACGGTGTCCATGATCCAACTCATGACCTGGGTATCGGTATTGATGTCCGGGGCGGGAATGTCGCGGTCCGGTCCAATCATCGGAGCGATCGAGAAGGCGTAGCGTCGAGTCAGTCGCTCCAGTTCGCCACGGCTGAGCGCCGCGGGATCGACACGGATGCCACCCTTCGCGCCGCCGTAGGGGATATTGACGACGGCGCACTTGATAGACATGTCGGCACTGAGCGCGGCGATCTCATCGACGTTCACACTGGGGTGAAAACGGATGCCGCCCTTGCCCGGACCCCGCGCGGTGCTGTGTTGGATCCGCCAACCGTGGAACATCTCGACTTCGCCGGAGTCCATGCGAATAGGGACCGCGACTTCGAGGATCCTCTCGGGGGTGACGATTCGCTTGATCAAACCTTCGTTCAGGCCGAGCAGGTGCCCGGCCGTCTCGATGAGCGAAGTGACATGCAGCCACGGATTGAATTCGTGAGGGGTCGCCTCAGTCGGACGCGTGACCACGTTGTCACCAGCCTTTAATTTTGTGAAAGCGAGTTTGCTTACAGATACCAGCGTAGGCGAGGTTTGCGCCGTATTCGGTCCAGTCAAGGTCGCTTGATACTCTGACGACCATGACCGCGCCCTCTCGTCCTGCCCTGCAAATCTCCACGATCCTGGCCTACAACGGTGGTTTCAAGGAGGCCGCGCGAAGCGTGGCCGAGATGGAAAAGGCCGGTCTCGACCTCGTGTGGGTCGCCGAGGTCTACGGATTCGACAGCCCTTCCCTGATGGGGTACCTCTCGGCGTTGACCGAGCGCGTCCAGATCGGCTCGGGAATCATGAACATCTACTCGCGCACGCCCTCACTCATCGCCATGACCGCCGCGGGCATCGACGCGCTCTCCGACGGGCGTTTCCACCTGGGCCTCGGCGCCTCGGGCCCCCAGGTCATCGAGGGTTTCTACGGCGTGCCGTACGCGAATCCACTCGGGCGAACTCGAGAGATCGTGGATATCTGCCGCAAAATCTGGAGGCGAGAGGCGCCCCTCGTCCACGAGGGCAAGAACTTCACACTTCCGTTGCCGAGCGATCAAGGCACCGGTCTCGGCAAGGCCCTCAAGATTTTGACGCACCCGGTGCGTAATGAGATTCCAATCTGGATCGCGTCGTTGGGCGAGAAGAACGTCGAGATGACCGCGGCGATCGCCGACGGGTGGCTGCCGGTCTTCTTCATCCCCGAACGGGCTCACGAGGTCTGGGGAGCCTCCCTCGCGGCCGGTCGGGCCAAGCGCGACCCGTCGCGCGGTGAGCTGATGATCTCGGCCGGTGGCTTGCTCGCCATCGGCGAAGGAGATGACGTGACGGCCCTTCGAGAGTTCTCGCGTCCCATGACCGCCCTCTACGTCGGCGGCATGGGCGCGAAGGGCAAGAACTTCTACAACGAGTTGATGGTGCGCTACGGCTTCGAGAAGGAGGCCGCCATCATCCAGGACCTCTACCTCAGTGGCAAAAAGAAGGAGGCCGAGGCGGCGATACCCGACGAGTTCTTGGAACTCACGACGCTGTGCGGCCCGGCGAGTTACGTGAAGGAGCGCGTCGCCGCGTTCAGGGAGGCCGGCGTCACCCACTTGCAAGTGCACCCGATCCCGCTCGGCGGGCAGACCTCGGCGTCGCTCATCGAGGCTGTCAAGGAGATGGCTTAAGGGTCCGGCACGTCGGCGCGAGTCGCGTCGCGGCCGCCCGAGGCGAGCCACGCGTCGTACATGGTGGCGTAGGCGCCGCCTCGAGCCAGAAGTTCCGCGGGTGTACCCATCTCGAGGATGCCGCCGTGGTCGATGACGACGATGCGGTCGGCCCGTTGAGCCGTCGTCAAACGATGCGCGATGAGAATCGCCGAACGGCCCTCGAGGAGTCGATCGAGGGCCCGCTCGATGACCGTCTCGCTTTGCAGGTCGAGTGAGGACGTCGCTTCGTCCAAAATGAGCACGCGGGGTCGCGCAAGGAAGGCCCGCGCCAGCGCGAGCTGCTGGCGCTCGCCGGCCGAAAGCGTCTGGCCACGCTCGTGCACCGGTGTGTCAAGCCCTTGGGGTAGCCGGTCAACCAAATCACGGAGCCCGACGACGTCGACCGCGGTGTTGATCTCGTCCTCGGTCGCTTCGGGGTGGCCGAAGCTCAGGTTGGTGCGGATGGACCCCGCAAAGAGGAAGGGCTCTTGGGGTACGACGCCGAGCTGTGAGCGAAGCGAACGCAGGGTGACGGTCCGGATGTCGATCCCGTCGAGGAGCACCCGGCCCGACGTGGGGTCATAGAAGCGGTTCGCGAGCTTTGCCATGGTCGACTTGCCGGCGCCCGTCGGACCAACGAAGGCGACGGACTCGCCAGGGGAGATCTCCAGATTGACGTCGTGCAACACTGGCTCGTCGCTCAAATACGCGAAGTCGACGTGCTCGAAGGTTATTCGGCCCTCGATGACAGGCAGGTCGGTCGCGTCAGGCACCTCGTCGACGCTCGGCGCGGTGTCGAGCAGTTCGCGCAGCCGGATGATCGACGAGCGTCCCTGTTGCAGTGTCGTGTACTGCTGGACGAGCAGTTGGATCGGTGCGAAGAATCGATTGAGGTAGAGGAAGAACACGATGAGTTGCGCCACGTTGAGTTGGTGGTTCAAGACCATGTGGCCGCCGATGCCGAGCAGCATGGCCTGGCCCAAGATCCCTATCATGAGCGTGGACGGACCATAGATGGCGTTGACGCGACCGGTGTAGGCGTTGGCGTCACGATAGGCGCCCACCACATGTCGGTGATTTCGGATGTTGCGGCGCTGGCGGTTGTTCGCGGTTACGACGCGAATCCCGTAGAGCGACTCGGAAAGGTCCGCCAAGACGTTCGCGATTCGGTCGCGCGCGAGGAGGTAGCCCTTCTCCGACGCTTGGTGATACCAGATCGAAAAGACGACGAGGAGGGGCACCACGAGCAGCACGGTCCAAATCGCGAGCTCGACGTTCGTGAGAAACAAGATGACGGTGATGACGACCATCGTGAGTCCCTGGAGCGCGAACTGGCTGATGCCGTCTTGAATCAGCTGTTGTAAATTCTCGATGTCACTCGTCATTCGACTCATCAAGACGCCGGCCTTCTCTTCGGTGAAGAAGTCCAGGCTGAGTCGCTGGAACTGCGTGAAGACTCGAATGCGGAGGTCGTGCATGACACGCGAAGAGAGCTTGCCCGTGACGTTGACCTGCTGACGTTGGAAGTAGACACTGACGAACGCGAGGGCGAGGTACAGCACCGCGCACACCACGATCACGCTCAAGCTCTTGTGGCGCTCCATCCCGTGACTGATGGCGAACTCGGTGAGGAGCGGTCCGGCCTGCAACGTGAGGCTGATGACGATGACGAGCGCCGAACCGGAAACGACCCACTTGGGGTAGGCGCGCAGCAGTTGAGGAAGGGTCAGACGCTCGCGTTCCTTCTCGCTCGGTCGTTGCGTGAAGTGAACGTGGGACGCCGGGCGAACGGGTTCGCTCGCGAGCAGCTTCGTCGCCTCCTCCATCAGCTCTTCGGGAATGCCGCCGAAGGGCAGTCCCGCTCGTCCGCTGGCCGAGGACGCGCTGGGACCGAACATCGCTCCGCCACCGGGACCGCCCCAGCCCATTAGGACCCCTCGCTCGACGTGGTCTGGGCGAGAATCACTGAATACAGCGGTTCGCGCTCGAGCAACTCCTCGTGCGTGCCACTCGCGATCACGTGACCTTCATCGAGCACCAAGACCCGACTGGCGAGTGCGATGGTCGAGATACGGTGCGCAATGACGATCGTGGTGCGCTGTGCCAAAAGACCGCGTAGCGCCTCATAGATGCCGGACTCCACGTGCACGTCGATCGCGCTGGTGGCGTCGTCGAGGATGAGGATCGGAGGATTGAGGAGCAACGTTCTGGCAATCGCGATGCGCTGGCGTTGACCGCCGGAGAGGGTATAGCCACGCTCGCCGACGACGGTCTCGTAACCATTGGGCAGGCGCACGATGAACTCGTCGGCGTTCGCGGCGAGTGCCGCCGCCCGAATCTCCTCAAAGGAAGCGTCGGGCCGTCCGTAGGCGATGTTGTCGCGGATGGAGATGGAGAAGAGGAAGGGCTCGTCGAGCACGACGCCGACGTTCTCGCGCAGTGAGGTGAGTGTCACGTCACGCAGGTCGTGTCCGTCAATTGTGACGGCACCGTCGGTCACGTCGTAAAAGCGATTGAGCAGTCGCGCCACGGTGGACTTGCCCGATCCGGTGCGACCGACGATCGCCACCGTCTCTCCGGGCGAGAGGTGGGCGTCGAAGTCGCGAAGAATCTCGGCACCGTTGTCGTAGGTGAAGTTCACGTGATTGAAATCGATCGCGCCACGTACGTCAAGGAGGTCGTAGGCGCCCGGGCGCTCCACGATCTCTGGATTCTCGTCGAGGATTTCGAAGATTCGCCCGGCGCTGGCCTTGGCGCGCTGTCCCATCATGACGAGCTGGCCGAGCATCATGAACGGTGCCTGGAGCATCAAGAGATACAGACTGAAGGCGAGGATTTGGGGATAGACCAGGTCTCCGTGCAGAACCATCCAACCACCACAAAGCAGTACCAGGGCGAGTCCCAATTGGGGCAGGTTCTGGACCCAGGGCGACCAGATCGCTCGAATGTTCGCGTCCTTGATGTAGGCCCAGGCAACACCTTCGGCGGCGTCGGCGAGGCGATCAATTTCCGCCTCCTCCTGCGCGAACGACTTCACCACGCGAACACCGTTCACGTTCTCATCGACGATCGTCGCGACCTCGGCCAAGCGGGCCTGGGTGATCCAAGAGATCGGGAACATGACCCGGCGCATCTTGATGCCGACCACGTACAGAATCGGCATCACGATCATCGAGATCAGCGCCAGCGCCCAATTAATACTGAGCATGAATCCAAAAGCGACGACGCCGATGAAGCACTGCACGATGATGAGCGGCGCGAAGATGGAGTACATCTGGACACTGCGAATGTCGCTGTTCGCACGGCTGATGAGCTGACCAGACTGGACGCGGTCGTAGAAACTGAACGAGAGCCAGGTCAAGTGCTGGTAGATGAGCGAACGCAGGTCCGCCTCCACGTTATAGGCGGTGTTGTAGAGGAATTGCCGAGAGATGATGCCGGCCGCTCCGGCCAATAGCCCCACGATGACGAGCGAGACAACGTCACCGTGTAGCGACGCCACGTGATGCACGAACGTGTGGTCGATGTCGTTGCTCAGCATGTTCGGCACGAGCACCTGGAAGATGAGACTCACGAACGAAAGGACAATCGCTGTCACGAAGGTCACACGGTGTGACTGAATCACTGGAAGTACACGGCGCCACCAGGTCAGGCTCTGATCGCGCGAAATCGCGTGACGCGGACCCGGGTACTTCGACCGTACGCCCCCCAAGGGATTGGCCGAATGCTGCTCTCGCTCTCGCTCTCGGACGCGTTCGGAACGCGAAGAGAGGAAAAGAGCCATTGATCAATAATACCGGTCGTCTGCGACCTCGATTCCCGGTAAATGACTTCGTCAACGCGTGAACATCGCTCGGCGTAGTGTGACCTCGTGCCCTCACTACACGTCATCAATCACCCCATTGTCGCGGACAAGGTACGCCGACTGCGCGACGTCGCGACGTCGAACGCGGACTTCTTGCGCTTGGCGGGCGAGATTTCACGATTCGTCGCCTACGAGGCCTTTCGCGACACGCCGGTCACCGTCACTTCCGTCGATACACCCGTGCTGAAGGGTGCGCCAGCGGTGCGCATCGACACGGAGTATTTGATTGTCCCCATCCTTCGGGCCGGTCTCGGCATGAGTCCGGCGGTCCAAGAGGTCCTGCCGCACCACCGAGTGTGCCTGGTCGGACTTCGCCGAAACGAAGAGACCTTGAAGCCCGACGTCTATCTCGACGGACTGCCCGAGTCGCTCATTGGGGTGCACGTCGTGCTCTGTGATCCGATGTTGGCGACTGGTGGATCGCTGGTCTGCGTACTGGATATGCTGCGCCAACGCGGCGCAGGCGACGTGACGGTCTTGTGTCTCATCGCGGCCCAGCCCGGTGTCGACTACGTCTTTTCGAAGCACCCGGACGTCGCCATCGTGGCCGCCGCGCTCGACGCCGAACTCAACAGCGTCGGTTACATCACGCCCGGTCTCGGTGACGCCGGCGACCGACTCTTCGGGCCGCCCGCGCGCTGATCAGAGCCCGATGTCCTCGTTCCAGAGGTCGGGGTGTTCGAGGATGAAGGTGCTCAGCAACTCGGTGCAGGCGGGGTCGTCGAGCACGACGATTTCTACGCCGAGTTCGGCGAGCCAGTCGTGACCACCGTGAAAGGTCGTCGCTTCACCGATGACGACGGCGCCGATGTTGAACTGTCGCACCAGCCCCGAGCAGTACCAGCACGGTGAGAGCGTCGTGACCATCACCGTGTCGGGGTAGTCACGACGACGGCCACCCTTGCGAAAGGCGTCGGTCTCGGCGTGCACCGACGCGTCACGCTCCTGGACCCGCCGGTTGTGGCCGGAACTGATCAGTGTGCCGTCGCGCAAGTACAACGCTGCGCCAATGGGGATGCCGCCCTCGCTGAGACCGAGCACGGCTTCGTCATACGCGGTCACGAGCATTCGTTGAGCGAGGTCGCGATCGAGCGGTGAAGTGGATGAACTCATCGGTTAAGTATGCTCGCTCATCGTGGGTGAACGCACATACTCCGTCGACATCGGCACACAGCGCGTTGACCTCCCGCTCGTCGCGCTCAACGAACAACTGGCCCTGGCGCTGTTGATCACCGTCGACATGGGGGTCGAGTTCATGTCTCGAGCCGGCGCCGAACTCGCGGAGATAATTCGACCTTACGACGTTGACATCGTGGCGACGGTCGCCACGATGGGCATCCCGGTCGCCGTGGAAGTCACGCGTCACCTCGGGCTCGACCAGTACGTCATCTTGCATAAGACACCCAAGATCCACTTGGCCGACGCGATCAGTGAGACCGTGCGATCGATCACGACCGACGCCGAACAGCGTTTGCTCTTCGACCGTGCTCGAATCAAGGACGTCGAGGGCAAACGGGTGGCCATCGTGGACGACGTGATCTCAACCGGTGCGTCGACCGGCACCGCACTTCGACTGCTGCGCGGCGTCGGCGCCGAGATCGTCGTCATCGGCACGCTCGTGACCGAGGCGTCGATCTGGCGAACCTCGCTCGGCGAGGACGCGTCGATGGTGCGCGCGCTCGGATCGATCCCCGTTTTTCGACCTGATGGATCGGGCGGTCTCGTCGAAGACTGGGCGGGATAACTGTACCAATGACGACGCCCCCGAGCCGAAGCTCGGGGGCGTCGCGTACGAACCTATGACGTCGGTTCGAGTTCTTGTTGCTTCGCGACCTGTCGGGCCACGTTGCCAGTGACCTTTTCGAGCACGAAGTACACCAACGCAGCCACGATGATGCCGGTCGGCACCGAGAAGTCGGCGCCGCCGTACCAACCGGCGCTACAGACGTTGTGCACGAGATTTCCGGCGCAGGCGCCGCCGTAGTGATTCGATATCGGGGTCATCCAGTGGAACGGGAAGTTGACCGGTGGTGGCGCCTTGGAGAAGGCGATCGTGGAACAGACCATACCGACGACGAAGGCGACGATCGAGTTCCAGTTCACGCCGGTCTTGCCAACGAAGTAGATCCCACTCTTGTCGTCGCGCTGGAGTTCTGAAGCGCTGTAGCGATACTTTCGGATGATCCAGTCCATCAAATAGATACCGAGCCACGGAGCGATCCACACGATGATGACGCCGACGAACTCTTTCATATAGAGCGAGAACGTCGACTGGAACATCGCCCAGATCGTGAGGCCGCACGCGAGGATGCTGTCCAGCACGACGGCCTGGTATCGCTTGAGTTTGAGACCCATCGCCTGGAGCGAAACGCCCGAGGAGTAGAGGTCGAGTGAGTTGATGCCGAAAAGCTGCACGATGGCGAAGATCAGAAACAGCGCGACGACCCAACTCGGAATGGTGTGCTGAATGTGCAACGCTTCGAAGGGATTCGATCCGTTCCAGGCAGCGGACTGGGCGCTCGAGGAGATGAACGTGAACGTCGCCGCGCCGAGCACCATCATGAAAATCTCAGGAATCGCCGTGCCGAGGAACATCCAGCCGACGATGGAGCCCTTGCTCGCGTCTCGGGGCACGTAGCGGGTGTAGTCGTTGCCGCACTCCGTCCAGCCGAGACCGGAGAGTGCGAAGGTGAAGGCCAGACCGGCCGAGAAGAGTTCCCAGCCACCACCGAATCCCTTGAAGCTCGCGGACCCGTGCTTGAAGTCGTAGAACGCCAACAGCACGAAGATCGCGCCGAAGGGAACGATTAGTGCCCGAAGGACCTTGACCATCGTCGCGTGGCCGAGGTACGGCATAACGGCCTGGATCGCTGCGGCGAGGATGATGTAGGTGACCTTCAGACCACTAGAGGTGTGGACGCCGGCCATCTGGGAGAGCACCAGCCCGGCGCCCACGATAAGGATGAGTCCCTCGGTCTCGAACCCCAACTGAGTGAGCCAGTTGAAGAAGCTGAGCAGCCGCGAACCGCGAGTGCCGAAGGGCGCTCGAGAGATCATGAACGCCGTCGTACCGGTCTCGGGACCCTGCAACGACGCGAGGCCCAGTAAGAAGTAGGAGACGTTGCCGATGATGATGACCGCGAGCGCGGTGTAAAAGCTGAAGCCGAAGCCCATCAAGAGCGCGCCGTAGATGAAGTACTCGACGTTTATCGAGGTGCCGGCCCACAGCGCGGCGATGTTGCGCGGAGTCGCCCAACGCTCGTTTTCGGGGACGTAATCAATGCCTCGTCGTTCAACTTTGAAGGCTTCGTCGCCCACGGATCCATCGTGAATACCTATGCCTGTCGCCACTCGTGTGGTCCTCCCTAATAGATGGTGTGCACCTGATACAACTCTGTGAGGTGCTAGTCGTACGCGCCCAGTATGCCCGAATTCAATTGACGGATGAGGCCCTCGTGACGACATCGTGACGAACTTCGAGATTTAGTACCTTCTTAGGCCCTCCCAATGGCCCCCACACACTCGTTGGCCAAGATGTTGCTGTCTCGAATTCCCCCGTTCGAGGCAGAAGGAGAACCTCCCATGATCCAACCAATCCGCAAGAGAGTCCTACGAAATGTGGGACTCTCTTCGGCCATCGCCGTCACGGTGCTCGTCAGTGGCGTCGGCGTCGCGAGTGCGTCGACGCATTCACCGAAGTCCGTAAGTGCGCTGGCCCTTCGCAGCTCGAGAGACGCCAGCACGACGTCGCCGCCGCCGATGCCGCCTCGTGGACCGAGTGGCGTCGGCGGCGACGTCACCGCTCTAACAAGTTCCTCAATCACCATCGTGAACTTCGACGGCACCGCGAGTACCTACGTGATCAACTCCTCGACAGTTGTCACGAACCTTCGCCAAAGCGCCACTACGGCGAGTCTGGCGCTGGGTGAGAACGTCCGTATCGTCGCGAGTTCGACCGATACGAGTGTCGCGGGATCGATCGAACTCGTGCCCGCGACACTCGCCGGTCGGGTCAGCGCGATAAACGGTGACACGATCACGGTGACGGGTCCGAACGCCAGTGCCGACACGATTCTCGTGAGCACGACAACCACTTATACCAAGTCCGGCGCCACTGCTTCGCTCGCCGACATCAGCGTCGGGTCATTCATTTTTGCCGAAGGGACCTTCAGTTCCTCACCGAGCACCATTGACGCCGCGACCGTTGGGATAGGAGATCCCGGAGCGAGCGACTGCGCGGGACCCGGTCCAGTGGGAGCCGGTGTCGTTCCTGGAGTTCCACCGGGAACGGTTCCCGAAATTGGTTCGAATGCGAGAGGAGGCGCGCCGAAATAACGCGGGCCTGCACTGTGAGGTCCCGACAAAGTCTCAGGGCCCGAGTGGTCCCTCCCTGCCACTCGGGCCCTGATGCACAATTCCCGTAGTTCTTTCAGGGCCCAGACGGCCCCCCCTTCCGTCTGGGCCCTGCTCCCTTTGAGCCAGAGGTTTGTTCATACCGCCGATTTTCTATCAACTATCAATAAGGCGTGGCTCGCCAAAGATTGACATTCAGCACGTAAAAACAGGGCGACGGCGAGGCGCTTCCGCTCAGATCTGAAGTTCGATGCCATTTAAAGTGCATCCCAGGACTTTCACAGGGCTCTCACAAATCGACCCTCCAAGATGAGGTTGTCTCGAATCAACTCGACTCGAGGTTGGGGGCAGATTTCAGAATGATCCGAACCAGGACAATGAAGATTGTCGATCGGGCCGGTTGCGCGCCACTGGCGAATCACGACCACGCGGCCACACCAACTCCTCGCGCCTCTCGTGACTATCGCGATCCAATGGCGTGTGAGCATCGGAGCCACACTCTCCGAACCGCGTTCACCAAAAGTGGTCCCGTGCGTCGGTTCTACGGTTCGCGCGAAGTGCGTGTCGCGGAACTGGGTTCGTTGCTCTACGCCGGACGCACCGTTGGAGCGAATGCACTCGCCGGTGACGAAACATGCACGGACGAAGGTATTCCGCGGCGCCGAACTTCGAAGTGTGAATATCACAGTGCAAATCACAGTGGTGGTGTTCGCGAGCCCGCAGTGATCAATTTCGGTGGCTGCAATGACCACAGCCACGTAAGAGTTTCCCAGGGTCCGTGCGGCGTCGCCCTGTCCATAGGGCCCTGGGAATTTGGCTTCAGGAGATTTCTACTCTGAACTTCTTTTCTGACGGGTTCTTGCTAAGTTGCGACCAGAGGAGCGCCAGCACAAGGCCAGTGCTCCAGGGGGAAAGCAGGACAAAGATGTCATCCACGTTCGATCGTCGATCGTTCCTTACTCACTCAGCTGCCACAATTGGTGGTGTCGCGTTGGCCGGATCGGTCGTTGACGATCTCCTCGCGACGTCGGCCAGCGCTGCAGCCATTGGCGTGAACACGGGGAAGCCGAAGCGTGGTGGGACGCTGACCGTCGGGACTCTTTCCGACGTTCCGAACTACCATATTTTTAACGGCTCACAAGGAAAGATGGACGCCTCAGGTTTCTGCGTCGCCAACGCGCTCTACGACCCACTGTTCGTGATGTCGGCGAACGGCAAAGTCGCCCTGCCGATGCTGGCCCTCTCGGCGACCCCGAACGCCAATTACACGGTCTGGACCATCGCCCTTCGCCAGGGCGTCAACTTCACCAACGGCGATGCATTCGACGCCGACATTTGTGTGGCCAACTGGGTGGCCGCCAACGCCGACCCCACGGTCGGACTGGCGATCAAGCCAATCATCACGTCAGTGACGAAAGTCGACGATTACACCGTTGCTTACAACATGGTGATTCCGTTTTCGGCGTTCCCGATCTCCTTGGCCGAGCAGCAGATCGCCTACATGGCGCATCCAAGCTCGTTCGTGCCGACCTACACCGGCAATCCGATCGGTACGGGCCCGTTCGTGGTGAAGTCCTGGCAGGTGAACGTCGAGTCCCAGTTGACCAGGAACGGCAGCTACTGGAGGTCGGACGCGCACTCTCGTCAATTGCCGTACTTGAGCAACATTCACTTCAAGACGATCGTCGACCCCGAAGCCCGCAACGAGGCGCTCCAGGCCGGCAACGTGGACATGATCCTTCAACAGAGCGGCCCGCAGATCGACGCCCTCAAGCATATGAAGGGCGTGAGCTACATCACCGACATCAATCAGCCGCGCGACCCGGGCCTCAACTTCTTGATCATGAACACGACCGGAACGATGAACCAGTACTTCGCCTGGGCCGGCGAGTTCGCGCCGCAGGTACCCGGTTCGCTCCAGTACATCTTGAAGGGCCAGGCACCGCCGTTGGCCGTCCAAGAGGCTGACTGGGTCGGCACCATGGGCGCCGTCAACCCGTCGTCACTGCAGTGGGACACGACGATGAAGCCGGTAGTGAACGACCAGAGCATTCGTACGGCACTGGCCATGGCGGTCAATCGCAGTACGTACTTCCGGGTCATCGACAACAGCGTGGGTGAGGTGGCGGACGGCATATTCCGTAAGACCTCACCGTTCTATAAGAACCCCGGTTACCCGGCCTACAACCCCACGAAGGCGAAAGCTCTCGTCGACGCCTACAAGTCGAAGAACAACGTCGCCCAAGTCGCCTTCGTCATGGACATCGTGGCCGGCAGTGCGACCGCGACCAAGGCCTTCGACTTCTTCCAACAGGAGTTTTCGAAGATCGGCGTGACGATCACTCCCCGTTCACTCGTTCAGAGCACGCTCATTAACAACGTGATCTACGGCGAGTACGACTGCGCGGGGTGGAACCAGTTCGGTGGCGTCGACCAGTCGCTCAACTACGTGTGGTTCGACTCACAGCCGGCGACGACCTCGCCGACCGCGGGCGGCTTGGGTATGTCGGGGCTTCCGGCCGGTACGCAGATCGCCGGTGCGGTGAACTTCGCGCACCAGGCTGACCCCGTCGTCGAGACGGCGTTGCTGACGGCGCTTGCGTCGCGCGTCGGTTCAGCGGCGCAGAAGGCGGCGTGGCAAGCGGTGAACCGTCGCTTCGCCATCGATATGCCCTACATCATGCTCGACGCCCTGGTCAACGCCTGGGCGGCGCGTTCCGACGTGCAGAACTGGGTGTCGGGTACGGCCGGTGACGGTACGACTCGTTGCCTCAGCCCGGACGGCGACTCGGCCCGCTGGGACCAGATCTGGAAGAGCTAGTAGCTCTTATCTCGCAGTAACGCACGAAGAAGGGGCGGCGAGAGCCGCCCCTTCTTCGTGCGTTTAGGTCGTCTCGGTGATGTTGCCCGTCACGTTGCGCCACCACCACAGCGTCGTCAGCGTGAGCAGCATAGAGATAATGGCGAGCAACGTGAAGGGGAGCGCCGAGTTGATGGTGAAGAGGAATCCCGAGACGCCAGCGGCGACGGCGAGCGCCGCCGTGTTGGACGTCGCGTAGAGGCCCTGGCGACGACTGAGTTCTCGATGGACCGCGCCCTGGCTCATCAACGACGAGATTGACGGGGCCGACAACGCCGCGCCAATCGATTCGAGCGACCCCATGAACAAGATCAGGTCGTTGTTGTGGATGTGCGGATAGATCGAGAGAAAGACCGCGCCGTTGAGCAGCCCCCCGAACGCGATGTAGCGGCGATTGGCGTGATCGGCCAACCACCCACCGAAACCGCTCAACGCTACGAAGGGGAGACAGAAGATCGTCCAGCTCAATCGGATCTGCAGTGTCGAGGCGTGATGGGCGTGCATCAAGAGACTCCAGCAGGCTTCGTAGACACCGATGACGAGGCCACCGGCGCTGGCGGCGACCAGGGCGCCGGTTAGTTGTGGGCTCCACTGCAGTCTCGGCAGCGGCGTCGGATCGAAGGCCCGGTCACCGAGGTTCGTGCGGTACGCGACGACCGCGGCGACGAAACTGATCATCCCGGCCGCAAAGAAGGCCCAGCCGAGGCTGTTCACCGACACCACGACACCGGCGATCGGACCGAGAGCGAGACCGAGTAACTGGGCGGCGATGATGCGCGATATGGCGCGACCTCGTTCGCTCTCGGTAAAGAGCGCCGCGACGGCGGACATCGACGCCACTTCGATGGCGCCGGCCGACGCGCCCTGGACCGCGCGCGCGAGAGCGAACCACGGTGCCGACACCGGCAAGAGGTACGCGGTGCTCGCGATGCCGTAGGCGATGAGGCTGTAAATTAGTATCGGTCGTCGTCCGAATCGGTCAGCCAGGCGACCCAAGAAAAACTGGGTGACGACGCCGGCGACAAAGAACGACGCCATGATGAACCCGATGACGGTCGGTACGCCGCCGCGGTGTTCGAGGAAGAGCGGGAGCAGCGGGAGCCCCAGCGTCGCGCCCATCCACTGGATCGCCACGATGACCGTGAGGCGTCGCAGCGTCTGTTGAGGAGTGCTCGTGACCACCGTCTCACGCTACTCATGTGGTGTTTGGAACGAAGTGAATTATGGACAGCGCGGCCGGCGCTGAGACTTCAACTAGAGCGAACCACATTCGATCAATATCAAAACCCCGAGCCCGAAGTACAGCCACGGCAGAAATGACGGCGCGTGCTTCGTACCCCACGCGACGACACGGGGATGTCCGGTGATTCCTCGCGCCGTGACGAGAAAGAGGAGTTCCATTAACGCGAAGACGACGACGGTTACGACCGCGTGAGCGAGCCCGTCAGCGCGCAGCAAGGGGATCCACACGGCGAGATTGTCGCCACCCAGGGCCAGGGTCATCGCAAAGGTGGTCAATGCGCCCCGTCGATAGACCTGACTCGGTTCCTTCGTACGGTGACGCCACGCGTGCCACGCCAGGGCCCACGGCGCTAGACACAGCAGGCCGACCCACGGCAGCGGTATCGGCGTGAGCAGTGATCCGATCCCCCCGGCGAGAACGAGGAGCGTGATGACACCGAGCGCCTGGGCGTAGTTGACCCGACGGACACGCTTTTCGTCGGTGACGATCAACTGCGCAGCGAAGGCGAAGAAATTGTCGAACATCGTCCCGAGGAACGCGAGGACGGCCACGACGATGACACTCAGAATCGTGTGCACGCGTTGACCTTACTTGAAGGTCGGAAAGCGAGAAATCGAGCACTGTAGGCTGTCAACGATGATTCGCCAGGTCTTGCCCCCGAGCGTCGAGCAAATCGAAGCGGCCCGTCGCGTCATTGCCGATCACCTCGTTCCCACGCCGACGATCACGCTTTCGCTTCGCGGTCGACCGGTATTCGTGAAGATGGAGAGCTTTCAACCGACCGGCTCCTTCAAGGTGCGCGGCGCGCTGGCCGCCGTCGACGCTTCTCGTCGAGACGACCCCAACGGCGCCGTTATCACTGCGTCGGCCGGTAATCACGGACTGGGCATCGCCTACGCCTCTTCGGTACTCGGCGTTCCCGCCACCGTCGTAGTCCCCAAGAATGCGTCCGTCGCCAAAGTGAAGAAGCTCGGCAACTACATGATCGAGTTGATTCAGTTCGGATCATCATTCGATGAAGCGCAAGCTCACGCGATGACGCTGGCCGACGAGCGCTCGATTCGTTTCATCTCGCCGTTCAACAACTCTGACGTCATCGCCGGACAGTCAACCGCGTTCGATGAGATCCTGCTTCAGGCGCCCGAAATCGAACACCTCGTGATCTCGGTCGGCGGCGGCGGACTGTTGTCCGGTGCGCTCATCTCACGAGACGCGCACGCTCGCTCCGACATTCGCGTGACCGGCGTCCAACCGAACGAGAGCGCGGCGCTGTATCACGTGCTGCGCGGTGCGACGATGGCCGAAGTGGTGCACCGTCCGACCATCGCCGACGGTCTCGCGGGTGGTGGCGACGACGGGTCCGTCACCAACGATCTGATCGCGTCGCACGACATCCCGCTCGTACTGGTGCCGGAGATCGACATTCGAAGAGCCGTGCGCGAAGCGGCCGAGAACAACGGCATCGTGATCGAGGGATCGGCCTCGGCGTCCTACGCCGCGATTACGAACGACCTCGTGGATGACACGACCTCGCGCATCGGATTCATCGCGAGTGGTCGCAACATATCCCTCGAACTGCTGCTGGAAATCTTGCAAGAGCCACTGGCCTAACCGACCGGATAAGAGCCGAAAACCTCGAACGGTAGGGTGTTCCAATGGCGGCGTTCAAGAAATCGTACGGGATTGCGCTCGCCGTCGTAGCCCTCTCTCTCACCCTCATGGGAGTCGTCCTCGCCGCCACCGACCCGAATCCCTCGGGAATCGGGAAGGACGTCCTGGTCTTGAACGGGATCCCACCGCGATCGACCAGCCTGCTCGTGACCGTGTCGAACGGTCAGTCCTACACCGTCTCGGCCACGATCAATGTCAACTTCGATACGTCGAGCGCCGAGGCCATCGTGCAGTTTCCGCTGCTGTTCTCCCAGACGTCGGTCGAACTGCGGATGGTCGGTGACCACGTCTACGCCGAGGCGGCCGATATCTCGTCGGGGAAGTGGCTCGAGATTGACGAGCACCCGCCGTCGTTCTTCGGTATTGCGCTCGAGTTGACGCAGCCAGCATCGGACCTGAATCTCATCAAGGGCTTCAAACACGAGTCGGTCACGAAGAGCGGATATTCAACGACCTATAGCTTCGCGAGCAACGACGTCGCGCTCACCAATGTGCTCGGCACGCCCAAGCAGACGGTCCTCGGCTCGCTCCACATCACGGTGACGACGGGCGCGAGCGGCGAAGTCACGGGGGCGACGATGACGTCGCGTTCGAAGCACGACATGAGCAGGATCAACGTGCAGGTCCTCTCCTACAACAAGCGCACCGAGATCAGCGCACCGTCACCCCGCGAAGTCAATCCCCTCAAGGTCACTTCGCTACGCCAACTGTTCTCGACGTCGATCGCCACCCTGTTGCTGCCCGAGAACCTGGCTTCGTTGGTCGAGGGCACCTCGCAGGTGAGTTGAGCCCCGTGAACAGCGTCAGCCCCGAGCCTCGCTGGCCCGCGTCACTCGCTCTTGTCGCGTGCGTCGCGCTCTACGTACTCCTGCCCGATCGACTCGTGGTCGGTCCCCACTGGCTCTTGCCGGTCCTCGTCGCGCTGCCGCTGGCGCCCTTATCGGCACGGAGACATCGACATCCCGACGAGAGCGCGTGGATTCGCCACGCCACCCTCGGCCTCGTTGCGTTGGTCACCCTCGCCAACGTCGCTTCGATGGTGCTGCTCGTACACCACCTCTTGGTAAGCCAAGTTTCTCAAGGTCGACGGTTGATCTACTCGGCCGTCGCGGTGTGGTTGACGAACGTCATCGTGTACGGCCTCTGGTTCTGGGAGGTCGATCGCGGGGGTCCCCATCGCCGGGCGTCGGGCGAGAAACTCCTGGTCGATCTGCAGTTCCCCCAAATGGAGAATCCCAGCTTGGCACCAGAACACTGGCGACCCAGTTTCACCGACTACCTCTATACGTCATTCGCCAACGGCACGAGCTTCGCGCCCGCTGACGCGATGCCGCTGACCTTTCGCATGAAAGCGCTCTTCACGACCGAATCGATCGTGTCGTTGGTCACGATCGCCGTGGTCGCGGCGCGCGCGGTCAATATCCTGCGCTAGTCGCTTCAGTCGTAGAGGCGTTCGAGCCATCGACTCGCGCGGCTTAGCCGGGCGCGCTTCGCTTCGACGCGATCGGCCCAGTTGGCGAGTCCGAGTCCCGCGTTGATGCCGATCCAACGAAACGGCTCGAACTCCCAGCGCCGAAGCGTTCGCTGCACGAAGGGCAGGCGCGTGAAGTCCGTCTCGGTCTGGGGTCGCGTGATCAGATCGGCGAGCGCCGTCGCGGCCACGTGGCTGAGCACGACGCCGTCACCGGTGTAGCCCCCGGCCGACGCCAATCCGGTGTCGAAGTCGACGCGCACGAACGGTGAGTGGTCCCGGGGCATCGCCAGCGGTCCGCCCCAGGCGTGCGTGATCGAACCTTCCAACGTCGGGAAGAGCTCTCGCAACGTGGCTTCGAGCTTCTCGAAGACCTTTGGATCCGTGTCGAATCGACTCTCGACCGACGATCCGAAGTGGTACGGCGCGCCGCGACCACCGAAGGCGATTCGATCGTCATTCGTGCGTTGACCGTAGATGATCATGTGCCGGTCGTCGGCGAACGTTTCATGGTGTGCGAAGCCGACGTCGTTCCAAAAGTCCCGGGCGAGCGGCTCGGTCGCGATCATCAAGGAGTAGAGCGGTACGACGGTGCGACGTTCGTGGGGCAGGTTCGGCGTGAATCCCTCGGTCGCTCGTACGACGAAGTCAGCGTGCACGTTGGCCCCGACCGTGACCACCTCCGCGCGGCGATCACCTCGCCGCGGGATGATTCGCGTGACTGCGGTGTTCTCGAAGATCATCGCGCCGAGTCGCGCGACGACGTCACTGAGGCCGCGGACGAGTCGGGCGGGATCGATGCGGGCACAGTGCGGTGAGAACATCGCTCCACGAGCGCCCGCAACACGACCGTGCCCGTCGAGGTCCGTCTCGTCGACCCAGCTCAGGTCATCAGGACCGATCCCAATGTCGCGAGCCGACGCGATCTCCTCGTGGAGTCGCGTGACCTGTAGTTCACTGCGCGCGAACGTCATCGTGCCGCCGTGTTCGTAACGAGCGTCGATTCCGTCGTCGCGCGTCGATGAACCCAACTCGACGACGGCGTCCTGGAGCACGTGGCGCTGGTGTTCGAAGGACTCGCGGCCGTAACGCCGGATGACGCTGGCGTTACTCATGGGAAAGAGTCCCGAAGCCCAACCGCCATTGCGCCCCGACGCGCCGAATCCGCAGACCTCTTTCTCGAGCACCGCGACGCGCAGCGTCGGGTCGCGACGAAGGAGTTCGCGCGCGGTCCAAAGTCCGGTGAAGCCGCCGCCGACAATCGCCACGTCAACGTCGAGGTGTTGCCCTAGGGCTGCTCGTGGCGTGACGGCGTGTTCCAGCGATGACCACCACAGCGACTGCGATGGCGCCACGATCAGATGAACTTGACGGCTCCGGTGAAAACCTCGCGCATCGTGCCGACCATGAAGTCGATGTCGGCTCGCGTGGAGATCAATGGCGGCGCGAGCTGGACGACGGGGTCACCCCGGTCGTCCGAGCGACAGATGAGACCGCGTCGGAACATCTCGGGCGACACGTACCCGCGCAGGAGTCGTTCGGCGTCTTCGCCGGCCCAGGTCTCTTTGGTCACCTGGTTCTTCACCAGTTCGACGCCCCAGAAGTAGCCGGTGCCGCGAACGTCGCCGACGATCGGGATGTCCTTCAGGTTCAAGAGGCTCTGGCGGAAGTAGTCCTCGTTGTCCAGCACGTTCTCGAGCACCTTCTCGTTCTCCATAATCTCGATGCTCTTCAGCGCCACGGCGCACGAGACCGGGTGACCGGACCAAGTGAATCCGTGAACGAACGAGGCGTCGCCGTGCTGGAAGGGCTCGGCCAAGCGGTCCGAGACGATCATCGCGCCGAGCGGGGCGTAGCCGGCCGTGATGCCCTTCGCGCACGTGATGATGTCGGGCACGTAGTCGTACTTCTGACCACCGAACCAGGTGCCGAGTCGACCGAAGGCACAAATGACGTCGTCCGACACGAGGATGACACCGTAGCGATCACAGATCTCGCGCACTGACTGCCAGTAGTTCGGCGGGGGAGTGAAGCAACCACCGGCATTCTGCACCGGCTCCAAGAAGACCGCCGCGACGGTCTCGGGACCTTCGCGCAAGATCGCCTCTTCGATTTGGTGGGCCTGCCAGAGGCCGAAGGCCTCGAAGTCGTCGCCGTACTGCTCGGCGCGATAGAAGTTGACCGCGGGGACCTTCACGGCACCCGGAACGAGCGGCTCGAACGGCTGCCGGTAT
>Ga0182016_10002449_pt1 | contig 21823 bp, 23 predicted proteins | sample 712S2MmetaG_FD_120491 | JGI IMG/M metagenome (GOLD analysis project Ga0182016, IMG submission 120491) | Permafrost microbial communities from Stordalen Mire, Sweden - 712S2M metaG | ecosystem: Environmental > Terrestrial > Soil > Wetlands > Permafrost | place: Sweden: Stordalen | collected... | reverse complement strand
TTGTCGGGGCGTAGCGCAGCCTGGTAGCGCACCTGCCTTGGGCGCAGGGGGTCGGGCGTTCAAATCGCCCCGCCCCGACCAATGGAATCAATAACTTGCAGCCATTGCTTCCCCGTGGCTAGCGTCAAATTCGCACCCGCTCGGTCTACGGGAATACTCTCGGGTGCGTGCCCAACTAGACGATCACCCATCGCATCGAGCGTTTGCCGACGCCGGGTCAGATCGGAATGAAGCACGACCTTCGGCAAAGGCAAATCACGATTCCGTGACTTTTTCTTCACCGTTCCGAACACGCCACGGTAGAAGTTCTCCCGAACGGCAAGAGATTTGCCTTCCAGGATGCGGTCACCGAGCATGATCGGCTCGGTTGAGAGGTTTACTCGTTTCCAGCGTAACCCGAGCAATTTCGCAATATTTGTGCTCGTTGTCAGCGAGAGCAGGACGATTGCGTAGCCCTCGAAAGAAACGCCCTCAAGCTCTCTCGGAAAAGCCATCGCCATAGCGAAGTTCATGGCTTGCGCGCGTGCGGCTGATCTTTCAATGCGTGTGCGGGTGGGAATGCGTGCCGTGGGACTCATGCGCGGAGGGAATCGCGCAGCCGTCGGCCATCGGGCACACGATGTGTTCGAACTGCACGGTGCTGTGGTGGATATGGAACCGTTCCGCCAGCATGCCGTTCAACCGCTGCAGAACGGCTTCGCTGGCCGATGGCGGCACGTCCTCGATCAGCACGTGGCAGCTCAAGGCGTGGGTGCTCGATCCCAGGCTCCAGATGTGCAAATCGTGGACGCTCAGCACTCCTTCGATCGAGCAGGCGGCATCGGCCACCTCGGCCAGACGAATGCCGCGCGGCAACCCTTCAAGCAGGATGTTGAGGGTTTCGCGGATGATATCGAGCGCCGTCCAGACGATCAGTAGCGCGATGGCGATGGAAAGCAGCGGATCGAGCTGCTGCCAGCCGGTGTAGCGGATGGCGATGGCGCCGGCAATGATGGCGATCGAGCCCAGCGCATCGCCCAGCATGTGTACGAACGCGCCGCGAATATTCACGTCGTGGTGCCGGGCCGCGCCCAGCGCCAGCATGATTCCGCCGTTCAACACCAGTCCCAGCGCCGCCACGGCCATCATGATGCCTTCGGCGACCGGCTCGGGATGCTGCAGCCGCAGCACGCTTTCGTAGAGAATCCAGCCGGAGAGCGCCACCAGGGTGAGGGCGTTAACGAAGGCCGAAAGCACGCCGCCGCGATGGTAGCCGTAGGTCTTCGACTCATCGGCGGGTTTCGAATCCAGGTACACGCCGAACCAGGCCAGCAGCAGCGCCAGGGCGTCGGTGAAGTTGTGGCCCGCGTCGGAAACCAGCGCCAGGGAGTGGGCCCGCACTCCGGCCACGATCTCCACCACCACGAAAGCCACCGTGGCCACCAGCGACCACCGCAAAATGCTGCCCGTCCCGCGATGGCTATGCCCGTGTGAGTGCAACGTCCCTCCAGCTTTTAGTGTAATCCCGCGACAAACCCTAAAAGACCCGATACGGGATTACCGCCGGTGCCATCAGGAGGCTCATCAGCTCATCGTCCAGCTTGACCAGGGTCAGCGACGCGCCGGCCATATCGAGCGAGGTGCAATACTCGCCCACGTAGCTTCGGGCCACCTGAATGCCCTGCGCCGCCAGCCGCCCGTGCGCGATTCCATATAGCAGGTAGAGTTCGGCGATCGGCGTCCCACCCAGGCCGTTGATCATCAGCGCCACCCGGTCTCCGGAGGCGAACGGCAAATCCGGCACGACCGCCTCCAGCAGCAGCGATACCACTTCGTTCGCCGTCGCCTGTTTGACGCGGCGCCGTCCGGGTTCGCCGTGGATTCCGACGCCCACCTCCATTTCGTCTTCGGCGATCTGAAACAGCGGCGAGCCTTTGGCCGGCGGCGTACACGAGCTCAAGGCGATCCCCATGGTGCGGGTGACGCTATTGACCCGCTTGCCCAGCGCGACCAGCGCGTCCAGCTCCGCGCCGCACTCGGCGGCCGCGCCCACGGCCTTCATGACGAAAAAATTCCCGGCCACGCCGCGGCGGCCGACGGTGTGGGTCGAATCCTTTACGGCCACATCGTCGTCGATCAGGAGCGTTTCGACCCGAATCCCGTCGGCCTCGGCCATTTCGCGCGCCATGTCGAAAGCCAGCCGGTCGCCGGTGTAGTTGTTGACCAGGTGGAGGACGCCCTTCGCCGACTTCATCAGCTTGGTGGTTTCGTAGACGTAGTCGACCGGAGGCGCCGAGAAAACGTCACCGGGACAGGCGGCGTCCAGCATGCCTTTGCCCACCAGCATGACATGGGCCGGCTCATGGCCCGAGCCGGAGCCCTGCACGATGGACACTTTCCGGTCGCTGGGCGCGTCGGCGCGCATGATCAGGTTGTACTCCGGCACGTAGCGCAGCTCGGCGGGGTTGGCGAGGGCGATTCCTTTCAGCATCTCGGGGACGAACTGCTTGGGGTCATTGACGAATTTTCTCATGAGGATCGATTGCGCCTTTCGATGAACCATACTCGCGCCAGGCGGCGCTTACGCGGCTCGCGATCACACCGATCGCAACCGCACCCGGATCCGGAGAGCCGATGCTGCGCTCTCCCGTATAGGCGGCCCGGCCACGTTTGGCAAGCATGGCGGAGGTCTCGGCCGCCGTGCGTTCGGCCACCTGAGCGGCGTTGGCCAGGGCTTCGGCCGGGCCGGCCGCCAGGTCCGCTTCCAGCCGGTCGATGGCGGGGACCAGGGCGTCCAGCAATGTCTTGTCACCCAGCGAAGCGCCGCCGCGCGCCACTATCCCCTCGACGGCGGCGCGCAGCATCGCCACCACGTCGGCGCCGGAGAGCGCGGCCTTGGTCCCGGCGGCGGTTCCGGCGCGTAGAAACGCCGTCCCCCAAATAGGCCCGGAGGTTCCACCGACGCGGCTTGCGATCGTCAGACCGATTTTCTTGAGAAAAGCCCCGGGGCTGGAGCGGTCGAACCCGTCGAAGCCCTCCAGGACCTTTTCGAAACCGCGCGCCAGGGAATAACCGAAATCGCCGTCGCCAACCACGGAATCCAATTGACAGAAGTAAGTCTCGTTGGCGATAGCGGTCTCCGCGATGGTCCGCACTACCAGTTCCACCGCGGGCAAGGAAGAGTGTTCCATATTCAGTTCGCCGCGGCCTTCCCGCCGGAGAGTACGGCTTTCAAAGCGAGGACGCGAATGCTACGCACGTGGTGCCGGGCGGCATTGCCAGGGTCGAAGTTCACACTTCATTCTATTGCGATTTCAAGGCCCGCATGAGTCGTTTTGTCGAGAGCGGGGGAGCTTGCCGCATCGGTCATTGGCGTTAAGATAAGCGCCGCATCGCTCTCGCGGGGCCAAAGTGAATTCGTCCCGCGCGCAGGGCCGTCGGCACGTTCTCCGGATGGACGACATCCCCAGGTGGATGGCGGTTTCCCGGGCCAGGCGCGTCTCTCAGCCCTTGATCGGACACGGGTCCTCGGCCGGCGGCCTGTTTCCGGGTGGCGCGTTTAACCGGACAGAGGGTACGGCAGGCACGGCCGTCACACATCAACGAGGCGGGGACGATCCCCACAACATCACCGCTGAACGGGCGCGCCACGACACAAATATCCTGGTCAGGCGCGAACGCGTAGTCGCCGATGAACAACCGGGTGCCAGCGTCTGCGGTTTGCATGAGGGCGTGCCGCAGGACCTGTAGGTCGCTTCGCTGGATTACAACCAGAGTGTCGTAGTCGCTCGCCCAAATCTCTTTGCCCGCGTTCCCAAACTGGAGCGCCGGGTTGCCTCCACGGTCGCCGAGGTCGATGATTCCCCTCTTCATGCCCGTGTTCAAATCGTGGAGAATCAGACGAGAGCTACGCTGCACCGAAATCAATGCGAAGTCCTCTCCCGGTATTTCCAGGACACCAACGACGCCCTGGTAACCCTTGTCGTAGGTGTCGTCGTACCATTTGAGACGCTGAGGCTCGATCTGTTCACTTGACGGGTCTATTTTCACGAGCGCGAAATCCTTCCATGGCTCGAATTCCAGAAATTCTGTGTAGAGCAACGGGACTTCACTCCACGCCGAAGCGTCGCCAATGAGCGTCCTCTCGCCTTCCTTGAAAACGGCGCGAGCGAGAGCCCGGCTGGGATCGGAGAAGCTGTGGACGTTTAGTTCGAACCGAGCGCCACCGAAGTGATGACCCACCGAAAATTTGCCTAAGCCAGACGAATGTAACGACAGGTGGCGAGCATCCGTGCCTAGCGGGAGGCGCTCAGCTCTCGAAGCTGAAACATCGAAGCACCAAAGTGCATCGTGGTCTACCCATCCAAGCGATGAGATCAGCATCGTCCTTTCTGGATTCGAAATCATAATCGCGGGGCCGCCAGTGTTGAGTCCACGGGAACGGCCAGCGTATCACACGCCGGAAGCCGGCGCGCTCTTGTGCATCCGCTCAGACAGGCTCCCGCGATGCAGCGCCGCGCCACTTGGCCGAGGAGCGCCCATTTGTTCCTTTTGCCCTCCTCGGGTTGGCGCGGCCCGCAAGCGGCCGTCTAAATAAGTTCCAGCCGGAGTTGCCGGCCGATTGCCGCCGCAGCGCGTTGCAGGGTGTGCAATGTGACACCGGTATTGGTGGGGTCGAGCAAACGGTCGAGCGCTCTGCGGCTGGTTTGCATGCGGATGGCCATCGCCGCCTTCGTAAGTTGATCTTTCTCCATGGCGGCTTTGATCTGATCGGCGAGGATCTGCTTGACGGCTCGTTCCTGGCACTCTTCCAGAATGCCCTGTTCGGCCAGAAAGCTATCAAAAGAGGAACCGACCTTGCCCTTCTTATGCGTCATCAGAGCACCTCCTTCATACGCTTGACCGCCAGCCTTAAATCCCGGGCCGGAGTCTTCTGTGTTTTCTTGACCAAGCCGTGCAGCAGCACCATGCGCTCCCTCGCCACGCAGAAGATCACCCGCCCGATTCTGCCATCAGTCAGGTCGCTGCGCACCTCCCACAGGCCATCGCCGAGGCTTCGACAATAGGGCATGCCCAGCGGCCAACCGAATTCGACCTTCTGAATGTCCCGGCCGACCAGCTTGCGATCCTCCAAGGCGAGCCCCAGTATCCACTCCCGCACGGGCCGCCGGCCGAGGGCGGATTCATAGAAGAACGCCGGGATCTTCTTGGAACGATCGACCAATCCGTATTGTGTCAAAAGTGGCACACAACGGCAAGGGCCTCCTGGAGCAAATCTCCTGGTATCCGCTCTTTTTCGCCGTAACCTGTCGGGCTTGTCCTTAGCGCCTATGCCCGCATCGGTGGTATACCCAACGCCCGCGCGCCACAGTGTGCCGGTCGCGCACTCGGGACCAAACCCAAAACACGCCTGAAACCAACCGGTTGCGGGCGTCGTCACAATAGCACCAGCAACCATGGAGCTTCGCAACGGATACCTATCTTCCGGTCGCCGCGCCGGGCGGCTTACCGTACCCCGCGCACGTCCTCTCCCCATGAACAGCCAGTCCTCCCCCGATCCCCGGCACGAATGGCAAAATGGAGAACACGCGCGATGATGCCGCATCCCTCCACCGACCTGTTCGTCGTCGGCGGCGGTCCGGCCGGACTGGCAGCCGCGCTAGCGGCGCGCCGGCTGGGACTCGACGTTACCGTGGCCGATTGCAGCCAACCGCCGGTGGATAAGGCTTGCGGCGAAGGCATCATGCCGGACGGCGTGCGCGCGGCGCGCGCGCTGGGACTCGAGCTCGAAGACGCCGGGCCGCGGCCGTTCGCCGGCATTCGATTCGCCGAGGGCACCGAATCGGCGGCGGCCCGTTTCCCCACCGGCCGCGGCTTCGGGCTGCGCCGCACCGCGCTGCACCAGTTCCTCGTCGACCATGCGCACCAGGCCGGCGTGCGCCTGCTGTGGGGCGCGCGCGTCACCTCTCTGGTAAACGCGGGCGCGTGGGTGGACGACCGCCTGGTGCGGGCGCGCTGGATCGCCGGCGCCGATGGAGGCAACTCGGCCGTGCGGCGCTGGGCCGGCCTCGATGCCAGCCGGCGCGACAGCCGGCGCTATGGGTTTCGCCGCCATTATCGGATTGCGCCCTGGAGCGAATTCATGGAGATCCACTGGGCGGACGGGTGCCAGATCTACGTCACGCCGGTGAGCGACGGCGAGGTGTGCGTGGTGGCGATTTCGCGCGATCCGCGCCTGCGCCTGGATGGCGCGCTCGCGCGCTTTCCCCAGCTTCGCTGCCGGCTGGAAGCGGCCGCGGCGGCGTCTTCCGAACGCGGCGGGGTTTCGTGTACCCGGCGCCTCAAGCGCGTGTGGAGAGCGAATGTGGCGCTGGTCGGCGACGCCTCCGGTTCGGTCGACGCCGTTACCGGCGAAGGTTTGTGCCTGCTCTTCCAACAGGCCGCTGCACTGGCAGGTGCGCTGGCCCGCGAAGATCTTTCCGCCTATCAGGCCGCCCACGGGCGACTGGGACGGCGGCCCGAATGGATGGGAGACCTAATGCTCATGCTGGACCGCTTTCCGGCGTTGCGCCGGCGCACGATCCAGGCCATGGCGCGCGACCCCCGCCTGTTTGCCCGCATGCTGGCCATGCACGTGGGCGAGCTTTCCCCCTTCGGTTGTGTCGCCAACGGACTTTCGCTCGGCTGGGAGATGCTGGTTTGACGACGATGACTTTTCGCTCCGCCCGATGGCAACTGCCAATTTTCGCAATTCTCTATGCCGGTCCTCTGGCGGCGCAGGAGACGGCCTGGCAACTGGACGCGGCTCAAACCAAGATCGAGTACACTTTGGGCGACGTGCTGCACACCGTACACGGCACCTTCGCCATCAAGCGCGGCGATCTGCGCTTCGATCCGGAAAGCGGCAAAGCCAGCGGCGAACTGGTGGTGGACACCAAAAGCGGCAATAGCGGCAACTCCACCCGCGACCGCAAAATGAACCGCGAAATCCTGGAGAGCGACAAGTATCCCGAAATTGTCTTCCGCCCCGACCGCATCCAAGGCAAGGTGTCCCCGCAAGGCATCTCCCAGATCGCCGTCCATGGCACGTTTGAAATCCACGGAGCGGGCCACGAAATCGCCATGTCCATGCAAGTCGAGCCGGTCAATGGCAACTTGAAGGTGGCTACCCGGTTCGATATTCCCTATCAGAAGTGGGGCATGAAGAATCCCAGCACCCTGTTCTTGCGCGTGGACGACAAGGTGGCCATCACCATACAAGCCGTCTGGAAACCGGCGCGCTGACGAGGAACTGGGAGCGGCCCAAGGTACTCCATTTCGGAACTACGACCACATGCTGGACAACCGCTCCCTCACGGTCGCGGCTCGGTTTCGCGCGCTTCCTAGCCGCAACCGTGAGGGAGCGGTTGTCCCGTGGTGTACAGGGCGTCACCACCCCGACAGGATGCGCAGGCTGCGGCGATCGAAATAGGACGCGTCCGCCGCGCGAAAATAGCGCCGGATCTCCGCGCCGCCGATGTTTACGGTGGCCTGATCCCATTCACACTGCGTGCAATAGGGAGCGGCCTCGAAGGCGACGTGCCCAGTGGCGAAGAACGACCGGGCCTGGCGATACTTCTCCGAGTTGAACGGGTCGCCGCCGTTGCCGTCGAAGGTGGCGAAGACCAGGTTGGTATCCGGCCTCGGCGCGCCGCAGCAGGGCAGAATTCTGCCGGTGGCGTCCATCGCCATGTTCTTGTATAACCAGTGGCAAGTGTGGCCCGGGCTGGGGGGCGAATCGTCCGCGGCGGGCCGGTTCCACGGGCTTTCAAACGCGCGTGCGATCGCCTCGGCGTCGACGCTGGCCGGGAACGGGTTCCAGTTTTCGGGCGGGTTGCTGCCCGGCTGCGGGCCGAATCGCCGGACGCCGCCGATCACGGCCGCGGGACGGATCTCCGGGTCGTCCCATCGCACATCGAACGGATTCACCACCCGGAATTGATTGACGCCAAGCCTGCGCGCCAGGTGCCGGGCCAGGCGGATTTCGTGGGCATTGTGCTCAAACGCCAGGAAATTCCAGGACAGCACCGGTGTCGGGCTCCCCAGCCTGCGCTTTGCGTCGACCAGTTTTCGGACGTTGTCGAAGACCAGTTCCAGATTGCCGTTGCGGCGGAAACTCTGGTAGACGCCCTGGGTCGCGCCGTCGATCGCGAGGACCATGAAATCGAGCCCGGATTGCACGTAGGCTTCAGGTTCGAACCGCTGCACCGACAGGCTGGTCGACAGGGCCGTTCCCAACAGATAACTCTTCGCCTGGCGGATGAGCTTCGGCGTATGGGCGTTGAGCAGCGGTTCTCCGTAATTGCAGAAATAGACTCCGATCGCATAGGGGCCATAGAGTTTGAGCAGCGCCGAAAAGCGATCTTCCCCGAGCGTGCCTTTGTGCCAATCGAATAGCTTCAGCGTCTCAGCGCGGGAGGAGTGGACGCAGCCCGGACACGCAAGCCGGCACATATCCGAGGGATCGGCGACAAGCCCGAACGGCCGCGACAACAGCGATGTGGCGCGAGCGCGCAAATGATATCTGGCGAGGCAGATGTTGAGGATTCTGAGCGTCAGCGCCTGGGCCGGCGCCGGATCGAACCGCAATCGAAGACTGGTATAGAGCTCCGGCTTCCCTCTTTCGACAACGGCGGCCGCCTCGGCGGCACCGCGGCATCGCCCCAGTTCCAGATCGATTCGCGCGAGAACGGGGAAAGCGGTATCTCCGCCGTACAGGGAAGCCGGAATCAGGTAATGAAAGAGCAAGCTAAGCATGGCTGCCGCCGGACACACGAATTCCCTCTATGCCGTCAAAGGGTGCGGGGGCGAGGGACTGGGACTAACGACGATCAGCCCCCAGATTGCAGACGCTCACTTACAAAGACCCTGGCGAGGCCGTTTCCACTACAGCGGCGGCAAGAAAGCAGCTCAAATCTGAGACCGAGATCTACGGCGCAAAGGACATCGGAAAGAAATTCGCTCGTAGGGTTGCGCATAGGGTCGCAGTAGACTACCGTAACCTTGATGAAACGCTGTACCTTCTTCCTGCTGATCGCCACGCTGCTGGCGTCTAACAGCGCCGCCCAGACTACCGGGCGCAAACGCGTCCTGGTCTATACCAGACAGACCGTCACCGCCTCCAGCAGTTATATTCACGACAACACGCAAAGCAGCGTGGATGCGATCCGGAAAATGGGCGCGGAGAACGGATTTGCCGTGGATGCCGCCGAAGATCCCACTGTGTTCACCGCGGCCAACCTGAAGCGGTACAACGTGTTGATTTTTTCCAGCACGCACAACGAGGCGTTCCAGACCGACGCCCAGCGCGAAGCGTTCCAAGACTACATCCAAAGGGGTGGCGGCTTCGTGGGACTGCATGCCGCTACCACGACCGAGCGCCAGTGGCCATTCTTCGTTTCCACCATCGGCGGCAAGTTTGTGAGGCACCCGGCCCTGCAGAAGTTTGTGGTCCGGGTCGTGGATTCGAGCCACCCTTCCACACGGAGTCTGCCGGCCTCCTTCGAGTGGGAGGACGAATGCTACTTCCATGACAGCTTGAATCCGGATCTCCATCCTCTGCTTGTCGCCGATCCCGCGCAACTGAACGACCCCGAGCGCGGCAAGTTCCCGAACAGTCTAATCGACGGGGCGGTGCCGCTGGCCTGGACAATTACCACCGGGGGGCGCCGGGTCTTCTACTCGGCCCTCGGACACAAGAAGGAAGCTTACTCCAATCCGCTGCTGGCGGGGCACATTCTGGGTGGGGTGCTCTGGGCTTTGGGCGATGCGAAAGAGGGTTCCAGCCGGTAGGGAGAATCTTATGGAGCGGCCCATATCCTTCACTCTCAACGGCCGGGCGACTCGTATCACGGTGGACAACGAGCGCATGTTGCTGTGGGTCTTGCGTAGCGATCTTGGACTTACCGGCGCTAAGTGCGGCTGCGGCGAGGGGCTGTGCGGAGCATGCACGGTGCTGGTGGACAACCAGGCCGTCCGGTCCTGCTCAACCCAGGTCAAAGATGTCGCCGGCAAGCGGGTGTTGACTATCGAAGGCTTGGCCCGGGGCGGCCATCTGCACCCCATTCAGGAAGCATTCGTGAAGCATAACGCCTTTCAGTGCGGCTTCTGCACCCCCGGTATGATTCTGAGCGCATACGCCCTGCTGGCGGAGAAGGCCGAGCCCTCGCTCGATGAGATCGTGAACCACATGGACGACAATCTCTGCCGCTGCGGGTCGCATCCTCGCGTGCTGGAGGCCATCGAAGAGGCCGCGGCCGCCATGAAGAGGGGCGTCTGATGAAACGCCGCGAACCAGCCGGGGATCCCAGCCGGCGCGGCTTTCTAGCGCTGGGCGGAACCGGGCTGTTCGTGTTCTTCGCCGCGGAGCGATCGCCCGCGTTTCAACAGGCGGCCGGTCAGGGGTATCCCTCCGACTGGAACGCCTATCTGCGCATCGGCGCCGATGGCCGCGTCACGTGCTTCACCGGCAAGGTGGAATTAGGCCAGGGCACCACCACCGCTCTGGCGCAAATGCTGGCTGAGGAACTGGATGTCGCCTTCGATTCGGTCGATATGGTAATGGCGGATACGGGCGTCTGCCCGTGGGACAGGGCCACCGTAGGTTCGCTCGGCATCTCGCAATTCGGCCCGGTGCTGCGCGCGGCCGGCGCGGAGGCGCGGTCGGTGCTGCTTGAAATGGCTGCCGAGCGCCTGCGTGTGCCGGTCGAACGCTTGCGGGTCGCGGCCGGAGTGGTCGCCGAATCCGCGGCGCCAGGCAACCGCGTCAGCTACGCACAAATGGTCGGGGGCAAGCGCATCGAACGCCATGTCCAGGGGGCGCCGTTGAAGCCCGCCTCGGCATTCCGCATCGTGGGAAAATCGGCGCCTCGCAAGGACGCGATAGACAAGGTCACCGGCAAGGCGAAGTACTCCGCCGATGTGACTCTGCCAGGTCTGCTGCACGCCCGTCTGGTGCGGCCGCCGGTGCTGAGCGCCCGACTGAGGGGCGCCGACACCAGCGCGGCGGAGAAACTGCCTGGAGTGCGCGTGATCCGGGATGAAGGGCTGATCGCGGTTCTACACGAACGGCCTGACATGGCCGACGAGGCACTGACGTTGGTGAAGGCGGAATTCGAACGCCCGCAGCCGGGACCGGACGACAAAACGATTTTCGATCACCTGGTGAAAAACGCGCCTACGCCGCGGGTGGTGGATGAAAAGGGCAGTCTGGCTGAGGGGGAAAAGCTGGCGACCACGGTGGCGGCGCGAAAATACATGAACGGCTACATCGCCCACGCGGTCCTCGAGACCTACTCGGCGATGGCGAGCGTCGAGGGGTCGAGAGCGACGGTCTGGGCCAGCACGCAGGTACCGTTCCGCACCAAACAGGAGGTGGCTCAGGTCTTGGGTGTGCCGCCGGACAACGTTCGCGCGATTGCGTCGTTCGTCGGCGGTGCTTTCGGCGGAAAGTGTTACGGGACGCCGCCGCTCGAAGCCGCGCGGCTCTCGCGGATTGCCGGCAGACCCGTACAGGTGGTGTTCGATCGCGCGGAGGAGTTCCGGTTCGGCAGGTTGTGTCCCGCTGCCGTGGTGGAGATCCGTTCGGGGTTGACCGGCGAAGGCAAATTGGCCTTCTGGGACTTCAAAACCTACGGCGGAGGTCCCCAGGAGGCGAAGTCGTTCTACGATGCGCCACACCAGCGCACGCTATCGGCCGGCTCCTGGCAGGCGACGAGCAATCCGCCGGGCCTGCATCCGCTCGGCGTGGGCACTTGGCGTGCGCCGGCGGGTCCCACCAACACGTTCGCTCGTGAATCTCACATCGATGTTCTGGCGAACATGGTGGGCGCGGACCCGGTGGAATTCCGTTTCCGGAACTTGTCCGACAAGCGCATGCGACGCGCGCTGGAGGTCGCCGCGGAGAGGTTCGCGTGGAAGCCCGCGAAAACGCCCAGCGGACGCGGAGTGGGGGTCGCGTGCGGTGTCTATTCGGGGACGTACATGGCCACCATGGCGGAGGTAAACGTGGACAGAGAATCCGGCCAGGTCAAGGTGAAGCGCATCGTCTTCGCGCACGACCAGGGGCCGACGGTGAGCCCGGAAGGCACGCGCCAGCAGATAGAAGGGGCAATCGTCATGGGGTTGGGCTACGCGCTGACCGAGGAGGTGCGGTTTCAGAGCGGCGACGTCCTAAGCCGGAATTTCGATACCTATGAAATTCCGCGCTACTCCTGGCTGCCGAAGATGGAGATCGTGCTGATCGACAACCCGGAAGCGCCGGTTTCGGGGTGCGGCGAACCGCCCGTGATCAACATGGGGGCTGTGATCGCAAATGCGATTTTCGACGCGGTTGGCGCCCGGCCGCTGCAGTTACCCATGACTCCGCAGCGTGTGCTAGCCTCGATTTCCACGGTACAACCCTGACCTGTTATCCTCGCGGCGCCCAACAACACTATCCCGGCTGGCGCTGCGGCAAGCGGTTCACAGGCACCGAGATCCGCGCACTTCACGGGTTGTCGAAAGCGGCCCAAGAAGCGAATGGCGACGAGACAACGCGCTGATACGTGCGCGCGGGAGCTCAGGCTGCGCCGCCGCGACAGCCAGCAGCAGTTCGCCGCATACATGGGCCGGGCGATCTCTACAGTGGTGCGCTACGAGTTGAGCCGCCCGGCGCAGCGCAACGGCCTTCGCCGCTACGTCGGTGGTGCGCCGCGTTCAACCGCGCGCCCGACACGCGCGTGGCACGGACGGTTGCCGGGGCGAGCGCGCCGGGGTTTCAGCGGCGCCGTGGGAGACCGCGCGTTCCATAGGAGCAGGCGGTACGAATCGACGCCCCCGTCCCCGCAGTTCGCGGCGAGCGCGGCGGATCATTCGGCGTCGGGCAGCGGCGCAAGCCGCTGAAGTAGCGCGGCACGCGGAGGCGAGCCCGCGAGCGGACGCCCCAATCGCCAAACGCCCTTACAACAACGACGTCAGCCTTTCAGTGATCGGCTTCGGCGGAATTGTCGTGATGGGAATGGAGCAGCAAGAGGCCGATCGCACTGTGGCTGAGGCGGTGGCGCGGGGCATCAATTATTTCGACGTGGCGCCCTCCTACGGCGACGGCGACGCGGAAGAAAAACGCCGGGTTAGGGGTAACCGTCCCAACCGTTGCTGTGGTACGCTTGCCAAGATATTCTGGAGATCTCCGTCGGTTTCCGGTTTCCAACACCGCTTCTGGGTTTGCGGTTCCGGGCTCGAGTTTCTTCGACCGCGGAGACAGGAGAATTCGTTGAAGGACCTCAAGCGAAAGCTCACCGTCGCAGCCATGACGGCACTCTTTGCCGCCGTGCTGTTTCAGATCGTGTCCGTTCCTAGCGCCGCACAATCGGACGACGCCGCGCTGATCGCCAAGGCGAAAGCCATTCACGGCCGCGTCCTCAAGCTCGACACCCACAACGATATCGAGCCTTCTAACTTCACGCCGGGCTGCAATTACACCATGCGCCTGACCACCCAGGTCAATCTGCCGAAGATGGTGGAAGGTGGCATGGATGTTTCATTCATGATCGCGTACGTGGGCCAAGGCCCGCTGACGTCCGAAGGGTATGACCACGCTTACCGGCAAGCAATCGCGAAGTTCGACGCCATCCATCGCCTAACCGAACAGATCGCACCGGACCAGATTGGCCTGGCATTGTCGCCCGCCGACGTTTTTGCGCTGCACAAGAAGAACCTGCGCATCGCGGTCATCGGCGTCGAGAACGGATATCCCATCGGAACTGATATCAAACGCGTGAAGGAGTTTTACGACCGCGGCGGGCGATACATGTCGCTGGCGCACAATGGCAACAGCCAACTCGCCGATTCCAACACGGGTGAGGCGCAGGGTTACCTTTATAACAACGGGCTTTCGCCGCTCGGCCGCGAGGTGATCGCTGAGATGAACCGCCTGGGAATGATGGTCGACCTGTCGCATCCTTCCAAGGGCGCGAATCTGGAGGCGATCCGGCTTTCCAAGGCTCCGGTGATCGCGTCGCATTCGGGCGTGCGCGCGCTGGCCGACGTCAGCCGGAATATGGATGATGAGCAGTTGCTGGCTCTCAAGGAAAATGGCGGCGTGATCCAGGTTGTGGGCTTCGCGTCATACATCAAGACCGATTCAAAGGAACGTGTCGAGGCGCTGGCAAAGCTGCGCGAAGACTTCGGGCTGGCGGCTCCGGGCGGGCGCGGCGGCGGCAGAGGCCGCGGACGCGGCAACGCGGAGTTCGCGGGAGGCGGCGCGCCGGGTACGGCTCGCGCATGTCCGGTGGAGGGCGCGGACGGCAGTGCGCCAGCGGGTCGCCGAGGAGGCGGCGGATTTGGCCGCGGACGCGGAAATGCGGGGCTCGATGCCCTCTCGCCCGAAATGCGAGCTGAATACGATAAACGGCTGGCCGAGATCGACGCCAAGTTCCCGCCCGCCAGGCGAGCCAACGTGAAGGACTTCGTTAACCACATCGACTACGCGGTGAAACTGATCGGCATCGATCACGTCGGTATTTCGTCGGACTTCGATGGCGGCGGTGGAATCGATGGTTGGAACAGCGCGGCGGAGGCGTTCAACGTGACGCTCGAACTGGTGCGGCGCGGGTACACCGAAGAGCAAATCGGCCGGCTGTGGAGCGGCAATCTGTTGCGCGTATGGGGTGAAGTGCAAAAGGTAGCGCAAAAGCTGCAAAACGAAAAAGGCTGAGCCGCACTCGCCGTGTCAGCCTGCGGGCGAACGGGTAGGTGAAGTTCGTGCCAGCATATGATGGATACCGTCATTTTATCGCGAGCGGCGAGGGCAATGGTAGCCTGCGGATAGCGCTCCGCCAACGCCTGTGCGAGTGCCACGATATCGGAGCCGGTCGTAGAGTTCGTCCTCGTGCCATGGGCCGTTGGGCTCGATTAGGAGCAGCAACCGCGTGCAGGCTTGCTTCGGCAGGAGAGCCACGCTGGCGTCCAAACCCGCCCCGCCGTATTCACCTCTACCGCAAAAACTTCGCAGTTGCGGCCTCCAGGCGCGGAGCCGCAGCCGGTAGGTCCATGCCGAGCAGCGCGAGCAGGTCTGCCGGTTGGTCTGGGGTCCGAATGCCTCGGGCGCGTTCGCCGGTCATGGCGAAGAACGTCTTGCCGCCGAAATCGCGGACGGTGTTCCCGGTAGGACCGCACCACAACATTTCATCTTTTTCCGGGCTGGTGGGCGGCTCCTCCTGGATCGCGCCACCTCTCTGTTTCAGAAATCGCTCGAATGCGCCCGGAGCTTGACGTTCGATCGTAACCAGTGTATATATTGATTGGTATATATCCATGAAAAAGCCTCCGACGCCCGAAAGTTTTCTGCCCCTCAAGCCAAACTGGTTTCACGTGCTGCTGTCGTTGGCCGGCCAGAAGCAGCACGGGTACGGGATCATGCAGGAGGTGCTGGAGCGCACCGGCGGAAAAGTCCGGCTTTGGCCGGCCACGCTGTATGGCACGCTGAAGCGGCTGATCGAGGAAGACCTGATCGAGGAATCCGGCGACCGGCCGGCGGCGGAACTGGACGACGCGCGGCGGCGCTACTACAAGCTCACGGCGCTCGGCCGGAAGGTGCTGGCGGGGGAAAGCGAGCGGTTGGAGGATCTGGTTCGCCTGATTCGCGCCAAACGCGGCCTGACGAAACGGGAGGCGGAATCGTGAACTACTTCGCCGCGCCTTCCGACCAGGGCGGCACGATTCCGTTCACGCGCGCGTAGACCACCAGTTGGCCCATGTGCTCGTTGGCATGGATGATGATGCGGAGATACATGCCGTCCACGGTGGCTTCTCTGCCGCCGATCTTGACTTTGCGCGCGAAGTCGGCGGGTTTCAGACCCGCGCGAGCGGTTGTGACGGCGTCGAGCGACCGCTTCAACCAGCTAATCGCGTCGGCTTTCGCGGTGACGGTCTTTTCCATGTCCGGGGACGTGAGGTCGGCCGGCATTTTAGGACCGGTGACGCTGAGCAGGCCGAAGTTCGCGATCGCGATGTGCATGAAGACTTCGCTGGTGGAGCGGACGCCGGGCCCCGGGCGCCACGCGTACTTTTCCCCCGGAATGGCTTCGGCCAGAGCCACGAGTTGACGGGAAACATGGACCCATTCGCCGTCGTACCCCTGCCAGATTCCTTCGAGTGGATCTACCTGGGCGGGCAAGGTGAGCGGGGCTAGAAGCATCGCGAGCAATAGCGTTTTCATGATGTCCTTTTATACCGGCCAATGTTTTGAGGGGGCTGGCAGCCAACAACGTAGAGCGGTATTCTTGTTTTCGGTTCGAAACTGTTTTAGCCGGAGGGTGAAGGCCCGGCCAGCAGATCGAAAACTTTGGCAGAGAACAATCAGCGGCGGGCCCTCACACCAGCCGTGATTCTCTTTATCGCACTGCCAGAGGCCGAAGGCAACATCGACCCGGGGTGATCCCCTTGGACCTCCTCCCGCGGCGATGTCCGCTTTGCCGCGACTGTACGATCATCGGCCATGAACGATGGTCCCGCCCGGCCCACGACGACCGGCACGAGCGCATTTGGGTGCGCCGCGGAATCTGCCACGTTTGCGGGAAAACCTTCACCATCTTGCCCGGTTGGCTGGCTCCAGAAGGAACTGCGCCGCTGTATAAGCCGACCCCTGGACCGGTCGGAGTTGAACCGTGGAATCAAAGCCCAGAATCAGCAGTTCGTCCGGGCTTAATTAGCCGATTAAGACTCGCCCGGTGGGTTCGCCAGTGCGGGCCGGGGCAAATCTGGTGGGAGGGCGGAACGATGGGCTTAGGTTTTGCGGCGGTCGCGCGAATCGCGCAACACACCCACTTCGTTCTCCACCTGCATCGCCAGCACGGTGTGCTGCTGGCCGTCGGTTTCACGGATATGGCGCATCAGGGCGCGATAGGCGCGCGCGTCGGCGTCGCGGCTTGCCTCGCCGAAGGTGCTGAGCAGTTCGATGCTCTTGCCGCCCTGGAGGCGAATCCGCGGATAGCGCTTGTAGTCCTTCTTTACCCAATAGGGCGCGTAGCTCGAAAGGCCGTTCTTCCAGCTACCGAACCACAGCAACACGAGCTTGAGGTTGTTGCGCCGGGCTTCCTGAAGGACGCCATTCACCAGCGCGAACTCGAATCTGCCCTACTTGCGCCCATGAGACGGCCGCCAGCACGCAGTTGAGGTTCCCGGCCACCAGGCGCGGCCAGACGGATTGCATGTTCTCCATGCTGGTGGCGGTGTTGTTGCCCAGCTCTCCAGTGAGAGCAAGGAAAGGTTTGCCATCGACGATCAACTGCGTAGCCGTCCCCTGTTTCTGGAGATGCGGAATACCCGAAGCGGTCTGGGCGGCGGCAACGGCCGCGAACGCGGTGGCGCAGCAGGCCACCGCGAAACAGGCAATACTCGTCCGGTTCATCGTCGATCCTCACATATGGCCGTCGAACGAACTCTCGTTGTCCCACTGCGTGGTGGGCTCGAACAATCCGCCTTCGTGCAGATTTGCCTTGAGAACGTCCATGTTGATCTCAATGCCCAGTCCCGGTCCGTCCGGTACCGTGACATAGCCCCTGTCGATGATCGGATCGTTCGGCCTGTCCGTCCTTCTAATCCGGTCGAGGAAATGTGGAACGTCGGCCGTGTGATACTCACACGCCAGAAACTGGTCGCCGGCGGCGGCATGCACGCTGGCAAGCAACGTGATCGGGCCGTTGTTGTTGTGGATGCAGGATGCCATACCGTGTTGCGTGGCCAGATCGATCGTTTTTTTCGTTTCGAGAATACCGCCCACGTTGGCGAGATCCGGGTGCACGACCGAGATGGCCTGCTCTTCAAACAGGTCCTTGAAGCCGTCGGCCAGGTAAACGTCCTCGCCGGTGCAGAGCGGCGTCGTGCAGGCGTCCTTGAGTCTCCGGAGTTGATCGGGGTAGAACCACGGCACCACGTCTTCGTACCAGGCCAGGTTGTACTTATCCAGTCTCCGCGCGTACTTAATAAAGGCCTCGATGGGAAGGTGACCGAGGTGGTCCGTGGCGATCGGAATTTCATAACCGACAATACCGCGCACGGTTTCACAATAGTCCGCCAGCCAATCCAATGCTTTGTCCGTAAAAAACGTCGAGGTGAACAAGTGCTCGCCGTAGGGGTTATAGGCGCCCATCGGGATCTTCCTATTGGGCGGCGGCGCACCGGCCCCATCGGCGAAGCCTCCCCACACCGGCCGGTTCGCCGTCGGGTCGGGCGCCGGGCCGGTGAACATTCCCGCGGTGCTTCCATGCGTGTGGGTGATCTCGTCTTCGCCGCCGGGACGCAGGTCCATCTTGCAGAAGGTCCAACCGGCCGCGATCCGTTCTTTCAAATGGTTACCCATCGTTTCTCCGGTGGGCCTACTGGTGGTATCGCAGTACAGGCGGACACGGTCCCGCATCTTGCCGCCGAGCATCTGCCACACGGGCACACCCCAAGCCTTGCCGGCCAGGTCCCAGCACGCTACCTCTATACCGGAAACCCCGCCGCCATCGCAGCCAACCCCGCCGTGCTTCTTGATCTTCCGGAATATCTCCGCGACATTGCACGGGTTCATTCCGATAATGCGGCTCTTCAACATCAGGCCGTGCGCTTTGCTGCAATCGTACCGGATCTCGCCATATCCGGAAATGCCTTGATTGGTATCGAGGCGCATGAGCATGGATCGGTCCGAATGCGCGATGCGCATGTCGGTGATCCTCAAAGCCGAGGGCCCCGACCTCGTATTCACATTGCCGGAGATCTGCTCCAGATCCGCATTGGTGGCGAGGCTCCCCGAAGCAACCGCCGCCGAAGCGGATGTCGAAGTGGTGAGAAATGTCCTGCGCGACACGCCCGACTTTTCATTGAACATTGCAATTTCCCTAAAATTGGACGGCCTTCTGAACCTGCTCAGCCAACCTTGATCAACTGTTCGCGGGTCATGGTGAATGCCTTTCCGCACGATGACGGCACATATGCCTGGCACCAGGCCGGCGCCGAGACCAAAAGTCCGGCAAACAACCCTGCTGCCAGGGACCGGAGCCGTTTGACTGGAAAATAGACGGTTAAATTGTGTGTGTACGATTTCGCCACGGTAGTAGTCCTTGATTTCAACAGCCGATACGCTCCCGATGGCCGACGCGCAGTCGGGGGGGGGCCGGAGGGGTCCATGGAGGGGTCCAAATAGGCGTTAAAATAACGCTTGCGATTTTAAAGGTAATTTCCTAGTATAGAGCCATGGACTCTCTCTCGCTTCATGCGGATGACTGGGAGTATGTCCGCACGTTACTGCCGACCGACCTAGAGGACTCAGCCCGAGTGACTAACGCGTTGCGTCGTTGCCGGAATGTTCCAGATGCTGCCGCACTGATCCGGATGGCATTGGCTTACGCTCTCACGGACCTTTCGCTCAAGGATGTAGCCGCCTGGGCAAGCAGCTTGAAGGTGGCTGAGATCACGGGGCCAGGACTTTTCTACCGGTTACGCGAAGCGGAAGGCTGGCTGGAGCGGGTGCTGGGGCAAGTTCTGGCTGAGCAGATTCCGGTGGAGACCTCCGGCCTTTCGATTCGTGTGGTTGACGCGACGGTGGTGAATGGCCCCGGCCAGGTGGCTGTTCAGTGGCGGGCGCACGCGCTGGTCAGTGCGGTCACGGGGACGATTCGCTCTGTGCAATTGACTGGCGATGAGGGAGGTGAAAAACTCTCACGATATGACGTCAAAGAGGGGGAGGTGGTTCTCGGCGACCGCGCTTACGGCACAGCGCGCGGATTGCACGCGGTCAGCCAACAGAGTGCGCGGGTGGTAGTCCGATTCAATCCGGCAAGCCTACGTACCCATGATTTGAAACGGCAGCGGATTCATTTACAGGAGCACGAGAACGAAGTACCTCCTTTGGGGGCCATAGAGTTTCCAATTATTGTTCCTATACCCCCACCACCTACGAAGAGCCATAAGCCATGGAAACTGGCGAAGGCAATTGCCTGGGTGCCAGCGCGAGCGGTCGCCGCCCGCACGCGCTCCGGGGAAGTAATCTGGATTTTAACTACACTGCCGCACTCCGTCTCCGCGCTGGCGGTAATGGGCCTGTACCGGCTACGTTGGCAAATTGAATTGCTTTTTAAGAGACTCAAATCCTTGCTGCACTTGGACACCCTTCCTTCCCGCCAAGGTCCCACTGCGAAGTCATGGATGCTAGCCCGGTTTTTGGCGGCCGCGCTGGCCCAGCAACTGGTAGACCCCAACGGCCCAATTTCCCCCTGGGGGTACGAACTTCGAGGCCAAACGGAGGTTCGGGCCGTGGCCAAGCCGGCCCGGTTGATGACAACCACAGTCCGGCTTTCCGCAACGACCGTTGATGGCAGTAATGGAGCCTACTGCGAAAATCGCCCAGGTCCAGGATCTGCATGAGAATGCTGGAACGTTGTTTATTCCAGGGCGGCGAGAGAATCAGGCAAAGCGCACCTTCAATCCTATCAATACGTTAGGATTATAACTCCAAAAAAGGAACCCGCCCCGATCCCAATTGTGGGTCGCACACGCTTCACACGCTTATCTCTCCTTGACAAAGTGTTGCTATATAGCTATGCTACATAGCAGAGAGGTAACCCTAGGATGCTGAACAAAGCTCGGGTCTTTATGAGTGGAAGAAGTCAGCACGTGACCATTCCGGCCGCCTTCCGCTTTCGCTCTTCGGTCGTCTCGATCAGGCGCGACCCCCAAACCGGCGACGTAATTCTCTCTGAAGTCCCTCCGTTGGCCGATGCCTTCGCTGCTCTCGATTCGGCACAGCTTCCCGCCGATTTTCTGAGCGAAGCGGACCGCGACGAAAGGCCAGCCCAGGACCGTCCTGCGCTTGACCAGCTTTTCGCTGACGAGAGTTCGGAAGACAGGTGAGGGAGATGAGCGAGTCCACTTACCTGCTCGATACGAATATGTTCAGCTACATCGCCAAAGGCAACTCTCCCGCAGCCCGACGCGAGTGGCGCCGATTGTCTCGTGACCGCGAAGTTGCGATCTGCATCTCGGTCATCACCGAAGCGGAAGTGCGTTACGGCATGGCCAAGCACGCGCTTTCGCGTGAGCGTGCGGACGCGATCGAGGGACTCCTCGCCAACCTGCAGATTCTTCCCTGGGGCTCAGAAGAGGCCGCGGCCTACGCGCGCACCAGGGCTCAACTCGAAGGGAAGGGCGTGACTCTCTCCGCGATGGACATGCTCATCGCTGCGCAAGCTATCGCGGCCGGCGCCGTGCTTGTCACGCGTGACAAGATCTTCGAACCGGTCCCGGACCTTCACGCGACCGTCAACTGGGCGACCGATCTGTAGCTCCTCCGCCTATTTCGGGGCTGGTCCGTTCACCTTCACTTCCGCCAACTGCTTCCACCAGCGGAAGTCGGCTGCGATGTTCCGCGTTTCGGTACATGATCGATGTACCAACAGGGCAGCAGGCGACGGACCTCGGCGAAGATTGTCCACAGGCTCTTGCCGTGGCTCTCGGAAAAACGCGTCTTGCGCCCCAGCCGCGCCACGTCCCGGTAGGATTCCCAGGATTCCAATTGCCAATACCTGCTTCGAGATCGCGACGGCATTTTCGGCGCTGAATTTCGGACCGATGTGAAAGCATGGGGATCGATCCAGGAGGTGCTCTCGGCTGGGCCAGCGGCCGGAAATGCAGCGTCTACCCGGTCGCGGGAAGAAAACGGAGTAAACGGAGTAACGCTTGAATTTCGGATCTTCCCAAGTTATTGAAAACATGGAGCGGGAGACGGGGCTCGAACCCGCGACGTCCAGCTTGGGAAGCTGGCATTCTACCACTGAATTACTCCCGC
>Ga0182016_10002446_pt1 | contig 21831 bp, 35 predicted proteins | sample 712S2MmetaG_FD_120491 | JGI IMG/M metagenome (GOLD analysis project Ga0182016, IMG submission 120491) | Permafrost microbial communities from Stordalen Mire, Sweden - 712S2M metaG | ecosystem: Environmental > Terrestrial > Soil > Wetlands > Permafrost | place: Sweden: Stordalen | collected... | reverse complement strand
GTGACAGGGAAGTGCTCTCCCAATTGAGCTAACAGAGCGGATGATAGACACACTTTACTTGAGCATCATGGACCCTACTCCAAGTTTTCACACGGGGTTTTTAATCCCGCCGTGCCGACGTCACCGTCGACCAATCTCCACTCCTGGGAGGCGCTGTATGTCTAAGTGCTCCATCTGCCCGTTACTAACCCCTCACAAGATGGAGGACTCGGCTTTCGGGGGTTCAGATGGAGCTATGATAATTGGGATGGCTGGTGGGAACGCCTTACAGACTATCCCACCAGCGTCCGTGCCTCGCCGGGGAATCGAACCCCAAGGGACTGGTTAAGGGCCAGTTAGTCGACCATTAGCTTAGCGAAGCATGCAGGTTGGTGGGTCCGGTTAACTAGTCTGGGCTAAGTGTGCTAGTGCCTTTTCCGCCCACCAACCTAGTCGGGTAGAGAGGACTCGAACCTCCATGATATCTTCCTTCCAAAGGAAGTAACTTAACCTTTAGTCCACTACCCGATGTTAGTTAAAGCCTTTTGGCTAAAACGATGATACCTATTACAACCAGAACACACAACGCAACATATAAGAAATCCATGGGGTTCTCTTTCTATTAGGTGAAGCTCTTAGTCAGGTAGGGAGGTGCTGCCCCTCCGACCGCCTGGTTCCGAACCAGGTACGCCACTGTTGCGCCACTACCTGATGGCTCTCTCCCAATCTGGCTGCCTTTCTGTGGCATACGATCCACTCGGACAGATCCTCCAGCAATGGGAGAGACTAGCGGGGAATGTTCTACCTTTAAACTACTGACAAGATTGTCAACCGGCACCAACGCTTTCAGCGTTGGCTCAAGCCGCGCGAGCCCGGACTTTTCCCCTCGTGCATGCGGAGAGAATTGAACTCCCTTGAGGCTGGGTTACGGCCAGCGGCTCGACCATTGAGCATCACATGCATAGCAGGGGCACCAAGATTTGAACTCGGGACAATTGGGTTGGAGCCAATCATGTTACCACTACACCATACCCCTATTGATATTTCTAAGCACTGGTAAGATGGCCAACGGGGGAGGCCCTGCATATGACCTGACCTTCTACTCCCCAGGTCTTACCAGCTATGGCATCCGACCTTGGTGTCTGTAGATGACTGGGACCAAGAACCGGACACTTCAATAAGAAAGCCAACCCTTTCGGATTGGCTCCCTTTAATCATCTTCTTATATTTAGACTACAAGACGATGATCAAAGAGAGCCTCCCAAGATAGGGCACTGATTATACTTAGTGCCGAACCAAGATTGGGGCAGACTATGCAAAGACGCTAGGCGCCCCGCTGTCCCTTTCTTATCTTCTCGCACTAAGAAATTCGTCATTACTCTATCCTTCGGAAGCTGTTGAAACTCAACTTAACACACTCTACACTGCTTGTCAAGTCAGCAACTTGAAAAACCCTCACAGGGGCTGAAACCCAAGCCAGCCCCTGCTTACGGGCCTATCGATCAGTACTTGGTTGCTTGACCGACAGTAGATTTACGGGTAAGTAAGAGCGATCCCAGCAGGGACCCAGTTACCGTTGATGAGCACACCAGCGGGGATCTCACCCGGAACGTACAGGTCTATAGCGTCTTGAGCAGCTGCTGCCACTTGCTCAGACGTGACATACCCAGTCAAGGAGATTTGGTCTGGTGCGGTAAGTAGGGTAGATGTCCACAGAGGGACAGCACACCCTCCAATGTACTGCTGGAAATTGGCTACTGCGTCTGCGGGGATCCAGCTACCATTGACAACGACACCAGCAGGCGCCACAGAAAAGGCGCTTAGAGCCTGCTGAACAGCTACGGCAACCTGTGTAGGCGTCAGGCAGGTGCCCGTGAGGGCAACCTGACCAGCGGGTAGAGCCGGGGGTGGATCAGTAGGGTTGGCAGCTAAGGCTATCCCACCGAGTCCAAGGACCAGGGGAAGAGCAATGACAGGAACGGCGAGGAACTTCTTGAACTTGAACAATTCTACCTTCTTCTGTTGGACACCGTGATGATCACAGTGGTAATAATTAGATCCTATCATACCCTCTGAGACCCGTCAAGTCAGCGACACGGTATCCTGGTCTTCCCGTCTAGGTTGGCGTCAAACAGCACGCCGTTGAAGTTAGAAGAGTTATCTGAAGGGCAGAAGGAAGAAGCTGGGCCTTGGTACTCGGCGTTGAAAACCGCCTTGTGGCCGACGAAGTCGCCCAGGTCGGAGCAGGTGCCGTACTGGTTACACTGCTCGGTGATGACGGCATCAGCCAGCGGGTACATGGCGTTGCAGAACGAGGTGTTCCCCACGTCGTCACAGTTCTTGACGAACCACGCCATGCCGAGCGAGTGGATATAGTTGGCGATCGAGGACATATACGTCTCGTCGTTGGCCTCGGTAATGGAGAAGCCCGTGGAATATTGCCACGTTTCGTCGTTGTCCGTCTCCACTGCGTCGAAGCCCTTGGCTGCGCATTGCTGCTTGATCATCGACTCGATGATAGTGAGCGTGGAGGGGGCATTGATGTTGAGGTAGTACTCGGGGTAGCCGGACTGCTTGGCCCCGAGGTCCCCAGCTGTCGAGAACTGGGCGTAGTACGTGGTCGGGATACCCTCGTCACTGGCGCTGTAGTAATTGCCCACGTCGCCTGTCTCGATGTAGCACACCACCTTGTCCCCGAGAGCGTGGAGCGCACTTACGGTTGAAGCGGGGTTGTCGATGCCGTCGATGTCATAGAGGGTGGGATTGGGAGCAGCAGCACCGGTATAGGTTGTTTCATTGTACCCCATGTCGCTGTTACTGGACGTGGATAGAGCGTGGTCGAGTTCCCACTGGAACTCAATAGGACCGGTACCAGGTACCCACCAGGATCCTGACGGCTTGGTCGTGGTTGTGGGCGCTACCGTTGTCGTCGTAGTAGTTGTAGCACGAGTTGTACTGGTCGTAGCCTGTGTTGTGGAGGTCGAACTACTGGTTGTAGCCTGTGTAGTTGTGGTGGTGGGCACGGTCGTCGTTGGTGTACTCGTTGTCTCCGTCGTGGTTGGAGTGGTGGGTGAAGTCGTAGGTGACGTACTAGGGGGTGTCGTTGGAGAAGTGACGGGAGACGTTGTAGGAGCGGTCGTGGGAGAAGTGGTCGGGACTGTGGTCGTCGTCGTTGCGGGGTAAGGATTGCATTCCCAGAAGAGAGGCCCAGTTTTGAACCGTATGTCAAACCTTCCCAAGGGGCAGCGCTCTTCCTGAGACTGACCGACCTGGTGGATAACGGTAGGTAGAACGTCGGGTGAAGAAGAGCTAGCAGCAACACCTATACCACCAACAAGCCCCATCGTAACCAAAACAGCGGTAATTATCGGCAGTCTATGACTTTGCTGCTTAGTGTGCAGCGCTTTCGGACGATAGTGCGTAGGTCTATGGAACATCTTTCCTCCTATGATCCCGTTGGTTTTCCTGCAGGCTGGCCAGACATCAGCCTATGGTTGGATATACGTTGTAAGATGACTTCGACGGCGGCGATTTGAGCGTCTTCAGCAGGGGTTATCTCGTTCTTGATTAGAGATTCTGTTCTGACTAGGGTAAGATGTTTGGATAGTTGGACGTGAAAGCTACTCATCGTACTCCCTTCGCATGGAATTTACCCTTCCACCACTCATGCTTCTTGGGATGCTGAGGTGACCATGTACTAACGTGATGGCCATCCCTACCGTGCCACTTAACCCAACGCCAACCCAGTGGCATCTTGTTAGGTTTGACAAAATCAAACAGACTCCCCATCATGAATTACCCTCACGTTCTTTGGCTTCAGTTAATTTGTAGATAGCCTCTCTAAGTTCAGCTTCTGTTGAAGCTTGTAGAACTTTATCAGCAAGAGGATCTTGGGGTTGTGTTTTTTCAAAGAGCTTTCTACCAGCGTCCGTCAACATTTATGACTCGGATCTGGTGGTAAAACTTTGGGCTGCGGTCCTGGCAACATCTCGTTCCAACCTGAAACCCTAGATAGCTTGGGGTTCTTAGTCTTCCTCTTGCCCGTGCTGGAAGCATCAAAGAACTCATGCTCTGGAGCAAGAAGCTCTAAATAACGAGCTACCGCTTCTTCTTCTTTGACGAAGAACTCGGCAGGATCGTTCCGGTGGTTGCCACCAGTTTGAGAGACAGAATCAAACGTGACACGCCACAGAGTAGGGCTAGGTTGAGAGGGCATGAGGGTAGTTTACCAGAATTCCGTCCAGTGTCAAGTCAGCGATCGTCGACCGTGGAGAACATTGTAAGCGTTGACGATCCTGGCTACCTCGGCAGGATCGTGAAGGTTGGCGTGAGCGGCAAGGTACTTCTCATCAACCCACGCTCCGCAGAGATTACAAATGGAAGCAGCGAAGATCGTCTTGCCATCTATGTCCAGGCCCGTCTTCGTGAAGTCAATGATCATTCCGTGTGCTCCTTCATACTTCAAACACCTTTCTAGTCCGGACACCCCAAGCCAAGCAAGCATCGTACGAAGACTTCCAGATGTCGATGTGGTCTCCCGTTATAGCACCACCTGTGTCACCAGCAACGCGCTTACCCACACCTTGTACGTACAGATGAGTGCCTAGAGGAATGATATGAGGATCAACAGCTACGATCTGAGGCCCAGCTATAGCTCCACTAGCAGTTACTCCGGTAAGATCATAGCAGGTCACCAAGAAGTTACCCAAGAAGCGACCCTTGTGAACAGGGATAATGGTCATCAAAACGATTAGGGCGACTCTAAGTGCCCTCATCCTTTCTCTATAGCCCTGTACTCATTCTGCCCAGTCTCACCTGTGCCTAGTTCGTACGTAGTGATGACAGAATTAGCCCCCAACAGTAACAAAGCCATGACGGCACTTAGGTGACCAGGAGCAGTTGGTTTGGCGTCAGTGATCTTATCTCCATCTACAACTCTAAAAGTTATAGGCAAACTTGTAACTGGGTACCACTGCGTCTTCACTCCCATGTGGGTCGTCTGTACTTCCACCAAGAACTTGCTGATGTCCAAGAACATCTCGTTCACTGCATCTTCCAGCATTACCCCACTCCTTTATGTTTTTCTCGGCGGCATCAAAGGCTGCTTGTGGTAACTTCTGGTTCCGTTTCATGTTCGGTGGATAATAAGGAGGTTCTTGCTCTGTCATCTCTAGCACACAATTCTAGAAGAAAATCAACGCTATGATCATTCTTGCCGTTTGGATAGATACACAGAACATTCCCACCGTTTGCTGTCCATCCAGGCCAATCAGACCTCACGCTACCGTCCCGCTCTTAGTGGTGTCTTTAGCGTCATGTTCTACCGCAATTTGAGACGAGTCAGACAAACCGAGAGCGTCCACATCGTCAGGGTGAACTTCCAAAGCATACCTGTGAGAAGCTTTTGCCTTCTGAGGCGTGCCATCATTAGGGAGCATGTTAAATTTATCTCTGAACATTCCGCTACTATCGAAGAAGAAAGCGCTTACGGGATAATTTACGCCAGCATTGTGAAGAGTAGCCTGTACTTCAGGACCGTCAGGCCAGTGGAACAACAGAGGATCGTAGCGCTCTCCAGCGTCGGCATCGGCAGTGTTCTGCAACCCAGCCCTACGTAGAGCAGGAGTGTCCGCTACCTTCACGCGGATCTTCTTCTTACCTGGCTTGATGTGTACGGTCGCCTCGTTGTACCTCTCTCCAGGCTGGTCCGTAGGAGCTTGTGGAACGTAAGCTCCCTGTCGAGGTAGGTTAGACCGATCACGGGACACGCGTGACCTCTCCTCCTGATCATAATCCTGCGCCCGTTCCAATAACCGCTTGATCCCGAAGGCTCTCATCTCTTCACTGTAAGTAGGCTTAAATGGCACGGGTCCGTATCCTTCCTATCAACTGCCAGTCGGTTCCCTTTTTGAACTCTTTCCTGAGAGCGGGGTTCGCCTTCAGAGATTTAGAGTCCCACCAAGCCACCACTTCAGCATGGTCGTGGTCTTGATCGGGGTTGATAACAGGTCTGTCATCAGGATGAAGGTTGATCTGAAGGTCGCCCTCATGGGGGATCAGATAAATGAACCCCTGATAGGTACCTAGAGAGACCCAGGAGCCGACAAACTCTCCGTCAGGCAGAGGAACACCTACTTCCTCTCTCCACTCCCTTATGGCCCCTTCTACGGGGCTCTCCCCGTTCTCTAGATGACCTCCGGGTAGCTCCCACATACCTCCAGCAGGGTCGTCAGGGTCAAGAGCACGCTGGATCAATAAAACTCTCCGAGTGTCCCTCGCCATTATCATCAGCCCTGCCACTGACATTTGTTTGGCTATCATCCTACCGGCAAAGTCGTCTCGAAGCGCGCTATAGAAACTCATTGATTGTATTATCGACCAGCATGTAAACTGGTCATAGCCCGTAGTGATGGGCTATTTCAGCAAGCACTTCGTGAGACAGTACCAAGATGTCCAACTCGTAAGCTATATCTCCGTCAGCATAAGACTTCCAGTCGTTGGTAGGCACAACCCACTTCCATTCCATGCGCCCTGTTGACGCGGTCTGGATTTTGACACGCCTAAAATCCAGCGTCAAACCTAAAGGCCTAAATGATACTTTTATTTCAATATAATCAGGGACAACAGTCCACCGCCATATGAAGGGATCGATTTTCATTGGTTCAACAACTCATGTTGTTCGGGATGTTGTTCAGCGTGGTGCTGGAATAGCGCATCATGGACCACCTTGGTAGCGTGCGGATGACAAGTACGGTACTTGGTACCCTTCACGGGGTGCCGACCCAATCGCCAACAGCGTGGGTTGCTACAGTTAAACCTCTTGTAAAGGCCACCTAAAACGGCTACCTCTCCAAAGACAGTCAGATTAGAAATGTCATTAACCCAAATGGGTTGTTGAGACCCCCAAACGAACTCATAAAGCCAATGCATTAATCGCCATTCTGCGTTCTTTAGTCATCAGTGATCTTGATCAGAGGACAGGTGCGGTACTTATGGGTGGGACCAGAAAGCGTCATAGTGAACGTGACCCAAAGACTTGTAGTGTACCCGTGTTGTGATCCATAACCCAGGCCGTGCAAGCACCACCCTCAACGAGTTCACCGTCAATATACAACTTAAACTCTTTACCCTTACCCAAATCCGTAACCAAAGTTTCCCTGATTTTTTCCATGTTAATCTCCTAGGCTAGGTACTGAGCCCAATTAGAATCAGTACGAATACTTAGAACGTCTTCAGAACCAAGCTTGAGAAGCGCTATCTCACGCTTCAGGTTGAGGGTCCAGTTCGTTGTCGCTGGCTTGTTAGGCTTTTCGACGCCAATAGAAACATCTAGGCGACCACTATAATTCTGGTTAGGGAACGTACCCTTCTCAGCCTTTTCTAAAGCAACCTTCAGAGCGGCTATTACTCCAGCCTTATAGACAGGAAGACGCTTCTCGTAGGCTTGAGCATCGTTCTTTTCTTCCTTCTCTACCTCACCCAACCGCCCCTCTAGGGCTAAAATGAGTTTGACTCTATCTACTTTGATGTTTTGAGCGACTGACATGGTTTTTCCTTTCTAAATGGAGAGGTTTCGCTCTCGGGTGGGAGGTTTTTCCCCTCTAGGAGGGTCTTTAGAATGACCTCCTCGGACGAGGGGACTTGTATTGGATCCTTAAAGGGCATGAGGAAACTTCCTGATGGCAATCTCTGTAGTGTAGACATACTCATTAGGATCTTGGCCACCAGTCAACCCATCGTGCCAAGCCTTGACTAGCTCGATGGCATCTTCTTCGGAGTTGGCCATGACAAGTGTCTGCATGGGCCATTCTAACTCACCAGAACCCTTGCGGTAGTGCTCTACGCAGTAAAGTTCATGGAACTGACGATCATGACGTTCCAACATCTCCCCATCCTTGCTGGATTGTACCTTCTAAGTAGTCGGTTTCTTCTTTAAATTCGTCGGCTAGCTCTTCCAAGTTAGCAACGACTTCATCGACTGTCCGAGTGACCTCAGAAGAGTCAGCGCAATCCATGATAGAGAGGAGGTCGATCATCTGCCTGAGCAGCTGGATCTGTACGCGATCTGCCATAGATCTATAGTACACCCTGGCAGGGGACTGTCAAGTCAGCGAGTGAGGAAGAGCTTTTAAACACTCTTCCCAAGTGTCAAACTGGTGGACTTCCTTAACGTAGTCGAAGACACTCTCTCTGGGTCCTACCTGATAGAGAGAACGAGCCCTAACAGCGGATGCGTAGTAGGCGTCGGCTCTCATCAAACCCAAGAAGTACCCTACCTCCCGCTGCCTCCCGCCAGAACCAGCATTCCACCGTCTACAGCCCCACTCGGAGCCGACCAACGGCCTCCAGGCTGCTACGTAGTGATTTAAAACAGGGTCTGAAAAGTGGATGAAAGTATCTGCATTAGTTACGTCCTCTAAATCCTCTTCAGCGAATCGAGGGTTGTTTGTATCTCCGTCCCCACTACCTTGATGATCTGTCCATAGCCATCTGGCAGGGACTTCATGTCCCAAGGCTATCAGCTGACTGGCGTAGCCTTTAAGTTCTTCCCGACGCGAGAAGCGAGAGGCAAGATAAAAGTTAGACAACTTTCTCAACTTTCTGTTCTAAAGTTTGTTCTATGGTTAGGACATCGTTCATAACCTCCAAGATGAAGTCTGTGGCCCTGACCCGCTTCTCTGGAGTCTCGATGTCGAAAAAACGTCCCCACATGCTAGCGTGGATGTCTAGAAGATAACGGTCAATAGCCCAGCGACGTCTAGCAACACTGTCAGCATCTACCGCTATCTGGATGGGAGCCCTTTGGGCATCCGAGGCAGTCTTCTTCATACTGCCATACTACATGAAACTACATGAATGTCAAGTCAGCGGCCCTATGTGACAGGCCCGTAACCGCTCCCGAACTGCCCATATGCATCGACAGTCTCGTTATGCTTCTCACTATCATGTCCTAAGGGGTTGTTTGTGACTGGGCCAACAACTCCAACAGTTCCGCCAGCGGTCCCAAAGTCTTGGGGAGACATCCTAGTCTGGCTCTCGGTAGCCTTATTTTGATCGGTATCAGAGAAAGCCGGATCGGGATTTGGGTTCGTAGACGGATCCGCTGGTCCCCCGTAGTTGGACTGTGGGGCATCGGGGATCATCTTACACCGGCCACTGACTGTCGTCATCTTTATCGGAATCTGCAGGATTGCTTAACAGCGTAGGCTGCGGTTCGCTGCCCTTCCCATAATTCCTCTCGCCCTCCTGGTGGCTATTAGCTCCAGGCTGAGTAGACGCAGGGTTATATGCGAACGGAGGATCGGTTGATGCCCCGTGGTCTGGGTGCATTAGAGGCCCCAGTACTTCACTCCCAAGTTCAATCTGTAACATAACAACTCCTCGTTTCTATCTTATCGACCAGCTTGGATGATTTCTATACCTTCCAACCCCGGTAAACGCAAGGGAAGAACCTCATCGTTGCTTTCACTCATGCGTTCAACGGCATGATCCATGCAAGCTGGGTCCAATATCGTCCCATAAAGGTTTACTAGATCATCAGTAGCTTCGGCTGATCTTACCCAATGCGTAGCTGGTGTATGTATTGTTTTGAAATACCAACACCGCCTACAATCAGGGTTTTCAAACGCCAACACTCTCTGATGTTCAGCACGATAAACTATTCCGCCACGAGGCAACGTATGCTCTATAACGCGTCCATAGAAATCAGAGTGGACAATCGCCAATCCCAAGGCAGAGAGGGTAGAAATGGGCTGATGATACCCCCTATCCTTGACTCCGTAGAACCCACACGTACACTCGACACTAGGAACTTCATGATCAGGATCGGTGTTTATAGTACACACGGCATAGTCTTCCGCCCCGTATGTTACTGGCTTAGTCCCACCCCTGAACATGAACTTACCATTGAATTTAACAAGGTGAGCAAACTTGTACGCTCTTATGGGGTCTAGTTGGATGTCGTGTAACATTCTCTCTCCTGGTAAATTCGTTCTGCCTGTCTCCATGTCAACCATATCTCACTCTGGATTATAATGAAGAGAATTTCTCTAGCAACAGGGCCTTGAGCGTGGACTGCAGCATGGCACTGAAAACATAATAACGCAGCATTTTCAAGGGTATTTTGCCCACCCTGGCTCTTGTAAAGAATATGGTGAGAGTGTAATCCCATCATACCACCAGAACCTTGAATACCACATCGCCTACACCTATTTTGATCGCGTTCTCTGATACGCTTGACCACACTTGGCCGGAACGTGCGGGAATGTTTCACCGTATCCCGTTGTACCCTAGCTTCTTACGAATAACCGAGAGGATCTGAGCCTTAGTCCTGTTCTGAGTGTCAAGGCACTCATAAAACTTCAATACAGTACTTTTAAGATCTTCCAAAGACCCGTCGTTGCGAAGAATCAAATCAAAATCACTCGGACCAAGAGAATTATCAGAAACGTGCCCGTTTACAGGACCAAACCCAGGTCGGTCTATCCACACATTAAAACCGTGGAGTTTGGTAGCCATCTTCAACTCATTGGAAAAGCGGATCCCCGTAAGAGCGACGTTGAAACCCTTGTCCATGTCCAGCTTACAGTTAGTATAGCCAATGTTCACCCAGCAATTCTCCCCAAACATATTACGACCAACACTGGTCCCAAGGATCTGGAGTAATCTTCTCGCTTCAGGGTTCTTCTTAGACTCATTATATCCAACACGCTTGTGTAAAACAGAGTAATGTTCCCAACCAACCACATCACCCGACGGTGAGTACATAGGCAAGAAGGGGTCTAACGCTACCAGGGCAGCTTCTAACGGCTCGCTCATGTAGTGCTTCTTCCACTCATACCGTTCTGCTAAAATGTCAGCAAAGGTATCTTTTCCACTAAAACCATAGCCCCCTACCCCCAAAAACCACATCACTTATCTCCCTTTTCCCCTACTAACTTCTCCAATGAAAAAACTGCACACATTGGTATGGTTACCGTGCAGTTAACAGACTTCCCTTCTGGGTCGTAGTTGAGAGCTAGTTGTACCAAGTCATTTGTATAATGCATAAACAGACCCACGGAAGTACATAACTCCAGGTGATCTATCTTGGAGTCCTCTACGAGAACCCAATCTCTGGTGACTTGGGAGTCAACCCACATTATCTTCAGAGGAGCCCAATCAGGCAACACAGCCAGGAATTTAAGATGATTAGGATTAGTCATTTCATCTCCACAGGAAAAGCCATTTGGTACCCCGCCGTGGGATGTAGGACTACCGTATCCTGCTCACGCTCCCATGAGATCGGGTACCCGCTGGTCGGACCGTCGGGGTAAAACAACCCTGAGCCGTCTTCGAAGAGGGTGAACCTAACTGTCGGCAAGAGAGTTCCCTTCTATATCTACAGTTGACTCAAACGTCTCGCCTCTCCATTGTGCCCATCCATCCCAAATTATAATAGGTTCACGGCTGAACCGTTCGCGACCATCCACTTCTACATGCACGATAGAAAACCCTTGGTGCCAATTTTCGGCAAGAAGACCAGCCTTTGGTTGTAGACGAGTCTGAATAACTCTATTCATCTGATCATCATACGTTTGTTGTGAGGACGGAACAGACCCATCTAGACGGGCCAAGGTTCCATCACTCCACACTTCCAAAGTGCGAGTTCCTTGAGCCGTTTCGATATTTTGGGCCAAGCTCTCGCGACGGTGAACGTGGCCAAAAATCGTTGAACTATGAATGCTATTGCTAATTTTACGTGCTGACTCCAAGGCCTTAGAGCTATAGGCGGGAGCGTGGAAAGCAACAAGATTACTGTTCAGCTTAACGAAACCACCAGGATAGCTGGGGTACCAAACTACGCCATGGTCTCTGAAGCGGCACATATAAGGCACAGAAAGTACTGGGAACTCATCTTCAGGATCATCAGCCCTACGCAAACCAACAAGGTATGGCATTCTCTCTTGCGTCATCTTGGGAAACCTTATGTCGTGGTTCCCTTCTAGGACGACAAGCTCGCCATTCTCTCCGACCAAGTAACGTCTGGTAGCCAGTATCTCGCTACCACGCTGGAAGGACTTATTCAAACAACCCACATAGAGATCGATCTTACCAGGATTGTGAGTAGATAAGGCAGCTAAATCTAAGAAGTCACCCACATCTAACCATCCATGTAGCCCTTCGCTCATAGCTATGGCTAACCCGATCTGATGAGTAACATCAACGGCACGCTCATCATGGATGGTGTGCCAATTACCCTCATTATCCAACCAATACCCACATTGCAGGTCGGGAGTAACCATCCATGTTTGCCAAGTACCAGGTGTCCATAATGTTATACTCACCGGAGGAGCGTCTATTACAACGGGCTCAGCCTGCCTGACTTCCACACGATCTGCTTGAGCCTGCTCTGCCTTGGTACGAAACCAACTAGTGTGGGTGCCGTTAGAAATAGCTATAGTACCGGCCACAAACCCCGGAGGTAGTTCGTCAATACCATGACGCTTGTACCATTCTAAGGTCTTTTCCTCACCACGATCTTCAGCATCAGCGTGGGCCGACATAACAGTACGTTCAACATGGGCACAATGCTCCTGCATCTGGTCGCGAGTAACAGTGAACCCTTGCTCAACGGCAACACCCCATGTATACTTGTATCCACGCCCTTCTCCACGTAGCTTGGAAACGAGCGCTTCCAAGGCATCGTTTCCGCTTTGACAGACAGGACAACTAACCGTTTGTACCTGGATTGAACTCACTATACCATCCTTGTTTAGAGGTAGCCACCATGCCCTATAGGCGCTGCAGCTGCTTGGGCACTTTTCTGTGCCACCATTTGACCTATCATCTCCGTAAGCGCCAATCCAGCACGCGAAGTTTCAAGACCTAAGCGTAACGCTGTTAAGGGACCGAGAGAAAAGGCGTGAACAGCAGGCTGTCCTTGGTTATCGAACCCACAGATCTGCAAGAAACAAATCGTCTCCTGTTTACCTGCAGCTGTCTGAGCGGTACCCAACCCCGTCTGAAATTCCACGACGGTAACGAAAGAATCTACCTCTTCTTCCTCTTCGGTGGGAGTTGGGACAATCGGAGTCCTGGGCTTTCTTACCCTAGTAGGTTTGGCCTTGGGTTGGACATCACTCATCAGACTCCTCTACGCGTTGTCGAAGAAGGGCTGCTTGCTCTCGCAATAACTCCTTCTTCTCCAATGCTGCCTCTAACATCTCGTACGTTGTCGCTTGAAGCTCTTCTATATAATCGGCAACGTGAGCAGGGGTTATCAGTTCTTGATAGCAAGAAGCGATCTCAGCAGCATATCCTCCGACCATTGCATCGTCCTCAGCTAAGTGGTAGACGACCACACAACGCTCTGGTCGAAACTCAAAGCTGTCAATAACGTACCGTCTGCCGTTGTTTATGTTTGAGGAAGCTGTTCTCATCAATCCTCCAAGGAGAGGTCAAGCTTAGTAATAAGAAGTTCTCTCACGTCTTTGGGGAGAACTCGGATGTCAGTAGCCTTGAGAACATTGACCCTCGTAACCGTACCATCCTTGGCTGGCTTCACTGCCACGCCCCCTGAGTGAGTTACAAGCACCCAGATGCCTACATCATCAAGACCACTCTGGGCTATTTCTTCGTCCCCGATATCCTTTATGGTACCGGTAAATCTAACTGCATGACTATCGAATGTGGCCCCGTCAAGGGCTGTTGAGTGTGCCATATCTCTCCTTATGGTCTGAAAGGCTGGCCGTTGCGAAGAATGGTAAAACCTTCCTCTGTTACTGGACCCATCACATACTTCACATCAAGACCGACCTCAGCAAACATATCGTAAGCGATCTTCATTGAGGCATCCCACCGGGTGTGGGTGGCCCCAGAGGAGACCAATGTGATGAGCCTTGTTATGCCGCCATTAATCATAGCCGAAGCGCAAGGTCCACAGGCTGCAAATGGACAATACAACCACAAGCCTTCCGTCTTGACCCCGTACCTAGCTGCAGCATGAATTGACCCTGACTCAGCGTGATCGACTCTAGCATATTTTTCAGGCCTGTTCCACCGACTCTCGATGTGATTGTCAACTCCCAATGGGAAGGCGTTGACCGCTAATGTGGGGCGTACTATCTCACCTTTAACGGGATCGTAGCACACGGCAGCATTCTGGGTGCTGGGGTCGGGAGAGATCCTTGCTGTGTGGCAAAGAAACTCCATTATCATAATATCGTCAGCTGTCATTGTACCTTCCTAAAAACCATAAGCCACGAGTGGGCTCGCCGTGAATGTACCTGTCTACGTGGAGAACCGTCTAGGTTCTTCGTAGGCTGTGGCCCTGTGCCGCTATTGTGAACAAAGTAATCCTCTAGCTCTAGCCCAAAACTCTGACCACCATGTAGCATGGCATCGAACCCTAGATGTAGTTTACCAGACTCTACCCAGTCAATAGCCTTAACGAGGATTATACCCTTGTACTTTACAACTCTGGTAGCTTCTTTCAAGCCAGCGAGGTTGTAGTTTATAAGAGCCTTGAAACCTTTTATATTACCCAACCCATACCTCTCGTAAAAGTCAGGTACCGTTGAGGTTTTCCGACTGCCCGTAGAAATGTACGGCGGATCGTAAATAACAGTATCTACCGAATTACTCATTTCAGGAAGATGCCTGAAATCTACTCCATCCACAATCATGTCGTGTGCTTTAAAAAATCGAGGCTTGTAAACAGTCCACCACAAACCCCGGCCGTACGTTATGTCTAGGACTATACCAGTCGGGTCAATCCAGAGCGGAGCTATCTCCGCTATTAGCTGGGCGTTACTCCCTTTAATAACTGAGCGGATCATCTTCATCCAAAAACAATTTAGGCTCAGGATCAGAGTCTAGAACAGCCTCAAGAACCCTAGGAAATTCCTTACCTTCAGAGTCTGCCAACGCTATAATCCAAGCAGCCAAACGAAGCCCCTCCCCTTTGGTCATGTGAGTTATTGGCCTTAATGGGACCAAAGTAGGCTCATCGTTAATAGTAACGAGTTCGACAAAGAAGTCGTTCGTGACGTTCAGGGGAGGGGTTTTCATCCTAGAAGAGCTCGTCGTCTTCTTCGCCTGTAAACTCTTCACCAGAAGAAGGAACAGGACTAGCCACAACAGGCGTAAGACCCACCTTGAATATCTGAGAAGGGTTCGGTCCTTTTGTGTTAGGCTTAAGACCTGCTAGTTCGATCTCTAGTTCATCCCCCGGATGAGGGCTACCAGGACGAGCGTTAGCTGCCTTAACCGCCCGCGACAATTCGGTCAGAGGTTGGGAGTTTTCCTTGACAAACCAGGTCCATTCCGTTCCCGTGAAAGCCTTGTCCTCATACAACCCCTGATCATTGACTTTTCTGATCACTTGAGTCCTAGGCTCAGCAAGGACCAGATCAACAATGAGTGTCTTAACCGGAGGCTTCGTCTTCTCAAAGGGCTGAATGTCTCGGATCTGGCAATTAGTTACCTTGCCCTTCACCTTGTCCCCCGTTTCCTTGAACTTCAGGGCAGGGTTGCGCTTACGTGTAGCATTGTTTAGCATGGTATCAATATCCGTCATACTTTCTCCTCATTTTCTACTTGCTCTGACCCTGGAAAAACCGTTTCAACCTGGTGGACAACCTCCAAAGTACGGAGAAGTTCATCAATGGCTGTGAGATGGGCACGCCCTGTCTCGTCGGCCTGGAACGGCCCCGACTTTAACTCAGGTACCCCCTGTGGCCATTCTGCCCGAAGCTGATGCTTCTTATCAAGGGGTAGAGTATTGGCCCGCTCACGTAGATTTTGTACCCATTCCAACAACGACTCGGCTATAGCGGGTTCGGGTTGGGGAACAGTCATCGCTTTACCAACTATACTAGATGCAGGCTTATTTTGCCAATGGAAAATAGCACACATTCCTTTAACAACATCCTCTGCACCCTCAAGGTTCATTGGAACTAGTTCAAATTTCTCATCACTAAGGTGAAGAATGAAAGCCGTCTTCCTTTGAAGATCCTCTGGCATCTCGATGAAGGCACCCAGGCTCGCGTACTCTTGCCACTTCAATGTATCTAATTCTGCCCGCGCTACCTTGACAGCGTCCTCTGACCATTTGCGTCTCCCCTCTGGAATATTAGTACATGCGGCTATGTTAGCATTTAATTCGGCCGTAGCTGTGTTAAACTCCACCAATTGGTCCTCAGAGGGAGGCGACCAAATACCTTTACCTAAAGCATAAAACATCATCTGAAGGGCCTGAGATGGCCACACTGCCGCTCCTGTCTTCAGGTCGGCAATAGAAGCTCCACGTTCCACAATAAGCCCCTCAGGGAAACGCAGGATCCTATCCAACGTGCCAGCAAAACCAAGCTCGTGGTTAAAGACTGTGACTTCTTGAGCCACAACTTCCCACTGGAAGTATGCCTTGGCTGCCTCGTACTGCTCTACGTATTTAAGAGCAGGTGGAGATACCATCTTTCTGATGAGAGTACCATCGTCTACTTGCTCAGAAAGAGAGTGGACAGCCGTACCTATGTTGCTCCTGGCTTGAGCAGAATCCAACGCTTGCTTACTGGCTCCATAAGGATCACTAGCTGCGAGCATCACTAAATCAGGACGCTGGCTAAACTGCGTAGCTACTGTTTTCAGTTTCCATGTCGATAACTGGGGGCTGTTTAGCACGTCCAAGATCCGACTAACAGCTGGTAGCTCTACTACCTCACCTGTTTGCGGATTAGGGACCGGATAGTACCGAGCACCGTAAGCGTTCTTTCTAGCTGCGGCTGGGGCCGTCATTCGGCCCCCCTTCTCTCACTAAAGTTTTTACTCATGTGGCCATTATAACAAAGCCACAGAGAAATGCAAGTCAGCTAAACCCGCAGGTCAGAGAAGGGGATAAACTTTAGGAAGAGGTTTTAACTTTAGAGCCCTGAGTCTCAATCTCATTTAAATGAATTGCCAAATCCTCAATGGCCTGACGATTTGTATTCCAATGCTCGTCTGCTAATTCCTTGGCCAATCGCGCCGACTCAGCAGCTATAGCAGCCGACTTAGCAGCCGTAGCTGCAAGTTGTTTTGTTTCCTCAACGTGATCGGATACCTCCCGAATAGATCCAAGGGTCTTCTGCCAATGATCCTCAGATAAACTTTTAGCTTCTTGAGCTATTTTAGCTGCCTCTGTCGCTGCTAGGGCTACTTCTTTAAGATTCTGCTCTATCCGTACAGAGGCATCCCCAAGGGTGTTTGTATTTCCACCATTGAGTGTTATTTTCCTGTTAGTGTCATCCGTTATACCAAGTAACTTTTCAAGCCTATCATCTCGGGCCTCCCGTTCATGCTCTTTGACCGCCCTGTCGCGCATGTAACGGTCAAACTTTAGAATAGCCCCACCGAAGGCTATAGCCCCAAAGATAACAGTAGCGATTAAAGCCAAGTTGCCCAATAAAGGAGAAGTAGCAGCAGCCGCGACTACTGGTCCTGCACTCGCGGCCTTGACATAAGTAGGATGAGTAAACAGTAATTTATAAACAGAATCACCGATTTGATGGACCATTCGGCGGTTAAACCTTCTTTGTAGGATCACCTAAAACTATCCTGTTGTACATACCATGAGCCACGTCCTGGATGATAGGGCTAACACCAGTAGCCTTCTGGACAGCATTAGCCCAAGTCTGAACCGCAACAGCATAGTTCTGATCCAATGCAACAAAATTAAACGTTCCACCAGCACCAATGTTGTACTGATAAAGAACAAACTTACCTGATCCGTCTGAGTTAAAGAACACGCTATCTCCTTCTGTAATCCCCTTGGGCGGTGGTGGTTGTGGTAGACCCCACCAACTGATGAGTTCTACTGAAATGTCATAGGTAAACCGAGAAACCATTGTCCATTGATGGCCTACCTCACCCACAAGGGGTTGTCCGGTTATAGGATTGACAGTAACCAACTCGGGAACACCGTTCCACCAAGCCGTTATATTGTCGACATCCCTACCATATTCTAAACCAAAATCAGCCAGGTATTCAATCAATAAGTTCCTGTTAGCAATCTCTACGTACGTAGTAGGACGCCAGATCCCATTAGTACCAACGACCTTCCCTTTGATCTTGTCGTAGCACCACTGAGCAGCCTGTTGAGGATCAAATGCCCCCGCTTCACAGTCAGCTATGTCTGCACGGAGATTGCCTGCATACGGGACGTCTGTGATGGTCTTGATATGAGAGAGGGGGAGTACGGGGAAAAGCCCACGAATAGCCTCATATGTAGGAGTGCCGTCTATGTAGGCAAAGAAAAAGGCAGTAGTCGAGTTGCTGGGAACTGGACCAGCTGGAGCTTGAATAGTTTGAACTGCTACTGCGTCATAGCAGGTCAGAAGGCCATCGATTTGACCAGTAGGCACATGGGGTAACCACTTAGATCTATCGACAGTCCGTGTTTGGTCCCAGTTTGCAGGTACAGGTCTTCCCATGATATAGTCTTCGGCAAATAGACGGTAAAGTCTGTCCTAGGAAATGACTGTAATCCCACTAGAAGAAGGAGTGACGTAAACCAATCCAGCGTTTTGAGGACGGGTTATAACTATCAAGGCTTCCGTCTCTTCAGGGAGTATTGTAACCCTCTTGGGATAAGTTTTAACCGTCACTACCTGCGGGTATGTAAGAACAGTAACCACTACAGGATAAGTAGGGACGTCTACCTTCTGGTAAGGGATAGCAAGTAACGTGCTCTTGTTGCCTTGGGTTACTATAACCAACCCCGGACGAGGCTTAAACGGGTTGAACCTCGTGTAGATGTAGGAGGCTACGTCCGTGAAAGTAATACTATCTACAGCCCTTGATAACACTTCCGTTCTAAGTGTTACTAAGTCTGTCAAGACTAAGACATCAGCAGTATGACGCGACTGGGCTGTTATACGAGCAGAGTCAACCAAAACCAACGAATCACTGGCCGAAACGTACCCACGATAGTGAGTGGTAGCTATATCAGAGAGGGCGAGACTATCCTCTACGCTCAGCCCAATGTGCAGTACATGGGAGGAGTCAGTCAGAAGAAGCGTATCAGCCCCGTGAGAGCGTGTAGAGGCGGTTCTAGCAGCATCCGTGAGTAGGAGTGAGTCCAGAGCGTGACTGACCTGAGAAGGCGTTCTAGAGGCCTCTGAGAAGACGATAGAATCCGTGACGGAACGAGTGACAATTACCCGTGCTTGGACGCTATCAGAGAAGACTAGAGCATCAGTTGAACGTATCTTCTGGGCGCTTGTTCTAGCGCTATCAGTAAGAACAAGAGAATCAGTAGAGTGAACTACCTGAGCAACAACCTGAGGAGTGTCGGTAAGAACTAGGGCATCAAATACCTTGGCTGGGCCACCGCCCCTAGCTGCATCCGAGAACGACAAAGCATCGGAAGCATATGTGCCACCAGGGGTGAAGACGAAGGATGCTGTGTCAGATAAGACCAAGGCATCAGTAGAGTTGCCAGCAACAACAAGAACACGCGTAGCGCTATCACTCAGGCTCAGAGAGTCAGTTGCGTGAACCTTCTGGGCGGTTATTCTAGCGCTGTCGGACAGAATAAGAGAGTCCGTACCGTGAACGTACTGAGCAGCAATACGTCCTGAATCACTGATAACAAGCGCATCTGTGACATGAAGGGCTTGAGCATGGACCCGCGCCGAATCCGAGATGACTAGACTATCAGTAGCACGAACAGTCTGAGAAGACGTTCTAGCTGTATCTGAAACAACCAGAGAGTCAGTAGCGGTAGTAGAAAGAACCGAGCGAGCAGTTGCGGTATCGCTTAAAACAAGAGCGTCTGTAGAGTGGACCTTTTGAGCGGTTATTCTAACACTGTCCGAAACAACCAAAGAATCCGTAGCACGATTGGTTGTCGCTGACGAACGAGCACTATCTGCTATTGATAGAGTGTCCGTGGCATGGACAACTTGGGCGTGAGCACGAGCTAGGTCAGACAGAACAAGACTATCGGTAGCCCGAACAGTCTGCGCCGAAACCCGCGCTGAATCTGATACCACCAAGGAGTCAGTGGAGGTAACATGCAATACGAGATTACCCGTAGCAGAATCAGAAAGTACTAAGGACTCTGGTGGGCCACGTACTGGGTCCTGAATAGCCTTGGCTAGATCAGAAAGAGTAAGAGTGTCGGTAGCTCTGTTTGTGGTTGCCTGTGTGCGAGCCGAGTCGGCTACAACCAAAGAATCAGTGGAGTAAACCTTCTGGGCAGAGGTACGCGCAGATTCTGTAAAGGATAGAGAATCTGTAGCCCTGTTGGTGGTCGCCTTAGGTCCGGCGATATCGGAGACAACCAAGGCATCGGTGGATTTACCTAAAGTGACTTGAGTATGTGCAGATTCCGAGAACGAGAGCGTGTCCGTACTAACCCCGCTACGCCCACCCGCTGCTACACCCGTAGCGGCATCAGTAAAAACAAGATGATCTGTAGCATACGCTAGGTCAAAAGCTTGGAAACCCAGACCAGCATTACCGAGAGGACCAAGACCTTGAGCACCAGCAGGCTGGGGGAGGCCCACAACTGTGAAGGGAGTGTCAGGACCATAGGTGGTGCCCGTGGAGTTGGTAACTACGGCTTGGAAATAATAACTCTGACCAGACTGGAGCCCAGTGGCGGGGATATTGACAACAGTCTGCCCAGCAACCGTTGTTACCGTGGGCGTAGTGGAAGTATAGAGCCCCGAACCCCACAAAGCTCCACCCCACTGATTGGTCGTAGCAGGACCGTAGTTGAAATAAACAGTAGTGCCAGAATCGCCAGTTGTTATCGTAGCTTGCAGGACTTCAATAGACGGGCCGTAGTTCTGGCTGGTCGTCTTAGTGATTACCGGGAGAGCGGGCTGGAAGCCCGCTCCTCCCCCACCTAGGGCTCCGTAACCTAGGCCCCCGGAGAGTTCACTGGGCATGCCGACGGTGGTGAAGGTGGCGTCGCTGCTGTTGGTGGTGCCCTGGCTGTTGGTAGCGCTGACCTGGAAGTGGTAGGTATTGCCCAGCGTCAGGCCGGTTATCGGGATGTTGACTGTAACGGGGGCAGTGCCAGCAGGCACGGTGACCGAGCCTGTTGTGCTCCCGTAGCTCGACGTGGCGCCGTAGTTGAAACTGACGGTCGTACTCGCACCCTCGGGGTTTACAACAGCCTGAAGAACTTCGATGGTAGGACCGTAGGAAAGTGCAGTTTCACTAACCACGGTCGGAGCTATGGGGGGGGAAAGGACCACCCCTACCGTGACGAAGTTGTGGGCTCCAGAAAATCCCCAGGTAGCGGTTACCGAAGTGCCACCTACCGTCTGATAAGCAACGTCTTTTCCGTTTCCCCAGAGGAAGTCACCGGAGTTGTAATCTGTCCAGGGTGACGATGGCCCGCTGGTATAGGCAGTCAGGCTGCTTGCTACTACCAAAACGAACTCGCCGCTAGTAAGGCCCGAGACGGTCAGAGAAGGAGAGGCACTTGAACCTGAATTACTCCCGCCAGTAAAAACCAGTGCAACACCACCCGATACTTCAAAAGCACCGACAGTGTAACCACTCGCACTGGCTGACGTGACAGTGACCGTTTCAGAAGCTCCGGTGGCGGTGAGGCAAACCCAAAGTTCGGCATCCTCGACGCTACCGCCTAGGGCGACCACCTTCTGAAAGGTCCCAATTGGGCTTGTAACAGCACTTATATCTCCGGTCGTGGTCGAATTAGACACAATGGCCAAAACGACAGCATTACCAATGGTCGTGTTGCCTAGAAACACACCCAGAGGGCTTCCAGAAGACCCCGCTGTGCTATTGGACTGTAGAACAGCCAGCGCCATTTAGACCACCCTGACTAGCTGAGCTTCAGGATGATCGGGAGAC
>Ga0182016_10002445_pt1 | contig 21834 bp, 15 predicted proteins | sample 712S2MmetaG_FD_120491 | JGI IMG/M metagenome (GOLD analysis project Ga0182016, IMG submission 120491) | Permafrost microbial communities from Stordalen Mire, Sweden - 712S2M metaG | ecosystem: Environmental > Terrestrial > Soil > Wetlands > Permafrost | place: Sweden: Stordalen | collected... | reverse complement strand
TGAAATAATAAATTAGAAAGTAATATATGGTCAATTATTGATCCATTCACTGTAAAATGTAATAAATTAAAAAAATATATTGAGGAAAATAAAAGAATTCCTATTGAATCATCAAAAGATGATGTAGAAAGAAAATTAGGTAAATGGTGTGACCATATGAGATGTGATAAACGAAATAATTTATTAAGTGAAGATAAAATTAAAAAATTGGAAGAAATAAACCAATGGTGGTGGGAAATCAAAGATCCATTTGATCAAAATCGCAATGAAGTTGTTAAATGGATTGAAGAAAATGGTAAACTTCCATCACATGGTTCAATAAATCAAATAGAATTGCCACTAGGTAGATGGTGTAATGCAATGAGACAAAATAAGAAAAACAACAAATTGAATGATTACAAGATTAATAAATTAGAAGAAATAAATGGATGGTATTGGACATTGGATGCATTTGATAACAAATATAGCGAATTAAAAAAATGGATTGAAAAAAATGGGAAAATGCCTTCAGCAGTACAAAAGAATAAAAAAGAAACACAACCAACAAATTCATACATTATAGAAGATAATGAAGAACAACGATTGGGAGAATGGTGTGTTATGAAAAGACAAGAAAAAAAGAAAAATAAATTGGATGAAGAGAGTATTATAAAATTAGAACAATTAAATGGATGGTTTTGGGAACAAAAGGATCCATTTGATGATAGCTATAATCAACTAATAGAATGGATGAAAACACATGAAAAAATTCCTTCGAAGGATACAATAGATAGAAATGAAATGGAAATTAAAATGGGTAGATGGTGTGCGTCTAGAAGAGCCGATAAAAAGAAAAATAAATTAACCGATGATAAAATAAAGAAGTTAGAAAAAATCAACGGATGGTTTTGGAGTGATGATGTTGCGAAGATAAAACTAAATAAAATAATGGTTACAAAAAGTAAAAAATCTAATATAAAGATACAAAATACAATTTAATTTATGGATTTACAGTCACTTAAACATTTCAGTTGAAATTAATATTAACTAAAAGTTGATAATAAATAATAAATATAATATTATGAATCTAAAAGAAAGATTACTAAATTTTAAAGTCTCATTCGATGAAACAGATACAAACAAAAATAAAATAACAAAAACAGATATGTATAGTAAATGTAAACAATTTAGTGATTGTATTGCGGGAGGCTTATCAACTAAAAATAAAGATGAATTAGTTGAACTCGTGAAGAAGTTAATACAATATAAATCATCTTTATTTTTAAACACGGAGGATTATAAAACATTCAAATTTGGCGATAAAACTATTAAACTCGATGACGAACAACATGAGATTGTAACAGCTACTCCTAATAATCATATAAGGATTATAGCCGGAGCAGGATCCGGTAAAACAACAACGATTTTATGTAGAATTAAATATTTAGTAGATAATTACATTTCTCCTAATAAAATTTTAGTACTTACATTTAATGTTGATGCTTGTCAGAATCTCAAGAATAGAATTGTTGAATTGTTTGGTTTCGATATTAATGTTCATATCAGAACAATTGATTCTTTTTGTGCGCAGATAAAATGGAAATATAAATTAAACAATCCCAAGGACTTCCCAATTGATTATGCTAATTCATCGATCAGTGAATTAGGTGTTGATGGTGAAGAGATTATGTTAAAATATGGTAAAGAAATAAGTAGTGAATATAAATACGTGTTTTTCGATGAGTTTCAAGATGTCAATAATCCACAATTTAACATAATTAAAATATTTGCTGAAAATAATTGCTATATAACTGTCGTGGGCGATGATTTTCAGAATATTTATTCCTTCAGAGGTAGTAACAATTATTATTTTATTAATTTTGATAAAATATTATCAGATGCAAATTCGAATTCATTGGAGAAAATAAAAACATATACGATAAGAACAAATTATCGATCAATACCTGCAATTGTATATTTAGCAAATGATTCATGTGAACATAACAAAATGCGTATAGAAAAAACAATGAAACCGTGTGAAAAAATGATTGATTGTGATGATGGTGAAATAATATTATCCTTATTCAAAGATACATCAAAACAATCAGAATATATAGTAAATACAATTAAATCAATGATTGAAAACTATGGATTTGGTTATGATGATTTTGTAATTCTTTCGAGATACAGTCATTATCTTAAAGTCAGTGAAGAATATTTACAAAAAGAAGGTCTTCCCTACATTGCATTAATCAGTGATAAAACATCATATGACGAATCAAAACCAACTGTACAAAAAGGTAAAATTACTATTACAACAATTCATAGAGCAAAAGGTTTAGAATGGAAAGTTGTCTTCATGGTTGGTCTCGATGACGTTAATTTTCCATCACATATGAATAATAATATTAAGAATATTGAAGAAGAAAGAAGATTGTTTTATGTTGGTGTAACACGCGCAAAACAATTTTTATATTTTGTTACAAATATTAAAGATATTCCACTTTCTAGATTTATTTATGAAGTATTTAAGAAACATATTGTTTTAGAAGATTATACAATGAATTATGATTCCGATGCAAACATGGAAAGATTATTTGGAACGAACGATAAAAATGACCCAAAAGAAGAATATAGTGTTACAGAAATTATTAAATTATTACAAGGTGAACAGATAAAGGAACTACGAAAAAAACATCTCATTCCAGACGTTCAACCTAAAATAACAGACTTATTTGACACCAAACTTGAATTTAATGAACAGATTAAAATGAATTATTTTGAAACAGATTTTGGAGAGTTTTGTGATAGACTGATAACGCGTTATATAATGGTAGATAATAAACAAAATTTACGTGATATTGATACCGAATTTATTATAAATGGTGTTGAAATGACTGAAGCAGAAATGGAAGTATATAATAAATATGATTTGAGACGTATTATTTATGAGAATCAAAACAATATCAAACTAATTAAATTACAACTAATTAGAGTAATCAAAGATCCGAAGGAACTAACTAATGCAATTAAAGCATGTGAGAAGGCAACAAATATAAACAACATGGGTGAAATAAGAAAATATGGAGCGTATCCAAAAAATTTTTTGGATAATCTTGTCAAATCATATAATATATACAAAAATGAAACACTAAAAACAAATACTATATTAAAAAATCTGTATTACATTTCACTATCAAGAAAAATAGTAACTAATCGTCGAAGATTGATATACAGAGATATCTTTGATATATTTACAAAAGAGTTTGATCCAATACATGAACGAATACAAAAATATACAACTTTTGTTAAAGACAAAAAAAGTGATATAGTATGTAAAGTTAATACTGGTAAAATATATAAAATTACTAACGAATATGTAAAAATATTAGGTGAATTAGATATGATGGATTTAACAGACAAAATGATAGTAGATTTTAAATGCTCAGAAAGTGACTTGAAAATAGAATGGATTCTACAAGTTTTATTATATTATGCACTTTTACTTGACAACAATAAGATAACTACTAATGATATTAATAAAATTGGTATATTTAACGTACTATCCGGTAAATTTTATGAAATCGATATCCCAGAAAATTATGATTTCATTGGATTACTAGATTATGTAAAATATTTAGTTGAAAAAGACATGAAAAGTGAAAGAGATTACGAAAAAATGGATATTGATTTTTTAAAAGAATATGGTAAAAATATTGATTCGAAATATCTTATTGAGGACGACGACAATGATGATAGTAATGATAAATATGGATTTAGGAAAATGAAACCAAATGAAACGAATGATGATAAAAAAAAATATATTAGTTTTGATGTTGAAACAGGAACATGGGGTACAATTAGTGATGTTATACAATTGGCGTATGTTATATATGATGATGAATATAATGAAATTAAAAGGTTCAATGGGTTCGTGAGAAATAGAATGGTAGAAAAAAGAGCTTATGATATACACGGTATAACGAAAGAATATTTAGACAAAAAAGGAAAAGACTTTGATGAAGTTATGTTTAATTTTTTAACAGATCTCAATAAATGTACACATGTGATCGGACATAATGTAAGTTCTGATATAAGACATGTCAAATCTAATATGGGAAAATATAATATAAGACTTAAATATGATCCATTTAATGAAAAAGAAATTGAAGATACAATGAAAATAGGTAAATTAATATGTGACATTAAGGACGAAAGGGGTCGTGTAAAACCACCAAAATTAGAGGAACTATTCAAATCATTATTTAAAACAAACATGAAAAATGCGCATGACGCATTGGCTGATTGTGAATGTACAGCAAAATGTTATTTTGAATTAGCCAAAATACAACCAGAAAAACAAACAGAAAAACAAACAGAAAAACAAACAGAAAAACAAACAGAAAAACAAATAGATAAAATACAAAAGAAAGATAATACAATTAAAGTCAAAAAGGTTATTAAGAAAGTTATCGTAAAAACAAAAACACAAATGATTACAGACAAAAATACAGATAAAAATACAAATAAAAATATATTTGAAAATTTCATAAAAAATATAAAGATGGATAAAATTATTAGTACAGATGATACAGATGATACAGATAATACAGATAATACAGATAATACAAATAATATAGATGAAGATCGTGAGAATGTACTTGATTTCGATTAATTATTATTCATCGGTTAATTGAAAAAATTGAAAATATATAAACAATGACATCTCCATAATTCGGAACATAAAATATACATTATTTTATGATCAAATGATCAAATTGCTTTAAAGATTTTTTTGATTCTTTAACTATTTAATTCGGACATTTTATTTCGTAAATATTGCCTGAATCTAGCTCTGATATTATTTGACTATGAGCGTGAATCTAGGTGATTTTATTTCCGAAGAGGATCTTTTCAATGAACATAAAGAATTTACATTTTCACCGGATTCGGTGAGTAAACTTACAAAAGATGACATAATAAGTTACTTAACCGGACAGTGTGATAAGAGATTTTTTTCGATTATTCAAAAAAATCTAGTTTTGTACATCAAAAAGTATTTTCCAAAATGTTTTTCGGCATTTGTCAATACTGAAATTAATACAAAACTTGACTCAGGATCTGGTTCTAGAGATGATTCTGGATATGATTCTGGATATGATTCAAAAAATTGTCATGAAAAAGTTCCAGTGTACGGATACTTGAATATCGGAGTCACAGATTCTGGTAATATTTCAGGAATTCCTATTATGGATTTTAAAAAGAACAGAGATAAAATTATTAATATTATCAGAAAACATATTCAGAAACTTATTGATGACAAGATAATTGTGTTAATGGATACTGACAATTATGATGACAATTATAGTGATAGCACAGGAATACAAAAACTGTGTGATATGGTTGAAATAGAAATTTGTACTTTAAATCCCTACAAAAATAATATCCCCAAAGAAAGTCAAATTAATATCAACGATTCAATAAATTTCATAATTAGGCAGGCTAAGGAAGCCGAAAAAAGAAATGAAAGAGAAATTTCAAAATATATCTCCGAAAAAACAATGTATGATACACAATTGAGATTATGGCTCGATAGGACAGAAAAATATGGATGTAAACTAGATATCGTTCTCAATGATATACAAGTAAGAACCGAATTTATTCATTTTGTTTTGTCTGGTTTTCCAGATTCTGTATTATCAGAGAATAATAGAACCGTTGAACAGATTATTAAAATTAATGGAGGAGATTGTGAAATAAAAATGACAAACCATGAATACAATCGTGTTATGTACATTTTTAGGGATATAATGAGAAGTAAACTTATGCCAGAGAAGCCAATTAAGCCAAAATTTGTTAAAATAATAAATCCCAAACTATATACTTTAATGAGATTAACGCCTTTGATTGATGTGTATAATCACAATAAAGATATAACATACATTTTTATACGTCTAAAAGTACCTCTCAATAATCTTCCGAGTGGTAAAATTGTTTGCTACAAAGATAAGACAGGAATTTACAATATCAAAAAACGATCAATTAAATATGTGAATGGAAAATTCACACCGGAAAATATTTTTATTTAGTATTTAATTTATAGGTTCTATCCAAAATAAACACTTCCCAGTACTATTTGATTATTTATTGTATTGCATATATATTGAGAAATGGGAATTAATATTATTAAGAAAATTATACCTTGTTTTTCCCATAAACAAGAAAATAATACGAATAATAAAAGAGATGAAACAATAAAAACAATAAAAACAATAAAAATAATAAAAACACAAAAATCAAATTCAGAAAATTTAAATCCAGAAAATTTAATTGAAAAAAATTCAAATAGCCAACAAATAAATAAAAATGACACAGTTGTGACACATACACAAAATAGATCAAATAATTTATCGAAACGGTACAAATTAATAAGAGTATTGGGAAGAGGAACAGAAGGAACAGTATATGAAGCGATTGATAAAACAAAATTAGAAACCAATCCCGATAAAAGATATGCAATTAAAATAGTTAATTTATCTGAATACGATAATTTTACAGAAATAGGTGATGAGCTACGAATACAAAATAATTTACGTCATATAAATATTATATCTATAATAGAATCATTTATTGAACATGAATGTTTGTGGATAGTTATGGAATTAGCTGAACATGGAACTTTGAAAGCGTTATTAAATAATCATTACACAAATGGCATAAAAGATGAGATATTGATTGCGACGATAATGAGACAACTATTGTTATCAGTTGAATATTGTCATAGCAAGGGAAAAATACATAGAGATATCAAAGGAGGTAATATATTGATCACGAAAGATGGAACAATTAAGTTAGCAGATTTCGGAATATCAACATCTTTTTTCACACAGGGTCGTAAAGTCAAACACAATACATTCACAGGAACAGTTTGTTGGCTTGCTCCTGAAGTAGTTTGCGAAGAAGATTATGATGAAAAAATAGATATATGGTCATTGGGTATAACAATGTTAGAATTAGCATTTGGTGAACCACCGTATTTAGAACAAAATCCATTACGTGTATTAATGACAATTATGAATAGTCCTGCGCCAACAACTCAGGATTATTATCTCATAAATAAAAACAGAACCTATAAATTTTCCAAACAATTTGATGATTTTCTTCGCAAGTGTCTCCAAAAAAATCCTGCTAAAAGATGGTCAGTATCACAGTTACTAAGACATGAATTTATAATATTGGCAAGAAATAGCGATTACATTAAAAATATATTAGAAAATAAACAGCAATAAAATAAACAGTTTAAATAGCAATCTGAATTACTATTTAAACGATAGGATCAATGATTTTTTGAACCGCTGCATAGAAACGACGATGGAAAGGAGGCAACCTACTGACCGTTGTAGCAATACTCTGAATCTGACTGGTGACCTTTTTGATTTCAGTCAAACGATCCTGAGCAATTACAAGAGTTAGAGTTTTACATTGTGCTTCATTGCCAACAGAGAACAACCATCTTTCAACAAAAATCAGCTCTTCTTCAGTCAAATTGAGATTGTTAAAATCGTTCTTCAACGTTATGAACATCGGATAGAGTGTGTTGCTGAGCATATCAGTAGGTTTGGTTTTCTCGTTGACAATTTGTCCGGTGGACATCTGAATGCCATCAACATCTTTCGACCTAATAATGGTGCGAACAAAAACTAGTGAAGGTAGACCAATGATAAGAGTGGGATCAACACTTTCGATAGAATCCTTCGTACACAGACTTTCAGTTAGTGCCTCTTTTCCATGAATTTCACACATTGCGAAGAAACTGTCCCAAATTGTCAAAATTGGAATTCGGTTGTCTTTGTTTTGTTCGATGATAGTTGTTCCATAAGTACTTACCATTGTTGGCTGAGTGACAATGTGTTGTTGTGGGGGATACTGATAGACTGAAGCTGTGGTCGTAGTAACGACAGGAGGACTATAAGGGCGTTCAGTACGAACAACAACAGGATCGTTGTAACGTCTCGAGCCAGAATCACTAACATCAATTTCAAACTTGAAACAAGCAAAACAAGATGTATCTTCTGATTCAAAAATCACGGAATTAGTCCAACTGTCAAGAACATACATACACCGGAAAATCTGCTTGAAACCATTGCCCAGACCACTCATAAAAGTGGGTGACTTGTACATCACGATAGCGGGGTAGATGCAATAACAAGCATCAATGATCAAACCGATTGGAATAGCTGCCACAAGAACGGGAGGAATCAGGCAAGTTGCCATAACATAAGGAATGAAACAAATATCTTGGAAACAATCAGTCGATTTGAAAGATTTCCAAAGAACATACCATCCACGGAAGACTGCTGGAATGTACTTGATAAGAAGAATTAGAATTGCAACGGGTAGATTGAGACAAATCGAGATAGCTGACATCAAAAGACCAATAAAAATCTGGATGATATTGATGTCAAACACATAACCAGTTGTGTTGGGCGAATTAATTTCATCCACAAAAGAACAATAACTTTTGTAGTTAAAATTCCAGAAATCTTGAACAGCATTAATTGCATATTCGATTCCTTTAGTTTTGCCAAAGTTTCCGCACGATTTTCCGCACCCATCGCTGTTATCAATTGACAGCCAGTACGATTCGATGAAGGTACCAAAGAATCCACCGAAAAGTGATGCAACCAAACTGCAAAAAAATACGAGAGGGACCCACAAAAGAAGAGGAATCCACAAAAGAAGAAACAACATAATTCGAACATTGATGCCGATTCGTGGACTCAAAAAGACGATACTGTAGGCCTTGTAGAAGTCATAAGGCAAAAGTGCGATACTGGATGCGACACAGCCGATAGTACCAATCAGAAAAATTGGAACAGTCAGGATTGCTGCCTTGATGGCACTGAAAACAGCAAGAAAGGTCACAAAGTAAAGTGAGTAGAAACAACAGCCACAGATGTCGCTCATTTTTCAGTGTTTGAATGTAAGTTGGTTTGTGTTTTGACGATAAAACTCAAAGATGTGTGTAATAATGAGAAAAATAAATGAATATAATAGGCAGTCTAAATTTTCAATTTTTCATATAGAACTTTGCATTATAATAAATAAAATTAAAATATGGATGTATGATCTACATCAATTTGTTTTATTTCAGCTGAAATAGTACCTGTGGTCACAAATGGTGAAGTATTAGACAATTTATATTTCATAAGGAACAAAATACATTTATAAAATTGACCTCCTCTTGTATCATATTTTCTTATATTAATATATTGTTCTTCACCTTTGTTTCTTCTGAAGGAATTTTTTATGGGAACACCATATAAATAATCAACAGAATTATGTTCCCTGCTAACAAGATTTTTTGCATCTTCTAAACTAAACTTGTCTGCATCAACCTTTCTCAATAAATGATCAGTCAAAGTTACTAAACTGATGGGACCATTTGTTTTATACATTACATATAGTAATTCATGTCCCTCAATATTATATAAATCCATTAACTTACCCATTTGTATCGCTGTATCATTATTTGTATGTGTTGTATTGTTTATAAAACTGGTTGCAATTTTATTTGCAAGTTCACTATTGCCTGCACCAACGATCGATACCGCAACTTTTTTAATATAATCAACTGTTTCTTGATTTCTAATAGACACATCGCCACCTCCATTAAGAGATAAATCTAATGATCCGATTAATGATTTTACAAATTCTCCAGCTCCATAAACTTCATCATAGTCTTTCATGTTATACAGATTTGTTCCATCGAATTTATTTTTAATAACAATACCATCTAATTTGTTGATATGGTAACCAAATGGTGCCGATATCTTGAGAATTTCTTCAAGATCTAAACTATCTAAAACCTTTTCTGGTTTTTTTTCCTCAACTAAATGGACAGTTTGTATTTGACTTCTTCTTTTTTCTTTTTCTTCAAGAGGTAAAGCATATCCATTATCATGAAAAATAATATTATTACCATCTGAATCTTTGTTGATATATTCAACTCTAACAAAATCGTAATCGTTCTCTTTTTTTAAATAAGTTCTATTTATCCCATGAGGTCTTGTGAGAAACCTTTGGTACGGATCGTTGAGATCACTGACGGACGATTTATATTTTTCTTTTAATTCGTTATATAGATCCCTTTTATTATTTGCGCTAGTTTCTCTGTCTTCAAAACTACCAAACGATCTTTCTAGAGGAAGTGAAAACATATTGCGGGGAGCATATTTAGTTACATCTAATGCATGGTAATACAAAGATGAGAGAATAGATTTTGGAGAACCAATATATGTAGATTTTTCATGTAATTTAGACACATCGATTAAACTATCATTTCCAGTAAATTTAATAGTATCGGTAAATTGATTGTATAGAGCCTCCTGACGAATTGGTCTTTGTTCATGTTTTTTGCATGTATTTGTAATAAGTGCATTAATTTCTGGTCTGATAACGGGTGATAATTTTGTATGAAATGATCTAAGCATGTGTGTTATGTTTTATGGTGTATGTAACTAATTAATTAATGTATATTATTAATGGTTATAAACAAATAAATTAAAAGTCAATTTTATCAAATTTTAGAAAATTTTAGGCAATTTCATCAACAAATCCTAGCCGTTTATATTCTTCAGCGGAAAACCATGTTTCATTTTTCATTAATTTTTCTATTTCATCTTTTGGTTTGCCGGTTGCATCAACATAAATATTGACGAGCTTACTATGAAGTTGGTTAACGAAATCCATATGTGAGGACAAAAATGTAAATTTACCGGAATTACCACTAGATAATTCATGAACCATTGCATATGCACTTGCTGTCATAAGCCGTTTATGCGCTGTCAAGGCCATAATTGTGCCGGCGGATGCGGCTAATCCTGTAATGACTGATACAAATTCTACATTTTTATATTTTTTCTTAGCAAGATTAATATAATCTACGAATTTAAGGACTGATAAAACAGATCCGCCTGGACTATCAATAGTATATGAAATAGTAAATTTTTCTGTTTTAGATTTCTTCGTATTGTTATGTAATAATTTTTGGATTTCTTTGATTATTTTTTGGATTGATTCGAGAGTAATGGGAGATGAAAAATGAATTTCATTTCCTACACTGTAAATATGAAGATCTTCGGGTTCAATCAAATCAAAATGTTTTAGTTGCTTATTTGCTTCCACTGAGGCATCATTGATTGAATCGTATTTTCTCTTGCTGTTCCTTTCAATACCCCAATTAATGTCGTAGTCCATTTAACTATATAAACTGTTTTATCTATTGAATGGTTTAATAATATATCAGCATATTACTACTGTATTATTTCATTATCTTTGTTTATCAATTTTTTTATATTTTGTGTAAGTATATTTATTACAAGAAATATAACTACAATAAATGATTAACAAAAAAATAATTAAAAAGTTGAAAAGATATATACTAGAACAATACGTATTCATAATAATTATTGTATACGATATAATTAATTGCAATCAAGTTTTGAAAAATGGGTTTGTATAATATTGTTGTGCGAGTAATAATTTTATTTGCGGTTTGTCATTATGTATATAATTATTTTAATTTCGGTTCATCAGTTATTCCAATATCCGATATAGAAAAACAACTCGAACAACAAGGAGGAACTATTAAACATATACTTATCGACGAATCGAATGGATTAGCTCATTTTCATTTAGTTGGAACAGAAAAAGGAAATACAAATGTAAATAAAAATAAAACTGTAAATTATGATTATACGACTCAAATATCAACAAAAAGTGATTTCAGAGATGAAATAAAAGCACTCACAGGAGATTATTATACAGATATTATTATTGAATATACGAGTTCATATAATATATTTAGTGTTGTAATAAATATATTTTTAATCATATTTGTTATAAATACATTGAGTGGAATCATTCGATCGTTTGTATCATTTTCAAAAACTGCTAATAATAAAGGTGAAGATGAAGACGATGGAAATAGTTCTTTTTTGTCATTTGGCAAAATGGATCCGTCAAGTTCTAATGAATTCTATTCTCTTGTTACACCAAAAGATTTAGCAAAAAACAAAACAACATTCGATGAAATTATTGGTCTCGAAAATGTTAAAACTGATTTGCGAGAATTTGTAAAATATATTAAATATCAAAAAGAATATAATGAAAATGGATGCACAATGCCTCGCGGTTTGTTATTTGTAGGTCCACCAGGTACCGGTAAAACACATTTGGCAAGAGCTTTTGCAACAGAATGTAATGCTGCCTTTATATCGACCACTGGATCATCATTCAATGAAATATATATGGGTATGGGATCGAAAAGAATCAGAAAATTATTTACTTATGCACGAAAAAATACTCCTTGCGTAATATTCATTGATGAAATTGATGCCATTGGTTCAAGACAAGGGTCATTTGATCGCAGTGAACTAAACAGAACAGTTAACGAATTATTGAGTCAAATGGACGGTCTTATAAAATCAGACGGTATTCTATGTATCGCTGCAACTAATTTTCCCGATTTATTGGATCCAGCATTGACACGTTCCGGTAGGTTTGATAAAAAAATTATATTTGATCCCCCAAATCTTGAAGAAAGAAAGAAAATGTTTGAACTTTATATGTCGAAAATCAAATTAGATAAAGAAATCAGATACAACGAGATAAATATAACCAATTTGGACAAATCAGACATGTCAGACATGTCAGACAAATCAGACAAATTAGACAAATTAGGACAGTCTGATGTGTCCAATACGATCGAAACAGATAACGAATCTTCAAAAACGATTGTTATTAAGCCACCAAAAGAATCAATTTTATCAAGATGGTTTAATAAATTATATTTTGACAATGACAGTAAATTAGATTCAGAAAATGATGTCATTTCGGAGTCAAGTCAAGATGATGTAACACTAGAATCAGAAAGTAAATTAACAGAAGCTGAAGAAAAAACGGAAGGTATTCCCCAACCTGATCAAGAAACTGATGAGGAGAAAGTATCTAATCCAGAATTGAAATTAGAAGAAAATGTCAAACATAACGGATTTGAAAAAACTGTTGAGTTATTGGCACAAAGAACGGCCAGATTAACTGGTGCAGATATTAAAAATATATGCAATCAAGCGATGTTTAATCATATGAAGAAATATAAAATTATCGAAGTTCCTGATAAATCCGATAAAAAGAAAACAAAAACAATATTGGTTTACGAAGATAATACTTCCGCTACAGTCGTTTCCCCAGACACATCAAATACATCAAATACATCAAATACACCAAATATAGATAATATAAATATAGACAATACAAAAAGAGGTTGTACACTACAAGATTTAACTGAAGCTATTGATGATATTCAAATTGGTATCGTCAAACGCGAACGCGCGATGAGTAATAAGGAAAAAAATCAAGTTGCATATCATGAATCAGGTCACGCATTGGTGAACAGTTTACTAAAAGGTGGTTCTGTTCCACTCAAAATGTCTATAATTCCACGTGGTGAAGGAGCATTGGGCTTCACACAACCCTTTACGGAAGATAAATATTTAATGTTTAGATCAGAGATGATAACTAAATTGTGTACACTTTTGGGTGGGCGAATTGCTGAGGAGGTTAAATGTGAAGAAATTTCTACAGGAGCATCAGACGATTTTGAAAAAGCAACAGAACTTGCACATAGATTTGTAAAGGATTTTTGTATGTCAGGAAAATTATATATGACAGTTGAAAAATTACACAGTGACTCTTACAAAGCAAATCTCAATGAAAAAGTAACTGAAGTATTAAATAATTGTTATAATTTTACAAAAGAACTATTGGAAAAACACAGCAATATTCTCGAGGAATTCACTCAAGAACTTCTCAGAAAAGAAACGATGAGTAAAATGGAACTTGAACAAATAGTCAGAAATTTTGGTATTGAACCAAATGTGATTACACCAAGTATTTAATTTATTTATTTATAATTTTACAAAATATTGATTTTTAAATTAATAAGTAAGTAATCAAATGGTTTAATATGTAGTAAATACATCAATATATATAATGGTTGACTCATCAATTGTAGTTTGCGAATGGGGAAAAATAGTTGTTAATGATAGTGAAAAAGGTAAAGTTTCTTACAAAGATTGTAAACTGTATTATTCAGATGGTAAAACAGAATCAAAAAATTGGGATTGGAATATATCTGGCACACATCATGATCCTGGAGTGCAAAGAGTTGATTTACATGATATGGATACAAAACTGAATGGTGCTATTTTATTATTATCAACAGGCTATGATAATTGTCTCAAAATAACACCTGAATTAATTGAATATCTTAAAACAAATAAAATGGAATACATGATTGCGAATACAGAAGAAATTATTACATGGTATAAAAAATTAGTTGATGCAAATAAAAAAGTTGTCGCATTGATTCACACAACTTGTTGAAATACTTAATGTTATAGTTGTTCTTATTTTATAATTTTTTAATTTATGAAATTTCAGATTTTTGTAAAAATATTGAATTTTGTTTAATTATGCTTCTTTTTATCATATAAATAAAGTTATTTTGAACTATAATTGTTTTGCATAACATAAATATATATATATATATTTATATATGGATCAATGCCATGGATTGACATTAAAAAATGATAGATGTCGTAGAAGAGTTAGAACTACAAAAGATAATCAAGTAGACGGTAAAGTATATTGTACAGTACATTTAGGAAATATTAAAGTTAGACCTATAGTTCCTTTAGCGCCAGTTATAATACCTAAAATACCAATAGTGCCATACAAGCAACCAAACCAATATGAAAATAATAGAATAAGAAGAAATAACAGAGATGCGGTAAGAAAAGAATTAAAAGATAAAGAACTTTTATTAAAAAATATTCCAGTAGAATTATACGATGACGTCAAAGATTTACCACTTGCTGATCTAAAAATAATGTTTCCAGATGCTTTAATTGAAATTCCAGAAGAAATAATGGCTATACCAAAACAAATAAAACAAAATAATGATATTGATGATTATGATGAGGATAATATATTCGCTGATATTATCGCTGGTGTCACAAATAGCGAAATGTCAGCTGATGTTATGAATGAATTGATACCAAAAGAAATTCTTGAACAATATAAATCGATGTATAATATTTATAACATGAATCCTGATCAAATAAATCCAAAACCAAACCAACAAGAATCAGAACCGATTCCATTGATTGATCCGGAAGCATTATTTGAATGTCAATGTTGCTATTGTGAAAATTTTATGAAGGACCAAATCAAATGTTCCGAGGGACATGAATTTTGCCAAGATTGTTTGACACAATATGTCACAGATAGAGTGACAGGAGGTGATTATAAATTAAAATGTATGGCCAATACGACATGTACAGGTATTTTTAGTCACATTGTGTTGAAAAAAATTTTAGATCCAAAATTGTATAAGACATATGCCGATAAAGAAATACAAGAAGTCATAACATCAGCAGAATTAGGGGATATACACACTTGTCCAAAATGTTTAGTATATTTTGCAATATTAGACGAAGTGTATAAAAGTATGCAAAAAGAACCCAAATTTGAATGTCTGAATCCAGATTGTAAGTATGTAATGTGTTACAAATGTAAAAACGATTTTCACGGAAATATGGATTGTAACTATATAAAACGAGATAAGGATGTACGTAAAACAATTGAAGAAATTTTAACAAAACATAGAACGAGAGCATGTCCCAAATGTAGTAAACACTTTTTGAGAACTGATGGATGTAATAAAATGACTTGTTCGTGTCACACTAAAAGTTGTTATGTGTGTCGGATAAAAATCAACGATTATGAACATTTTCATAATACGGGCACTAATAATACAAAAAAAATAAATGGTAAATGTCCTTTATATACTAATGAATCAGAAATTGTTAAAATGTCATTTACGTCTGCATTAGATGAAATATATGAGACATACAAACATGATAATGATAAATTACTGAATGAAGTTTATCCTATTTTGGGTAAATTAGAAAAAGAACATATTGCTGAAATCGATAAAAAATTCCAAAATAATAAATTAAAAATTATTCCGAATCAACATATCCAGCCAAATAACACAGGCCAAAATGTTCAAAACGGTCACGGTCAGACGGTTCAAGCTGTCGAGGTCAAAAATTGGTATCAAAAATTGATGGTTTTGTTTAATTAAAATTAAAAATTGATAATTAATATATATTAATATCAGTCAATAATAAACATTATTGTAATATCGCAAATAATACTAATAATAAATAATAGGTGACAAGTAACAAATCCAGCGATGGAAAAAACAATAAAACAATTACATGTCCATGAAAATTATTACAATGTTTTATATGATGACAAAAATTTCCCACCACTTGAAAAATCTAAAAAACCAACAAAAATGAACAACATTATTGTTGATAAAAAGAAACAGAGATTGAATAAACAAATATCTGAACCAATAATTGAACCAATATCTGAACCAATATCTGAACAAGCATATGAACAAAAAAAAGAACCAATGATTGAACAGATTATTGAACAACAAAATAATGAATTTTCATTCAGTAAATACAGTCATTTATTATCACGGAGAACTTGTCATATATGTTATGATAACATTTCAGAAAAAAATTATGTATTATGCAAAAAGGAAGACGAAAAAAATTTCGAGATTACAGCGCATTGCAGTTCATGTGTTGAAAATTGTTTGAAAACACAATTCGAAACATTTTTAATAACATTCAAAGAAACAGTATGTGTTGGCGAAATTAAAAGAGTATTAAGGTTGGGATTACCAAAATATATAAAATTAGAATCAATTAATTATAGTAGATATTATTTCATTGAGTTATATATGAACAAAAAAATTATTTCTGGTAGATTAGAAGGAGGATTTACTGATGAAAAAGCCAATGAATGGTTAGAAAGTCAAAAAGTTATTTTAAAGTTTTTAGAAAGTACAGATGGTGAAAATATGGTTAATAATGATAACAAATGGTAAATAATATTAAATTAAAAAAAATTGATTATTAAATCATATATATCAATCTTCAATTACATGATGTTTATTTATATTGTTATTTCATTAAAGTCAAATATCTAAATATCTAAATATCTAAATATTTAAATATTAAATATGAGTGATATAGAAACAGAATTAAATAAACTAACAATCACAGATTCCCAAGATTCTAAAGATATTGAAGAACAAGAATTATTAACATGCAATATATGTTATGACGACATATATAATGAAAATAATGTAAAATATCGTCTCAGTTCCAATGATGAATGGCATGATATGTCATGTTGTTCTGTTTGTGTTACTCAACTATTAAATTCATTGTGGAATAAATATATGGATGGAATCCGTAATGCAGATTGTGTATCTGCAATGAAACGTTCACTGAAAAATGGATCACCAATTAATATGAGGAGATTCGATGTTTTAGATACGAGTAGTGATGCTGAAGAAGGAGATAAATATAAAGAAATACATGAATTTTTGATGAATGGTGAAGTTATTTCGGCAAAACTAGAAGGATCCATTACCGGAGAGGAGAGAGAAAAATTTCTTAAAGAACAACAAGTTGTATTGGAATATTTGGAAAGTCAAGAAGGAAAAAAGATGGTGGAAAATGACTCATAAAATTAAATAAATTAATTCATGTTGGAACTTGATTGATTGTCTTCAATTTTACAAAAAACGACATCAGAAACGGATACATTTTGGTTTATATCAATAAATTTAGACATACCAAGATCTAATTTACTATAGCCTCTTGATTTAATATTAACAGTTCTATTATCAAATAAATTATTGTCATATTTTACATTACATTCATCACCTTGGAAATCAATATTAAAAATACCATCACCAATTCGCACAGGAAATTCAGTCATATTTATTTTATTTTTAACTAGTATCTTATTGTCATCTAAGTCTCTGATATAATATCCGTTTAACACTGTAGATCCATCCATTGCCATGATCCTGTTTTCAGAATAATAAGCATCCCAAATTTTTAAAAAAGTTCCCATCTGATTAACTAATACAGGTTTTGATGTAACAATTCTGTTTTTATATATACTAATATCATTGTTTTTCGATCTAATAACTAACGATGTAATAACAGGCACGTTTTGAACTGTATATGGAAATTTAATTACCTCAAACTCTGTATGTAATGTATCTTGCAAAGTTGCATCGGGTTTTGTGTAATCGAATTTCTGTTCAAATGTTGTTACCGGTAATCTAATATTATCTACCTGATTTGTGTTTGTATTTGTATTTGTATTTGTATTTGTATTTGTATTTGTATTTGTAATAAGAGTTTCAGACAAATCAATCAAATCATAAAATGGATTTGTTGAACAAATTGAATTAGTTGGATTAGTATAAACTGTTTTAGTTAAATAACTTGGATCGATTATGGGATATAGCGATACTTGTTCCATCTCAAGAAGCGATTCACTTGATGAATCATTGGAAGGGCTTACTTTTTGATAATTAATTCTGCGAAACATATAGTGTTAGTTTGAATGTTTAATCTTACTATCTAACTATATAGGAATAAAATAATAAATTTTAATTCAATTTTCTCGGAAAGAAAAAAATTGAATTAATAAGGATTTGTCATTATCCTATTGAAAAGCTATAATTCAATATAACTTAGACAAACAAAAAAACCACAAACAGTATATAATATGGTATTTGGTGTTACAGCTCTTGATCCTAACCAATCGATTCGTGTTACTACACCAACCGAAGTATATATCAAACACGGTCCAGGATGGAAAACATACAATCCTTTCGTATCTAAAATTGAAAGATTCGAAAAAATTGTTCTCGATGCAGAAGGATATTTGATTGTTACTCATTTCAAACCACGTGCTCATGGTGATATTGTTGAACATATTCCAGGACCCTGTATATTTGAACGCGATGATCAAGATCCTTTAGCAAAAGTATCTCCAATTCAAAAGAAGATCGAGCTCGGTAGTACCGAATACGTCATTTGTACTGATCCTAAAACAGGTAAAAGGAGAATTGAAAAAGGACCACAACTTTATATGCCACTACCATATGAACAACTGAGTGCAAAACAAACAATGATTACACTTACAGTTAATCAATACATGTTGGTAACTGATGACAACACCGGTCACATCGAATGTAAGAACGGTCCGGCAAACATTGCATTGGAACCATTTGAGAAAGCCGGAAAAATTCAGGAGAAAATTGATCTGAGTGGTACACAATATCTTGTCATAACTGACACCAAAACCGGTCATATGTCTATCCAAAAAGGTCCAATTCAATACGTTCCTGGTCCATATGATCAAGTTTCAAAGATCAAAAACATGGTTACGCTTTCAAATACGGAATATGTTTACATTAACGACAAAGCAAATGGTGAATGGAAAATCGTTAAGGGTCCCAAAACTTTCCACTTAGAACCATTCGAAGTGGAAAGTAAGATCCAAAACGTTACCTGTTTGAATATGCTCCAATGGGCTAAAGTCATTGACCAAAACACCGGCGCAATCCGTATTGAAAAAGGTCCGTGTGTTATTTTCCTTGGTCCTTATGAGAAACTTATTGCTGATAATGGTAAAGAAATCCAAGATGCCATTACTGTAGATGTCAACCATGCCGTTCACACCAGAAATACTGAAACTGGTGAAGAATCACTTGTTACTAAACCCCAAAAATATGTACCAGAAGCTCCTAATATCCAAATTGTTGAAGTCAAGGAACTTATTAAACTTGCACCATTCGAAAGTATGATTTTATTCGATAGGGAAGGTAAACTTAGTTTTAAATCTGGTGAAAAGAATGTAGAAGGTTTCTTCATTCCTCCGTTCTGTAGTGTTATGTTTCAACTTTGGTCGACTGATCCAGATAGAAAAGTAAAAGGTAATATGAAAGTGTCCACGTTCGATCACAGACCTCATGACATGAATTTCAAATTCAGTGTTAGATCAGGTGACAACGTCGAAATCAATATTGTTGTGAACGTTTATTGGAATATTGTCGATTTGGAGAAAATGATTAAAACAACCAGTGATCCACCAGAAGATATTTGTAACCACGTTAAAAACCAAATTCTCAATTTTGCTTCAAGTATGTCAACTAAAGAATTTATGGAATATTCAGTCGCTGAAATCGTCAAGAAAATTTATGATGTAGATAGTGAATTTTATAAATCTCGCGGTGTTCATGTTTCTCGTGTTCAAATTCTTGAAAAAAGATGCGCGAGTGATGAAATTGAGAGAACATATCGCTCTATTATCGATCAGAAAATCAACAGTGCAAGAAGTTACGAACAACAAATGGGTACAAATCAAACAGAAATTGCTCGTATCAAAGGTTTGACTCTTATCGAAAAAGAAAACTATGCACTTCTTCAACAAAAACTTGCTAACTTGGAACTCGAAACAGAAACTGCTGGTCGTGCTGAGGGTGGTAAAATTAAATCTTTCCTTGATGGACTTGGTGATATGCCTATGGAAGATAAAATTAATATTTTCCTGCAATTGGAAAGAACAAAGCGTATCGGTCTAGTTACTGACAAGGTTCAATCAGTTTATCTCAACCCAACAGAGGCTGATTTCAACTTGAATGTCGTTCGCCTTGAAGAAACCAAAAAAGACAAAGTTAGTACAAAGGATACTAATCTTGTCGATGCAGATAAAGAACCAAAAGAATCAAAAAGTAAAAAGGCAACAATTTCTTTGAACCTCGATACTAACAAGAAATAAACATTTTTTTATCACAAAAAAATATAATTATTTTAAATTAAAAAAAATTGATAAACAAATCTAATAATATTTATTTATAATAATATAGACTAATATGAACTAAATAAGATGGAACATATTAATCACGATATAATAATATATTTTATTCATTCATTCATAGCATGTATTTTATGTTCTTTACATTTCTCCAATGAATATATATGTTCTTATTTAATAATGATAGTTACAGCATTGACAATATGGATTTTTCCTCAATTACTATCGACACGTACTATAAATTTAATCGCGATGACAAATATAAATTTAACAAAATTAGTTAAATCCATAAAATATATTAATGCAATAATATTCTCTGTAATTCAATATTCCGGAAACAGATATGAAATATATGTAATGTATTTTACATCATGTGTATTATTCGGATTAATGATTGATAAAATCATTAATTATTATTGGAAGGAAATCAATGATGAAATTAATACTTATCTTTCTAGACAAATATCAAAAAAATGTAAACAATTTGAAGAAATCAAAACCAATGAAATAATAGAAAAACTAACGGACGAGTTTAATGATGGTATTCTAACCATAAATACAAACCGCTTTATATCTCAAAAATTGCAAACTAAAATTAAATCATATATCGAAGCTGAAAGTAAATTGAACGATTTTGATAAAGATGATTCGGATAAAGATATAACGCAAATAGATGAAGATTTAAAAAATGAGTTGAATTCGTTATATACAAATGTTCTTGTTGAAATCAACGATGTCGATAAACGAAAAATTATTGTAGAAAAAATGGTGAACAATACAATGAATCAATTGACAGAAATAAGGAATGAAAATAAAATAAATAAACTCAATAGTTAAATAGTCAGATAATTTATTTTATTTATTTGCATCTAATAAATTTTCTACATAGGATATATTTACATGCCGTTCTACTAAAGTTGATATTTCTTGATATATTTCATAAAATTTCAACTTTATTTTCAGGAAGTAGAACGGTTCATAGACTCCCATTGAGTGATTTTTATTTACTTATGTATTAATACT
>Ga0182016_10002444_pt1 | contig 21834 bp, 18 predicted proteins | sample 712S2MmetaG_FD_120491 | JGI IMG/M metagenome (GOLD analysis project Ga0182016, IMG submission 120491) | Permafrost microbial communities from Stordalen Mire, Sweden - 712S2M metaG | ecosystem: Environmental > Terrestrial > Soil > Wetlands > Permafrost | place: Sweden: Stordalen | collected... | reverse complement strand
GAAGAGGCCATGCGCGCCGATCGCGCCCCTTACAAGATTCTGCAGTTCAACGATTTCGGCCTGGTGGCCATCACCCGCAAGCGCGTCAAGCAAAGCCTGGAGCGCACGCTGTGCGTGCCTTGCCCCGATTGCGACGGCTCGGGCTACATCAAGAGCGTGCAAACCGTGATCGGCGAAATCCTGGTGGAAGCCCAGAAGATCGCCCGCGCGGTGGAAGGCAACGACGTGATGTTGCGCGTCAACCCCGAAGTCGCCAAGGTGCTGAAGTCCAACCAGAATTCGTACCTGCAGGAGATCGAAGAGATCCTCGGCCGCACCGTGCTGGTGAAGAGCGACCCGCTCCTGCATCAGGTAAAATTCGATCTGGCATAGGTTTTCGCGGGGCAGGCTGGCAGCCTGCGCGGCGGTTGGCAACCGCCGCTGTGCGCATCCAAGCTGGATTCCCAGCGCCAGAAGGTCTACAATCGACATGTGAACTGGTGGCAGCAGCCGTTCTTTCAGGTCGCCCTGCCGATCGTCATTACCTTCGCCATCGCCACTTGGTACCAGAGCAAGCGCATCGACGACTTGGGCAAGCGCATCGACGACCTGCGCGACTGGATGAACCAACGTTTCGATGTAGTCGACCGTCGCCTGGAGAAGATCGAAAACCTCTTGACGGATCACGCCCGGCGCATCACGGTTCTCGAAGAGCGCACTTCCCCAGTGCGCCGTTGATTGGAGGCTCGCGCAGATTCGTCCTCGGCCGGCCTGCTGCACAATCGCCCGCCAATCGATATAATTACTAGGTTATTGGAGGAGACCCCCTATGGCAAACTACGCACACCCCGAGACCCTCGTCAGTACCGATTGGGCCGCCGCCCACGCCACCGACCCCGAAGTCCGCATCGTCGAAGTCGATGTGGACACCAAGGCCTACGATGAAGGCCACGTCCCCGGCGCCATCGCCTGGGCCTGGAATTCGCAGCTTTGCGATACCGTGCGCCGCGACATCCTGTCCAAGCAGCAGTTCGAAGAGTTGATGGCCGCGTCCGGCATCACCCCCGCCACCACCCTCGTCATCTACGGCGACAACAACAACTGGTTCGCCGCATGGGCGTTCTGGCAGGCCAAGATCTACGGTCACCACGATGTGCGGCTGATGAACGGCGGACGCAAGAAGTGGCTGGCGGAAGGCCGCGAACTGGCCACCGGCACGCCCCACGTCCACCCCGCGCACTACCAGGCCGCGGACCCGGATCTTTCCCTGCGCGCTTTCCTGCCGCAAGTGCAGGCGGCCGTCTCCGCGCACGCCGCTTCGCTGGTGGATGTGCGCAGCCCTCAGGAGTTCAGTGGTGAGATTCTGGCGCCGCCTGGACTGCCCGAAACCTGCCAGCGCGGCGGACACATTCCCGGCGCCCGCAGCATCCCCTGGGGCAAGGCTTGCAACGAAGATGGCACCTTCAAATCGGCCGGCGAACTGCGCCATCTTTACGCAGGGGAAGGCATCGACGGGGCGCAGCCCGTCATCGCCTACTGCCGCATCGGCGAGCGTTCCAGCCATAGCTGGTTCGTGTTGAAATACCTGCTAGGCTTCAACCACGTCACGAACTACGACGGCTCCTGGACCGAGTGGGGAAACCTGGTGGGCGCGCCCATCGAAAAGGGCGTTGCCGCCGCCGCGAAAAGCTGATTAGTGGGGCAGGCCCTCGGCCGGGGTGCCCTCTGGGCCCGGCCTCTCAGGCCGCCTGCACGGTCGAAAGCCCACCGCAAGTTATTGAAAATTGCAGGGCTGCCAGAAGCCGGCTGCGGGCAGGATTGCCCGCCCTCCACCTCGCTTTCATCACCATTCGTGGGTCGCAGGCGCATCCTGACAGGCGTGGACGCCCGCCCCACAACGCAGATGCCCGGTTAATCCCCAGCGGTGTCCGCGGGAGCCTCCGGGACCAGCACCGGCCGCACCAGCGGCCCCTGAAAGTTCAGATCCCCAGCCGTCGCCTTTCTCCCGCGCCAGTTGGTGAAGCACTCTCTCGCGACATGGAAAACCGTGCCCCGGTTTTCCGCGATCGCTTTCACCCACGCCCAGGCGCCCTTATTCGGAAAATAGATACCGCGGAAGAACAACCTTGCGATCAAATGGCTGATCTTGTACGGGGCCGGCTCGTCCGCGATCGAATCGATAGCTTTCCGCGTGGCCGCGGCGCTGTACGCGTTCTGCCAGGCATACCGCACTTCTTCCTGTACCTCGGAAACGGTCATGTGCAATGGCGTGTGCGCCATGTGGAACGGCGCAAAATCCAGCCAATGCTTCGGCCGCGTCAACCGGCCCTCCTTCTCCAGACGTGTGTAAAGCGGCGTGGCCGGAAATGGCGTGATCTGCCCGAATACCGGCAGCACCGGCGGCCATTCGCGAATCTGGCTCAGGGTGCGCTCCGCAACTCCCGGCCTGTCGTTGTCCAGGCCGAAGATGAACGACGTGATCGCGTAAACATTGCGCCGCGCTAACCGCTCCAGCACCGCGGCATACTCGCTTGGCTTGTTGAAGCTCTTGTTGACGCTGGCCAGGTTCGCCGGGTCCAGCGACTCCATGCCAATGAAGATCCACCGGCATCCGGAATCCGCGATCAGGTCTACCAGTTCTTCATCGCGTAACAGGTTGGCGCTGATCTGTCCCACCCAGGAGACTTGCGCCTTGGCCGCGATGATGTCGCGCAAAAGCGACTTGGTGCGCTTCCCGTTGATGGCAAAGTTGTCATCCACAAAGAACACGGCCACCTGACCCTTGGTGCCGCGGGCGCGCGCCTTCAACAGCAGCAATTCGTCCACAATGCTCTGGTTGGATCGGAACCGGATCGAATCGCCGAAGAATCCCGTGACCGTACAGAACTCGCACCCGTAGGGACAGCCGCGCCCGGATTCGATGGGAATGATGTGAAACGTTTCCCACTGGACCTTGAAGTGTTCCATGATCGGGCGCACAAAGCCCGGAATGCGATTGAACTGGTCGATGTCCAGCGTGTCCCAAGGGATCTTCGGGTAGCCCTGGAGGTCCGGTTTGCGCTCCTGTCCGAACGCGTCCACCGGCACGTACCTTTCCTTCAGTGTGCCGCGTGCCGCGTCGGCGACAATCTTCGGCCAGGTCTCATCCGCCTCGCCCAGCGCCACGGCATCGGCATGGCGCGGGCCCCCGTCGCGTCCCAGCGCCTCGTCCGGCAGCTCGGTGACGTGCGGTCCGCCCATCACTACCGGCACCCCGGCGGCCCGAATGGCGTCGGCTACCCGGTAAGCCTTCGCGATCATGCGGGTCATCGCGCCAATCCCCACCAGCCCGATGCCCTTGGCGAGCACGAACCGCACGATCTCGGCATCCGTCATCGGTTGCGTGTTGCCGTCGATCAGCAGAACTTCGTGTTCTGCGGGCGTCAGCGCCTGGAGCAGAAACATCCAGAGGTGCGGCATGAAGTTCGCGGTCACCCCGTTGTCGGGATTGTAGAGCAGAATTCGCATGGATCCCCTCTCCCTGCTATACCCAATTAGCAGGCTGCAGCAGTCTAGTCTGGTCAGAATTGCTCACTAAATCCCGAATAATGCGGTCAAGATTGCTCACATGTCGCAGGTGTGGAGGACCCGAGGGGGCAAAAGGCTGCCGTTAGTCGTGTAGCACGATGCTCAGGAGCGAACTGTGAATCTCGATGCCACCATTGTACTCGATAAAGCCGAGCTTGCGGAATTTATTCATAAAGAAGCTCACTCTCGACCGCGTGGTGCCGACCAGACCCGCCAACGTCTCCTGGCTGACGTCGGGAATCGTTCCTGCCGGTTGGCCTTCCTTCCCGAAGTTGGCCAGCAGCAGAAGGACCCGCGCCAGCCGCTTCTCGCTGGAATTGAAAAGCTGATCCACCAGGTCCTCCTCAATGCGGATATTGCGGGTGAGCACGTAGGACAGAACCTGCTCGGCAAAGGGGTGATTGTCGCGCAGCAGACGCATCATTGCCGGCTTTGCCAGCCGCACGATCGAACACTCGCTCATGGCGGATGCGGTCGCCATGCGTACGGGCTGCTGGCCCACCAGGCAAGCCTCCCCCACCAGGTCGCCGTGCGTCAAAATCGCAACCACCGCTTCTTTGTTCTGCCTGGAGATGACCGTGAGCTTGACTTTGCCTTTCAGGATGGAGAACACGGCGTCCGCGGCATCGCCTTGCGTGAAGAGCACCTGGCCTTTGCGGTAATGGACGGTGGTCCCTTCCGTGGCGATGGTGGCTAGAAAGACATTAGGATCCGAGATCGGTTTCATGGGTGGCTCTCGCTCTTTTCCGCAGTTTACCACCAGCAGCCGCACCCCGTCTCGCCTTTGTGGGGCGGCCAATCTTGGCCGCAGCCGCCTTTTAGGCGGCCAGCGCTCCGTGGTTTTCATTACTTTTGGTGGCCCTAAATCACTTGCGCGTTTCTGTTGCGAATCCCTGGATCTGCAACACCTCGTCGAATCAGCTTTTCCCAAATTACGGCGGCCAAACGAGGCACAATCGAGACAAGCCGGGATCGAGCATCTCGGAGGAACTGTACTTGATCAGCCCGGCCTGGCAGCGGACCAAACTCAGCGCGGCGGCGCTTCCATGCACTGGCCTTGCGCCGACAGCGTTCGCGTTCGCGTTTATGGAGGCCAGATTGAATGAAAAAAGACGCCAGCCCGACCGCTGGACCAACGGAGGACCAGCGGAAGAAAGGCACGGAATTCTCGCGTCCGCAACTCCTGGCGATGGCGCTGGAAGCAACACGTGTAATCTGCGCGGCGTAATGCCGAACTCGCCTCCCCGGGCGTTCGGGTAGAGGCGGTTTCGGTTGGGTCTCCTGACGTGCCAACGCTTCTTTCCTCAACTAGCGAGCGCGGCCAATTCGGCATTACACCGCGGTAGGCAATGATTATGATTTAAGAAAACATTGCCGCATTTGGGAAGGCGGTATTATTCCATGCCTTTTCCTCCGCTGGTCCTCCGCTGCTCCAATCTGATTCCGCCCCGCCCGGCAGCCGAAGAACAGTCTGCTTGAGCTTTGCAAATGTCACACGGGCCGGGGAGACTATCCAAATCAAAAAAGCCCGCCACGGCTATTGCCGGGCGGGCTGCGATCCGGAGCTTGCGGAAATCGCTAAGGCTCAATCGCGTAAACCACCGAAACCACGCCGGGGCCCAACTGATCTGTCGTCCCATACAGCGATCCGTGCGGACCGATTATCAGACTCCTGGGTCCGCCGATGGCGTCGCCGGGAAAACGGTAGAGCTGGTTCTCAGTCCAGGCGCCTCCGGGCGAGGCAGGCGGTGTCAACGAGTACACCGTCCCATATCCCAGGCCTCCATCGGAGGTCGTTCCGTACAGGGTTCCATCGCTTCCCATGACCACGGCAATAGGGTTGGAGCCGTCACCCTTAAAAGCTCCGAAAGCATACAAGGTATTCACCGTCCAACTGCCTCCCGGCGATGCGGGCGGCGTCAGCGAGTACACCTCTCCGTTGAGAGCCCCCACGCCGTCCGGCGGTCGCGCCAGCAAAGAGGTACCGTATAGCACTCCATCGCTGCCTAGCGTAAGCGCGCCGCCACTGGAGACCACGGCACTCTCGGGAAGATTGTAGATGTCGCTGTAGGCCCACGTGCCGCCAGACTCGGTGAGCGAGAATACCACGCCGCCTCCCAGGGTTCCCCCCAACTCCGTAAACCCATACAACACAGGTGCCCCGCCAGGGCCGCTACCGAGAACCACGGCGTTCGGAACCTGGCCTTCGGTCCCACCCCCTACGAAGCTCTGAAGCACGTTCTCAGTCCAAGCGCTGCCGGCCGTGGCCGGAGGAGTTAGCGAGAATATCACGCCGCTTCCATCGCTCCCGCCTTGCGCGGTCGTTCCGTAAAGTACCGGCAACTCTCCCGTCCTGAGATCCGCCACCAGCGGCGCCATGGGCATTTCCCCATTGGCCCCGCTGAAGCTGAATAGTAGGTACTCTGTCCATTCACCGCCCGGAGCCGATGGCGGGACCAGGCCGAAGATGGTGCCCATGCCGCGTTCCCCACCGTATTCGGTTGTTCCGTAAAACACCGGGAGGCCTCCCGAAACGCCCCCCACCGCGACGCCCCACGGTGCGGATCCGTCCAACGGCCGGGACCCGAAGTTGTAAAGCGTCGTATAGGTCCAAGGTTCCCCTGAGGCCGCCGGCTTCGTCAGCGAGTACACGCTTCCCATGCCATTGGTTCCGCCGGTTTGCGTAGCCCCGTACAGCGTGTTGCCAGCGCCGGTCAAGCCCGTAAGTTCGACGGTAGCCGTACCGAAGCTGTAGATTTGGTTGTACCCTCGCTGCCCCGTCTGGGCGAGCAACGCCGTTGCCGCCGCCAATCCGAAGATTCCGGCGCACGCGCCGTTCACTAAGCGCTTCGCGGCCCGCAAGCCGCGCGCCGAATTTCTTGCTTGTAACTGCATCTTAATCGTCCTCTTTTTTATTTGTGTGTTCGCCAGGCCCTGCCGACACGCCAGGAGTTTTCCATGGACCTTGATAATTTGGTTTGCGGCGTTTTTCGCCGCTCACTCATACATGGGCGAAAAGAAACAAAAACGGCTAAAGCTTTTTTCGGTTATTTTGGATCCCCTGGAAAACCACCCGGGACGAAGGCCGGGCTGAGGCCGACCGCTGCAAGCAGCAGAGGACCAGCGGAGGAAAGGCACGGAATCCGCTTTCGCAATGATTGTTGCGACGTAATGCCGAATTCGCCTCCCCGCTCGCACATGTAGACGAGCGTGCCAAAGTTTTCGACGGGCCAGCCAGACTAGGTTCTTCGGCATTGTCCATCCGCGCCTGGGCCCCTTGGGACTCGGTTGCATCACTTTCGCCGTGCTGCGTCGGTCGCATTCCACGCTGCACCAGGAGCGCGGCACGGACCCAAAATCATTGCCGATCAGCAGGGGCACGGGCTGGGCGTTCACCTGTCGGACTACGTGGATTCATCGCTCGCACGGAAGCAGGAGGCATCCTCGGTACTTTGGGCGGATTTCAAGGCGCTGCAATCCGCTCCGGCGCCGGGCAATTTAAGCTGCGGCCGATTGTCAATCGGCCAACTGCCGCGCTCTGGCCAGACAGCGGCGGCCTGCCCCCACATGACGCCAGCCATACCACGTTACGCCTGCAACTGCTCGAAGCGCTGTTTCAGAAACTCCAATACCTCTCCTGGCGCGGTGGCGCCATCGAGCGGCAGCATCAACACGCCGGCCGGCGAGAATTGCGCTCCGGGGCTGCGGTTGACCAGATTCATCAGGCGCGCCGGATCGATGTGGGTCTCCGGGTGGAACTTCACGTTGAGCAGGGTATGACGGCGGTCGATCGCTTCGATCCCCAGCTTCTCTGCGGCCGTCTTCAGTCCGGAATACTCCAGCAGGTTGCGCACCGCATCGGGCACGGGACCGTAGCGGTCTTCCATTTCTTTCTCGACGCGCTCGCGGTCGGCGGGCGTGCCGGCGTTGGCGATCTGGCGGTAGGCACGCAGCCGCTGGTTTTCATCGGCAATATATTCGGCCGGAATGCGCATGTCGAGGCCCAGATTGAGGCTGGAATGGATCTCCACCGGCACCTCTTCGCCCTTCAACTCGCGCACGGTCTCCTCCAGCAGACGTACGTACATGTCGAAGCCCACGGCGTTGATGTGGCCGTGCTGCTCGCCGCCCAGCAGGTTGCCCGCCCCGCGCAGTTCCAGATCGAGCGCTGCAATCTTGAAACCCGCACCCAGGTCGCTGAATTCCTTCAGCGCCGCCAGCCGTTTGCGGGCCACTTCGCTCAGTTCGGTATCCGGCGGCACCAGCAAATAGGCATAGGCGCGGCGGTTCGAGCGTCCCACCCGTCCGCGAAGCTGGTACAGTTCGGCCAAGCCGTAGCGCTCCGCATTCTCGATGATGATGGTGTTGGCCAGCGGAATGTCCAGCCCATTTTCTACAATTGTCGTGCAAACGAAGATGTCATATTCGTGTTGCATGAACTTGAGCATGGTCTTCTCCAGCTCCGCCTCGCCGATCTGGCCATGTCCAACGCCGATGCGAGCCGTAGGAACCAGTTGCTGCAGGAACGCGGCGCGCGCCCAAATGGAATCCACGCGGTTATGCAGGAAATAGACTTGGCCGCCACGGCCTATTTCTAGTTCCAATGCCGATTTGATCAAGTCGGGCTGGAAATGCGCCACCACCGTCTGAATGGAAAGCCTGTCCTTAGGCGGCGTTTCGATCACCGACATATCCCGCAGACCAAGCAACGACATATGTAGTGTTCGCGGAATCGGCGTGGCGCTCATGCTGATCACGTCCACGCTCTGCTTGAGGTGCTTCAGGCGTTCCTTGTGCTTCACGCCGAAGCGCTGCTCTTCATCCACCAGGACCAGGCCCAAGTCTTTGAAAACCACATCGGCCGATAGCAGGCGGTGCGTCCCCACCACCAGGTCCACCTTGCCCTCCGCCAGATCCGCCAGCACCGCTTTCATCTCCTTGGCGGTGCGAAAGCGGCTCAACATTTCAACGCGTATGGGGAAAGGTTGAAAGCGGCGCTTGAAGGTCTCGTAGTGCTGGAAGGTGAGAACCGTGGTGGGCGCCAGCACGGCCACCTGCTTGCCGTCGCCCATGGCTTTGAAAGCGGCGCGCATGACCACTTCCGTCTTGCCGTAGCCCACATCGCCGCACAGCAGGCGGTCCATGGGCTGCGGGCTTTCCATATCGCGCTTGATGTCCTTGATGGCCGTGAGTTGATCGCGCGTTTCGGTGAACTCGAAGGCGTCTTCGAACTCGCGCTGCCAGTTGCTGTCGTGCGAGAAGGCGAAGCCCTCCGCCATCTTACGACCGGCGTAAAGCTTCAGCAGCTCATCGGCCATGTCGCGCATCTTGGCCTTGACGCGGGTCTTGGTGCGGCTCCAGGTGGCGCCGCCCATGCGGTCGAGCGCCGGGACGGACTCGCCCGCGCCGCGAAAGCGCTGCACCAGGTCCATGCGAGTGAGCGGCAGATAGAGCTTCGCGCCGCCCGCATATTCCAGCAGCATGTAGTCGCCCTGCGCCTCGCCGTGATCGATCTCGCGCAGGCCCAGAAAGCGGGCGACGCCGTGCTCGGCATGCACCACGTAGTCGCCAGGCTTAAGATCGATCAGGTCGGCGGAGAAAGTGGCCCGCGCCGATTTGCCGCTCGGCGCGCGCGCGACTAATTCGGAAGTCTCGAACAGGTCTTCGCTGCCGAAAATAGCGAGACCCGCATCGCGGAAGACCACGCCGCGGCGGACCGCGCCGCGAATCAGGTAGATGGAGGCCACCGACCCGGCCATGTAGGCGCGCCCGGCGAGGTATTCGGGCGTGGTTTCGGATTGCTCCAGCCCAAGCTGGTACGGGACGCCGTATTCGTTGAAGATATCGGCGACGCGCTCGACCGCGCCCGTGGATTCGGCGAAGAATGCCACGCGCGAGCCGGCTTCGGCCAGATTGCGCGCCTCCGCGATGGCCACCGGCATGTTGCCGTGAAATGCTAGCGACGGGCGCGTCGGAATGTAAAGGCTGACTGTATCCTGCCCGCCAATTACTTCAAGCTCCTCCAGCGCGATGTGTGGAACGCCGGCCGCCTGACCCTCCAAATCCTCCCAGTTGAGAAAAACACTGGCGGGATTGTAGGCCGCCGACGCAGGTGTCTGCTCGAGCCGCTTCCACAGGCGCTCGGCGGCACCGCGCACCTGCCCCGGTTCATCCCACAGAATCAGGGGCCGGTCAAGCAGCGAGAACACCGAGTGGCGCCGCGGACGGACCATGGGTACCAGTAGCTCCCAGCCGGGGAAAGGCTCGCCGGGTGGCGGCAAATCGCGAGCCGGAACGCCCGATTCCTGCATCAGTTCGGCGAGTTCCACCAGTAAAGCCCGCGACTTCTGATACTCCGTCAACGGTAGTAACAGCGCGTCTCCGACCTTGGAAATCGACCGCTGGGATTCTACCTCGAAGCGCCGAATGGACTCCAGCAGGTCGCCAAAGAGATCCACCCGGACCGGTTTAGGGGATTCCGGAGAGAATACATCTAGGATGCCCCCGCGTACGGAGTATTCGCCGACCATTTCCACTGGCTCACGGCGCTCATAGCCGACACTCTCCAAGTGTGCTACTACATCCTGCAAAGGAACTTCGTCACCCACCCGCAGAGTAAGGGCAAGCTGCCGGTAAAAGTCGCCGGGCTCGATGCGCAGCAGCACCGACGCCACAGGCATGACCGTGATGGGCACGCGACGGGTAGCCAGGCGCCACAGCCCGATCGCCCGCTGCTCACAGATTTCGGCGTGCGGCGACATGCCCTGCATCGGCAAAACATCAAGAGCCGGAAGAAGTTGCGGGCCGCCTGCCTCACGGCTCGCGATTAGCAGCGTGTAGAACGTCTCCACCGCCTCGAACATCTCCTCGGCCCGCTTGTTACCATCTACTACAATTGCCAGAGGACGTTCGGTCATCTGCCACAGTAAGACGGAGTAAATGGCTTTGGCAGTGGTGGTCAGGCCGGAAAGCGACAGGTTGCCACCGGACGGCAAACGTCTGAGCAGCTCCTGAAACGCCGGGTGACGGCTCAGGCCGAGGAACAGGTCACGTATGGCAGGATGGATCAGTGGGGCGGACCTCCAGGTCTGCGCGGGTCCTCCAGGACCCGCTCGTGCCGCTTTGGCTGGGGGTGCTGTTCGCCGATCTTGTCAACGCGGACACGGCATCATACCCATGGACGGTTACGATTCTTTTGGCGCGGTTGGTGTGAATTAGGGCGACTGGGCATCTCCTTCTACTGCATACAGGATACTTGCATACTGGGGTGATTGTCACGTTCGGTCGCGTCCGGCGAGTTGCAATTCGCCCTGGCCAGCCGATAGCATGATGGGAGGCCGCATGAACACCGCCGTACGCATCGCCGTTATCGGCGACTTCAATCCGGAATACGAAACGCATCACGCCATCAACCGCTCACTCGACCATGCTGCCGCGTCGCTGGGCATCCCCGTGGATTCGAAATGGGTTGCTACCGGCTGCGCGGCGCGCGATGCGGACAAAATCCTGCGCAATTACCACGGACTGTTCATTGCGTCGGGCAGCCCATACCGCAGTATAGAAGGCGCGTTCGCGGCCATCCGTTTCGCGCGCACCCAGCGCTGGCCGCTGATCGGCACTTGAGGTGGGTTCCAACATACTCTGTTAGAGTATGCCCGGAACGTGATGGGACTTGCGGACGCCGACACGGCCGAGCACGGCGTGCCCTCCTCGAACCTGCTGATTACCGCGGTGGCGTGTCCCATGCCCGACCGGTCGGCCGGCGCTCCCAACTTGCACGGCGCGGCGAGCATTCGCCTGCGCCGCGGCACGCGCGCCTGGGAGATCTACGGGCGCGACGAAGTCTCCGAGCGATACTTCTGCAATTACGAAGTGAACCCTGCGTACCGCGAGGCGCTGGAGGCCGCCGGATTGGCGCTCACGGGCTTCTCGGAGAACGGAGACATCCGCATAGCCGAGTTGCCCACGCACCCGTTCTTCATCGCCACGCTGTTTCAGCCGCAGTTGTCGTCGGAAGCGGGCCACCCGCATCCATTGATTCGCGCCTTCGTCCAGGTAGCACAGGCTTCAGCCTGTGTTGCCACCGGAATGTAGAGAAACCAGCGCAGTCGGCGCACTATACAGGCGGAGTCCTTCACCAATGAGATCGGAAGAACGGGTTCTCGAAAGAAGCACCGGAGCTTCGATCGGGAAAGCCCGGCTCGGGGCCGGGCCTTCCGTTCGAAGCGGAAAGGAGGATCAAACTAATGATCAAATTGCTAGTTGAGCTGCCGCTAATCGGCAGATTCACGATCATTATCGTCTGGCACCGCAAGGGCAGGCGGTAATGGCCGAGCAGGATCGGGGTGCCGTCCCCCCGGTCCTGCTACTAGCATACTCCAAAATGCCGTCCGTTGGGAAGCACTTTCGCCAGGTCTGCCAAGTCCTACAACGCAATCCTCCGCCGCAGCATATCCAGCGCCATCTGCGTCGCGAACTGCCGGATCCGCGTCCGGTCGCCAATAAACTGCCGGTGCAGCACCGCACACCCGGCCGCGTCCGCCAGGCCCACGTAGATAGTGCCAACGGGCGCCTTCTCACCGCCTGCGTCCGGCCCGGCCACGCCAGTGATAGACAGCGCATAAGTGGACCCGGTACGCCGCCGCGCGCCCAGCGCCATAGCCTCGGCGGTCTCCTTGCTGACTGCGCCGCAGCGGGCGACGATATCCTCCGGCACGCCCAGCCACTCCACCTTCATGCGGCTGGCGTAAGTGATGAAGCCACCCAGGAAGTAAGTGGAACTGCCGGGCACCGACGTGATGCGCTCGCCCAGCAGGCCGCCCGTGCAGCTTTCCGCCACCGACAGCGTATTATGCCGCTCGCGCAGCATCTCTCCCACCACCTCTTCCAGCGGCTGTCCGTTGCGCGAGTAGATCCGCTCGCCCAGCAGCAACTCGATCGGTCCACCCACTTCCACCAGCAACGCCGCCGCCTCTCCCTCCGTCGAACACCGCGCGCGCAGGTGAATCTGAATGTCGCCAGCCGCCGCCAGGATCGTCGTCACGGGGTTGCCGTATTTCTTGTAAACCGGCGCAATGAGTTGATCCAGATCCGACTCCGGCATCCCCGTCACGCGCAGCACCAGCGTGCGGATCACCTGCCGCGGCACGATGCGCGCCAGGCGCGGCAGGCAATGCCGCGTGAACATGGCCTTCATCTCGTGCGGCGGACCGGGCAACAGCATCACGTGCGCGTCCGATTCCGCGATCCATTGGCCCGGAGCGGTGCCGCGCTCGTTGGGCAACATCTCGGCGCCTTCGATGAGGAACGCCTGCCGCTTGTTGACTTCCACCATCTTGCGCTTGAGCTGCGCGAAGCGCTGCTCCAGCACCTCGGTAATTTCAGGGTGGTAGATCAGCTTGCGGTCGAGCGCGGCAGCCACCGCATCGCGCGTCAGATCGTCCTCGGTAGGCCCCAAGCCCCCGCAAAGAATCACGATTTCCGAACGCGACACCGCGCGGCGCACGGCATCCGCCAAGCGATTCAGGTCGTCGCCGATGACGGACTTGGTCACTACCTCCACGCCCAGCCCATTAAGCTGATCGGTGAGAAACAGGGAGTTGGTGTCGACGCGCTGCGGCGTCAACAGTTCGGAGCCGACTGCGATGATTTCGGCGGTCATCGCGGGTTAGGAGAGCGGCCTGCCCTTGATGCCCACATCCGCGCGATACAGCGCGTTGGTGGTGGCCAGCACCATCGAGCGTGAAGGCGTAAAAGCCAGCCCCACGATGCCCGGCCCGGATGCGAACAACTCGGCCTCGCGGTTCGGGCTGATGCGCACCACGCCCTTGCGGCCGGCCAGCGAAGCCGCCACGTACAAGCGGCCTTCATCGTCGAACGCCAGCCCCTGCGGGCGCCCCAAGCCGCGATAGTAGATTTCCACCTCGCCCTTTTGCGAAACGCGATACACGCAATCGAAGCTCGAGGTGGTCGGGCCAGTCACGTAAAGATATCCATCCGGGCCGTGCGCAAAATGATACGCGGCGATGGAAGGCTCCAGTGTCGCGAACACGAAAATCTGGCGACCGGGGCTGATCTTGAAAATGGTTCCCTGGCGGTCGCCGACGTACAAGCTGCCGTCCGGATCGAAGGCCAGGCCCGTGGCTACGCCCATGCCCTCCACGAACGTGCTGACATTGCCGTTGGGCGTTACCTGGTAGACGGCGCCATCGTGCCGGCTGGAAACATAAAGTAACCCGTTGCGGTCGAACGCCAGGCCGGTGGCGTTCATCATGTCTTTGATGAACGGCTTCAGATTGTAGTTCAGATCGATCTTGAACACGGCCACATCGGCCTTATGTCCGCGCGATCCGCTGAACGTGGTGTAGATGTTGCCGAACGCATCCACGGCCGGGTTGGCCACCGGGTGCAAATTGTCGGCGATGGGGAAGCCGATGTCGCAAGTCCACGCTTCGCTCGACTGGTTTCCGCTGGCGACCACCAATTCTCCCGCGGCGGCGCCCTCCGGCACCCGCGCGATCACCAGCGTATCCGAGCCGATCACCACCGGCGCCGCCACGTCTCCTATGGTCACGCGCGGCCGGTCCGTCTTGGCAAAACCCTTCCCCTGAATGTACAACTCCCCACCCGCAATGGCGGCCGCGGGCTTGACCTGCGCGATTTGCGGACGGCCGTCAGCCGACTTCCGAATAGCCATATTTAATAAAGATTGAACCATCCTGCCAGAAATAAGACAAGTGCGGCATATACGCCCGCCATCAGATCGTCGGCCACGATACCCCAGCCGCCAGGCAACGATTCCAATTGGCGCACGGGAAACGGCTTCCAGATATCGAACAAGCGGAACAGCACAAAGGCCGCCAGCCATGCTATCCAATTCGCCTTCCAATTCAGCGCGCGCGCGCCGGCCAGCGCCAGCCACTGCCCCACCACTTCATCCACCACCACAAACTGCGGGTCCTTCATGCCACACTGCCGGGCCGTTTCACCCGCCGCCCAGATAGCGGGAACCGACACTGCCAGCGCAAGGGCGCCGAACCAAAGCGGTCTCCACCCGCCATAGTGTTCGATCGCTATGGCTATCCCGATCGCCGCGGCCGAGCCCACCGTGCCCGGAGCCTTTGGCGAGTACCCGCACCCAAACCAAGTGGAAACGATATTGGCAACCTTAGTCCGCATCCCGACTCGTACTAGCGCCGCGACGATTTATTGTGGGGCAGGCTCTCAGCCTGCGGCGGTCTCTCAGGCCGCCTGCTTGCCGCGATGTGGGGCAGGTTGGCAACCTGCAGGCCGATTGTCAATCGGCCTTCCTGCTTCCGCCGGCCCGACTACCCCGCCTCATCCTCCTCCTGCCCCCGCAACTCCTCTGGCCGCGCCGGACTAGAGATCACATACTTTTCCGAAGCCCAGTTCCCCAGATCGATGATGCGGCAGCGCTCGGAACAGAACGGAGCCTCAGGGTCGCCGAGCTGTACATCCTTCTTACAGATGGGACACTTCATAAACCAACCCCAATCTGTACCAGAGTAGCGTGCGAATCGCCCCCTCGCTCCTCCTCGCCGCCCGCCAGTAAAGTCCCCACCAGATCGTAGTCGTGCGCCTCGGTAATCCGCAGCCGCCGCATCTGCCCCGGACGCGGCTCTCCACCCTCGAAATCGTTGATCAACGTCACGCCGTCGATCTCCGGCGCCTGCGTAGCCATCCGCCCTTCCCACAACAAATCGGTCTCCGCCGATACGCCCGACACCAGCACCGTCGCTTCCGATCCCACCAGCCTGAGGTTGCGGGCGCGCGCGATCTTGCGCTGCACCGCCATCAAGTGCCGCTTGCGATTGTAGATGGTGCGCGCATCCACCTTCCCATCCAGCCCATAGCTGCCGCTCGAGTCTTCGTCGGAATACGAGAACACACCCAGCCGGTCGAAGCCCGCCGCCTTCACGAACCCGCACAGCTCTTCGAAATCGACATCCGTCTCGCCGGGAAAGCCCACAATGAAGCTGGTCCGGATGGCCACGCCCGGAATCGTGCGCCGGATGCGCTCGATCAGCTTCAGAAAAATATCGCCCGATGCGCCGCGCTTCATCCGCTTCAACACCGCCGCGCTGGCGTGCTGCAGCGGCATGTCGATATATTTCACCAGCGCATCGTGCGCGGCCATGGTGTCGAGCAGCTTCTGCGTCACCTTGTTGGGATACGCGTACAGAAATCGGACCCACTTCTCGCGCGCGGTTTCGATTTGCGCGAGGCGCGCCAGCAGCACCGCCAGGCCGTCCTGGATGCCCAGATCTTCGCCAAAGCAAGTGGTGTCCTGCCCGATCAGGTTGATTTCCCGCACGCCCTGCTGGAACAACCGCGTGGCTTCCGCAATCACCGATTCGAAGCGCCGGCTGCGAAACTTGCCGCGATACTGCGGGATCACGCAAAACGTGCACGGATGATCGCAGCCTTCCGCGATCTTGATGTAAGCGTAGTGGCCCGGCGTGGCCAGCACGCGTGGCGTCAGGTCGTGGTAGAGATACGCGGGCGCCGGGTCCGGTCCGCCCTCGCCGGCCCAGCCTTCGCAGAGGCCAACGATACGGTCCAGTTCATTGGTCCCGATCAGCGCATCCACCTCCGGCATGTCGCGGCGGATGTCGCCGCGATAGCGCTCCACCAGGCATCCGGCCACGATCAGCTTCTTGGCGCGGCCGATCTTCTTGTATTCCGCCATCTCCAGGATGGTGTCCACGGACTCCTGCTTGGCGGGATCGATGAAGCTGCAGGTGTTGACCACCAATACATCAGCCTGGTCCGGATGCGGCGTCAGCTCGTGTCCGTGCGACACAAGCTGGCCCATCATGACTTCGCTATCCACCAGGTTTTTGGGACAGCCCAAACTGACAAAACCGATTTTCAAGGTTGATTTCCGGGAAGACCTGCTCCTTCGAGGATACCATCTGGTCGAAATCTTCGCAGCATACGGAGAATTGGAGGGCGGACTTTAGTCCGCGCGGGGCTTTAGCCCCGCTAAGCCGGCACCCTCCAAATTTCAATAACCTACGCTGGGTTTTCGCGTCGTGCAGCGGGTCTCCAGACCCGCTCCACCGGTTTGCGGCTTGCCGCTTCGACCTTTAACTCCCTGGTGGCTTGCGGCGTGCCGCGATGTGGGGAACAGGCCTGCGGCGGTGCCCTCTCGGCCCAGCGCTGGGCCCAGCGGCCTCCCAGGCCGCGCAGAACGCCAGTCGATGTTTGCCGCTGCCGGAAGGCGAACTCGCCGAAATCCGGCTCGCCCCCAGCACACTTTTCATCCGGCTGATGCGCGTAATCCGGCGCACGGCTTACATCCGCACGAGACGCGTACCCCCACAGGTCATACGCGCCGGAACACCAATACGGCAGAAGTAAGCCTTAAACGCGGAAGCGTTCCGGAACCCAACCTCCGCCAGATCTCACGGTTATTCGCGGCGGCGGAGGAGCCCGAGGCCAAGGATCCCGAAACCGAGGAGCGACAGCGTGCCAGGCTCGGGAACGCCGCCCACGTTTGCGACCACCGAAATGTTATCCAGACCATTCGAGTTGTCGTTACCGGGATCTGCATTGAGAAAGTCGAGCGTGGTCGACGAGCCACTCGCCGTGAACGAGGTGGTGAATTGCTGCCAGACCAGTGTTCCGGTAGTCGTGCTGCTGTTGGTGAAGGCGCCCAGCAACGATCCACCGAGCCCGCCAGTCCGCACGTCCACCGTGCTCGTCGTTCCGAAAAGACCGCTAGGATCGAAAGTATTCCCGATCCAGAACGATACGGTGTAGCTGGTTCCGGCGGTCGTCGCGATGGTCTGCTCGACCCCCTCGACGGAATTGGTATTATCGCCAGTCAAGTCCAGCCACTGGGCGCCGTCCTCCGCTGGGAAGACACAGCATTCCTGGGCAAACGTGCCGTTAACGATAGAGACCCCACCCGCCGCGCCGACAACGGTCCAACCAGGGATCAGGGTCGATCCGCCGGCGAAATTTGTGAAGCTTCCTACCGGCACGACCGGTGATTCGAAGCTTCCGTTGGTGATAAGACCAGCCTTCGCTGGAACAAAGGATACGAGCACGCAGAACAGCAACAAGATTCTCATTAGGTCCCCCCTCCGGCTGCAAGTCTAGCACAAAGACGCCTCTCGACGTATCTAATGTACTACTTCTACTTGTGGGGCAGGCTCTCAGCCTGCGGCGGCCTCCCAGGCCGCCTCTTGCCCCAACCGTTTGCGGCAGAACCGCAATGTGGGGCGGGTGTCCACGCCTGCAGCGGGTCTCCAGACCCGCTATTGCGGCTTGCCGCTTTGTGGGCCTTGGTAAGCTGGAAGCCGATTGTCAATCGGCCAACTGCCGCGCTCGCGCCAGCCAGCCCGCCCGCCAAACGCCAGCTATTCCACTTTTATGTCGCGCACCCGATCTCATCCATCCTCCGGATCTCGAGGACGGTCAAAGACGGCTCGGCAGGGGCGCGGACCGCAGCGTCAGCCTGGGCCGCTTGACGAAGTGCCTGCCCAATCTTGACCGGAATCGTCCAGACCAAAATCTGGGCTAATGAATAGCCCGTCACCGGCCACTGCGCCCGCGCGTTCTAGGCTTTACCACAATCTCCACATCGTGCCCCAGCGCGACCAGGAAACGCATCAGGCGCTCGACCGAATATCCCCGGAACTGACCGCCCAGCATAGCGGAAACTTTGGGCTGATCGATGCCCATGAGCCTTGCCGCGGCCGCTTGAGTCAGCTTTCGTTGGCGAATAGCCCGGTCGATCCGAACCACCAGTCCCGCTTTAATCAGGTGTTCGCCGGCATCGGCCAGGCCGAGGTCGGCGAATACGTTGCCCGTGCTGGGCTCCCGCTTAAGGGCCTCTCTTTTCGGCATTCTTCCGCGAAACGCGGTATCGCCCGGGTGTAAAGTAGAGTGGACACCCGAGAAACCCTCGACCCCGTGAGGGCGCTCAACGAGAATGCCCGAAAAGGAAGCCACAGCCCGTATCAAGATCAACAAGTTGCTTGAAGCGGCGGGCTGGCGTTTCTTTAGGGAAGGGAGCGCGGCCGCCAATATTCGCCTCGAACCCAGCGTCACGATCAACTCAACTGACCTCGACGCGCTCGGCAGTAATTTCGAGAAGGTCACCAAAGGGTTCGTCGATTTCCTCCTCCTCGACGCCAAGGGCTTCCCGCTGCTCATCCTCGAAGCCAAGGCCGAAGACAAGAATCCACTCGACGCCAAGGAGCAGGCCCGCAAGTATGCCCGTTCCCAGAACTGCCGCTTCGTTATCCTCTCCAACGGGAACCTGCACTATTTCTGGGACCTCGAACGCGGTAACCCCTACGTCATCACGTCGTTTCCGACACCCGACTCGGTCACCGGCTACCAAAAGGTCACGCCCAACCCGGAGCGCCTGATCGGAGAGCAAGTGGGCGACAACTACATCGCTCTCACGCAGCGCCCGAACTACCAGTCCGAGGCCGGGTGGCGGAATGATACGGAACGCCCCAGCTACATTCGAGCCAACAGGCTTCGCTTCCTCCGGCACTATCAACTCAGGGCCATTCACAGCCTCCAGGCCGCCGTCCGCCAGGGCAAGGACCGCTTCCTGTTCGAGATGGCCACCGGCACGGGAAAGACCTTAACCGCAGCCGCCGTCATCAAACTTTTCCTCCGGTCCGGAAACGCCCGGCGCGTCCTCTTCCTGGTGGATCGCCTTGAGCTCGAGGACCAGGCCAAGAAGGCCTTCGCCGCTCTGCTCTCAGCCGACTTTCAGACGGTCATCTACAAGGAGAACCGCGACGACTGGCGTCGCGCTGAGATCGTCGTTACGACCGTGCAGTCCCTGCTATTCAATAACAAGTACCAGAAGCTGTTCTCGCCGACCGACTTCGACCTCGTCATCTCGGACGAAGCGCACCGCTCTATCGGCGGCAACGCCCGAGCAGTGTTCGACTACTTCATTGGCTACAAGCTGGGCCTCACCGCCACGCCGCGCGACTACCTCCGCCGATTCGAGAGCTCCAATCCTGCCACCCGCGACCCGCGCGAGGCCGAGCGCCGCCTGCTGCTGGACACCTACCGCACTTTCGGCTGCGAGAACAGCCAGCCCACCTTCCGCTATTCCTTGCTGGACGGCGTAAAGGAGGGCTACCTCATCAGCCCGACGGTGGACGCCCGCACCGAGATAACCACCGAGCTACTCTCCGAAGAGGGCTTCGTCGTCTCCTTCACGGACGACACCGGCGAAGACCAGCAGCAGACCTTCAAGCAGCGTGAATTCGAAAAGCGCTTCTTCGCTGGCGCCACCAACCAACTCCTCTGCAAGACATTCCTGGAGAACGCCCTGCGCGACCCATTCAGCGGCGAAATAGGCAAGTCGATAATCTTCTCCGTCAGCCAGACCCACGCCGCCAAGCTCGCGCAGATCCTCAATCAGATGGCCGACCGCATGTTCCCAGGCAAGTACCAGTCTGACTTCGCGGTGCAGGTAACCTCAAAGATACCCGAAGCCCAGCAGTTCACCATCAACTTCAGCAATAACAACCTGCTCGGCTCGGGCAACTTCCTGCCCGCCTACAAAACCAGCAAAGCCCGGGTCTGCGTGACCGTCGGCATGATGACCACAGGCTACGACTGCACCGACATCCTCAACCTCGGCCTCTTCCGTCCGATCTTTTCACCCACAGACTTTATCCAGATCAAAGGACGCGGCACCCGGACACACAACTTCCTGGACCAGCTCTTCGACGACAGCATCAGCGACGGCGTGCAGAACCCGTCAAAGACGGCCTTCAAACTCTTCGACTTCTTCGCCAACTGCGAATACTTCGAGGAAGAGTTCAACTACGACGAAGTTCTGAAGCTTCCTCCGCCCAAAGAAAAGGGCGCCGAAGGCACCGGCGGCACGGGCCCAGTGCTGCCGGGCGGCACATACGAGCACCTCGGCGCCGACATCCTCTCGATGATCCAGGAAGAGACGATTGGCTCTCAGGGAATGAAGATCGACCGGATGTTCTTCGAGAAATTCGAGGATACGGTGCGCGCGAACGAGACCATCGCGAAGGCGGTCGAGGCCGGACAGTGGGACCACGTGATCGACTACGTTAACCGTGAGGTCTTCGACAAGCCCGAGGAGTACTACACGCTCGCCAAGCTGCGCAAGGCTGCCGCCGCAGACCGCCGCCTGACGCTGCGCGAGATCCTCGAGAAGGTCTTCGGTCTCATCCCTCGCTTCAAGTCCAAGGACGAGTTGCTCGAAGAGGAATTCGCCAAGTTCGTCGCCGACTACAAGCCCGAAGAGGCTGCCGCTATCCCGGCCATCAAGACATACTTCAAGGCCTACGTCACTAGCGGCCGGGTCCGCGATATCATCGAGACTAGGCAGTTCACCGATCTGGCGACCAATCCGGCGTTCTCCACCCGCGAATTCCGAGCCGTGCCGGAGAAGTATCGCGTGCTCGTCCCCGAATACGTCAAGGACTACGTCTCCTTGAGCCAGTTCACCGCCTGAAGGATATCTCGTGCTCGACATCGACACAAAACGCCGCATTGACACCGCCCGCGACATCCTGGTTGGGAAAGTCCCCGATCCCAAATCTCAGGTCGAGCAGATCACCATCGCCCTGATTTACAAATTCATGGACGACATGGACGCCGAGTCCGAGGAACTCGGCGGCAAGCGCAAGTTCTTCACCGGCGAGTTCGGGCGCTATGGCTGGGCCAAGCTTATGAGTCCAGGGTTGGGCGGCCATGAGATGCTTAACCTGTACGCCGAAGGCATCACCAAGATGCCCGAGAACCCAGGCATCCCGCCGCTCTTTCGCGACATTTTCAAGAATGCCTACCTGCCTTACCGCGATCCAGAAACACTGAAGAGCTTTCTTAAGATCATCGACGAGTTTAGCTATGACCACAGCGAGCGGCTCGGCGATGCCTTCGAATATCTGCTCAGTGTCCTCGGCTCGCAGGGCGATGCCGGGCAGTTCCGCACCCCGCGCCACATCATTGATTTCATGGTTGAGGTCATTGACCCGAAGAAGACAGATACAGTGCTCGTCGCTGGCGCGACAGACCGACAGTATCGGCTTTTTCAATTGAGAAGGATGGCTATGGCCTGGGTGCGCAGCGCAGACCACTTTGCAGCGACAACGGCGACAGCACCTGCGGGAGGTCGCTGTGCATGGGGCAGAGCTCCGGCTTTCGGGAACGATGATCCCGGCGGAACCCCGCCGTCGCTCAGATGACCGGCACAGGGGGACTGCAACGAGTGCCACGGGACTACGTGGAGAACTTCCGAAT
>Ga0182016_10002442_pt1 | contig 21838 bp, 17 predicted proteins | sample 712S2MmetaG_FD_120491 | JGI IMG/M metagenome (GOLD analysis project Ga0182016, IMG submission 120491) | Permafrost microbial communities from Stordalen Mire, Sweden - 712S2M metaG | ecosystem: Environmental > Terrestrial > Soil > Wetlands > Permafrost | place: Sweden: Stordalen | collected... | reverse complement strand
CCGAGATCACACCTGATCCATCCAAAAGCATACCTTCGGAATCGTCCAATCCTACAGCTGCCCGAACACGCGCGAGAGTCCTGGGGGATGAAACATGAATCTCATCACGATCGTAGTTGGAATCACAATTGTTTTCATACAAAGTCAGCAAGTGGCGAAAAGCCGTTTGGCACACTTCGAGAGGCAAGTCGATCTTCACTTGGCCAGCCTCGTTGACTCGGTTGACATCGATTGACACTTTTCCGTTCTTCACAACGACGTGAAAGCCGGTCTCACGATCGTGATCCTCTGCGTCTTCCCCTGCGATCATTTTGCGAAGGCGAGAAGTCTCCATGAGAGGCCAATCGAAGCTCGCCACAATAAATCCATCGCCAGAAACAATTTGGAACAGATTGTCAAGATCGTGACCGAGCTGCTGGACAATACGAGTTGACAGCATTTTGTGTCTGTTTGATGCTTCTTCTTGTCACAATTTTGTGGATTCATTGTGTTCTCACCCGTTGCTACAAAAAGAAGATTCGAATCGCGGCCCGCAAGGACCTTGATTTGTTTTATGGCTTTCTGAACATGACGGGAGACACTGGTTCAAAACCGATTGAACCTCTCGTCACGAACTTTCGAACGTAAGCATGGCAATCCTTGAAGGATCCTTCAAGTCCGTAGCGAAAAGATCGCTCACCGGAGAAAGAAATGGAATCAATGAGTTGAGTCGGCCTCTCGCACAATCCGTCGTCTTCGATGACGTACAGAGCGAGCAATGAAGCTCCGGCACGACGATAAGCCTCGTAACGACCCCAGACGTAATCAAAGTTTCCTTGCACGTATTCCCAGCGCGATCTTTCTGTCGTAAGACTCAATTTCTGGCCGAAAGATCCATACGCAGCACAACCATAGGTCTCCTCATCGTCTGGAACGTGAGGAGGAACGTCTGGACCCGGTCTGTCGAAACCGTAGATTTCTTTGAAGCGATCTCCTGGTTCGCTCTTGTGGACAACCTTCGGAGGACTGAAGTCTTCCTCGTTGGCCAGTCCTTCGTTCGTGCTTGGTGGCAGATTGGAGACGAGTCCGTCCGTCTTCGCCTTGATCCATGCTTCGTTCATTCTTTCGGCTACAACATTGGGTGCCATGGCTGCGGCAGCTCGAGCATCTTCTGCGATCAAAATGACATCGCAGGTATCGCAAATGGTGCGTCCCATTCGGCATGGACATTTGGCTATCACGGCATGACCTTCCTTGGTGAGTCTACAGTCGTCACAGTCTGGTTTGTCACAATCGCACACTCCGGAATATCCAACGAGCTTCTCGACTCTGTCGTAGGCTTCAAAATCTTGAGTTTCTTTAAGCGCGCGACAGTTGTCGCAACCGTCTCTCCCACATTGGCACGGACCGACAACACCAACGAGTCTCTGATCGATCTCCTCGCGGTTGTTGTCCGCATCCGATTCAGCCTCATACTTGAGATACGAAGGGAGCAACTGTTCGAGAGCCGGCTTGCACAATGCCAGAGGCAAGTTGAGAACCATTGGTCCACTCTCTTCGGAGGTGACGATCTCAACTTCGAGCTCTCCATTTCTGGTTCGCACAGAGAAATTGTCGTAGTTCTGATCGTAATTCTGGTCTTGAGCATCCTGTCCAGCGATCATTTTGCGCAATTCGGTAGAATCCATGGGAGGCCATTCGAAGCTCAGAATGACCACTCCCTGGAAACATAGTTGAAAGCGAGTAGAATCCTCGGTAGAAACGACTCGAGCTTCCAACCATCCCATGCTTGATGGTTGTACGGTTGAACGCATTGAAGAAACAGTGATGTTTTCCATCTTGTTATGATTGTTGATCTAACTTCATGTTTATCTAATTTTTGAAACTCATTTTATGATAAGTCGTCCTCATCAAGAAAACACAAGTGATACAGCAAGTAGAGTCTAATCGCGGTCCCGAAAGACCTTAATTTGTTTTATGACTAGAGGAGATCGTGAGTTTGCTTGCTGGAATTCATGTATGCGCGGAAGTTCATTGCACATGTATCTTCAACAATCTCAAACTCATCTGCTGGACGAGCCGCGAGCAACTGTTCGAAGGCAGGTTTGCAATCGTCTTGGTACAAAGAGATGAGCATCGGAAAGTCACCGTGCCTGGCCACGGTAATTCGAATCAAGACCATTCCCTTTTCCGACTTGATGGAAAAATCTCCGACGTTGTAGTACGTGTTCTCTCCGGCGATCAGTTTGCGTAGCGTCCAGAGAGGTATGTCGGGAAACGTGAAGGCATTAATGGTGCCTGCTCCGACCAAAATCACGCAGAAAAAACTCTTTCCCTCGTGTTGAACGATCTTTGTGGTCAACATCTTGATAGCAAGTTAGAAATCATGTTTTGCTAATTTGTACAACTCATTTTATGATAAGTTGCCTCTCATCGTTGAAATACAATGATTTACACGACGGGGAGACAAAAATCTTCTCATGACATTTCGCTAGTGTCAAACATCTGGACCTTTCATTCAATTTTCGGAAAGGATTGCGAAACGGAATCTCACGTCGTCTTGCAGAATTTCACTAAAAAGAGAAATCACTCTGTCTAAATCATGACCTCGCTGCAAGATTTGCAGGATATCATCGAGCGAGGTGACAAGAAAGCCGCCAGCGAGTTCGACTTTTCTGAAGTCTTGGAGGAAGAAGATGAGAACAATGTGTATGGCACTCTAGCCTTCGGAAGTGATCCTTCTCGCAGTGATAAGAAGACTACCATTCTGGATGTCAATGAACTTCTGATCGAGGGAGTCGACGAGTCTCGTTTTTGGATCGTGGCGTTAGCACTTCGTCACAAGGCGAATCCCAACCTTTACGTCACCGTGAACACAACTGATACTCTTGAAGATCCCGTTGAGGATGCAGATGTGAGCATCTTGCACATCATTGCGTACGCTTGGGAGATCTATCTTGAGAGAGATGGTGACCTTCAGAAGACTATCGCCATTATCGCACTCTTGTGCGCGGCCGGATCGAATGTTTTGTTGCCAGTCGTTGATAGCAACATGTTGCTGACCAGAAGGCGCAAACTGGCCCGTCGCCGTGGTGCAGTTTCGGCTGTCGATGTTCTGGAAAGCATGGGAGCACCCAGAACGGTCCTGGCATACATCTACGATACTGACAATGTGGGAGAAAGCAGAACTTACTGCAATTCGATCGAAGTGGTTCACGACACATTTCCCCGCGCTCTCTTCGAGGACGATGCATATTATGCCAACGATTCTGTCCTCAAGTATATCGCGATCTTCACAGCATTTCGTGATGCTTTGGGAGAAGTCCAGTACATTACAAGAAGTGGTACCTTTACGGCTGGAGATTTGCGTGTCACAGTGCCAATGTACGATGAAGACCATGATAATGCGGCCGACACTGCCGACTTGATCGGCGAAGGATTGGACGACATCAGTCACATGCCAAACCTCAAGGAGATCGAAGATCCGGATGGCAAGTTGGAGACTCTGATGCACATTCATGCCAATCGTTGTGCGAAACTCTTGCTGGCAGCAGGTTTGATCTCGGAAATGGGAATGGAGCTCGCTTTTGAGGAAGCAGTTCGCTCCTACAATTACCACGGCATTCGTCTCTTGTTGGAGAACGGATTTCGTCCCCGTTACAACCACGTCGATCGCATCATTTTTGCAGCAGCGCAACAACACAGTGAAGAACTACCTGTCTCAACAAACATATTGAACGGAATTCTCGTCGTAATGTCGGAACTGGGCGTCTCCCTAGACCACGAACAGTTGGCAGCCGTGGGAAGTTACTCGGAATCAACCTTCATGCGTCTCGCGAATCTAGAAGCGATACCATACTGGAAGAGATCCTGCAGCGCGCCGAATGGATTCGTTCGTTCGGACTTGAGAGCACTCGCGAGAGAACTCGATCTGGATCCCGAACTGGACAAAAATTCGCTCTGCCAAGAGTTTGGTCGCATCGCCGGAACTGATGAAACCACTCTTGATGTCGTTTCGAAACGCCTCCAGACAACCAAAAGACGTGCTGGTGAAACATCCTTGGGAGATCTAATTGGCGACGACAGTGAGGAACAATCCAGTCCACCAACTGACGCTCAGAATCCACCCAAATCGTCGGGACCAAGGACTCAACTTCCTTCCAAGCCGATCAAGAATGCGGCGCAACTCACTCGTGATCCCTCCACGTATTCAAGGTTGGATCTGCATTGTGTGGAAGATCGTCAATCCGGACTGACCTATTGCTTTGAGGCTATTGACTATCCCACAGTTCTTCGCACCGGAAAGAACAGGTATACTGGCAATCGTCTCACCATTTCGGAAATCGAGGCAATTCGCGGAAAGTACCTCACTCTGATCAAACTGCAGCTTCCCTTGGAGTCGAGCGGGATTGAGGCCGCGATTGCCAAACTGAAGGGCAAGACAAGCAAAGACGATTATGAGCTTTGGGTTCGAGCTAGAAGAGATCATTTTCTCCGCATCCTGACGGAACTGGACATTTCAGATGATCTCTTCACGATGGAAACAGATGATGGTGGCTTGGAGATCGACGACATGGAGAACCTAATCAACGACGTTACGGAACGCGAAGATATTGTCTTGACGCCCACAGACAATCGAGAATATGCGCTCCGCACGTTTGCGCTAACTTTTATGGAATATGAGGACGCAGCCCGTCTCATTCCGGATGAGGACGACAGAGAAGACGCTCTGGGCGCTTTGCACGATCGTTTGCTGGGTGGATTGAATCCCTTCCTGAGAGTATAATGCGAGAAGTTAAAGACTTCAAGCATTTTCATTGTGAGATTTCCTCCGTACATCATATGCGAACTAACCATGACTTGAATTTGATTGGACTTCATGAAGAAGATTGAATTTCCAATTTTGGATGCCAATGAAGACAAAACGTATCAAGATGGATGCAGATCAAGTTGCTTCCAGTGTCAAGTACGATGTGGTTTCCATGGTTTTCGGACCACAAGAAACAGAACCAGAAGATCTCCTTCCCCTCTTCACGAACGCCAAATTGCGCACAAACTTGGAAGACGAAAGCATTGTCTACAGCAATGGCATTTCGCGCTATCCAGAAGTCCATCATACAACTGGAGTAGTTGCTATGTACAATAACTTATCAGTTTTCAAACTAGTGACTGATGAGAAGCTCCTCAACACTGTGAGCCAAATGTACAAAGAGAGCAAAAACAAGAAAGACAAGATTGAACCAGACCGAAAACAGCTGAAAAGCAGCTTGGAGCAAACAGTATCCGACTCTAGGAAACAAACTGATAATCCACCAGCAATCGGATTGTACCACGGTCCGCCAGCACCATTGCTGAAACCAATGGACTCAGGTGTCTCCGCACCTTTTGTCTACTGGTTTCAAGACTTGAAACCGGGCTTGAAATACACTGCGGTGGTATCCCTGACCACCCACAAGAACTCTGTCTCGTCGGGCAGTTTGGAGGTTCTTACTGGCTTCAGTCAGTATTTCGATCTGCTCAGCAAGTATTACGATTTTGAGAAGCATTGTTCCGGCAAGGATGTCCTCTTCTTGGAACAAAAGTGGTTCTCTTTGGAAGGTGCCAATCGTTTGATCGCTCAGTACACCAGCATTTACAACTACTATAGTCGCAAAATGCCAACGACTAGTACCCAAACGATTCCTTCTTACGTCCTCACTTTGTACACCAAGTGGCATCTCGAAGTTCCCGTCGAGGCAATCAAGATGACGTGGAAAGAAGTGAACCTGAAGGCGGGCGAAGCGTACATCTTTTCGTCTCGCGAAGCGTTACGAACTCTGGCTTCCAAGGATGCTCACACGAGAACCTATCTGCAGATTCCATTGGAGCCTCGTCCCGGTTCCTGGAGTGAGCAACAATCTGCCCAACTGAAAGATTGCTATGAGACTGGTCGGTTTGGAAACTGGATCAAGCCCGGATTGAGACGCTATTTAAGAGCAAACGATACCGAACTGAAGTATCGCACCAAGCATGAAAAGCCCGAGACCAGGAAGGAACGCATCGATTTCGTCAAGTCGCACGCAGATTTGTTTTGCATTTGACTACATCAGTGTGAGCACATTCTATACTTCTGCATGTTACCTATTAGCATGTCAACTCGCCGCCCGTCGGGCCTAGAGTTTTGTGATTAGAAAATCAACCCGGTTCGAAAAACTTATTGGGTATTTAGAGACTAACATAATGAATTGAATCTTGTTTTTCTTGTTTCGATTTAGTTAGACTCGAAATGTGGAACAATCTTCCTTCCGCTTGGTTGTTACATTTTGCAAGGATCATCAAACCATGCATTGTGCGACGCCTCATGTGCAACAAGAGACTCAGAAAGCAACTCACAAGAAACTCTGCCTGGATTCATCAGTGTGAAGATCTGAAGGACTTTCAAGAACTGACCGAGTATGAACGCTACACGATGATCCAAGAGGAAGGCTTTTGGTATGAATGGTACAACGATCGTTGCTTTCGCTTCATTCCTCTCGTGAAATCTCACGTGGTTTCCTTCAAAGGTCCAGACTATGTGGACAAGATCATCGTCCCAAGTATCGGCAGTCTGGGAATCTATAGTCGCAACATCTATGTTTGCGTCAAGATCGAACTCTTTGGAGGCAAAGGTGCCAACGCTGATCTTCCCCAGAAGATGTCCTGGGCTCCCTGCAAGGAAGCTTTCGATGTGATCAAAACGAAGAAACGAGCTAAAACCTCACTGAGCAGAATCTTGGTGGCGGCATTGCGCTCCTATGGCAATTTCTCTCTGGATATCGAATTGCTCGCAGATGAGTACTATCCAAAGTAGCCAGAAAGTAAAAACAACTCGGCACCAATTGTGCCACATTGTGAGACGAATAGATCACAAAAAGAATCCTCCTGATTGATCACTTGCACTCAAGTTTGTGTACCTTCCAGTGATTCCGTTGGCACTCTCCGTTGCAATACAAAGCGAGATGACATTTGCTACACTTCTTGATCTTCTCTGCGGAGAGCTTCTTGCAATACCAACAGCAATACCTTAGCTCAATATCTGCTGCCTCGTGATCTACAACATGTTGACGACAACGCTCTGAACAAACTGCCTTGATGGACGTCCAACCACCTTGCTTCACAAACTTAGTATGAAAGAACCACTTATCGACGATACAAAGGCTGCCACAAACGATACAATCACAAATTTCCATGCGATACTTCTCCTTGCACTGCTTGGAGCAAAGAATGATAACCACATTCTGAATTTGATCTGTGATATTATCACGCGGACGATGGTAGTTGAACATGACGACATCATCTGCATCTGGCACCGGGAATCGACTGAAGTCAATCCGCTTGTTGCACATGTGACAAGCATGAATGTATTCCATGTCGTCCTCTTCCTGATCCATGTTGAAAGACGGTGTGCAGTACGGATGAAGAGACAAAGTGAATTTCTCTTCTTCATCCATTTGGAACCATAAAAATCAAAAATAGAGGAATCAAATGGACGACATACGTGAACTCTCTAAGAATCTCTTTGAGACTTGCGGAAAGAAGACAGAAGATTCTGCTAGGTGTGGAAAACTTGTCATCTTGAAGCAATGCTACCAACCTCGCTATAAGATTCATGGTTTGTATTGCTTTGAGCATAACAAGTGCCAAACGTGTGATTGTAGCAACGATTGGGACGATGAGGAATGCAAGGCGTGTCACGATTATAGACAAAAGTTGTGCCCGCGCTGTAGAAAAGTAGTCGCAACACGGTTTTGGGGTCAGGCGCCACTCTGGTGTGATTCCTGCATGATCGAGAATGAGGAACTGATCAAGTACCAACTGGGAAGATATTATGTACCACCAGAAGAGCGAACTTGGGAAAAGAAAGATGAGACCAAGTGAACCGAACAACTAGAAGGAATCTCGAATACTCTTCACGTTTCAATGAGTTTGTACTTTTCGATTTCATAGGATCTAAACAAAGAATGTCGAAGTGTAAGATTTGTGGTCACTTGGCGGATACTCGTTGTGAATTCTGTGGCGGACAAAGTTTGAAAACCTTCTTGTGTCCCGATCATAGTCACTTCATTGTTTCAGTTAGCGGAATAGTCGAGGTCGCGTGTGAGAAATGCAAGGACAAAAAGGTGAACAAAGGATTGTGGCGAGTATGGCAGCTCGAGGCTAGAAAGTAGCTCTCCTCCGATCTCGAACCTATTGTTCTCTCTTTATTTCAAACTGGGTGCCTTTGCACCTCGTTTTGGTTGTTCACATATTCTTTTTGTTGGCCTTAAGTTGATCGGCAGACATCGCCTTCATCTTCTCGAGCATCTCGCGCAAAGGAGCATCTTCTTCGGTCTCCGCTTCGATCCAGATCTCGTACTCATTGGGGAAGATACGAGTTTTGTCCAGCAGAGATCCTTTCGCAACTCCCGATTTGATCATTGTGTTGACCAAAACCGACTCGAGAGGTGCGTTCTTCGCGTAAACAGCTATGATGGTCGCGGGAGATCTCATTCCGTGCCTCGTGATGCGACCAAAGAGCTGATCCATCGCATCAAAGTTGTATCCAGAGATGGCCAACAGATAGCGAGAAAAGAGAGCCGTCTCGGGAGTCTTGAACATGGGAAGCGACTTCATTTGCACCTCGTCAGGATCCACGAAATCATGCATGCTGAGTCCGACGCCTCCCACCTCGGGTGTCACGATGAGCAAACGGTGCTTCACACTCGGCGTATTGAACTTGGCTACAATCTCGTCGCGATGATTGCCCTCCACCATTACTCCTGTTGGCCCCTTGAAGGTGATCTTCTCGCTGTGCTTGACGTCTCCGTTGAGGACCAACGGATTGTAGATCTTGAGTTCCTGCTCCACGTAGGCCTGATCGACCTTGAATGGGATTCCTAACATGACCTTAGCAGCTGGATCGGCTCTGAGAATCTTCTTGCTCTCTCGAATGAGAATACCCACTTTGGAATGGGCGAGCTTCATCATGGCAGCTTGGACGAGAGCCATATTGCCTCGAGCAGCAGCCGCGTTGACGCCATCTTTGTCGATGATGTTGGCACGCTTGAGGCCTTGAATCGCTGCCACACACTCTTCGGCCTCCTCTTTGGGCAAAATGTAAAACGCGTTGCGTCTCACTACTTTGTGCTCGAAGATGATCGAATCGACGCTGACTGCCCAATGGTTGATCATCAGCTCTTCCCACAACCATTTGAGAATGTCGGGGATCTGCTTTTTGTCCGTGATGCGATAACGAAGATCGAGATCGGTGTACTCGTGGGCTGCTCCCAACTTGCGAGCAAAGATTTCTCGCGTCTTGGCGGCATCAACTAAACAACCATATTTGTAGATCTGGCCGAGTCCATAGTTGATCCATCGGTGGCCAAAACGCTGATCATGCTTATGGATAAGCTTGTGATGACCGCAGAGGTTCAGCATGCGATACAAACACTCGTACGACGTGTCCTTGGAGAGAATCCCAGCCGAAATCTGGAGACCACAACACTTGTCGGGCACTTCGGAGATGGCTGAGGCTACTAGAGCATGTGCAGCCCAGTGCATAGCAGCCGAGGCATTCTTGATTTTCTGACTCTCGTCGAAAACAAGAATGCAACCCTTGCGACAAATAGTGAGGAACTCTTCTGTCACGGCGAAAGGACCCATAGCATCAGCTTCTCGCACCAAATACGGGTGGCCAATCTTGCCCACAGGCGTGCCACCCTTCTTGCTGATACGTCCGGCCAAAGAGTGCCAACTAATCATTCCCCACACAGGAACTTCCACGCCTTTCATGAATCGTTCCCAATGTTTGAACAAACCGGGTAGACAAATGATGAGAGGCCTGATGCCTTGCTCTTCGTAAAGCTCTTTGACCAACTGAGCTGCGACATGTGTCTTCCCTACGCCTTTTTCGGCCTGCAACCACTGCATGTTTTGACCGGTATGCGGAAACATACGAGCTTTGAGCTCTGCCACAGCGATGGCTTGTTTGGGTGTCAACGTATGAAACTCATCGCCAGCTTCATCAGCGTCTCCTTCCGCTGTCAGTGTGTCAGAATCATCGATAGGCTCATCAACATCCATCTTTTGCCCTCTTTCTGTTTGAAGTCATAAACTTCGTGTTCAAAATTTTTGAAACTCAATTAATCTAGAAAAATGTTTCATGTAGTATTCGACAATTTTGACCATTGTCTAATCAAAATTAGTACCTTCATACTATAACCTGAAGCAATATAGATTATTACAAGTTATTTTCGAGATGTGAAAACATTAAGGCGAGACAGCATTTTTACTCTTGGAATGTCCGAACGTTCTCGATTCGATACGCTTGAAGACGTAAATGCAGTCTCATATGCGCGAAACATTCGAAGTTAGTTTGTCGAAATCAAGAAATCTGCGAGCAAAATAACTCGTTGAAGTAAAATGTCGAGACGAGGGACTAGCTTCGTGGTAGGAACGGTGGTGGCCGCAATTGTGGTCGTTTTGGTCATCTACCTGGTTATCTGGTTGGTCATGCAGCCGCGCAAACGTCAGAAACAACCAGGACATTGTGAACATAACAGCGAATGTGCAACTGGTCAAGTCTGTACGAATGCGAAATGTGTGAACGTTCCGGCCTGCACTACGACTCCTCCAGTCCCTCAAAATGTGACTATTGCGTATGATTCCACGCTTCACACTGCTACTCTCACTTGGACATCCAGCACGGGCGCAACTGGATACAAAGTATACCAAAAGTTGGAAGATCCTTCCGTCGGCAAGTCGAATTACGACGAGGTGAGTTCAACTTCCGCCACGACGATTACTTTCACTGGTCTCGCCGTGGGCACACATTACTTCGTCGTAACGGCCCTCAACACGTGTGGCGAATCTGAGGAAAGTAGCCCAGTCGTTTTCTCCCCAGCCTGTTCTTCGATTCCTACCCAACCTCCGCAACCTACTGTGGTGTCGACTGCAGACAACTGTTCTACTCCTCAGGCAGACGAAATGGTCGACATTGAGATTGCCGATGCGACTGGCCCCGCTCCCTTCAACTTGGTACAGAGTGACGTCGGATGCCAATCAAGCGATGGTAGTGGTGGAGTCCAGAAGGGAGGACTACCTTACTTCATCTTTGATTCCGCTCCGTCAGGAGGATCGTTCCCCGCTTGGTTACAATGCTCGGGAGCACCAGTTGCTTTCACGGAGACTTTCATTGCTGACGCCCAATATGCCAATTTGATCAGTCCCACTGGTCCCATCGCGAGCCTGGGCAGTACTCTCAACGTTTCATGGCAAGCAGTTCTCGGAGCGGAAGAGTATGCTGTTATGCTGATTTCCACAGACCCGAGCGGAACAGTCTACTTTGTCGGCGATACCGTCGAGTATCCTGCAACTTCTACAACAATCAACACTCCCATCGGTACCCAACTCGTTTTCGCCCAGGTGATTGGCTACAAGATCTGCGATAAGTCTCTCCCGAGCAACCCAGGGTATCACATCACTCCGACGAACTAAGTTTTACACGGTCTGAGTGACCAAGTAATCTCATGATGATACCTACTTTGTCCTATCAGACGGTGTTACAGATCTATTCACGGGTTGGCTTCGTCATGATGTTCGCTTTCAAGATTGATTGAGTCAAAAATGTCTAGATCGACTTTCTTCTCTTCGTCAAGTAATGTGGAGCGAAAATTGATTTCTTCTGCAGGAAGCACTTTAGGTTGAATCTGATCTAAAATGCGGTTCAACTCGGCGCGGGAATTGTTGCCCAAATCATGCTCTTCCTCGTCGACCCACAAAAAGCGCGTACATTCTTCTCCAACACATCGATATTCAAGTTTGATGTCACGATCTGCCAACCTGGCCAACATTGTGGTTGTGCCTAATGCGACCGCATGACAAGACGAGATTTCTCCCTTGCGACGCAGCAAAGTTTCTCTCACAAAGCTTGATAGTTCGATGCTCAATTCCCACGATTTGGAGAATGGATCGAGACAAACTCTGGCGAAAAACTCTTCTGAATCGATAGCGTCCACCCATTCATAAATACCGCTAGTATCCTTGCAGACAATCGCGCCTTGCACAGAATCCAACAAGTCGATATCAATCGTTTGCCCAGAATCATCATTCATTTCGACAACGAGGGGCTCCTGATAGAAGTCGAAGATTTCCTGCCAGACTTCCCATGTCATCACAACTGGCTGCCAACCAAAGTTGCTCACCCTGAATTGGATCACGACAGTGTCATCAGGTTCCATCTTTTTATGTCTCCCTCGGAACTCAAAATTAGTAAATCAGATTTAGCTCTATGTGTATCTTGTTTAGAGATTCTTTTTGATCATAGTGTGAAGAATCCACCTGCTATAAATTCTTATGTCAACTTGGAGAAACAATCTCCTCGTCAGAATGATATACAACATGAATAGCTTGCCATCTACATTTGACTGTAAATGGTTTGGCACCTTTTGCGTGTAGGACTGTCGACAGGTAGCTTCGTAATGACGTGTGCCAGGTTCACCATCAGGGGAGTATCCATTTTGGATCCACGGGCAAACAAAGAGCGCGCCTGAATGTAAAGCTCGGTGGCCAAATCATCCACAAACTGAGGATACTTTTCGCAGAAAATGATGAGATTCGGATCGGCGTTAGCTGCCCGTCCTGTGAAGTCGAGTTTCGACACTTTCTCACTCAGATTGGTCACTCTGGATTTCTCCTTCCTTTGAGAATCTTGACAACCCTCACAAACAAGTCGGAAAGCTCGCTCTTCGGCATCCCATTCTTTCTGGTAGGAAACCAGATATTTGAACTTGTCGGTACGTCTCATGGTCTTTCTTGAGTTGTCACAAATGGTTTAGAGTGTAGGATCAATCTTGAGAACCATAAAACATACCTTATGTTCTTCGAGATTGATTCGCTGAGAGGAATCCTCTTTGCGTTTATTTTGGTTCTTCTTTAGTATCTTCTTTGGCTTCGGGATTCACTCCTCCTCGTCCTCCGGTGGCTACTTCTCCACGTGTGATAATTAGCTTTACAGATTTGTCATTCCATTTGGCAGCCTTGCCAGGAGTCGGAGTGTTATCGTCTGTCAATCTTCGTGCAATCTCTCTGAAGGACACTTTCTCATCATGATACATGGTCTTCATACGCGCAATGGTGGCTTGCTGTTCAGGCACTTCGATGAGATGACTGCCCTTGTCAGGTGTCGCTCTTTTCCAACCATAAGGAGGACGACCCGTGTTCTGTCCGTTTTCCCTCATACTGGCCAAAGTATCTTTCACACGTTCGGCCGTGTAGTTGGCCTCGATGCCCTTCATGATTGAAGCCATTTGTACCATTGATTGTCCCATCATAGTGGAAGTATCCATGCCATCCTTGATGAAAACGGCATAAGATCCCATTTTGTGAAGCATCTCGATCAAATGAGCGGTATCAGAAGAATTTCTCGAAACGCGAGACAAATCATTGGCCACAAGGACATCACCTTTGTCCATATAAGTCATCAACTTGCTGAATTCAGGACGTTGAAACATGAAGGTTCCCGAGACTCCCTTATCAACGAAAACATCTCTGAGGTCCATGCTGTGCAATTCTGCCCAAGCGCGTATTTTCTTCTCTTGTTCTTCCAGTGATGTACCTTCCTGAACTTGCTTGGTGGTGGAAACTCGGACGTATCCGTAAGCACAACCAGAGTTTTTCATCATTTTCTTCCTGTGGTTTGATTATGTCTGAATTACAGAAAAGATCAAGTAGAAAAGTTTACCGAGTTGCGCGAAGTTTTGTCAGCAAGTCTCTTGTTTTAGACCCGAGAAGTTTTGACTAGTTGATTTCCGATTGAAGTCTTCCTATGAGTCTACTTCCGATTTTGCGTGAAGATGTCTTCTTTGTACTGCGATTTGAACTTCAGCCAATGCAGAGTTTTGGTCAATTCGACGTTGTTTTTGAAGGTCAATGTGTACGAACCGTCTACCCCAAACCTGATAAACTGTCCGAGGTAATCTGGAATGCCTTCTTTTACGCACCTTGCTGCGTTTACCTCTGCCTTCCTTTTTTTCCGCGAAGCTTGAATCTTTTCTTTGTTCGCTTGGTAATACTCTACGCCCAACTTGTTTTTCTGGAGGCGCTCGATTTCACTCGCAGGAAGCGGATCGTCAGGTTTCGGAAGAATAAGGCTCGTGACTAGACCTTCTGTCTCTTCTGTTTGAGACTTGTTGTCCGAATCAAGTGCAGGATCCAGTTTCGATCGGTATGATACGGAAGAATGAACCTTTTTTCTGACGCTTTGAGTTTCCTTGAAATACTTTTTGGAGATCTTTGGTCGCAATCGTGTGATGACTTGAAACGATTCCTTCTTAAGCAAGCTTTTTGCTCAAGCCTTCTGAAATAGGATGTTAAATCAAAAAGTGACCTGTTGCCGCTCGCAACAGGATGCTCTTTTCGGAAACTTGTTGATGAAACGCAACGAAACCGCAAAGTTATCGAAATGAGGTCCTTTCAGTTTTCTCTTTTCGAAGTCTCTCCGTAAAAACAACAAAATCAATCGACTTTCAAATCAGTTTATTCTCCCGAAATGCTTTTTTCGAAAATCCCATGCTTTAGACCTCTGGACTCGGCGAGAAGTCCGGACCCCCGGATCTCGCAACAGGTCAGATGTTTTTCCAGAGGAAATCACCTTTTCGCGTCCCGGAGAAATACCATGAAAATGATGGTCGCAAATCAGAGTGCTTCATCCTGGTAAAACTCGCGCAGCTTCCTCATAGTAAGAAAAAGTGGACTTCCAAGAGAAGAGGCGCCGAGGTCGAAAATCGTGGGTCTTGGTTGTCCTAAAAATTGAGCAGCTTCCAGATCTCCAGCGAAGGATTACTTTTTGGAGACCTTTCACGATCTCTTGGTTGTGCCAATTAGCCTCAACAAAAAGAAATTCGGTCTTGAGGGCATGAAGATACTCTCAAGGTTGAATTTGTGAGGAACACGTGATTGAGCAAGGTTGTGGAAATCGCGTTCATGCGGGAGGAAGAGCAATTTGGATCAGAATGATTGAATCAAATGTTGAGGCAGATAGTATGAGCTACAAGATCCATCAAGTTTAATCAAATCGTGTTCACAAAGAGAGACAAAAATCTCTCCATTCTGGTCTCACCAAATGATATCAACGTTGAGATCTGAGTTTCCTCTCTTTGGGCGGCACTTAGTTTCGAAAAAGAGAGGAAACTTGATTACATATCTTTCGATTATGAGAAGACCATCGATCGTCTAAATGAAAACAAGTTGAAACAAAATGAGTCAACGTTGCACTTTCCCGACTTGTGCCGGACCGTCAACCTGTTACCACTTCTCTTGGACAGAAGAGGAAAGACAAAGAGAGATCGAAAAGAAACGAGCAGCAAGTCGAAAGTTCCTCGCAGATTTGTACCAAGCAGAACCGCATTTGTTCAGAAACTGTTCAACTTGTGGCAAGTACCAACTGAACGGCTGTCATTGCACACATTGTTTTCCAAATAAGTTCTAATATGGACCAACCTTGTACCTCACCTAGCTGCATTGGGATTACCGATTGTTTCCATAAGCGTTATATCGGTTGCGATTTCCCAACTTGTGCCGGAAGTTCAACATGCTACCACAGTCATTGGACAGAAAAGGAAAAGCAAAGAGAGATCGATAGAATCCGGCAAGAAAACAAAGAATGGCTCGAACGTTTCTACCACGAGAATCCGCACATGTTTAGAAACTGCAAGGTCTGCGGAAAGTATAGACTGAATGGAAACCATTGCACACACTGCGAACCAAACAAGTTCTAATATGGACCAACCAGAAAGATAAGTCTGCCGTAAGACAAATAATTTCTTGCTTGGAATCTATCCGAAACTCTAAATGAGTTCAGGATGCACCTTTCCGCGTTGTACAGGTTACTTCAACTGTTATCACATGAGTTGGAGCAATGAGGAACGCCAGAAAGAAATCGAAAGAAAGCGCATAGAGAGTGCCAGATTTCTAGACAACTTGTATAAGGAACGTCCCCACTTGTTTGTGAACTGTTCGAATTGCGGAAAGTATCAACTGAATGGAAACCATTGTACTCATTGTGAGTAAAACATGTTCTCTCGAGTTTATCGACTCATGGGAACAAAATTGGCAGGAAGATGTTCCCTCGGTTGGACCTTTAGGCATAACCATGCGGGTCCCAGAAGGTACTCAAACTTGCACCAAAAAGAATTAAACTTCGCACTCTAAAATGGAATCAGAATGGATAGCTAATTTGGATATCATGATGAGATTCGTGGGAGTGCAGATGGAAACGATCGATGTTCCTGCCAGTACGAACCACGGATTTCTCTTCAAGTTGGTCAAAGATTTGAAGAAACAAGATGAGAATTCGGTGCAAAAACTGCTCACCAACGGGGAAGAAATCGCAAAATCGCAACCATCTCCCGGCATGAGTCGCAAAGGATCTCGCTCTTCGTGGAAATCAAGTCCTAGCCAACAGAAGAAAAAGGTGCCTTCCACCGAGAATGAACAGATCGAACATCGACCGAGAAAACTCTCTGCCAGCTCACTGCTCAAGCAAAAGGCACCTCAAGCTGAATTCATGGCTTCTCAATCTTCGAGCTCCTTGCTGGCGCAAAAAGCTCTCCAACCGAAGAGACTTTCTGCCCAGCCTTCCGCAAACGAAGATCCTGTCTGTGATCTCACGCGCAGTGGAAATCCTTCGAAGAGACTTTCTATCGCTCTGATTGATCCTCCACCTTTAATGTCCATTGGAACGGAAGTTGAACTCAAAAGGGAGAGACTTTCTGCCAACATGACGCCTCCGTCAAGAAGACTCTCAGTTGCCATGTCCGATCCTCCAAGTTTGATCCAAATAGACAAACAGTTGTCTGCTCCTAACAGTCCTAATCTGATGAGAAAAAGAGGTTCCTCGTTGGTTCGCAAGTCGCAGGAAGTTTCTGCTTCCGAATTGGCTACCATGATTGCTCCTCTGGCCATCACTTCTTTGGATCAAATTTTGGGAGCCCTGAAACTGAACGGAGAGATCGACCTCAAGGATGGCTTCATTTTCTCTCGTCGAGGAGGCGCCAAGATAGTCCAGAATCTCGACCTTGAGAGAAGAAGGAGGCAAAGCTTCACGTCTACCAACTTTTCCGATCAAGATGCTCTCCTCCGAGCGGAAAAATTGAAAGAAATGAGTGACCTCAACTTCCTCTTCAGTTTGAACGGCTATCATCTTCCTTATTGCGAAAGCTCGAAGCAACGCAGCATGTACGAAGGATTCTTTGCGGCTTTCTTGCGCGAAGTCCACGCTGGGAAACCCGAATCGCATAGCTTTCGAGTCTTACAAGAAGCAATCACGGCTCTTTACATCACGTCCGAACTCTCGGTCGACTTCTTGGAGTGTCTTTTCGAGATCATTGGTATCGTCAGATCGTGCTCCAAAATAGCGGTCATGGGAACATCCAATGAATCAACAAGATCTCCCAGAGGATCACAAAACGTAACCAAAAAGTTGTCACCTCGAGAAGCCCAGGTAGGAAACTACAAGCAACTCGATAAAGCTCTCGATGTTTTCAACGATATCAGAGGTGTGTTTCCTCAGTTCAAGTCCAGAAAGCTCCTCAATTCGATCTCCGGTGTTAAGGATGGTAATACTCAAGCGACCTTCCTCTCAAAATACAACGATTATTGCGATGTGATTATCGCGGCGACCGATATTCATGACGCTAGTTGTGGTGCTTTCAGAGCCAAAATGGAGAGCCTTCATGATGAACTCGAGGCCATCCGATGCGGAGAAAGTTGTGTTCGGGAAGATGGATCAGTTTGGGTCGATGAGAGTACGAAACGAAACTCGTCAGGTATCAACATACAAAACTCGAAAAGTCTTCCACGAGAATTATCGGATCGAGAACTCAGAAGAATGGCTTTCTGCAACGACGTAATTATCTACGTCGAGAGCTATCGTGATTTCCTTCGTGTCTTCTCAACGCGAGGACAAAGATTGCTCGATCTTGGACGCGAAATGATCCTCAAGTTAGATTCTGTAGAGAAATCACCCCGCAAGAGATTTGTAAGATCGATGAGCAAAATTGATGCGGGATCAAAATAGAACACAAAAGTTTACGACTTTTGTGTCTCGCAAAGTCCAAACTTGGAGAGACGAAATGGTCTCCAAGTTTGATGATCAGGGTGAATTTCATCGTGGGACAAAAAAAGTCCTCATCAAGTTTGGACTGTCTGCAAAAACTGAGGCTAATCTATCTGCCTCTCAGAGTGAATACTAAGATCATAGCGATCTGTGTATCAAGTGTTGAATCTATTGATCCATAAAATGTTTGGGCTCTCTTTCAGCTCGCATGCGATCCAAAATGACCTTCAGAGTGGAGAAGCTTGCTGTCACTTCCTGCAATCTCTCCTCGGCTTCATTTCCGCGTCGCAACTGAAATTCAACCTGAGTAGACAAAGAGAAGACTTTGCGAGCCAGCGTCGTGTTCATCTCATCGGTTTCCTTCAATTCTTTCGCCTGATTCGCCGAAGCGATCAAATCTTGGGTAAGCTGTTCGATCTTCTTCTGAGAATCTTCTAGAGACTTATTTCGTTTCTCCAGTTCTTCCTCCAGCTGCTTGATCCTGAGATCCTTCGTTTCGAAAGTCCTCGCGTGCTCACCTCCTGCCCAGTCAGGGATTCGGATGTCTGGTCTAATTTTTGCTCGTTTGGCGCCTTTCGCAAGAAGCATCTTTCCAGCCGCCTCTTGGCCAAAGTAGATTGCTTGGGCCAGAGGAGTTCTCCCAAAGTTATTCGATGGGTCAACTTCTGCTTTAGCATCGATGAGAAGTCTTATGATATCTACTCTGCCTGTCCTGGCGAAGAGATGAAGAGGAGTCTCTTTGAACTGCGTTACGGCATGAATGTTGGTACCAGCTTTGAGAAGCAGAGAGCAAATCACGATGTCGATGCTCGCTTCTGAACAAGCGATAAGAAACGGAGTGGATCCATCGTCGTCTAGCTGGTCGACTTTCGCGCCGGCCGACAACAGAATCTCCACCACTTCAGAACACTTGGAGGTAACGGCTGCGTGCAAAGGACTGCCTCCTTTTCTACTCTTGCCGTTGACATCGGCGCCTCTCTTAAGGTAGAATTTGACGACCTCAGGTTTTCCCTTCAGAGCGGCAAAGTAGAGACCCGTCATGCCACAATTGACGATCTTCTCGATGTCATCACGAGTGACTTGCTGAACGATGGCCGCCATGTTTCCATCGATGATGTTCTGATGAAGGCTCTGTTTGTTGTCTGAACAAGAGCGACACTTGGTTTCAGATGTAGAGATCTGTTTGGGAAAGTGGGCGGGGCAAACAGTTTCATCGAGAGAACCCATCTTGCCTTCTACTCTTTTCACCAGACAGCAACTGCATGAAGTTGTATCGGTTTGAGGAATACGGATACCATCAACTTGATAAACCAATGGTTGAGCCTTGTAGCATGCAACTTGGCACAGAGTGTTCAGAAGTTCGACCTCTCCCATGCCTGGCCTTGAGATAGCGACAACTGTTTGACACCTGTCGAAGAATACGACCTCCACACCGACATATCTTTGGCAGTTTCGACATTCACCAGTCAGACCGATGAGTGACTTCCATTTTGGTATAGTGACCAGAACTTCTTCCGTACCACAAATTCGACACCTTGGGCGGAGCCGAATGTCCCCAAAAATGATCATACCTTCGATATTTCTGTCGAGGACATCGACGTCCCTCGAGAGAAAACGCTTGCGAAGTTCTTCTGTCATGTCTTCTTTCAAGCAAAAAGAAGACAAAAATTGTCACATTCAGTTTCAACTGATTACTCACTTAGTAATCAAAACGACTGGATCATGATCGGACATGAGAGGCTTTCCCCTGACATAACCTTGCGGAAACCCATAGTGGTCAACTTTGATGTTCTGATTGACCATAACATAGTCGCCCGGATAACGATAACTAGAATCGGTACAACATGATTTCACAAGTTTGCTTTCAGGGATGCGAACGGAATGACCAAGAATTGTGACCTCCTGTTTGAGCAACTTGCCGGTGTAATCATTGAAGTCTCCTGTCACCACAACTTTGAGGTTAGTAAGATCTCCAACCACGGACTTCTTGAGTTTCTGACCGAAGATCTCGATTTCTTTCTTGAGGTTAATGTCGTGAGGAGCATGAAGGTTGATCATCAAGAGATCAAATCGCTTAAAGTAGAGACTCTGAATGGCACGATGATCTGGTGCTTGAAGATTGTCAGGAAGAAGTCCTTTAAGAAGCTCGACTGCAGAACCAGTGACTTTCTGATTGAATCCAATCACGACTCCCCAGTTGCCAAAGTAAGTCGCATACGCAAAGACAAACTTGGCGTTGGGATTAGCTGCCCTAATGTTGGCCTTCAAATCGTCAAAATAATCGAGGTTAACTTCTTGAAGACCGAAGATGTCATACTGAGCTAGAAACTTGGCCGCATTTTTGGTACAAGCGAATCCTCCTTCTGTATAGGATGTTTGACACAATTTAACTAGAGGTGCTTCAGTCCCTTGAACTTTGTTGGCCATCACATTGAAAGCCAAGTTGAATGTAACGATTTTCAACTTGTCTACCTTAGGGACATCCATTTAGCTGCAACTTTGTATTTTCATAGTAATTTCATTCGTATCCCAATGGGATTAGAAATCAGCATCCAAAGGTAGATGATACAAAGAATGTAGTGGGAGCACTCAAATTGCAGAGAGGAAAGGCATACGCTCCGCACAAAGTGATGTCGTGCGCAAGGCCACCAGGAGCGCTGTTCAGTTGGATCACAAGAGATGTCGCTGTGATAGGAACAATGCCTCCCAAACTCATCTTCGGGTAGGTGAAATCTATGTCGGATCCGGTGTAACCACTGCAAACCAGAACGGTATCCTGAGCGGTGACCACAATTTCCCACGGACCGATAGAACAAGTGCTCACATCGAATGCGGGCCACGTGACGGTCAATTCATCTCCAGTAATAGAGAAAGTTGCACCTAAATCGACCCATTCTGATACGGCATAAGTATCAACCTCGTAAAACGGAACGGGACAATCGTATGCGTCGGCAGGCATTCCATAAAGAAAGAAATTGCCGGCAGTAACTTGCGCTTGCGTGAGGGCAGAACTCATCGAAACCGGACCGTATGGCAAAAGGTAGTTCTTTTGATCTTCCAGTGTGCTCATGATGTAGCCACCGAGAGGATTGCTGTTGGATGGATCGAGTTGTACCGTGCCTGCCACATAGTTGGGGGAATTGCTGTAGATCGTAGGTCTAGCAACTATGCAAGTAGTGGGGATCAAATAGGGTTCCAAGTCTGTGTTAATGTAGTTCCACGCGCCGGGCGCATACATGCTTCCCGGATTGAAACTAGGTATACCACCCTCGCCGAAACTCAAGAAGAGAGTTTGGATGTCTTCCAAGATTGGAGGAACGACCGGCACGCAGACATAGGTACAAGTCGTGCAAGTTGTGGAATCATTGTCATCGCAAGGTTCATCAAGTTGAATCACTCTTCTGATTCTCTTCTTGCGTTCACAGTACACGGCAATCAGAATCACCAGTACGACAACCGTGACGATGATAACGAGCTCGACAGTCTTCATTTCGGAAAGGACCTAATTTCTTTTCGTGGAGGGAGCGAACTTTTTGGCATGGTGGTCTGACGTGAGGTTCCCGAAAAGTTTGACCACACGGACAAAAACAAGAACCTCGTCATGCCCCAAAAAAATGACGCCACACGAAGTTTGATCGTGGGTTCAAGAAGTTTGATCGCATGGCCAAAAACGATGCCACATGAAGTTTGATCACACGGACAAAAATCGAGCCCAAGAAGTTTGATCATGAGGTTCAAAAAGTTGGG
>Ga0182016_10002439_pt1 | contig 21873 bp, 19 predicted proteins | sample 712S2MmetaG_FD_120491 | JGI IMG/M metagenome (GOLD analysis project Ga0182016, IMG submission 120491) | Permafrost microbial communities from Stordalen Mire, Sweden - 712S2M metaG | ecosystem: Environmental > Terrestrial > Soil > Wetlands > Permafrost | place: Sweden: Stordalen | collected... | reverse complement strand
CGCCGAAGAGCAATCCATCCTGAACGCCAATCAGTCCCTGGTGCAGCAGATCATTTCATCCGGACTGGCCTCACCAGGAGATACGCTGGCGATTCTCGGAATTCTGCTGGCTTCAGGACAGATTTCCAACTCAATTCTTACCCAAGGCGTTGCTTTGTTCGGAGGGGGGCTTACTGCGTCCGCGCTGGCGCCGGGCTCGATGACGGCGAATTTTGCTTTGAATTCCTCCGACTCAAAGCAACTGGAGCACATGCAACTACGGCTGGGCGATGGGCAGGCGGCGACGATCAAATCTGGAGAGCGTTATCCAATTCAGGAGTCCTCATTCTCCGGCTTGTCGGGGAGCACGGCGAATATTCCTGGATTAACGGGCGCGGGCAGTTCAAGCAGTCTATCGTCACTGCTTGGGTCGCTGGGAAGCAGCGTCCCTAACGTGCCGCAGGTGGAGTACCAGGATTTGGGGCTGACCCTGAAAGCGACACCGAGCGTAATGCGGAATGACGACGTTGCGCTCAGCATCGATATGAAAATCAACGCGCTATCGGGATCGGTACTGAACGGAAATCCGATTCTCAACAACCGCGCGTATAACGGGGTGATCACGCTCAAGGCCGGCGAAGCCGTTGTGCTGGCGAGTGAACTGGATAAGTCGGAGAGCCGGGCGATCAGTGGGCTGCCGGGCGTGAGCGAGATTCCGGGGTTGAACAACGTGTCAAACAACACCAACCAGAAGAACAACTCGACTATGCTGATTATCATGACACCGCACGTGGTTCGCGGAACGCAGGCGGCGGGACAAACCCCCATGATGCGAGTGGAACGGACTGCGGCGGGGCGGTAGGGGCTGTCCCACCCTGGAGCATTTTCGATTCACATGTTGAACGTCTGCTGGCGTGGAAGGTGGCCTTTTCTTGATGAAAAAGCCACTTGTCTTCCTGGATTATTTAAAGACCAGAATCGAAAATGCTTTAGCCACAAAACCAAATCCGTGGCGAAGGTGGGGCAACCAGTAGCGTTGGGACCGCAGCAGCGTTACCTTGAGAGGCCGTCGAGTTTTTCCTGGTACTCGATGATCTGCTTGATGGTGTCGTAGGGTCCGTTCGCGGGAACCTGCCGGCCATTCACGAGTAGCGTTGGGGTCTGATTGATGTTCAGGTCCTTGGCCAGCTTGACGGAGGCGTCGACGTTGGCGATGGTGGCGGGGTCCTTGACGCAGGCGGAGATCTTCGCCAGATCCAAGCCGGCCTTGGTGACGGCGCTATTGAGCGTCATCGTGGCGCCGTCGGGCGATGCGAGGCCATCCTGGCCGTCGAATACGGCTGAAGCGAATGTAAAGAAAGCACTGCTTCCGCCCTGCTTGGCGACACACACTCCGTAAGCGGCGGCTCCGGCTGCTTCCTTGTGTTGGGGCAGCGGATAGTTCTGATAAACGATGCGGGCTTTGGGGAAGTCGACGGCGAGTTTCTCCATGTTGGCTTGCGCATCTTTGCAGTGAGGGCACTGGAAGTCCGCGAATTCGACGATCTCGAAATCCTTTCCCGCCGCGCCCTTGTATGGACCGTCCGCTTTTTGCTGGGCGAGGGAGCGGTATTCGTTATAGGGGTGTTCGCCGAAAGGGAGGACCTCGTCGCCGGCGATGATGTGCTTGCCGTCGGGAAGTGCAAAGAACTGGATCGCCGCGGGCTTTTGCTTGCCGGTCTTGTCTCCCACGTAAATGATGACCTTGCTGAGGCCTTCGACCGAGGTCTTTTGAATGGCCTCGACCGCCCAGACGCGGCTGTCATCGTATCCCCAGCTTGTCTGTAGAAAGGAATTCACCGTCTCTTTGGTGGGTGCGGAAGCGGTGAAGTTTGCGGGGTCGGGCGGAGGAAAGACGGGAGCTGCGGCGGGGGCCGGAGCGGCAGGCTCCGGTGCGGGCGCGGGCGCGGGCGGCACATTCTGTTGAGCGGAGGCATCAACAATAGGCAAAGAAACGGCAATCAGGACTGCCAGGCTGGCGACACGGATGGACATACGGATCAAGCTGATTTCTCCTTGTTACGCGGGAAAGTTCCCAAGTTCAAGCTTACACCTGCACTTTGACGGCGATGGGGAACCTGCGGCCCATGCCAAACGATTTTGACGTAACCTTCAAGACCGGGGCGGCCTGCTGGCGTTTGTACTCGGAACGCTCGACCAGGCGCACTACCTGTTGGACGAGCTCGAGTGGAAATCCGTTTTGTTGCGAGATGCGTTCCGGGGACTCGTAACGCTCAACGTAGGCCTCGATAATAGGGTCGAGGACTTCGTAAGGAGGCAGGGAGTCGGTGTCTTTCTGATCGGGACGCAGCTCGGCTGACGGGGGTTTTTCGAGGATGGCGCGTGGAATGATTTCGTGATCTCGGTTTAGCCAATTGCATACGGCGTAGACGCGGGTTTTGACGAGGTCGCCGATTACAGCGAGAGCGCCAACCATATCGCCATAGAGGGTACAGTAGCCTACGGCCATCTCCGATTTGTTGCCGGTGGTGAGGACGAGGGCGTTGGTCTTGTTGGAGAGTGCCATCATGAGTGTGCCGCGGATGCGGGACTGGATGTTTTCCTCGGTGGTGTCGGGCTTAAGACCGGCGAACAAGGGCGTGAGCGCGCGCGTGTACCCGCCGAAGAGGTCGCTGATTCCGATCAGCTCGAATTGGATTCCGAGATTGGCGGCGAGTTGCCGGCTGTCGTCGATGGAACCGGCGGAGGAGTAAGGGCTGGGCATCCCGATCGCCAGGACGTTTTCCGGACCGAGGGCGTCTTTGGCGATGGCAGCTACCAGGGCTGAGTCGATGCCACCGCTAAGAGCGATTGCAACTTTGCTGAATCCGCACTTGCGGACGTAGTCGCGGGTGCCCAGGACCAAGGCACGGTAGGCTGCGGCAGTGTCGTCCTCTTCCGGAGAGACCTGCTGGGGGTCCAAAGCGGGGGCGTCGAAGGGATTGAAGACTACCAGGTCTTCGGCAAAGGAAGCGGCCTGGGCAATCAATTCGCCATGGGCGTTTATTGCGAACGAGGAGCCATCGAAGATGAGGCTGTCATTGCCTCCGACCTGGTTGCACATCAGGACGGGGATATTATCGCGGCGGCCTATGGCGGCGAGCATTTCGCGACGAATGGCGCGCTTCCCGTGCCAGAACGGCGAAGAGGACAGATTGATATGCACGGCCGGATGCTGGCGCATCAGCTCTTCCATCGGATCGGCGGAATAGAGGCGGCGAGGCCAGAAGTTCTTGTCGTTCCATGCATCTTCGCAAATGGTAATGGCCAGGCGGACGCCGTCGAGCTCAACTACCTGCTGCGCGCGTGCTGGAGAGAAATAGCGCTGCTCGTCGAACACGTCGTAGAAGGGCAAGAGACGCTTGTGTTGCTCGAGCAACAGTTGCCCGCGATCGAGCAGGACAGCAGCGTTGACGGCGGGCTTCCCTATTCCCTGTTCAGCGGGAAGGGCCACACCTGCGAGGACGGCGGTGGGCAGGTCTGCTGTGGCGTTGGCGAGTTCGTCGACGGCGGCGCGGCAGCGGGCCAGGAAGCTGGGCTTTTCAAGGAAGTCGGCTGGGGGATAGCCGCAGATGGCTAGTTCGGAGAATACGGTGAGGCGCGCGCCCTGAGCGGCGGCTTGTCGGCTGGAGGCAACGATTTTTTTCAGATTGCCGGTGAAGTCTCCGATGGTGGGATTGATCTGGGCGAGGCTGATCTTCACAGTTCCATTTTAATCCCGCGGGGTGAATAGGACCTTTCGCCTGGTTTAGCGAATTCGGGAACTCAGGTGAAATTAGGACCGGGCTCCGACGGGGGCTGAACAGCTTGCGGAAAAAGCCACGTCGGAGGGAGACGGGGGTTTCAACCTCCGTGTAAGGCTCGCAGATTCATCTTCGGCTTTAGCCGCGGACGGGTCCTCTCGCCATTTTCAACTCAAATCACGAGTTTTTCCGCAGCCTGTGAAGCCCATGTCGATTTGGTACAGCACCTCGGGAGCTCAATCGAAGGCTCACTATCGCTGGGAGGGGACGAAGTTCTCCATGACGGCTTTGCGCATCAGGTCTGGAGGGAGGAGGCCTTGAGCGAGAATGAAGTCGTGGAACTTGAGCGCATTGAATTTTGCACCCAGCGCGGCCTCGACATCCTTGCGGAGATCGAGAAGCTTGGTATAGCCATAAAAGTAGCTATTTGCCTGGCCAGGCGAGCGGTAGGTGAAGCGCTCCACTTCCTCTTTGGCAAAAGCATGGCTGAGGCAGACGTCTTTCTCAAGTAGGTTGTAAGCGTCTTCGGTAGTCATTTTCCCGGATTGAAGTTCGGGATCGGTAAAGGCGCGAGCGGCGCGGAGGAGCCGGAGTTGAAGCGTGAGGAGTTGGCCTTCCACGGGCTCATAGGGCTGCATGATGTATTCCGAATAGAGGCCCCAACCCTCAACATTGGTCGAGTTGAAAGCGTAGAGAGCACGGGCGAGAGAGACGCCGTGTTCCACCATGGAGTCGAACTGCAATTCGTGACCTGGACGGGCTTCGTGGGCGGTGAGGGTCCACGCAACGGCATCGAAGTTGAAGTCGTCGTATTTGTCGTCGGCTGCTCCGTTGGCGCCTGGAATATTGAGTGGAAGTACGAACTCGCCGCGTTCGCCGGTGTTGTGCAGCAAGGGCGGCGGCTGCATGTGCGGAGCAGGCTGAGCTGCGGTCTCAGCGGCAGTGGCGATGCGAATAATGGCGGGACGATTGGGAAGCGTAACCAGGTGCTGGGCGGCGATGATTTTTTCGATGGCCTGCAGGCGCGCCTGATAGAAAGGCAGAATGGCCTCGCCGGTGATTTGATCCTTCTTGAGCTGGTGGATTACATCGCGATAGTCGGTAGAGGGCCATCCGTGGGCCTTGGCGATTTGAGCAGCAAGGGGCGCCATTTCAGATTGATATTGGGTAAACGCCGCGTGGGCCATGGTGGCTATCTTCGCCGGTGGAATGTCGATCCCGTAAGACTCAAAGTCGAGATCGTATTCGGCTGGCGGCAGGCGAAAGTCGGTACGAGCTTTGGGCAGGACACTTGCTCGAATCCAGGCGTCGTAGTCGGTGAGTTGTGTTTTCAGTTTGGCAAAATCAGATTCCCACCCAGTTAGCTTGTATTTGGTAAAGAGAGCAGACATGCCGTCTATGTAGTTTTGATTGCGGCCCAGTTCGGTTTCCATCTCGCCTTTGGACGGATAGAGAACGTCAGGCTTAGCCATCTGCTCGACGACACGCTGCTTGAGAATGTCAGTGAACGGCTTGAATCCTGGCTCGACGCCGGCGTATTTGCGCAAGCGGATCAGAGCGGCAGGCCGCCGATCCTCCGCCACCTGATCGTCGAGCAGCGTGCGGAGACCGAAGAAAACGGCCTGGCTGGCGTTGATGAAGGGAACATCGTGTTGGTCGTTGTAGTCCTCGCTGCGAAATTGAAGCTCGAGGGCCTTGCGCAAGATAACTAGATCTTCCAGGACGTTCTCGTCTTTTTCCGCGGATTCCGATGTCTTGATATTGGCAAGAACGGCTTCCAATTCGCGGCGCTGGGCCTTTTGATCCGCCAGCGTTGGATCGCTGATGAGCGGGTCGAACGCAGCGAGGCCCTGCGCGGAGGCGCCTTCGGGACCGTGCTTGAGCTGGATGTCGAGGAGTTGATGGGTGAAGGCGTCGCTCTTGGCGATCCATGCCTTCGGAGCGGCGGGAGATGCTGCTGGTTGCGCGAATGCTGCGGTTGCAGCTAAAACGAATCCTACGAAAACCACTCTCTTGCGCATCGGCAAATGCTCCTCAGTTGCGAAACCTGATAACACCCGAAAAAGGCCTGGTTCCAGAAGAGATTCCACAACCAGGTCCCTCACGAGCTAAAGCCCAACATTGTTTTGAGCTTCTTGCGGCACGACAGAAGTCGTACCCTTTCAAAGCGTTGATTTGTTCGGAGGTCGCCCGCACGTTCGCCAAGAAGAGGATTGAAAGGATAGCTATGATCCGGTCCCGGCAATGACTACGCCAACGGTGCGAACGAGGATCTGAATATCGAGCCAGAGACTCCAGTTATCGACGTAGGTCACATCCAGCGAGATGTAGTTATCGAACGATGGGTCCTGGCGGGCCTGTACCTGCCAGAGTCCCGTGATGCCGGGCATAACGTCGAGGCGGCGCAGGTGGCTGAGCTTATACTCCCGCACTTCACTGGCCAGAGGCGGCCTGGGGCCAACAATACTCATATCGCCGCGAAGGACATTCAGGAATTGCGGCAGTTCGTCGAGCGAGTACTTGCGCAGGACCCTGCCCACCTTGGTGATGCGCGGGTCGTTGGTGATCTTGAACAGTACACCGTCGCGCTCGTTCATGTGCATTACGTCGGCGCGGCGCTTCTCCGCATCGCGAACCATGGTGCGGAACTTGATGCAGCGGAAGACACGGCCTTTCTTGCCGATGCGCTCTGAGGAATAGAAAACGGGGCCATGCGAATCGAGTTTCACCGCGATAGCGATTGCCAGCAACACAGGCGAAAGCACCACGAGAGTCAGGCTGGCAAGAACGATGTCCATGCCTCTTTTCAGCAGAAGGCCGAACTCCGGGACGTGTCCGCAATGAAGAGGAATGGTTGGAAACTGGCCGATATACTCAATTGGGCTATTCCAGGCGAGGCCATCGTACATGTCGGGGACCATGCGCAAATCAACGCCATGGAGGCGGGCTTGATCCAGAACCTCCTGGACGATCCCGCGTTCGCAGGGCGTGGTGAAGAAGATCTCATCCACGAACTGCTTGCGGGCTTGCTGGAACAGGGTGTCGAATGTCCCTACCACATCTCCTGATGTGGTGGTGAAGCGGGAACCGGAGCCAGGCAGGTTGATAAACCCCTTGAAGGTGTACCCCAGATGGCGGATGCTTTCCAGATGATGGCGAAGGGAATGCGCTTCCGGGCCAGTACCCACAATGAGTACATTGCGTGTGCCGACGCCTCGCTCGAACCGCTTGTATATCAGAACCCGATAAACAAGACGGCGCAAGCTCAACAACACGGTGACCAGCCCCACCGTAGTCAGGACTATGCCGCGAGGAATATCCTCGGCATGAATCAGATACAGAGTGCCTGTAAGAAGCAGGCCGGAGTAGAGACAGGCCTGAACGCTGAGCCGCTGCTCATGGAGAAAGCTGTTTAACCGGATGGGCGAGTACAGGTGCAAACGCCGACTGGTCATAATCAGGGCGATGGCGAAGCCACACAAAAGCACGAGGAGGATACTCATGGAGCGCCCGTAAATCAGCGTTCCCTGCCAGAATCCCTTTGCTTCGTCGATAGGGCTGGTATGAAATTTGTAGACCGAAGCCAGCAGCGCCGAGGCGACAATCGTAATTACGTCGAGAATGATCCAGAATCTGCCTTTGCTGGAAAAACTTCGGGCTCTTTTCTTACCGCCCAATCCCTCTTCCACGCGCGTCGAACCTGCAGCTGCGGAAGAAGAGACTCGTTGCCAGAAATCAGATGTCGCCATATCTTTCCCGCAGACCTCCGAAACTCGAAACACCAAGGGGACGTGGGAAAACCTCCCACTAAGATGAAACTAACGGGAACAAGTGGCTTGTTCCTCTCAGTTTGTGACATGTCTTTAGGTTTCGCTCTTTCGGTCTTAGGTTGCACGACGCAGCAGAACAACCCGCGTTGGCTAAACAAGTAGAATTAACCGGTTCAAATGCGATTTGTGCGGCTTCCGGATTCTGTGTTCATTCTCATGCCCCTAACGGTTGAATGAATCTGAGAAGCACGAGAGATAATTCTCGATTGCATCCTCAGGGCTGGTTAACCCCGAACTCGATTATTTGCCAGTTCTCATTAAGGCCGGAATGCAAATGCCAGATTTGGGAAAGTGCTTTGCAAGTTAGAAACCGATGATAACACGATGATTATGCAGAATCAATCCAATTCCGACATCTTCGCCCCTGGTCCAAGGGTGCGCCACATTCCTCCATGCCGACGGTTTAAAGGAAGCTCAATTTCCACTTTAGACCGGAACTCCCGCAGGTTGGCAAGAAAAATCGACGGGCCAACTATTATCCCGTAATGAACAATTCAGTCAGAAGGTAATACGTAGGCGTCCAAGGTTAAAAACTGTTGAATATGCGGTTCCGTGGACTCCAAAAAGCCTTTCAGCGGCCCGAAGTAGCTGGCGCGGCCCTGATCGAGAAACAGTACTTTGTCGGCGAGTCTCTCGGCAAAGCGCATATCGTGCGTGACGACGATGCTGGTGAATCCGAGCTGTCGTTTCAGGCGCTGGATCAGGTCGCCGAGGCGCCGGGCGATGATGGGGTCGACCATGGTAGTTGGTTCGTCGTACAGCACCACCTCAGGCTGCGCTGCGAGGGCTCGAGCGATGGCAACGGCGCGTTTGCGGCCGGTTGACAGGCTGGCAGGAAAGGCGTCGGACACGTCTTCAGCGCCAACCATCTTGATGAGGCGATCGACAATCTCGTTTACCTGGTCTTCAAGGAGGCCCCCATGTTCCCGTAATGGGAAGGCCACATTTTCACGGACGCTCATGGAATCGAAGAGCGCACCATTTTGAAAGACCATGGTCACCCTCTTGCGAACGGCGCGCATATCTTCTTCGGTGAAGGCGTTGATCTCCTCGCCAGCCAAGCGGATGGAGCCGACCTGGGGCTTGAGAAAGCCCATGAGAATGCGCAGAGCCACGGATTTTCCGACGCCGCTTCGCCCAAGGATGCAGAGGGTTTCTCCGCGGTCAACGGAAAAGCTCACGTTATCGAGAACTTTGCGTTCGCCGAACCACATGGAGACGTGGGTGAAGGAAATCAAAGGCCAGGGAGTACCGTCAAGACTTTGCCCGCTGTAATGCCCATCGTTGGAGGATTCGGGCAGATGGTCGGCGATTTCCGGAATCAGGGACCCGGACAACTCCGGATTGGGGAGGGAATCTGACGTCGCCATAGAAACAGCTTACGCGATGATTGCCTGGTGAAGCATTTCGGCGCGGCGGAGATCTTGCGGGGTGTTCAGATTGAGGAACCAGCGGGATGGGGGCAGTCCACGCGGATGGGAGATTTGTCCGCATTGGACGAGGGGCTCGACGGATAGGATGCTCATCGGTTGACCGAGGCTTTCGGCGGAGATTTGGAAAGCCGAGAAACAGCCTCTGCGGCCGGATTCAAGTTCCTTTTCGAGGAGCGGCAAGATTGCGCGGTCGAGGACCACCGGAAAGGATTGAGCAAATCCGTTGACTGAAGGGAGGGTGACGGGTTTTTCGGTTATTTTGGCGTGGTGGATGAGATATAGCACTAAAGATGCCGGCAAAAGAGGCAGGTCGATGGGAAGGAAGACTGCCCAACGGGCAGCCGTTGAGGCGAGTGCGGTGCAGATTCCGCTCAGGGGGCCAAGGTTTTGATGATGGTCTGCGATCAACGGTGCATGGGCTGCAAGGGCTGGTTGGCCACCGGCTATGGATACGTGGAGGCCGGCTTGTCGCAGGATTTCGACGGCAAGTGCGGCGAGGGGTTGGCCGTTTAGCGGAACGAGCGATTTGTCGGCACCCATGCGGCTGGAGCGTCCTCCGGCCAGAACGAAGGCGGCTGTGTCGGATTCCATTTTGTCTACGCCGCGATGTCGAAGGGAGCGATGTGGCGCAACGGCATCTCGGCCGGGATACCCGCTCGGCCATTGAGAATGCTCGAAAGCGTCACGCGCGAAACGTGCAGATGATTGGCTACGCGCGTGATGTTCATCCCTTTCAGGTACTCCTGAAGCACCCGGCCTGGATGCGCGGGATTGTACATTTCGGTCGCCATATTGCCTCCTTAGTGGTAATCCCGGTAATCGAGCAGAATCGCGTCTTCCCGGTCAATTGTAAAGGTCAAACGATAGTTGCCGTTGACCCTCCGGTCATTCGTTGCCCATTTAAGGCTTCCGCAACACGACGCAACTCGGACAAGATTGCCTCGTCCGAGTATTCATCGAGAGCCTGCATTTCAAATCTCATGGTCTTAGTGAACCCGCATCAGTTTGCCGCCCGCATCTCTTCCCGTAAAATGCGGCGCAGTGTCTCTTCCAGTTTTGGCGCTTTGCCTTCCACGTGCTGGCGCAGGGCCTGATTGATGAGCGTCTGGTAGCCAACTGCTCCGCCATAGGTATCGGACTCCTTCAGGAAATGATCCACCAGATCTTCATCCAGCCGAATCGTGATGCGCGTTTTGCCGGGCGTCTCCGGTTCGGGCGGCAGAATCCGGCCGCGCTTGCCTTTACTGAAATCGTAACTCGGTTTCATCTGCTCTCCTCGTATTGACTGCGCTCATGCGCCTCAGCCGGCCTTGCGGAGATGATGCGAATCCTGCTGCCGCGATAGCAGTATGCCACCACCAACAACCTGCCTTTCATGCCCGATCCAATCGACACAAACCGCTGCTCATCCGGGTCCGAACAATCGTCCTCGAACGTAACCGCAATATCGCCCGCGAAGACCGGTTCCGCCTCAGAGAAGCGAACCCGGTGTTTTCTGAAATTCGCCTCAGCCTTGCTGGGATCCCATTCGCAGCTCATACTTCGCCTTGCGTATGTACATATTGTACACCACGAATCTTCTGAGAGAAATATCCCACGGGTGTCGCCGACTGCCCTAATACCTCGACTTTCAGACCATGGTGCGACGGTTTCTACCGCCCCGTTTCCTCCAGGAAACGAATTAGCGACTCGATGCCGAGGGCGAAGTTTTTGAGATGGAATTTTTCGTTGGGCGCATGGAGATTGTCGTCGGGCAAGCCGAAGCCCATCATCACGCTGGGAAGGCCCAGGTGGCGGGCGAAATCCCCCACGATTGGAATGGAGCCGCCGGAGCGGATGAATACTGTGTCTTTACCCCACACTTCATGGAGCGCGCGCGTTGCTGCCCTGATGTAGGGGTTATCCACTGGGATGAGGCAGGGGTCGCCGGAGTGAATGAGGCGCACCTCGACATCGACACCGGATGGCACAAGCTTTTCAACATAGCTCTTATAGAGTTCGAAGGCCTTGGCAGGGGTCATGCCGGGTACAAGACGCATGGATACCTTGGCGAGGGCCTTGGCTGGGATTACGGTTTTCGCGCCGGCTCCAATGAAACCGCCGGGGATGCCATGGACTTCGAGAGTAGGGCGGGCCCAGGTGCGTTCCAGAACACTGAAGCCGGCTTCGCCTACGAGTTGTTTTGAGCCTACTTCGTTGAGTCGGTATTCTTCTTCATCGAAGGGCAGGCTTTGCCAGGCCGCGAGCTCTTCAGGGCTGGGAGGGATGATGTCGTCGTAGAAGCCGGGGATGAGGATGTGGCCGTTTTCGTCCTTGAGTTTTGCAAGAATCTGCGCCAGAGCAAAAAAGGGGTTGGGAGCGGCGCCGCCGTACATACCGGAATGGAGGTCTGTCTTGGCGCCGCGGACTTCAAGCTCGGTGTAGATCATGCCGCGAAGGCCTACGCAGAGGGTTGGGAGGCCGGGAGCAAAGAGCTCGGTGTCAGAGACCAGCGCGAAGTCCGCATCGAGTTGAGCGGGCTTGGAGGCGACGTAGGCGGCAATTCCCTCCCCGCCAACTTCTTCTTCGCCTTCCAGGAGAACGCGAACGTTGAGGGGCAGAGTTCCGTTGGCGGCCAGCAGGCTTTCGAGCGCTTTGATCTGGGCAATGACCTGGCCCTTGTCGTCCACCGCTCCACGGGCGTAAAGATTGCCATTGCGTTCGGTGGGCTCAAAGGGTGGGGAGAGCCATTCGTCGAGCGGGTCGGGGGGCTGGACGTCGTAGTGGCCGTAAACTAGGGCGGTGGGCTTATCGACGGCGTGGAGCCACTCGGCATACACCAGCGGATGGCCCTTGGTCTCGATGATGCGGACGTTTTCCATGCCGATTTTGGAAAGGTCGGCAGCTAAAACCTCTGCGGCAAAGTGGCAATCGCCGGCATGTTCTGGGAGGGTGGAGACGGATGGGATTCGCAGCAGGGCCTTCAATTCATCAAGAAAGCGTGGATAATTCTGGCGGGCATAGTCAACTGCGGGTGAAGACATTGAATCGCTCCCGTAAAATGGATTTCAAAGTCAAAGAAAAGTATAGGCCTTCCGATTCGACCGGCGTCCCTCAACGAGAGCGAGGTGTTCTGTTGCTGTCAATTCGAAGCACTTTCCAGCAGCCCTTTTCACTCATCCGACTTTCTCTCATGTTGATTGTTCTGACCACTCTTACAGTTGCCGCATCCAGTCAAGTTCCGGATGCAAACCCGTTTTTCGCGCGGAAGAACACGTTTTCGGTTTTCGGGGCTTATTCCAACGATTCAAGCCATATCCTGCTGGGAAACGCAGAGAATCGAAAACTGCTGGACATCGGGGCGGCGTATGGAAGACGGCTGCTCGTGAACCGGGTGGTTAACTGGCAATTCAATGGGGAAATATTGCCGGTGGCGTTGGAGAGCGATATTCTCGGCCAGCAATCGATCACGCAGACGCAGCCGACCTCCAAAACAAGTGGACCCTTCCCTATTGGCCAGGTTCTCTCTTGCGCTATTGTGACAACGCCATACAGTTATACGGTGCCGAATCCGACGAGCGGCGGCACGACCACGTACAGTGGATACTTCACGCAATCGTGCTCCGGACGCGAGTGGACGATCGGCGAAGCGATTTCGCCGGTAGGCATGCAATGGAATTTCAGGCCGCGGCATGCGCTGCAACCGTTCTTTATTGGACATGGCGGTTACATGTACACGACTCGGCCAATCCCTCTGGCAAATGCAGGCTCGTTCAACTTCACATTTGATCTGGGAGCGGGAATTGAGCTTTACCGGTCGCGAAACAAGTCGGTCCGCGCGGAATACCGTTATCACCATATATCGAACCACGAGACGGCCTATGAAAATCCTGGGATCGACAACGGCGTTTTTCAAGTAACGTATTCGTTCGGGCGCTAGTGGGTGAATCTGAGGTTCTCAGAAGAACAAATGCAGATCTCCGTTCGACTTCGGTCAGGGCAAGCTTTCGACTCACCACCCCCAAACTGAAAGACGATTGGGGCCCGTTCGCTCCCTATAGACAAGGCTTGTTTAGTGTTGAGGTGTCCCGCCCTTGCGCCAGAAAAAAGGCGCAAGAACGGGGCACGGAGCATTTTTTGCGCGCACGACAAAGCGTTGATTCCTGTCGTCGTAATTTGCCGCTGCGAGTCAAGATGCTCAGGATGACAGGTCCGTTTTAATCCGAACTTCTTCGATAGAACACTAGTAGCGTGGGACGGTTGGATCGATTTCGGCGGACCAGGCGTCGATGCCGCCGCGCAGAGATTGCACATTCTCATATCCCTGGTTGCGAAGCCAGACAGTGACATTCATGGAGCGCATGCCGTGATGGCACAGGACTATCAGGCGCTCGTCGGGGTCGAGTTCCTGATGGGCCCGGGCGGGGACGTCGCCCATGGGCATGTCTACGCTGCCTTCGATGTGGGAGGTGGCGAATTCCCAAGGCTCGCGGACGTCGATGAGTTTGGCTTTGCCCTCGGCGATGAGCGTGGCGGATTCGGATGGGGAGATTTCGAATTCGAGCATGATTCCAGTTTATGACCTCGGAGGGCCAGCAATTTACTCTTGAAGAGATGCCTCCTATTCTCAATGCGCAATCTGTGACCAAGCAATTTGGCGCCACTCCCCTGTTCAAGAACATTTCTCTGACCGTCGAGGACGGCGACCGCATCGGGCTGATCGGGCCGAATGGCGCGGGAAAGTCTACGCTTCTGGCAGTCTTGGCGGGGCAGGTTGAGCCTGACTCCGGCGAACTTGCTGTCAGGAAGCGAGCGCGGGCGGCTTATGTGCCACAGGACTCACGCTTTGCTGCCGGGCTTACGATTCGACAGGTGCTTGAGGAAGCCCTGTCAACTGCGCACGTGAACGAGAGCGAGCGCGAGGGGCGGCTGCGGGAACTGACCGGTCGGGCTGGGTTTGCGGACCTGGATGCGGAGGCGGCTTCGCTTTCGGGAGGTTGGCGGAAGCGGCTGGCGATTACCGAGGCGATGGTGATTGAGCCGGAGGTAATGCTTCTGGACGAGCCAACGAATCATCTGGACCTGGCGGGGATTGAGTGGCTGGAAGAGTTGCTTAGGTCTTCGTCGTTTGCGGCGGTGACGGTGAGCCACGACCGGTATTTTCTGGAGAGCACCTCAAGCCAGATTGTCGAATTGAATCGCGTATTTGCGGATGGGCTGTTTCGCGTGAAGGGAACGTTCAGCAGGTTTCTGGAAGAGAAGCAGGCTTATCTGGAATCTCAGAGTAAGCAGCAGGAGAGCTTGCGGAACCAGGTGAAGACGGAGATCGAATGGTTGCGGCGGGGACCAAAGGCTCGGACTACGAAATCGAAGGCGCGGATCGACTCGGCCAACGCGATGATCGGGCAACTGGCGGCCATGGATTCGCGGGCGGTTGTGAACACGGCTGGGATCGACTTTGAAGCCAGCATGAGGAAGACCAAGCGCCTCGTCGAGTTCGACAATGTGGCGTTGGCGGTTCCGGCCTTTGACCCCGCTACCGAGACTCAACCGAATGGCGAAAACAGCCTACGGCTGCTCTTTACCGGGCTGAACTTTGTTCTTACGGCGGGAATGAAGGTTGGCCTGGTGGGGCCGAATGGGAGCGGCAAGACCACTCTGCTGCGGTTGCTGCGCGGGGAGATTGAGCCTGCGGAAGGAACGATCAAGCGGGCTGAAGCACTGCGGATGGTTTATTTCAGCCAGATGCGCGAACTGGATGAGAACTTGACGCTGCGACGCGCTCTGGCGCCAGAGGGCGATGGCGTCATTCACCAGGGACGCACGGTGCATGTGGCTAGCTGGGCGGCGCGGTTTCTGTTTACCGGAGAGCAGCTGAATCAGCCGGTGCGCAATCTGTCTGGCGGCGAACGGGCGCGGGTGCTGATCGCGAAGTTGATGTTGGAGCCGGCGGACGTGCTGCTGCTGGATGAGCCGACCAACGATCTGGATATTCCTACGCTCGAGATTCTGGAAGAGAACCTGCTGGATTTTCCTGGGGCACTGGTGCTGGTTACCCATGATCGGTATTTGCTGAATCGGGTTTCGTCGACTGTGCTGGGCCTGGATGGACGCGGGAATACTGGGCGCTTCGCCGACTATGCGCAGTGGGAAGACTGGCTTGTCGAGCGGGACGAACAGGAAAAGAGCGGGCAGGAACAGCGCAAGACGGCGCGTCGGGCGGATGGTTCCAGCGCGGGACAACAGACTGGGGCTGGGGCGCAGTCTGCTGCGATTGGGAAGAAGAAGCTTTCTTACAATGAGGCGCGGGAGTTTGCGGGGATCGAGCAACAAGTGGAATTGTCCGATGCGCGGCTGGCGGCGGCGCGGGATCGTGTGGAGCATCCGGATATTGCTACCAATGCGGCGGCGTTGCAAGAGGCGTTGGCGGAGCTTGACGCTGCGCAGCATGAGAACGACGGCCTGTATGCGCGGTGGGCGGAGTTGACCGAAAAGGCGGGATGAGAAAGACGCCGTTAAGATGAAGACGTGCATTGCGTGCTCATCTACAACCCAGCGGCAGGGCGCAAGCGGTCTCGACCGGCGGAGCAGATTCGTCAGGTAGCCGATGCTCTTTCTAATTTGGGGCATCGAGTCGAAATTGTTGCGACCACGACTGCTGGGTCGGCCATTGATCAAGCGCGGGACGCGGTCGACGATGGGGCTTCGATCGTCTTTGCTTGCGGTGGGGATGGAACTGTCAACGAAGTGGTTCAGGGGCTTGTGTCGGAGGCTGGAGTGCCTCAGGCTGCTTTGGGGATCATTCCATTGGGAAGCGCGAATGCACTGGCGCACCATCTGCGTCTCTCGCTCGACCCATTGAAGGCCGCATTGCAGCAGATCGATTGCACCGCGACGAGTATTCCGGTTGGAAGAATCAAGTTCGGTGGCGGGGTTCGGTACTTTACCGTGATGGCGGGAGCGGGACCGGATGGAACCCTTGTCTACGATCTGTTGACCAAGCACAAATCCAGCCTGGGCCGCCTGGCATACTATCTCCATGCCGCGCGGCTGTTTGCGACTCGGCGCTTTGAGCCTTTTGCGGTTGAGTATGTTGACGAGGTGTCTGCAACTCGATTGACAAGGAGGGCGGTTAGCGCGATGGCGGTTCGCGTGAATAGCCTGGGTGGGTTGTTCAGCGGGTTGGCCGGCGGGTCGGCGCATATTCAGGATGCGGCGATGAGGCTCCTGATTTTGAGCCCACCTGGTTGGCTGGCGCTGCCTTTGTGGTTTATTTCAGGATGGCTGCACCTGAATGGACTTAATCGCCTTCTGCACTCTCTGGACGCGACAAGTTTTTCTTGCCGGCCGTTGTCGAGCCGGGCGCCGCGTTTTCAAGCCGACGGTGAATGGCTGGGGCGGATTCCGATGGAAGTCTGCCTAATCCCGGACGCGCTTCGTATCCTGCTGCCCACGCCCAGCGAACGAGGCTCGGTCAAGGTCTGAGGTTTCCCGCCCTTGCGATAGAACAAAATCACAAGAACGGGGCACGAAGCTTTTGAAGCGGATCCAGTACGGAGTCACTTCGCGATGACAACGGCATCCCTTATAATTCGCTGCGCGAGAGGTTGGGTGGCTAACATGCGGATGAAAACTGCGCGGATGGCGGCTGCTGTGCTGGCCTTTGTGTTTGGATATGCGCGGCCGGTTTTGATCGCGCAGGAGGTGAATCCAAACCCGGCCCCGGTGAACCCTCATGCAACGCCTGAGGCGCGCGCGCTGCTTACTTATCTCGCGTCTATTTCAGGACAGGCTTACATTACCGGGCAGCATAACTATCCGAATACCGGCTCGCACTATACCGAACTGGCTTATGAGCTGACCGGCAAATATCCTGGGCTGTTTGGGCAGGACTTTGGGTTCTCAGGCGGAGACGATAAGGACTCGGTGCAGTCGCGGCCGGCGATGATCCTGGAAGCGGAGCGGCAGTACCACAACGGTGCCGTGATCACCTTGACTTGGCACGAGGTGAGGCCGACAGATAACGAGCCGGTGACCTTTCACGACAGCGTGCAGGGGCATTTGAGCGATGCTGAGTGGCAACAATTGCTGACGCCTGGGACGCCGCTCTATAACCATTGGTGCGACCAGGTGGATGTTGTGGCAGAGTATCTGCGGCAATTGCGCGAGGCGCATGTGCCAGTCCTGTTTCGCGCGTATCACGAGATGAATGGGAGTTGGTTCTGGTGGGGCGGCCGGCCGGGGAAAGATGGGTCGGCGGCGCTCTATCGGCAGATTTACGATCGCTTCGTGAATGTACACCATTTGGACAACCTGGTATGGGTTTGGAATGTGAATGCGCCCGGGGGCAGCGCGGGGCCGGTGGAGGGGTATTTCCCGGGAGCGGAATATGCAGACCTGGTGACGATGGATATTTATGGCGAATTCAAACAGGACTATTACGCGAGCATGATTGCGCTGGCCGCGGGGAAGCCGATCGCGTTGGCGGAGGTGGGCAAGCTGCCTAGCCCTGCGGTGTTGGAGCAGCAGCCGCGCTGGAGCTACTTTATGACCTGGAGCGAGTTCATCGAGAAAGCGAACACGGCGGAACAGGCCAAGGCTGTCTTTCATTCGCCGCGCGCACTAAATCGCGATGATGCGCGGCTGGCAGGGCCGATGCGAACGATTCGGATGGGGACTGCTGGGTCGCTTGTTGATTCGCCGTTGGCGGTGAAGTGATGCCGCTGAAGCTGAGCGCCTTCCAAACCGGATTATGGAATTGTCTTTAGCGAGTTAGCCCCCGCTTTGCGAAGATAGCGAGTTAGCAGGTTAGCGGCTTCATAAATGACTTACGACTTACCGCTCGCCCCAGCTTAGCTTGCTGCGGAGGGCTTCGAAGAAGCTGCCTTCGCTTAAGCGCACCAACTTTACGGTGTGGATGGAGCGCCGGGAGCGGATTTCGTCGCCACGGAGCAATTCAACGGCTTGCTGGCCATCCACGGTGAGCAGCGCGGTGTTGGGGATTCCGACGATTCTCACCGTGAGGGATGCGTCGCCGCGAACAACAATGGGGCGTAGTGTGAGCAGGTGGGGACAGATTGGTGTAACCACCATGGCGTCCACGTCGGGCGTGAGGATGGGGCCGTTGGCCGCCAGCGTATAGGCAGTGGAGCCGGTGGGGGTGGAGACGATAACGCCGTCGGCGCGGAAGTCGGCTACCTTCTTGCCATCGAGTTCTACCGTGAACTCGCCCATGCGCGCTATGTCGCCTTTTGAAACTACAACGTCGTTGAGCGCTTCGTGGCTGGCATGGACTGCTCCGTTTCGCCATAACTCGGCATGGAGCATGGATCGCTGGTCAAGCTGGTAGCAGTCGTTGCACCAGCCGTCGAGGGTTGCGTAGAGGTCGGCGAGGCGGACTTCGGTGAGGAAGCCGAGGAAGCCCAGGTTGACGCTGAGAATGGGCGTGCCGGTGGCGGCGAATATGCGCGCGACGGAAAGCAGGGTTCCATCGCCGCCGAGGACGATGACTAGCCCAGGTGCATATGCGGGCAACTCGGCGCGATCGACGACTGGAGCCGCGGTGGTGTACTTACCGCTTTCCTGATCGAGGATCGGTTCGTGGCCGCGCTGGCGCAACCACTCGATCAACTCGGGCAGGAGCCGGGCGAGTTCTTCTCTCTGGGGTTTGGAAACAATTGCGATCCGAACCATGCGACCTCAGTTTACTCCACCTGCGGTGGGCAGACGCTCGCTATTCGCTCGCACGAGGGTTACGACGTACCATCACGATTGCTCGGGCGTGGGTTTGCGCGCGTAAAGAAGGAATTCGCGGTTACCTTCCATGCCGGTGATGGGCGAGGGGATGGTCTCAACGACTTGCCAATTCAGTTCACGAACGGAATCCGCTACGCGATCGATGGCGAGTTGGTGGGCTTCGGGGTCGCGGACGATGCCGCCTTTGCCGATGTGGCCGCGTCCGGCTTCAAACTGAGGCTTGACGAGGATGATTGCTTCGTCGAGCGATGGAGTTGCGGCGAGCACTGGGCCGAGAACCAGAGTTGCAGAGATGAAAGAGACATCCATGACTAGTAAGGTCGGCTCTGGAGGGACAGCCAGGGCGTTTGGCTCGAGGAGGCGGGCGTTGGTGCGCTCGACGAGTCGGACGCGAGGGTCGGTTCGCAGCTTCATGGCGATTTGTCCGAATCCAGTGTCGACTGCGGTGACGTGGACGGCCCCGTGCTGGAGTAAGCAATCGGTGAATCCGCCTGTGGAGGCGCCAATGTCGAGACACGGACGGTCGGTTACTGCGATTTGCCAGTGTTCGAGGGCTGCGGCGAGTTTGAGTCCTCCGCGGCTGACGTAGGCTTGTTCTACGCCTAGAAGGCGGATGGGGGCGTCTTCGGCGATTGCGGTTCCGGGCTTATCTATTTTTTGTTCTCGGACCAGAACGCGGCCGGCGAGGATAAGCGCACGGGCGCGCTCGCGGCTTGGAACTAAAGCGCGCTCTACGAGCACCAGGTCGAGACGCATTTTGTTTGCTGCGAGTTTCTTTTCCAAATGCGCTCCTTGCGGTGAACAAGTGAAACGGCGAAAAAGTGAATGAGCGAGACGGTGAATTGGGTCGTTCTCTCCCAGCTTTAGATTCGAAACCCCGGGGCACCCAGTTTCCCGCCTGGCGAAGAGGCCCATCCTGCCTTGTTCACTATTTCACTTTTTCACTCCGTCACTTCTTCACTGCTTCACTTCTTCACTCCTTCACTTCTCCACTTCTTCCCCACCTCCCTCAACATCGGCCTTGTCCGCTTCGGCGTTTCTGGGATATGTTGACTCTTGGCAATGCTACCAAGAGTGCCCGATCCGCAGCTTGCAAATCCGGGACGCCGTCTGCTCCGTACTGTTGTTGAAGATGGAGATCCCGTACAAGGCGAAAAGGTTGAGATCATGGATGACGCAGCCCTGCTCGAAGCAGTGGCCGAAGGCAATCAGGAAGCCATGGCGGCGGTGTTTGACCGCTATTCGCGGATTGTTTATTGCATTGCTCTGCGTGTGCTGCGAGAGCCTTCTCTGGCGGAGGACGTGATGCAGGAGGTGTTGCTCCAGGTCTGGAAACGGCCGCAGAGCTTTGTTGCGCAGCGGGGGAATCTGGCCGCGTGGCTTAGCGTAGTGGCGCGCAACCGGGCGATCGATGTGCTGCGCAAGCGGTCTCCGCTCGATCCGCTGGGGGATTTGCCGCTTCCCGATCCGCGCGACATGGTGGTCGAAAGCGAACAGGGCTGGATGATTGACAAGGTGCGCACGGCCATAGACACGCTTCCCGCGGAACAGCAGGGACCGCTGGAACTGGCTTATTTCGAAGGGCTGAGCCACACGGAAATTGCCGAGCGAACAGGGTCGCCGCTGGGCACGGTGAAGACGCGAATACGGGCGGGCTTGATGACGATAAGAAAGGCGATGACCGCATGAACAAGAATCCGCACATCGCCGATACAGATTTTCCGCTCATCGCCATGGCAGCGCTGACGCCGGAGGAGATGGAGCCATTGCAGGCTCACCTGCGGGTTTGCGCACGATGCAAAGAGGAATTGCGACAAAGCACCTCGGCCTTGGCTGCGTTCGCGCAGACTACGCCGGAAGTTGAAATGCCTGTTGGCGCAAAAGACAGGTTCATGGCGAAGCTCAAGGTTACGCCGCAAGGGGAAAGCGTGCCGGTCAGGAAAATCATGGTGGAGGGGGCAGTTGAGAAAGCCTCCTTCTGGAGCACGTTTTTTGGAACTGGGAAGGCAGGTTGGGCGCTGGCGGGGGCCTGCGCTCTGGTTTTGCTGGTGGTGGGGATCGACGATTTTCGGAACCGGGCAGAGATTGGCCCTCTGCTCAAGCAGGCGCAGCGGGGCGCGATCGACGCTGCGCAGTTGGACGAGTTGATGGAGCTGCTCACTTCGCCCCAGGCGAAGAGAGTGGCACTGCATCCTGGGCCGGTGACGGCGCCTCCACCAGAAGGTCGCGTGGTATATGCTGCGCGCACGGGGAAGCTGCTCCTCACAGCGTCGAATCTGCATCCGTTGCCGGCGGGGAAAATTTACGAGTTGTGGATTTTGCAGCCGGGGGGGAAGAAGCCAATGCCTGCCGGAACGTTCGAGCCGGACAGCACTGGGAACGCGGCGATGGTTCTGGCCGATGTGCCGGCGGGGTTGACGGTTCAGGGGTTCGGAGTGACGGTGGAGAATGCGGGTGGGTCAGAGACGCCTACGCTGCCGATTGTGCTCTCGGGGTTATGAGGCTGAGTAATTCACGGGGTTACCCCCCCCCTGATCGCTCCGGAATTGTCGATTGAATATTGTGGAGACTCAAACACAGAAAAGGGGTCTTTCCAGACGGACGGAATGACCCCTTTTCGCGTTTCGCGCACGTTGCCCATCGAGCGGTATTAGGGTAAGAGGCGGCAGTCGGTGAGGGTGTCTGAATTGGCGGCGCCGGGGAGGTAGCAGGGCTGTCCGTAACCAGGCCTGCGGCTGACCGTGTTGCTATTTCCCGAGGACCCGTTCTGAGTCGAGACGCGCACATCGACGATGTTGCCTTCGACCACTACCTGGGCATCCACAATGTCCAGATCGGTGCGCAGGATGGTTAAGTATGGGGTGTCCGGGGATGCAACGTAGACCTTGCCCTGCAAGGAATTCTGCGTCGAAACCACGGTGCGCGGATGCCCAGTGACGGGCAGCGTCTTTTCCACCGTATGGCTGCTCAGGGTCACGATCGTGACGGTTTGGTCAGTCTGGTTAGCTGTGTAGGCTCGGCTGCCGTCCGCCAAAACTGTTACCGCGGACGGATTGTTGCCCACGGGGATGGTGAATGTGGTGCCGAAGGTCTGGCTGTCGTTGCCGTACTCGT
>Ga0182016_10002438_pt1 | contig 21882 bp, 17 predicted proteins | sample 712S2MmetaG_FD_120491 | JGI IMG/M metagenome (GOLD analysis project Ga0182016, IMG submission 120491) | Permafrost microbial communities from Stordalen Mire, Sweden - 712S2M metaG | ecosystem: Environmental > Terrestrial > Soil > Wetlands > Permafrost | place: Sweden: Stordalen | collected... | reverse complement strand
CGTGGAAAAGACGCGGGCTGCGCCCGCTTGGAAAACGCCGTTGGCGTTTCCCACTTTCCCGCCGCCCCGACGGCGACTATGAATCTCGTATAGTCAATTGGACGGAAAACGGGGCCAGGTCACTGCGTACCTCTCTTCACCAGCGTGCGCGAGTTATGGTTTTGATTATAGGGGTAATGGTCATTGTAGAACCCCGCTCAGACAACACCCAAAATCCACCCCTCAAACTTGGCAATGCCCCGCTCCTCGGCGGTCAGGCTCGGGTTGAGGAATCCGCTCAGTGACCCATCGCGGTCCGCACGTTGCAGCCAAGCTGCGGCGGCATAGGCGGCTTGCTCATCTCCGTCCCGGCCATCCCTCGGGAAGCGTCGTGTCCAAAGCGATGGGTAGACCTCGGCAACGACCGACTTGCCCTCGGGAATGTCCCAGCCGTCGAACGGCCAGAAGTGAGGCTGACGTTTGCACTGCTTGCGTAGGTGAAGAAGCCATGGCAAACCGGCGTGAGTCGATGTGGCGACCTCGCCTTGAACTCCAAAGCCAAAGACTGACTTGGCTGTGGCCGTCCATCGTTCTGTCAGTCGGAGCCAGCTTCGCTCTCCTGTCCGCCACTTCCCACGGCCATGAGGGTCTTCTCTGATGAAGCACACGTACGTGTTCGGAGCATCTGTCGGCCAGAAGTGGTGGAAGTCTTCGAGGAAGCCCTGCCAATCGCTCGGGAGCCGGTATTTTTCGAAGTACGCCAGCGGAAACGAGAATGCGTGGTCAATCCCGACAATGGTCGGCGCGTCGTCTGCAAGCTTGTCGCAGAGCCATTCGGCAAGACCACGCCGAGTCCAATACCGGCGTGGACTCGGCGGCGGCTGAACCTGTGTCGGTTCGTCGGAGCCGTCGGCCATGAACACGCGGATGCCCTTGCAACTGGAGTCGGCGGTCTCCGCGCCGGAATAGTCGATGCCGATGTAGCGGTTGAAGTCGGGCATGGGTTGCACTTGTGTTCTTTGTTGAAACCCCAGTTCTCGTTTGGAAGAGGCTCTTTTAGCATGGCGTTGTAGCGAAAATCGTACAACTCTCGAACCTCGTACAAGGGAATCATCGCACTCCAGATTTGCGCGAGACGCTTGTCAATATCTGCGCCATCGAATAGAAAGAAGGCTTGGATTTCCGTTAACAGGCATAGCAAAATGCCAGCAGCTCGTCCATAGTGCATCGTCAGTGAGCGAAGAACTATGTCGTCCTTTACCATATCCCTCTTGTCGTGAGGCAGGGAATCCGTCGCAATGAAAGGAAACAAGTCCACTAGACCATCAAAGCTGGCATGTGAGAGTGAGGAATACTCCTTCCAAAAGCCGAGGGTCATCTTCTTCAAAAGCTGTCTGTGCGGAGTGTCAGGCTTGGTCTCCAAATACTGAGCAAGCAACGGCCACTTGTTCTTCTTGTCGTCGAGGTCTGCCTCGGAAAATCCATCTGCTCTCATTCCGTCTTGGATGGACTGTCGCTGGCCTTTCAGATGCTTTTCCCACTGCGGGTCATTGGAATACCGTCTTTCATCCTCGCGCAATGACTCCCTCTTTCTGTAGTATCCGCTGATGCGAAACGTCCGAGACCGTGAGGGTTCATCCAGTAGCGCGGTGCAGTTGTAAAACCCGTCAATCATTGTTCTGACCAACGGCAAGCAAACGAATGAATATGGGTGCAGGTACCCAACATTCCCGAATCTAGTGTCGTCGGCGTTAATCCACCGAATGAGGTTGTACGAAGGCCGATCTGTCGAACGTCGACGAGATGAAGGCGGAGGAGATTACTGCGTATCTTCGCCCGAATCCGCAGTTCAACCTGTCGCAGGACGGAACGCAGATTGCTCCGCACGACAACGTGTGGCAGCCCTTGCGTGGCACCTATATTGTTCCCACGGTCAGCTATCTCCACGAACGCAAACACAAGCGAGAACTGCGGCTTGAAAGCGCACAGGAGGGCACCCGCATCGGACAGGCCCAGCACCAGGATCTGGATCGCAACATGCTTTTCGGTCTTCGAGCGGGTTTCGTCGCCACACTGCAGGCCAAGGTTGTGCTGGATCTGGCAAAGGCCGACCTCGATTACTACGACAAAATAATCGACATCAGCCGGAACCGCTTTCGAGCGGGCGATCTGGCGCAGATCGATCTGGACCGCATCGAGTTGCTGCGCGTGCAGTATGAAGTGGAGATACAGTCAGCGATTGTCAACCTGCGGACGGCTAAGATCCAGCTGCTGCAGCTGCTCGACGACAACAAGACGGCGGTGGAGCAATTCGACGTCACGGGGCGTTTCGATTTCGCGGAAACGATTCGGCCACTGGAGGATTTTCGCCAGATTGCACTGCAGGCGCGGCCCGATCTGCAGGCCGCGCTTGAGACCATCCAGCAGTCGGAAACGAATCACAAGCTGGCGATCTCCAATGGGTCGACCGATCCGACGATCAGCGGCTGGTACACGTCCAACTCGTCGAACAACAACCCGAACGGCCTTGACACGCTGGGGGCCAGCGTCAACATACCGCTGCGCATCTTCGATCGCAACCAGGGCGAGAAGCAGCGTACGCAGATTGACATTGCGCGGAGCCAACAGGCGAGCGAAGCGGCGCGGGCGCAAGTCTTCAGCGACGTGGACACGGCGTACACGCTGGTGGACAGCAACATCGCGCTGCTCAAGCCATACAAGGACAAATACAACGACCAGGCTCTGCGTGTGCGTGACACGGTCACCTACGCCTGGCAACACGGGGGCGCTTCTCTGATGGATTTTCTGAATGCACAAAGCGACTACCGCCAGGTCCAGCTGGCGTACGTGCAGCTCATTGGCGCGTATCTGACGGCCGCGGCGCAGCTGAACATGGCGGTGGGCCAGGAGGTGATGCAGTGAAGCGAGGGACGGTGGTGAGAAGCGCTGCCTGGCTGCTGGTGAGCCTGCTGGCGGCGGGGTGCGGGAAGAAGTTCGATCCGGCCGACGGCGCACCGCCCTCTTCGCAGGTGATCGACCAAAGCAACGAGTCGCGGGTTTCGGTAGATCATCCGGAGCAGTTTCCGGTGGTGGCAGCGGAGGAGATCGAGGTCGCGGATGAGCTGAACGTGACGGGCACAGTGAATCCGGACATTGCGCGGGAGATTCCGGTGATCTCGCTGGCCAGCGGGCGGATCGTGGATATCCGGGCGCGGCTGGGCGACCACGTGAAGAAGGGCGAGCTTCTGCTGAAGGTGCAGAGCCCGGACATCACCAATGCGTTCGACACGTATCTGAAGGCGGCGAACGATGAGCTGCTGGCGAACAAGGCTCTGGTGCGCGCAAGGGATCTGTTCGAGCATGGGGCCATTGCGCAGGCGATGCTGGAGGAGGCGCAGGACACGGAGGACGATGCGAAGGCCGACTTGATGGCGGCGGAACAACAGATCGACACGCTGGGGGTGAAGAAGGATCATCCATCGGTCATCGTGAACGTCTACGCGCCGATCTCGGGCGTGATTATTGCTCAGAACGTCACAAATGCGGCCGCGGCGGGCGTGACCTATTCGGGATCGGCCACCGCATTCACCATCGCCGATCTGTCGGAGTTGTGGATTCTCTGCAACGTGTACGAGAACGACCTGCCGCGGGTCCACATGGGACAGACGGCGGAGATTCGGGTGAATGCATATCCGGACACGCCGCTGACCGGGCACATCAGCGATGTGGGACCGGTGCTTGATCCGAATCTGCGCACGGGTGTGGTTCGTATCGAAGTTACCAATCCGGATAATCTGCTGCGTCTGGGGATGTTCGTGACGGCGACGCTGTCGAGCCGGACCACGCAGGTTCACGCTGTGGTTCCTGCATCGGCCATTCTTCACCTGCACGACGGCGCTGCAGCAGTTGTTCGATAAAACCGGCGTGCGCACGCGGAGCCAGTTGGTGCTGCCGCAGAACCTTGTACTCTTGTGCGCCATCGTGCGCTGCGGTGCAGCGGCGACCGAAGGAACAGCCGGAAGTAATTTTGTGTGGTGAGCCCGCTGGGACTCGAACCCAGGACCCACGCCTTAAAAGGGCGTTGCTCTACCAACTGAGCTACGAGCTCACACTTGATTCAACTTATTTATATTCAGTAAGTTGATGGCTATTCGGTTTTCTGCTGCTCGCGGCCTTCCTGGTGTTGGTAGCCAATTGGTAGCCACTTTGTACCGGAACCGATCCGGACGAACCGAGGTCTCCAGCGCCCGTAACTTGTGGGTCGGGGCGAGGTGGGCACAGCGGGCGGTCATCGCGATCGTGTTGTGTCCCATGAGTTCCTGCACTGTTTTCAAGTCTACCCCAGCCATCACTATCCGGCCAGCAGATGCGTGCCGCGGCGTGCGCCGGGCATCCTCATCGATTCGAAGACGTGGGTCTGAGAAGGCGTGGTTCTAATGCGAAGTGGAAGTTCCCAGGGCTCAGGATTCTCCTTCTTGTGTGCTTCCCGGGGGCGCGCCATTCGAGCAGGTCGCGCGACCTGCAGAAAAATCGAGGTGCAATTCTGTTGTTTCGGGCGTGGCGAGATCGGCGGCCTGCACGCTACTGTTGGGCATCCTTACTTAGCGGGGGGCGAAATGACGACGGAATTGATGAACGCGGGCATTTTTAACACGCCATTGCCGGTCGAGCTGGTTGGGGAGTACCTGACCTATGCCGAAAACGAATTAACCGCACTTTACAGCGCAGTCAGCCAGCTCTTCGGATTGGAGCAGGCGCAACTGGCGGTGGAGGACTGGCTCACGGAACTGGAGGCGATGGAGTGGCCGGGGGAATTGCCGATTCCCGACTGGCGGCGGCCAACGGTGACGGCGGTGTCGCGCCTTGCGGATCGGATTGGGGGTCATGAGCGCCTTTGCGGTGGTGGGGTCGCTGGCGGGTGCGGCGATGAGACAGGGGAGCGGGGATGAGGAGGAGCATCTGGCGGAGAGAGAGGGATTCGAACCCTCGATAGAGCTTTTCAACCCTATAACGGTTTAGCAAACCGCCGCCTTCAGCCACTCGGCCATCTCTCCGGCTCGGTTGTGGACAAGTATATAGGAGCGGCCCCCGCGAAGGCGCGGAAATCGGCGGCTCGACCCCGGTCCCCGCACACCAGTCCTGGCAATTCCGGTACCCTCCGGCGAGCGCCAGGGCCCTGGGGCGCATCCCATTGGACGTGGCATTTCGTCACACTGCCAAGGGAGACAAACCGATGACACCTCGTAGTGAAAGCGGGTCGCAGGATGAGATCGTAGTGGGATATTTTTCCGACGGCGCCGATGCGTACCGCGCCATTAACGAGCTAATGGACGAGGGCTTCGCCGCCTCGGAGATTGGGGCGGCGTTTCGCACTCCGCGTGGGGGCGCAGGCGGCGGGGGGGATGCGACTGTGGGAGAGATCAGGGGAGTGCGGGAGCTGACAGAGAAGAACCCGGCACTGTCGGGGACTGTCGGTGGGCCGGCCTCGGGCGATCAGGCGGTGACGCCGGCGGGTCTCGCGCCCGGATCGGGCAATGCCTTTCCGGGAGCGCCTTCTTCGCCAGGGCCGATTCCTGGATCGGAGATTCCGCAAACGCTGCCCCACGATTTGCCGGAAACCTTATCGCACGATTTGCCCAGCACGCTGCGCTCGTCCGAAGGCCGGGTTGCAGGCTTTCGGAGCGGGGACAATAGCTGGGTGGAGCACCTGAAGCGCGCGTACGGCGCCAGCAACAGGGCGGAGACGGCGAGGAACCGGAACTCAGTGAACGCTTCCGACCAGAAATTCGGGACGGGAGAGGGAACGCTGGGACTCATTCCTGGATACGACTATTCGGAGTCAAGCTTCGAAGGATCGTTTGTGGGCATGGGGCTTGCGACGGAACAGGCGCGCAGTCTCAGCAGCGAACTGGGCCGCGGCGGCGCGGTCGTATCGATCAGCGCGGGGGCACGCGCCTCGCTGGCCGAAGGGATTATTGAGCGCAACCGCGGGCGGGTTCGCTTTGAGAATGCCTCCTCCCAGTTCTCCCGCGCTTCAGATCGGGAGAGCCCTGTGCAGATTTATGGATCGATGCGCGACTACTACCGTTCGGACGGGGACCTGCAGCGCAAGGCATCGTAGAAAGCGCTTTCGCGGAATTCGCAGCAAAACGCCACCAGCCCGGTGGCGTTTTTGCTTTTCATGGGCACGGAAGCAGGGTAAATTCGGATTCTCAGCTTTGCAGCGCGAGGATCCGGGATCGCCCAACTACGACAATCTGGCCGCGGAATGCGGCTGCTGCCTCTGGTGGCGGCAACGTTTTTTATGGTCTCGGGCGGACCCTATGGGATCGAGGACATTCTCGATGCGGGATACCTGAGGGCTCTGGTCATCCTGGTGGCGCTGCCGTTTCTCTGGAGCCTGCCGACAGCGCTGATGATCGGCGAGCTGGCGAGCGCTCTGCCCGAAGAGGGGGGCTTCTATGTCTGGGTGCGGCGCGCGCTGGGGCCTTTCTGGGGCTACCAGGAGGCGTGGTTGTCGCTCGCGGCCAGCATTTTCGACATGGCCATTTACCCGACACTTTTCGTGCTCTATCTGGGCCGGCTGTTTCCCGGCTGGACAGCGGGTTGGCATGGAACCGCGTGCGAGTTGGGAGTGATCGCTCTTTGCTGCGCATGGAACCTGCTCGGAGCGCCGGCTGTGGGCGACGGGTCGGTTGGCCTTTTTGTCCTGCTGCTGTCGCCGTTTGTTGTTCTGGTGGTCGCGGCGTTTTGGCATGGAGCACACCTGGTCTCGCACATTGGGTGGGCGCGCTCTGGCGCGGAAGGCGGTCTGAGCACCGCGGTACTCGTTGCGATGTGGAATTACATGGGCTGGGATAATGCCTCGACGGTGGCGCGCGAAGTGGACGATCCGCGGCGCAACTACCCGCGGGCGATGTTGTGGAGCGCGTTGGTGGTCACGGTGAGCTACGTGATCCCGCTGGCGGCGATGGCGTGGGCGGGAGTTCCGGTTGGGTCCCTGAGCACCGGTTCGTGGGCCGATGTGGCACGGACGATGGTGGGACCGTGGCTGGGCGTTGCGATTGTCGTTGGAGGAACGCTGACGTCCGTGGGGATGTTCAACGCGCTGACGATGTCTTACGCGCGGTTGCCGATGGTGCTGGCCGAAGACCGCATGCTTCCCGCGGTATTGGCGCGCAAAAACCGCCGGGGGGTGCCGTGGGTGGCGGTGCTGGCCTGCGCGGCTGCGTGGGCGCTGGCGTTGCGGTTCAGCTTTGAGAGGCTCATCTCGCTGGACCTCATCCTCTATGGCGCCAGCCTTATTCTTGAATTTATGGCGCTGATTGTATTGCGGCTGCGTGAACCAAATCTGGAGCGGCCCTTCCGGGCGGGCAGTTTCGCGGCCACGTGTTTTATCGGCGCAGTGCCGACTTTGCTGATCGGCTACGCCGCGTTTGCTTCGCGACACGAGCGCGTGGCCCACATGCCGGCCCTGCTGCTGGGTGCGCTGATCGCCGCCTGTGGGCCGGTTTTCTTCCTGCTGTCGAAGACAGCGGCAGGCCGCGCGGAAGCGGCTGCAGAGATTCGCAACTGACCTCGACTTATTTCTTTGCGGCTACTTCCAGGAGCTTCTTGCCTCGCTCGTCGGTGAAATTCCGCGCGGCATACATTACGCGATCCCGGGCGTGAGAGGCATCCTGCCATCCCCTGATCTCCACGCGCTTGCCTTCGAGATCCTTGTAGATCGAAAAGAAATGGGTGATTTCTTTCAGCATGTGGGGATAGATTTCTGAGTAGTTCCAGACATCCCGGTAGCGCGGATTGTTCTTGCCTACAGCAAGAACCTTCTCATCGAGGACGCCCTGGTCGGTCATCTCCAGCAGGCCGATGGGGCGCACCTGCATCACGCAACCAGGAAAGCTGGGAGCATCCACCAATACCAGGACATCGAGGGGGTCGCCGTCGTCGCTCAGCGTTGATGGCACGAAACCGTAGTCGCCGGGATAGTGCACGGGCGAGTAAAGATTCCGGTCCAGGCGAAAGACGTGCAGCTGTTTGTCGTATTCATACTTGTTGATGCCCTCCGCCGGAATTTCGATCACGACGTTGAACACCTCAGGCGCTTTGTCGCCTACGGGGAGTTCCAGATAATTCGTCATAGCGGTTCCAGTATCTCTTATTCGTGGGGCGAACGGGGGCGGCTGCGGAGCAGTATGCGATGCGCGTGGATTTATAATCGGCGACAATGAAGGCTCATGTCTATGTGACGTTGAAGAAAACCGTTCTCGACCCGCAGGGGCAGGCGATTCACAATGCGCTGCGCAAGAAGCGGTATGCGGGCGTTTCGGATGTGCGCCAGGGGAAGCACTTCGAACTGACGCTGGAGGATGGGATGCCCGAAGCTGCGGCCCGCGCCGAAGTGGAACGCATTGCGCGCGAAGTGCTCACGAATCCCGTCATTGAGGAATTTACTTTTCGGCTGGAGTAATTCGGTCCTGGCGGAGGCGTGGCTTGCCTCCTGACTTCCTCGATGCTCTGCAACTTTCGTCGTCTGCTACTCGCCTGGACCGCCAGGGTAGGCTAAGAGATTATGTGCGGCATTGTTGGATACGTTGGAAACAGCACGGAAGTGGTCCCGATCATCATCGAGGGGCTGCGCAGGCTTGAGTATCGCGGATACGATTCGGCCGGCATCGCCGTGGGTGGAAATGGCGACGGGCTGCAGCTGCGCCGCGCACCAGGCAAGCTGCGTCATCTAGAGGAAGTGCTACGCGAACAGCCTGTCCACGGAACATTCGGCATAGGCCATACGCGCTGGGCTACGCACGGGCGTCCGACCGAAGAAAACGCGCATCCTCATCGCGACTGCACGGGCCGCCTGGTGGTTGTGCATAACGGCATCGTGGAAAACTACCTGGCACTCAAGCAGGAACTGATCGGCCAGGGGCACAAATTCGTCACAGAGACAGATACAGAAATCATCGCCCACCTGATCGAGCAGGAGCTGTCGGCCGGTAAGCAAAACGGCAAGGGCATCCATCTGGAGGACGCCGTGCGTCGCGCCGTCCGTCGGCTCACCGGCGCCTTCGCCATCAGCGTGCTCTCAGCCGACGAGCCGAATAAGATCGTGGCCGCCCGCAACGGGCCGCCGGTCATCATCGGTGTAGGCGAGGGCGAGTATTTCGTTGCATCGGATGTTCCCGGAATTCTGCACCACACGCGCGACCTCTACTTCCTCGCAGACGGCGACATGGCGGTGCTCACGCGCGCGGGAGTGAAGCTCACCGATTTCGATGGCAACCCCGTTGTGCGGCCGCTGCAGCGCATCCTGTGGGATCCAATCCAGGCGGAAAAGGGCGGCTACAAGCACTTCATGCTCAAGGAAATTTTTGAGCAGGCACGCGCGGTGCGCGACACCACGCTCGGCCGCATTTCGCTCGACACCGGGAAAGTCTTTCTTGCCGAGATGGAAATTCCCGACGAGACTTTCCGCAAGGTGCGCAACATTCACATCGCCGCCTGCGGTACCAGTTGGCACGCGGCCACTGCCGGCAAGTTCATGATCGAGCGCCTGGCGCGCCTGCCGGTCGAGGTCGATTACGCCAGCGAATTCCGCTACCGCGATCCTATCGTCGACGCGAACACTGTGGGCCTGCTCATCACCCAGTCGGGCGAGACTGCCGACACTCTGGCCGCGCAGCGCGAGATGATCCAGAAGGGCGCTCCCACGATCGCCGTTTGCAACGTGGTGGGCGCGATGATCACGCGCGAGGCCCACGGCACCATTTACACCCACGCCGGACCGGAGATCGGCGTCGCCTCCACGAAGGCTTTCACCGCGCAGCTGGTCGCGCTGTTCCTCTTCGCAATTCACCTTGCGCAGGTGCGCGGCACCATCGTCGAAGAGGAGAGCCGGATGCTTCTCGATGCGCTCAACCTTCTTCCCGGCAAGATCGAGGAGATTCTCCGGACCTGTGACGACGAATGCGAACCTCTCGCGCGCCTCTATTCCAACGCGCGCGACTTTCTCTTTCTCGGCCGCGGCATTCACTATCCCATCGCCCTCGAAGGCGCATTAAAGCTCAAGGAAATTTCCTACATTCATGCCGAAGGCTATCCTGCCGGCGAAATGAAGCACGGTCCCAACGCCCTCATCGACGAAACTTTGCCGGTCGTGGTGCTGGCCACGAAGGACGAGACTAATCGCGACTCAGTGCTGCGCTACGAGAAGACTCTGTCCAATATTCAGGAAGTCACGGCACGTTCCGGGAAGGTGATCGCGGTTGCGACGCGCGGTGACGATCACATCGGCCAGCTCGTGGATCATGTCCTGTTTGTTCCGGCTGCACCGGAGCTGCTGTTGCCCATTCTCGACGTGATCCCACTGCAGTTGCTCGCGTACCATATCGCGGTGCGCCGTGGGTGCGACGTCGATCAGCCGCGGAACCTGGCCAAGTCAGTCACGGTCGAATAGCCGCCCGTCACGCTGCCCCGCCGATTTAATTACGGCTGGTAGATCAGCGCCTTCTCCCGCTGCTTATCGAAAGCATCGAGCGCCGGCAGCCATCCTTCGGAGATACGCTGCGGATCCTGACCCGCGGCGATCGCATCGAGAACCGCTCGATTTGCCAACAGCGTATTCATCTTTTCCAAATCGAATTTCTCGGGGTAGAGCTGGTGCAAGGCCGATGCGATTTCGACCCCGAGTTCCGGGGCATCGAGGACATTGCGATCCACCACCAGGATGCGAACACCGTGGCAGACTTCGCCCGCATAGGGGAAGGGCTTTTGCGGAGTGAAGTCCAGCGGGAGGAATCGCACCGACGGCAGCTGCCGACGATTCAGGAACTGTGCAAGGGCACGCGCATCGATCCAGGGCGCTCCCAGCAATTCAAACGGAGTGTCGGTCCCGCGACCCACAGACACGTTCGTCGTCTCCATGAGACCGATTCCCGGATAGAGTGTAGCCTCTTCGAGATCGCGCAGGTTGGGCGAAGGATTTACCCATGTCAAAGCCGTCGAATCGTACCAGTCGCCGCGTTGCCAGCCCTGCATCTGAATCACACTCAGAGGAGTTTGTAACTGCAGTTGTTGCTTGTCGTAGCGCGCCAGTTCTCCCAGAGTCATGCCGTGGCGAACGGGGACCGGAATGGAATTGACGTAGCTCTCCGTGCCCGGATCCGAAATCGGCCCTTGCACAAACGAGCCGTTGATCGGGTTGGGGCGATCGAGCACGATAATCTCCGTTCCGGTTTGCGCCGCCGCTTCCAGAAGATAGCGGACCACGGCTTCATACGTGTAGAAACGCACGCCCGCATCCTCGAGATCGATCACCACAGCATCGAGCTTGCGCAGGGAATCCAGCGACGGACGCCGATCCGCGTCCTTCGTGCCATAGAGGCTTATTACGGGCAATCCCGTCGCCGCGTCGGTGGAGGTCGGCACATTGGGTTGGTCATAAGCACCCGCGAGCCCGTGCTCGGGACTGAAAAGCGTGTCGAGGGAGAGCCCAGGCAGAGCCTGCGCCGCATCACTGAAGAGCACATCGATGGTGCGACGGCCCTCGCTGTCGACGCCGGTCTGATTCGTCAGCAAACCCAGCCGCAGTTTGCCGCCGTGGCGGCGAGCCAACTCTGCGAGTTCCTGAAAGCGATCGGCCTCCAGCACGTCGATGCCGGTTTTTACCTGGCCATTGCGCACAGGCCAGCGGCGCATTCCGCTCAGCGATTCGTTGTAGCCGGTGATATGCGCGGCCAGCGCGCCGCCGTCAGCGTGGATGCCCAACGCGATCGCGGCCGCGTCGGCGATTTTGCCGCGCAGCGAGGTGATGCTTTTTGGCCCGTTCGGATGAACTGAATTAGCAAGGACAATCAGGTACGTGTCGCTCACCGGATCGATCCACAGCGACGTTCCGGTGAAGCCGGTGTGCCCGAATGAACCCACGGGAAACAGGGTCCCGCGATTGCTGGAGTAAGGGGAGTCGATGTCCCAGCCGAAGCCACGAAGGGCGGTTCCCGTGGCCGGTTGTTCGGGTGCAACCATCTTCTCCAGCACAATCCGCGACAACGGAAACTGGCTCGGGCGGCCGGCGAGGCGATCGAGCAAGCTCTGTGCGTACATTGCCAGATCGTCGCCGGTGCTGAATAGTCCGGCGTGTCCAGCCACTCCGCCCATGCGCCGCGATGTGGGATCGTGCACTACGCCGCGCAACATCGTGTCGCCCGGAAACGTCTTCGATGCCGGTACTCCGGACGGAATGGGGTCATCCTCATATTCGGTCGGTGCGATGCGGGGAATCCAGGACTGAGGCGGCAGGAATCGTGTGTGCGTCAATCCCTGGGGTTCCATGATGAAGCGTTGCGTGTACTGGTCCAGGGTGAGCCCGGAGAGCTTTTCCACCAACGCGCCGAGAACGATGAAGTTGATATCGCTGTAGAGGAATTGCTCGCCCGGCGGACGAATCGGTGCAATCGCGAATGCGCGCCTAAATCCTTCTTCCTTTCCGGTCCACGGTTCGTCGAGCGGCAAATCCGGCGGCAACCCGGAGTAATGCGTGAGCAGGTGGCGAATCGTGATGTCCTGCTTTCCGTTGGCAGCGAAATCCGGCAGATACTTTGCAACCGAATCATTGAGCCCGATCTTTCCCTGTTGGTAAAGCTGCATCACCGCCACGGCTGTGGTCAGCGGCTTGGTCAGCGAAGCCATGTCGAAGATTGTGTCGAGCGTCATCCGCTCCTGGGTCGGTTCGAGCGAACGCATACCATACGCCTGCCGGAAAGCGACTCCCCCGCCATGCCCAACAATCACCACTGCTCCGGGAATCTGATGCTCCTCGATAGCACGGTTCACAATCCCGTCAATCGCCGAGAAGTCGGTCTGGGCGCGGCTTGGAACTGCGCCCAGGGTCGTACTCAGAACCAGCGCCAGCATGGGTCCAGAAGCGCGAATGAAGCGCCGCATCGTCAGAGAGCCTCCACGCGCATTGGGGCATCGGGAAACAGCAAGCTCGCAGTGTAGCCCACGACGCACGTCACTAACGATCCAATGAGCACCCACCACGTCCAGGCGATCTTAGGAAGAACCACATGATGGCCTTGAAGGTTGAACGACAGCGCGTGAGGCTGAATCCACAGCAGCAGGTTGATCGCAACGCCAGTGGCCATTCCAAAAATTGTCCCGCGTTCACCGGCGCGACGGGTCAGCGTGCCCAGCAGGAAGACTCCGAGCATCGCGCCCCACAGCACAGAGGCAATGGATAACCCTATTTCGACAACGTGGCCGCCACTCCGCGAGAACATCGCCAGCGCGAACAGCACAGCCGCCCAAACAAAGGTCATCAGCCGAGACAGCCGCGTGCGCAGCTTCTCAGAGATATCCGGATAACGTGGCAGGTAGAAATCGACGACTGAAGTGGAAGCCAGAGAATTGAGAGCCGCGCTCAGGTTCGACATGGCCGCAGCCAGAATCGCCGCTACCATCAGTCCGGCGATGCCGGCGGGCATTTCCTGCACGATGAAGGCGGGAAAGATGCGGTCCGCTGCGAGAGCTGGGGCGGTTCCTGAATTCCTGTAATAGAGGAAGAGTCCCGCGCCAATCAGCAGAAACAGCGTGAACTGAAAGAAAACCACCACACCGCTTGCCAACAGGGCCAGTCGCGATTCGCGCAGATTTTTGGCCGCCAACAGGCGCTGCACCATCAGCTGGTCGGTCCCGTGACTGGCCATGGTGAGAAAGCATCCCCCCAGAACGCCCGCCTGAAATGTGTACGTCTCTGTTACAGACCAGGAAAAATGGAGCACCGTGAGTTTGTGCGCGGCGGACGCACCGCCGATCAACCCGTCCCATCCGCCGGGAATCTTGTGGCAGACGGTGGCAAGGGCGACGAGCGAGCCACCCACGTAGAGAAACATCTGCACCACGTCGGTCCAAATCACGGCGGCCAGGCCGCCCTCGAACGTGTAAAGCAGAGTGAGCGCCGAGAGAATCGCGATCGAGGTCACGTCACCGGTTCCAATCGCGAGACCCACAACAATCGCGACGGCGAAGACGCGCACCCCCTCCGCTGCGGCCCGCATGACCAGGAACAGTCCGGCCGTGAAGCGATGCAGCCGAGGGCCGAAGCGCTGGCCGATGAGCTGATATGCGGTCACAAGCTCGCCCCGAAAATAGCGGGGCAGAAAAAGAATGCAGATCACGATACGCCCCACGAGATAGCCCATGGCGATCTGAAGAAATCCGAAATCGCCGGAGAAAGCCAGCCCTGGAACGCTGATGATGGTGAGCGTGCTGGTTTCCGCAGCGACAATGGAGAGCGAAATGGCCCACCAGGGCAGATTGCGGTCGGCGAGAAAGTAAGAACGCAGCGAGCGCTCACCAGACTTTCGAAAGCGAAGACCGAAGATCGTAATTCCGGCGAGATAAATCGACACCAGCACCAGATCGATGGGGCGAAGATGGATCGGATGTGCGAGCGGCGCGGACATGAGGGATCAGTGGGCAGGCGCGACCGTTGGGATGCCAAGCTCTTCCGGGGCGGGCAGGTTATGATGCTGGCTCCATTGCTCGCGGGCCGCGTCGAGGGCCTCGCCACGGCGCATCCATAGCTGGACTGCGGCATCGTATCGCGCGGCGACGACGTTCAGCCAGAAGGGACGATTCTCCATGAGCCACACATCGCTGAAGCGGGATCGCAGATAGCTATAGCCGTCACCCAGATCCTGGCAACGGCCGTTCACGCCCGAAAGCTTGCGGAGGTCCCGCGAGATATGGTCGGCGATCTCCGGCGTGTTCTGGCCGGCATATAAGCGGTTGTAACTTTCCGCAATTTCATCGGCAGTCTGAAACTTGAACGCCAGAAAATCGATGCGCCTCGCCCCCAGATCCATCGCTTCAAGAGCATCCGGCTCGCGCAGTGGAGCCGCGGCGCGAGCCTGTGCGATCAGGGTCAGAGCGCGTTCGGCATCGAGTCGAACCTCCGCGCTCACGGGACGAATCTTCGCTGCGATCTGCTGGCCTGCAGAGCCCCACGGGTCGACCCAGAAATCAGCGTCGCGCGCGTCGCCGAGACCGGCGCGCCCGAGCGCCTGATGCGCGGCGATCAGCGCCTGCTGCGCATCGTTGATAGCGGTCGTTGCATCGCCGTGAAAGACAGCGCCGTAATCCTGCTGGAACTGTGCGATGTCGCTTGTACCCGGTTGCCATGCTGCCGCAGCTCCAAACAGGACTGCATACCAATCCTCGAGAAAGAGGCCTTCGCCATCGTCGTTCCAAATCGTGTTCAGCATGCCGGTGCTGCCTGCGGACTGCCCGTCCGCGACAAATCCCTGGATATTACGCAGGGCCATATCGAAGTTTGGCCATACGCGGTTCCAGTTATTCACGCCCGGGGCCACCCACGTTTCCATACCGGCCTTCGTATAAGGATCGAGCCATCGCTGAAAACCCTGCGGCTGGGGATCGTACTCCCACGCGACGGCGATCATGTCGTGGGGAAGCCGCGGAACGAGCGTGGGGCTGTTCATCGCCATATCGCCCCAGAAGAGCAGTCGGCGATGCAGTGGCGCAAGCGCCTCGTGAATCCGTGAAAGAAAGTCGATATAAACCGCGCCGAGGCCGCGTTGCTTCACATCGTCTGCCGTCTGCCCCTGACCGAGTTCGGCAGTCTCGTCGGCTCCGATGTGGAGAAATGGTCCGGGGTAAATGTTCGCCAGCTCATCGAACCACGCTGTGATCAGCTGCATGGACCCTGCTTGTCCCGGCGCCAGGACAGCTCCATTCGGAATCTCTCCCAGCTGCGCGTACTGTTGCCATGTCAGAACCTTATGCAGATGACCGAAGGCCTCCTGTTCAGGGACGATTGTCACGTGAAATTGCTTCGCATAGGCAACCAGCTGCTTCGCATCGTCTGCGGAAATCGATCCGCCGGGAAGCGCAGGGAGCGGAGCAGAGGCGTACTGCATTGTGTTCTCGAAATACGGCGAGTAGACATTCAGCTTGTACGCGGCGAAGGTGCGAATCTGTTTTTTCTGAAACTCCAGCGTGGGCAGCGGCCCGCGCGACAAATCGTCATGCACGCCGCGCCAGCGCATGGCAGGCCAGTCGCGAATCGCCGCGCCGGCGAGAACCGGAACTGCAGGGGAACTCCGAACCAATTGTTTCAGAGTTTGTGTTCCACAAAAGACTCCGGCGGCGGTGTGCCCGATGACGAAGACATCCCGCTTTTCCGTCACCAGCACGTAGCCTTCCGGCTGCATGGCGACGTCGAAGGTCATGTCCTCACGCTTGAGCACCTGGCGTGCAAGAGGAGTGTCGTCCCGCAGCAGGTAAACGCGCACGGCGGCTGCGGTCTCCCTTAGTTGGACACCGCGCGCCTTCCATTCCGCCTTCAAATCCTCCGCGGCAAACCGGTCGTCCGCATTGGCTGCTGGCACAAGGACGTGAACTCCGGTGGCTAGGGGAAGATTCTCTCGAGCGTTGAATTCGCGGGGTTGCGGAATCAGAGGCGGACGCGAGGAACCAGCGCCCGCATGGGCCGCTGACGTAATGCAAAGGCAAGACAGGAGCGGCAACCAGAGCCGCGTGCGCGAAGACTTTCTCACCTGCTCATCGTCCTCCGGAAGCCTGAACGTCGTAGAGTTGGAATTCGCGAATCGCCGCGCCATCGGTGCTCGACAAAATGTTGAGTCGAACCCGGCTGGCCGTAACGATGGGGAAGATATCGATCTTCTCATGGCCGATGGTATGCGCGGAGGCCACTGGCTTCCAGGCGCTTCCAGTCCACACATCGATGGAATAGTTCTCGATGCGCTGTCCGTCGTTGAGCCACTCCATCGTCAGAGCGCGATTGAACGTGACCGGCTTGTTGAAGCGGACCTCCAGCACAGAATGGTGCGAACCGGCGGGCGCCGACCAGAAGGTATCCGGATCGCCATCGAGCGCCGCACCAACGTCAGCGGCAACAGGCGCATGCTCTAAAGACAGGTTGTGCGCGTAGCGCTCGTGCAGAGCCCGACCGAACTCTTCGAGGCGAGCAACGTCGCTCTCCGGCAACAAGCCCCGGCGATCGGGAGCCAGGCCGAGCATGAGCTGCGCGCCATGGCCGACGGTGTCGTCCCATGTCGTCAGTAATTCATCGACGGTCTTGAGGGACGCTTCGTCGTTCGGATGCCAGAACCAGTGGCCCGCGCGCAGCGGCGTGTCCGCCTCCACCGGGCGCCAGCGCAAGTATCCATGGCGGTCGATGACGTTCCACGTTTCATACGGTACGCGTCCGTCTTCGTTGCCCACCCAGCGGGCGTCGCCGTATTCGAAAAGTCCGGTGTCGGCAAAGACCACTGTGTTCGGCTGATAGGTGCGAAGCGTCTCTATAATCTTTGGAAAGTTGTAAACGTGTCCTGCGCTCCCGGCGCCGTCGAGCCAGAATTCCACGAGGTCACCATAGTTCTGCACTAACTCTTCTAGTTCGGCGTTGTAGTACCGGTCGTAGTCGACAGCATCCTTGTATCGCGGCTCGTGGCGATCCCACGGCGACAGATAGATGCCAAACTTCAGCCCGTACTTCCGCGCAGCCCGCGCTACATCGCCCACCACGTCGCCCTTCCCGTTCTCCCACGGGCTTGCTTTAACGCTGTAGCCGGTTTGCTCCGTCGGCCACAGGCAAAATCCATCGTGATGCTTGGCAACCAACACCACGTACTTCGCGCCCGCCGCGCGAATCGCCTGCATCCACTGGTCGGGATCGAACTGCGTGGGATTGAATACAGCCGGATCGGCTGTTCCGTCGCCCCATTCGCGATCCAGAAATGTATTGGTCGAGAAATGGATGAGGACGCCGAACTCAAGATCCTGCCACGCCACCTGCTGCGGGGAAGGTTTGATATCGACGAAGTTCTGTTCGCGGGATGAGGCCGCAGAGCAGAGCGCGGTGAGGCCGAGAAGAAGGATACGAAAGTAGAGTCTCACTCAGTCTCCAATCGAGGATTTCCCATCGTGATGTTCAAAGCGCTGCCGAGGAGGACCGGTCCATCCCGCGAGCGGCCCACAAGGCCCCGGCCGGTGGATCGGCAGGAGCATCCTTGACTTCGATTCCAGGATAGCGTCTGCGCAATTCCGCAATCAGCGCATTTCTCACCGGAGCCGCGCGGTCCAAAATGCTGCCGGCAATCGCTACAGCAGGCACTTCGAACGCCGAGCCAGCCGTCGCTTCGACACTGCGGATGCGCTCGATGACCAAGCTGGCCAGTGCGGCCAAATCCGCTCCACCCTGCGCGACGACCTCCTGAGCAACCGCGTCGCCTTGTTCGGCAGCATTGACCACCAGCGGCGCCAACCGCGAATATTCCGGCGCAGGATTGGCGTTGGCAAACTCGATCAGTTCCCCGAGCGAACCGAGCTTCCAAAAATCTCGCGCCTCGTCCAGCAGACGAGTCGGCCGTTGCTGATCGATCGCCAGAAATCCGCGGCGCAGGCCTTCGAGTCCCAGGAAATGTCCCGATCCCTGATCCGCCAGCGCGGGGCCCCATCCGCCCGCGGTAACGATTGTGCCTGTCGCAGCGCGCCCCGCCACATTCGATCCCGTCCCAGCAAGAACAAGCACGCCGCGCCCGCCAAAGAAGACTGAGTCCAGCGCAATTTCCACGTCACCCACGATGATCAGCTCTCCGCCAACGTGGCGCGCAAATGCAGCGCGCAGCCAATTCACAACCAGAGGAACCGTTTCGCCGGCTGTCCCAACGCAACAGCGACGAATCGATTCGAGCCGGATGCGGGTCGCCTCCTGAAGCTGGTTCAGCGCAGTTTCAAGGTTCATCTCGGCGGTTGCGGCGTCCGCCTTCATCCTCTTGATGGTGCCCGCACGCACGCGCCCCAGTTCGCGGCTCTCGTCGCCCAGCACAAACTCCGTCTTCGTGCCGCCGGCGTCCACGCCGAGGAAGTATGGCATGCGATTCATCTCTCCAATTCGAGTGAGACATCCGGTGACTGTGGTTCAATCGTGCGAAGGCTACTGTGTTCGCTTCGGCAGAAACGTCCAGATCGCAGGATCCTCCTCGCCCAGCACCCATGAGCAGAAACCCTGCAAACCATTTTGCTGCGTCAGGTCATACCGGTCTTTGAACGTTTGCAGATCGGTAAAGAAAACCCACTCCCGCATCTGGTCGCGATAGAAGTAGAACCAGGCGCTGCGATCCTCGTCGTCCCACTGAATCTTTCCATTCCAGTCATGAGCCAGCTGCAGCGCATCCGGCGTACTGATGTAATCCGCCGTTGGATTGGGCTTCTCGACAGGCGGTTCGCCCGGTGTTGCGGATGAAGCTATCGCCGGTGCGCCCGTGTACCAGTGGTAGCCGTAAAGCGGAATCCCCAGCGACAACTTCTCCTTCGGCACAAACTGCAGCGCGTATTTCAAGTTGTCTTCGGTCCATTGCCAGCCAGCGACCGGGCCGGGTGTGGTCCACCGCGTGTTCTGGTCGTAGGTCATCAGGCAAATCAAATCGACGACTTTCGCCAGCGCCGCCAGATCATAAGCGCCCCGCCAGTCTGTATAAATCCATTTCGCGAAGCCGCCGCTGCCCGGATAACCCGGCGCATTGGGAACCGTCGCGATGCTCAGCTGAAGCCCCGACTTATGTAACTCGCCATAGGTCGTCGCTACCAGCGCCGTGAGCGCATCGCGATCCGTCCACTCCACATCTTCGATATCGAACTGAAATCCGGAATAACCGTGCAGTTTGCACTCCCGCACCAGCGCCGCGTTCATCTGCGCCTGCGCGGCCGCGCTTGTGGCCAACAGATGAAAGTTCCTTTTGTTGAAGAGCGCGACGATCGGCATTACAGGCAGCTTCTCGCTCTGTGCCTGGGCCAGCACCGCTGGCTCAGGCGCTCCTGTGACCAGGCCATTCTCGTCCACCTGGTACCAGGCAGGAACCAGCAGGTCGATCTGAGAAGAATGGGCAAAAAAATCGCGGATCGACTTCGCGTCGCTGGTCATATAAAACAATCCCACCGGATGACCTGCCGCAAATGCCGGCCATGCGCACAGGGCTAAGACCATCCCGGTCAGGTGCGTTCGAAAGCTCATACCGCCTGCACCTCAATGTCATTCGTTCGGAACGCTTCCAGAGCATCCGCCGCAATCCCCGAGTCAGTCACCAGGACATCGATTTCGTTGGCCGGGCAAATCAACGCGGGACTTACCATGCCAATCTTGCTCGAGTCCGCGACCACGATCACCTGTTTTGCCTGACGCACCATCGCGCGGAACACCGCGGCCTCATCCGGCTCAATTGTCGTGACGCCTCGTCGCGCGTCCACGCCGCAGGCGCCGATGAATGTCTTGTCCATAAAGACTCCGCTCAGCATTTCAATTGCGGTGGGTCCGGTGAGCGAAAACGCGCCCGCCCAGCGCATCGTTCCTCCGGTGAGCGTCACGTTGAGCGCCGGCTGATTGCTCAGCTCCATTGCAATATTCACCGCGTTGGTGATGATGTGAATCGAATTCCGGTGCCGGATGCAGCGTGCTACCTGGGTTGGCGTCGTGCCGGCCGTGAACCCCACCGTGTCGTGCTCCCGGATCAGCTCTGCCGCAGCCATACCGATCCGCCGCTTCTCTTCCGCGAAACGCGATTCACGCACGTGGAAGGACGAATCGAAGCGAAAGGGCTCATACTGCATTTGCCCCGCCAGCCGAGCGCCGCCGTGCGTGCGATGCACCAGATTGCGCTCTTCCAGCCGCGCAAGGTCGCGTCGAACGCTTGGCGCCGAGGCGCCGAGAAAACCCACCAACTCGTCTACAGAAGCGTTGCCGTGCTGCAGAAGCAGCTGCAGGATATTCTTTGCTCTTTGCTCAGTTTTCAGAGACATGGGGTTGCCGAACCATTATCGCTGAAAGCGGGCGACTTTCACGTTTTAGCTGGCTCAGAAAAAAGGTCAGAGTTGCCGCGCGGCCGGGCGGCCCGCTATTACCATCTTTAAAGCCGAAGCCAAAGCGCGCACGCTGTCTTCTTCAACCACGTACCGCACATATTCGCGATCATGCGTTTCGCCCATCTGCACGCCCTGGCGGCGATACGCCACCGGACTCGGCGCCGCGCTCCTCAGACTGGCGTGAAATTCCGTTGCGCCGGTTGCCTCGGCAACGCTCACGATGGTCTGCGGAGTAATTCCGCCGCCGGCCATCACGGCGATTCGGGTTCCCGCGGCCTTGACCATGCAGGCCACTGCGGCAAGACCTTCGGTCACCTTTGCCGCTCCTCCGGAAGTGAGTACGCGAGTCGCGCCTGTTTGGAGCACATCGTCGAGAGCAGCTTTCGGATCGGGTGTCATATCGATCGCGCGATGGAAGGTCACCGGCAGAGGACGCGCCAGTTCCACGAGGAGCTTTGTACGGCGCACATCTACGCGTGCTTTGTCATCGAGCACTCCCAGGATGATGCCGTCTGCGCCCAGATCGCGCGCACTCCGAATGTCCTGCTGCATTACTTCGAATTCATAATCGGTGTAAGTGAAATCTCCACCGCGGGGGCGAACCATCACGAACAAGCCGATGCCGATCTGCCGTCGAACCTGGGCTATTAAACCAGTTGAAGGAGTAATGCCCCCTTCCAGCAGATCGCTGCAGAGTTCCACGCGCTGCGCCCCGCCCCGCTCTGCGGCAATCGCCGACTCCACTGAATCGACGCATATCTCCAGATGCATAAAATGCGAACCCGTCTTTCTATTGCTCGGCGGTTTAGCGTTTAACCGAGTCCCGCACATCAGTCAAATCGATACAAACACAGGAAATGCGGCTGCGCGCATGGCAACCGCACCCCACCTAGAAATCATAATGTGCGGAGAACTGCAGGCGCCGCTCCGTGGAGCGAGGCCCCTGCCGAGAGACATTCCCGAAGTTAGTATCTGTGATCCCAGTGTCCGGGTTGCCAT
>Ga0182016_10002430_pt1 | contig 21929 bp, 12 predicted proteins | sample 712S2MmetaG_FD_120491 | JGI IMG/M metagenome (GOLD analysis project Ga0182016, IMG submission 120491) | Permafrost microbial communities from Stordalen Mire, Sweden - 712S2M metaG | ecosystem: Environmental > Terrestrial > Soil > Wetlands > Permafrost | place: Sweden: Stordalen | collected... | reverse complement strand
CACCAGCAAGTCAGCGGCGTACTCACCCACGCCCTCGCCCTTGTATCGCACCGGAATGCGGAACTCCAACCCGGCGTTGCGCCCGCGCAGCTTCAACTCCACTTGCATCGCCCGCTGATATACTTTCTCCAGAAATCCGTGGCCCAGCACACGATAAACCTCGAAAGCCGCCCCGATGATGTCATGCGTAACCGGATCAAGCTGGTCATCCGGGTCCGGCTTTAGCTGATCTGTGTTCATCGGTGTCATTCTGTGGCCCTGATTGGCGTTGAATCCACAATTTGTTGAGATTCCGGTTCTTGAATTGACACCCATCTACCGTCACATGCCCCATTATTTCTGAAGCTGCGGATGGAAAGGCTGCTTTGCCGGCGTGCTTGTCATGGCCGCCCGACTTGGGCATTGTTTGCCGCATGACAGGACATTTTGCGAGAATTCTCATCATTCTCGGATGGGTGGGCGCGGCTTGCGGCGCTCAACCGCCGGAAACGGCCGAGTTCATCGCGGCCATCAAAAATGTTGGGCCGGAGGGTCGCGGCAACATCGAGGCCGCGGGGGCCTGGAAAAAGCTGGCCGCCGGTGACGCTTCTACTTTGGTGCCGATTTTGGAAGGGATGGATGGGGCGAATGATTTTGCGCTAAACTGGTTGCACGCGGCGGTGGATAGCATTAGCGGGCGGGTGTTGGGCGCGGGGGGCAGTCTGCCATGGTCGGATTTGGGGGCGTTCCTTCTCGACACGCATCATAACCCTCGCGCGCGCCGGTTGGATTTCGAGTTACTGGCCAAGATCGATCCGGCTACGGCGGACAAACTGCTGACCGGCATGTTGAATGATCCCAGCATGGAAATGCGCTACGACGCGGTTCAAAAGGTGATCGACCAAGCGAGTCTATTGCTTTCGGCCAGCAACAAAGCAGGGGCCACCCTGCTCTATCAGCAGGCGTTGAACTCCGCGCGCGACGCGGAGCAGATTGACGGTATTGCGCAGAAACTCCAGGAGCTTGGGCAACCGGTGGATACGTTAAAATTGTTTGGCTTTCTGACCCACTGGAAAATCATCGGACCGTTCGACAACACGGGCCGAAAGGGGTTCGCCGCCGTCTATCCTCCCGAGGAGAGAATTGATCTGTCGGCCGAGTATGACGGCAAAAAAGGCAAAGTGAAATGGCAGGACTACCTCGTGACGGAGAAATATGGGAAGGTCGATATGAACCAACCTTTCGGCAAGCTCAAGGAGGTGACGGCGTACGCGGCGACTGATTTTTTCTCCGACCGCGCGCAGGCCATCGAACTGAGATTGGGCGGCATGAATTCCTGGAAAGTTTGGCTGAATGGCAAACTGCTTTCCGGGCGCGATGAATATCACTTCAATTCCGAGCTTGATCAGTATGTGATGCCGGCTCAACTCCAACCCGGACGCAACACCATCCTGGTCAAAGTTTGCCAAAACGAGCAGACCGAAGATTGGGCGGGCGACTGGGATTTCCAACTCCGGGTCACCGACTCGCTCGGCACACCTGTTTTTTCAACCACGATCGGGCCCAACACTTCCGCGAACATCGCACGACCATGAAATACCAACCTACCAATGCCCCGCAACCGGCCCGCAATGTCCGCATTGTCCTATTGGCCGCGTTGCTTCTTCTGACGGGCGGCCCGTTGCCCGCCGCGGACTGGCCGCAGTTTCGCGGTCCCTTGTGCAACGGGGTCTCCGATGAGTCCGGGGTGCCGATCACGCTGGACACCAATAAAGACCTGGCTTGGAAAGCGGAGTTGCCCGGCAGGGGGCTCTCCAGCCCGATTATCATTGGCGACCGTGTGTTTGTCACTTGCTGCAGTGGCCTGAAACAACAGCGGCTGCACGTCATCTGTTTCAGAGCGACGGACGGATCGAAGCTCTGGGAACGCCAATTCTGGGCGACCGGCCGCACGCTTTGCCAATCCAAGACCTGTGTCGCGGCCCCGACTCCCGCCAGCGACGGCCAGCGTATTGTGGCCATTTTTTCCTCCAATGACACCGTCTGCCTCGATTTGGACGGCAATCTGATATGGTTCCGCGGACTTGGCCGGGATTATCCGAACGCCAGCGACAGCGTGGGCATGTCATCGTCGCTGTTAATTGCGGGCGGCGTTGTGGTCACGCAGGTCGAGAGCGACAGCGATGCGTTCATTGCGGGCCTGGACTTGGCGACGGGCGCGAACCGATGGAAAATCGAGCGCCCCCACAAGGCAAACTGGACTTCGCCGGTCTTGGTGGGGAGCGGAAAGCAGGAGATTGTTGTCCTCCTATCCTCGGCGGGTCTCACGGCCATTGAGCCGGTCAGTGGAAAAATCGTATGGGAATCGGCCGGCGGCGGCTCATCGATACCCTCGGCAACGACGGGTGCCGGCGTCCTGTACGTTCCCTCCAGCCGCGGCCTGACCGCGCTCCAACTTGGCGGCAGCGACGAGCAGCCGAAACAGCTTTGGCAATCCAGCCGCCTTCGTCCCGGCACGGCCAGCCCGGTCGTACTGGGGGAAAAGGTCTTCGCGTTGAGTGACGGCGGTATTCTGACTTGCGGTTCCGCAGTAACGGGGGAACGCCAGTGGCAGCTTCGCTTGAAAGGCCCGTTTAGCGCCACGCCTGTGGCGGTGGGACATTTTCTCTATTGCGTCAGCGAGACAGGCGTCGCGCAAGTGGTGGACACCTCCAAGCCCGAAGGGGAAGTCGTCAGTGAACTGAACTTGGGAGAAACGGTTCTGAGCACGCCTTCCATCTCCTGGGGAGCGATTTATTTCCGGAGTGATGCCCACCTTTGGAAAATCGCGAAGTCTTCGACCTAAGTACTGATGAGCATAAATACGATGACGTTCGCGGCGAGGCATTTTTGGCGCAGGCGAGGCGCGAGCGACGAGCATACCCAAACCGGGTCTGTGAGGAGCGAGCAACAAAGCCTGCGGCAAAAAGGATTGCCGCCCGGAGGGTTGCGATGTTTTTGGCCTGGGGCGTCGTGGCTCGTCGGTTGCAGCCCCACTCCGGGGGATGCGCCCTCCTCGCGCCTAGCCCCAGGCCAAAAACATCGCAACGAACGTCATCGTATTTATGCTCATCAGTACTAAGCCAGTGAGAATCACCCTATTGGCGTATCTAACGATCGGCCTTTGCGCGGAAGTGGGATCGAGCCGAGCGGCTGAGGCGGCCAAGATGCCCCCGCCGTCCGCCTTGGTGACGAACCTCGCCCAGGCCGTGAAATGGTTGGAAGGCGAAGCCGACCGGATTGTCAGGGCATCGGCGGTGCCGATGGAGGACGGCACGATGGCTTTCCCTCCACAGGTCGGCATTGGTTACGCGGCATTTTGGCTGCGCGACTACGAGTATGCGCTGGAAGGATCAAGCCGGTCCTTGAGCAACAAGGAGTTGTCTGACGCCTGCCGGTTGTTTGTCAGATCATTGCGGGCGGACGGAGCGGCGGTGGATTGCGTCAAGTTCGATGGCACACCGATCTACAAGCCCGGATACGGAAGCATGGGCCGGGAACCGGTCCTGGACGGGCCGCCCTTTACGGTAGGCGTGGCGTGGCAGACGTATCAACGGACAAAGGACAGAGCGCTGGTGGGGGAGATAATGGAGCCGCTGATCAAAACGATGAATTATTTGCCGCGCAACCCAAGCAACGAGCTGGCGCATATCCAATTTCCCGGGGAGAGGTGTCCGTACGGGTTTACCGACACGATTCAAAAATCCGGCGACGAGCTGTTTTGTTCGCTGCTCATGGTGCAGGCGTCACGGCAGTTGGGCGACCTGCTGGAGGCAAGCGGACGGGCGGCGGAGGTTCCGACCTGGCGCCAGAGGGCGGATCGCATCGCCGACAGTGGGCGGAGGGTATTTTGGGATGAGGGAGTTGGATTATTCCGCTCAACCACCGGCGCTTGCAATGTGCCGGACATCTGGGGTTCCGCGTTCGCGGTCTGGCTGGGAGTGGCGACGCAGGAGCAAACGCGAAGAATCGCGCACTATTTCAAGGATCATTTCGGCGAACTCGTGTTGCACGGCCAGGTAAGGCACACGCCGGGGTTTATGGATTGGAATGGCAAAAAGACGGCGACCGACAGTGGAGAGTACCAATCAGGAGGGTTCTGGGCCACTCCGTCGGGTTGGTTTGCGGATACATTGGATCGGGCGGATTCCGCGTTGGCCGACAAGACGGTGATCGAGATGGCGCGCCATTTCCAGGAGCACGGCGCCTGCGAATGGATCAACCGGGAGGGCAAATGCCAACTGCCGGGTTACACGGCCAGCGCCGCGCTGCCCTTGGCGGGCATCCGCACGATGCTGGAACGACGGGCCCAAGAGGGTCGCGGCGCAAAATAGCAAAGGCCGAACCAGGAAAAAGGAGCCGGCCCCGGGTTTGGGCGGCGATTTTGCGCAATATTCATCTTGACTTCGGTTGATAAGAAACGCTTCATTTTCGGGCTTAAGCCGGGTTGGCAAAAGAAAAAATCATTTGCAAGTTGAGAAAGTTCCGCCATAAACCGATGAGTGATATGAAGTGCCGAATTTACGGATAATCGAATGAATTTCCGTCGGCGGTCGTCTTAGCTTGAGTGTTGGGCCGGCGGCGGTGAGCCTTGGGGCCGGGAGGAACCGAAATAAAGCACGATGAACATCGGACAATTACTATTAGGGCGCGGTCTTTTGACTTCCTCGCAGATGGAGGACGCTGTGGCGTTGCTTCAGTCGCAAGGGTTGCGCCTGGACCGCGCCATCATCCAGCTTGGCTTCCTAACCGAGGCCCAAATGCTGGAATTGATGGCCGAGTACCTGCACTTGCCGATGTCCAAGCTGGACGAACTGACCATTCCCCCCGAAACGCTGCGCTGCCTGCCGCCCAAAGTAGTTTATCGGAAACGGATGGTTCCCATCGGGCGGGTCAACGGGACTTTGCGGGTGGCGACCAGCGATGCTTTCGATCTTTACGCGCTGGACGATCTTCGCCTGAGCACCGGACTCGAAATCGAGCCGGTTCTGGCCACCTCCGAGGATATTGAGAAAATCATCAAATCCCACTACGGACTGGGCGGGGACACTTTGGACGAAATGGTGGAAGCGCACGATCAGGACGAAGCGGGGGTGTCGGCCGAGGGAAGCGAAGACCTGCTGGAAATGGCCAAGGAGGCCAGCGTCATCAAGTTGGTCAACGAGATCATCATTGAGGCGGTAAATGAGCGTGCCTCCGACATCCACATTGAGCCTTATGAACACCACATGTCGATTCGCTACCGAATTGACGGGGTCTTGTTGGAGGCGTCGGTTCCGCCGCAGATGCATCGCTTTCAGGCCGCCATCATCAGCCGCATCAAGATCCTGGCTAATCTGAACATCGCCGAGCGGCGCATTTCCCAGGATGGCCGCATCAAATTTCAAGTCGGAGGACGCCAGGTTGATGTGCGGGTGAGCCTCATCCCGATGCTTTTCGGGGAAGGCGTGGTGATGCGTCTGCTCGACAAATCGAACGTGCTGTTCACGCTCCAGCAATTGGGCATGGACGACACCACGTATGAGCTTTTCAAAGGCCTTATCGCCCGACCGCACGGGATCATCCTGGTCACGGGACCGACGGGCGCGGGCAAGACCACCACCCTGTACGCGGCGCTAAACGCCATCGTGGGGTCGTCCATCAAGGTGCTCACGGTGGAGGATCCGGTGGAATATCATCTGGAGGGGGTAAACCAGATCCCGGTCAACCACCAGGTGGGAATGAGCTTTGACAAAGCCGTGCGCGCGATTCTGCGTCACGATCCCGATGTGATCATGATTGGGGAAATTCGCGATCTGGAAACGGCCCGGGCCGCCACTCAGGCGGCCATGACGGGACATCTGGTGTTCTCGACTTTGCATACGAACGACGCCGCTTCAGCCCCGATGCGGCTCATCGAAATGGGGGTCGAGCCTTTTCTGGTGAGCAGCACCGTGATTGGGGTGATGGCCCAACGCCTGGTCCGCAAGGTCTGCGCCAAGTGCAAGGAGCTATACCTGCCCGCGCTGGCCGACATTCCACGCGATTTGAAGCTGGAACCGGGCCAGCAATTGGCCCGGGGCACGGGATGTCCAAACTGCCGGAACACTGGTTACCGAGGCCGCTCAGGGTTGTACGAATTAATGGTGGTGACAGAAACGATCGCGGAAAAAATCATCGAACGCGCCTCGGCGGCCAAGATTGTGGCGGCGGGCCGCGAGTCCGGCCTCAGACTCCTGCGGGAAGATGGCTGGATCAAGGTGCGCCAGGGAATCACCACGCCAGATGAGGTAGTAGTCTGCACAGCGCTTTAACGGTCGCAGCGACCAGCCTGCTTTTACAGAAAAGGCTTTGCAATGGACCCCTCTCGCTGCCCTCTCCATAAACCCGCCACCGAAAAAAAGAGCCTCCTCTCCCCTTCCCTCTCCTCCACAAGTGTGCGGAGGAGAGGGAGATGGAACGACTCGCGACAGGTTCATGGGTTCAATGCGCGGATGGTTTCGGAGAAAGCTCTCCCCGCAAAGCGGGGAGAGGGCGGCCGCAAGGCCGGGAGAGGGGATTCCGTAAACGTTCCGTTGAAACGCCAAGCTAGCGCACGAGGGCGCTCTTTTTGACGCATGCCGCTGTTTCATTACACCGCCATGACCGAAGCCGGAGCGCGCGTGACCGGCGCGTTGGAGGCCGAGACGGAAGCGGCGGTCCTCCGCGCCTTGGCGGAAAAGAAGCTTTTTCCCGTTCTGGTGCGCGGCGAAGGGGGCGCGTTGGAAACCGGAAAAAAGAAACAACGGGTCAAAAATTCAGAACTGGGAGCCTTTTACGGTCAATTGGCGGATTTGCTCGGTTCGGGCGTTCCGCTCATGCGCGGGCTGGATTCTCTGGTAAAATCAACACCCAGTCCCGGCTTGCGCGAGCTGCTCAAGGAAATTCGCGGGGAGGTGGCGGACGGAAAATCTCTGCATGACACTTTGCGTCAATGGCCGGAGATTTTCCCCCCGTTGCACACGGCGATGATCCAGGCGGGCGAGCGCGCCGCCTTCCTTGATGAAGTCCTGCGGAGCTTGGCGGCATTCATTGAACGGTTTGAGGAATTGCGCAGCAAAGTGCTGGGGGCGCTCATCTACCCGGCACTGCTGGCGGGCCTGGGCGGCCTGGTCATGATGCTGGCGCTTATGTTCTTTGTGCCCAAGTTCGAGCCGCTTTTGGCCAACACAAAAAAACCGCTTCCCTCGGAATTGATGTTTGGACTGAGCCATCTGGTGCGCGGTTATTGGTATTTCCTCATTATTGGGTTGGCCGCGCTGGGCTCAGTCCTTTGGACGGGACTGAAAAACCCGGCGGTGCGCATCAAACTGGAGCGCTGGCAGCTTAAGATTCCCGTCGTGGGAACGGCCCTCAGGTTGCTCGCGATCACCCGCTTCTGCCGGATTCTCGGCACGATGCTGGCCAACGGCGTTCCACTGCTCCACGCGCTCAAGATCAGCAAGGACGCCACCGGCTCGAGGATCCTGGCGGACAACATCGCCGAGGCCACGGAAGCCGTGCGGGACGGCAAGCGATTGTCCGAACCACTGACAAAAGGAGCTTTCATTCCCGAGCAGATTCTGGCGATGATCACGGTGGCGGAGGAGTCGAATAATTTGGATAAAGTTCTGGTGCAAATCGCCGATACGGTGGAGCGGCGGACGAACCGGCAGGTGGATCAGGCGGTGCGGTTGGTGGAGCCGGCAATTCTGTGTATCGTGGCGGCGGGCGTGGGCTTGCTGGCTATGGGCCTGCTCCTGCCCATCTTCACCATGGCCAGCGCGCTCGGCTCCAAATGAGCCCGGTTCATTTCCCGGTGGAACGGACTTCCTTTTATTGATTATTGAAGCGCCGGCTGCCGTCTATCGTAGAGCAGGTATATAAACATCGTAGTTTGTTAGAATATGAAATTAAAGATTGACCGGAACAACCCCCCGCGCCGCGGGATCGCGGGCTTCACCCTGATCGAAATTCTTCTCGTCATTGCCATTATTTTGATGCTGGCCTCGGCCATGGTCGTGTTTGTGCTGCCCCAACAAAAAGGGGCGGAGAAAAACACCACCAAACTCATGCTTCAGCAGGTGGCCGCCGCCTTGGACACGTACCGGCTTAATCTCGGCCATTATCCAACCGAACAGGAAGGCGGTCTGGACGCTCTTTTGAAGAAGCCCACCTTCGAGAACGAAAGCATGGGCGAAAAATGGCAAGGCCCGTACCTCAAACCCGGCACAACCCTGGAAGACCCGTGGGGCCACAAAGTTCATTACGAACTCAATGACACCACCACCGCCAGCACCGACAACGAGAAGACCGGAGCGCTGCCCTACAAACTTTCCTCGTACGGGCCCGACGGGCTGCCCGACACGGACGATGACATCAAGCTGGTCAGCGAAAACTCCACGGACGCGACCGCCAACCCGTCGTCGAAGTGAGGCTTCGCTCGTGAATCACCGGAAAAGACGACTCGACCAGCAAGCCACCAGTTCAGGGCGGGGACAGACGGGCGCGGCCTTCACCCTGGTGGAATTGCTTTTGACTGTTGCCCTGATGCTCCTCTTGGCGGGAGCGGTGATTTCCAACTTTGGCCAGATGGATCAGAACGCGCGACTGGAAGAAGGGACGACGCAACTTGAGACTCTGTTCCGTTTCGCCCGGGCCCAGGCGGCAAACACGGGCCGGCAGGTTCAAATTGTTTTTGACGGAGGAATGACGAACGGCGGCGCTTCCGCGACCATGACAACCAATAACCAGTCCATGTCCAGTACCAACACAGGAATCCAAGCCCTGTGGGAACCAGATCCCATCAATTTTCCGGGGCAATGGCAACCCCTGCCCGGAGCGGCCCTCCTGGTGGAACACGTCAACGACCTGGTGCAGGTGCTCTTGTCACGTCAACCGAGCGCGTCTGCAAACCAGACCAACGGCACTTTAACCGATGCCATGCTTCTCCAACTGCAAACCAACGGGACCAATGCCATGCCCGCGGAGGATGGCACAACCGCTACGATTCCGCCGGTGGTGTGCTATCCGGATGGCTCAAGCGATTCGGTTGGTTTGGTCCTGGGCGCCGTGGACCGTGAGGATAAGCGGTTGATGGTCTTGGCCCTTTCAGGCCTGACTGGCTCCATGCACCATCGCGTGGTGAACTTTGCCAGCGACGGGACAATCATGGTGGACACGACGAATGCTCCCACCGATCTTAGCGCCTCGGCCACGCCAAACCTGTGAGAATTTCCCCGCCAACCGCAAGCGCCAAGCGGAGCAGCCATGACCGTGGTTCGCGAGGAGTTGTCCTGATGGAGGTGCTGCTGGCGGTGGTGTTATTTGGCGCGGCTGTGGCCATCGTCACGGTGGCCTTCAATTCATCCCTGGAAAGTCTGGAACGCCAAAAACGCAGCGCGCAAGCCTTGAATATGGCGGCCAGCGTCATGGCCGAAGTGCAGTTGGGTCTGCGGCCCGCCGTTTCCGACGGCGCGCGGCCCTTTGAGGCACCTTGGAAGGACTGGACCTGGGAAACATCCATCACCCCGATGGAAAACGCGACTGGAGGACTGAATGGTTTATCCACGTTGGAAGTGGTCGTTCGCCTGCAGAAATCCACGATTGTCCAACGCTTGGCGCAGGTCGTGAAACCGCCAGCCTCCCCCGCGACTAATGCCGTCATCGCCAACCAGGGAATTTGAATGTTGCCACTGCCTGCCACTCCATCTCAACCAACGGTTTGGCGGAGCCCACGCAAGGCCCGGGCGGCGTTTACTTTAGTGGAGATTATTTTGGCGATTGGTTTGGCGACAAGTCTTTTGCTGATCGCCCTGGTGTTTTATCGACAAGCGGCTGATCTGCGGGAGCAGATTCTAGAGGAGTCGGAGCGGGTTTCAACCATGCGCCTGGCCTTGGACCATCTGGCGGGCGATCTGCGCGGGGCGCAACTCCATGCCAGCCCCGGCAATGAATTTTCCGGCGATTCAAATTCCCTCCGATTCGTCAAGGTGGCTTTGACGAGCCTCCCGAAAACGGCCTCGACGAACCTCAGCCTGGATAATTTGGCCCAAACCAACGGAGTCGATCCTTCGGATCTGGTCCGCGTCTCCTTTATGACACTGACCAACTTCGACGGAACGAACGTGGTGATCAGCGGGTTGGATCGGACGGAGCAACCGCTCTCCGCGCCCGTCGCCTCACCGTTCGTTCCCCTCTCGACCAACAATCTTGAGAGCAACAGCCTTTCGCTGCTGGCACCGGAGGCCACCAATCTTCCGACAGCCCAAACGAATCTTTTTTACGAGCCCTTTGCTGAAGGGATACGGTTTGTGCGCTTTCGGTATTGGGACGGAACCGCCTGGCAAACCGCCTGGACCAACGCCTCGCCCCCGCCCGGCGTGGAGATCGTGCTGGCGATGGAGACTTTGCCGGATGACGCGGCGCTGGATACGGTGCCGTCGAATTCATTTCGCCGCGTAGTCTTTTTACCCGGCGGTGTCGCTCAAACCAACTCGGACAGCGCATTTCCGACCAACAGCGTTGTATCTCCCACTAATAATTTCGCCCTTCAGTGACCCAACAGGATGAAATGAATATCAACCTACACCTCAGGCAGAAGACAAGCCGCCAGGGCTTCATTTTGCTGGCGGTCCTGGTCTTTGTTCTCCTGCTTTCCATGGTGACGATCAGCCTTATTTTCCGCACGCAAAGCGACGAAACCGCCGTCAGCGCGACAGCCGGTTCCGAACAGGCTTGGGCGGCGGCGATGAGCGGAATCCAGCAGGCCATGCAGGTCGCGGCGGCGGCCCCGGCTGGCTCGACGGATTGGCAGGATGATCCCACGACGTTCCGCGGCCGTCCGCTTTATCAGGACGGAGCGGATCAATGGTCTTTTACCGTCTTTTCCCCTTCGGGCAGCGATGCCATCGTCGATAACCGCTTCGGCCTCTCGGATGAAGCCAGCCGGCTGAATCTGAATCATCTCGGACAGGCCGACCTCAGCAAAATTCCAAATTTCACCGCCACGTTGGCCGCCGCCGTGCGCCAATTCATTGGACAGAATTCCAACTCCGCGGCGGCAGATATTTACCCGCGCTCAGACCGCCGCCGGGAGCAGCCAGTGGCGGGGGAGAGTTCAGACCTCGCGTCGTTGGGAGATGCCGCCCCCGTGGAAACGAACCAGAATGCCACGTTCGCGGCCCCGGAGAGTAACTCGATGGATTTTTCGATGACGGATGTACCGCGTCATGGCCCCCTGGCCACGCTGGATGAGTTGCTCTTGTTGCCTGGCATGACCAGCGCCTTCCTGCATGGCGCGCCGCCCAGTCCGGACGAGCAACCGGTCCGGGAACCGGATAAGAACGGTCCGCAATTGCCCGCCGATGATTCCAACGCGAAGCGCACTCATGGCGTGGATCAATATTTCACCGTGTACTCGCGCGACCCCAACCGCACCAGCGCGGGCCAGCCGCGCTGCAATCTGAACGACTCGAACGCGCCGCTGCCCGCTGCGGATTTGCCCGCCAGCTTCTCCAATTATGTGGCCGCCCTGCGCGCCGCCAATGTCCGCCTGAGGTCTCCAGCCGATGCCCTTGAAGCGACCGCTACGAACAAGGACGCAAGAGGGATTCAGGTCGAGGTTCCTTCGGGCATCACCAAGGAAAACCTGCCAACCCTGCTTGATCTCTTCACCACCGAGAAGAGTGATTTCTTTGATGGTCTGATCAACGTCAACACCGCGAGCGCAACCGTTCTGGCGGCTTTGTCGGGTATCGATATGCCGCTGGCGGAGTCGATTGTCGCCACTCGGGCCGATCTCAGCCCCGATCGCCGCGCAACCATCGCCTGGCTCTACCAGGAGGGGGTGGTGAACGCGAACAAGTTTAAAGAAATAGCGCCCAATCTGACCGCCCGCAGTTATCAGTATCACTTCGACGTGATAGGCTACGGCCTGCCCTCCGGACGTTACCGCGTGCTGGAGGCGGTGGTGGATGTGTCCCCGGCGACACCCCGGGTGCTTTATCTGCGCGACATCACCCGGCTCGGTTTGCCTCTCGATTTGAGAGAGAAGAATCCCGCCAAACCAGACGCGACAGCGGCCCTCGGCCAAAGGAACCTTCATGGCTAACACGCTCACCCAGTTCCTTCACCTCCCATCGGGCGCGCGCCGTCGCAAAAGGTCGCCCGAGTTAGTAACCGTCCTGGACCTCGACGGGACAACGCTCCGCATCGCGCAGGCTTCCAGCAACGAAAGCTTGCGACTCGTCGCTGTTGCGGCGCTGGAAATGGCGCCCGAGGCTGATCGCACAGATCCCGTGACAGTCGGCGCCGCCGTCAGCCGCGCGCTGGCCAAACTCGGCCTCAAGCCCACGGCGGTGGTGATGGGATTGGCGCGCTCCTGCGTGGTGCTGCGCAATCTCCGGCTGCCGGTGATGGAGAACCTGCCGGAAATGGCTTCGGTAGTGCATTTCCAAATGGCCAAGGACCTGCCATTCCCAGCGGAGCAGGCGGTGATCGATTTCACGGTGGGCCGCGAGGTTTTTATTCCAAAGGAAAAAACGGAAGCCTCCAAGCCGGAGGCGGGCGAGGAGAACGGCGCCACGGTCAAACGGGTGGAAGTATTGGTCGCCGCGGTGAAGCGCGATGTGGTGGAGTTTCACCAGGCACTGGCGAAGGCGGCTGGTTTGAAACTCTCCGCGCTGGGCCTGCTCTCCTATGCCAACTGCCGTTGCCTGGAAGCCTGTAAAATTACGGAAGGCGAGGACGCGGTGGCCCTGCTCTGCCTGCGCTCAGATGAGGTGAGCGTAGATGTGATCGCGCACAGGTCCCTGCTCTTCAGCCGTGGGGCGTTTGTGCGCCCAGTGGGAGAAACCCCGCACATGGACGGCGCGGTCCCGGTAACGCCCGAAGCGTTTGTGCAAGCGGCGGCCATCGAGTCCGTCCGCAGTCTCCACGGTTATGCCGGGGCGGAACCGAATGCCCCGGTGGGAAAGGTGTTCGTGGCGGGTTCGACCGGGCTGGAGGGAGCGATGTTGGAAGCCCTGAAATCGCTCGTCTCGGTGCCCTGCACGCAACTCGATCCCTCTGAGGCATTGCGGCTCGCGCCGGACTTGCGGACGGCCGCGACCGGTTCCATCGGCGCTATTGGACTGGCCTTGGGATTCGGCGACGAATTTGGTTTGCCGTTCGATTTCCTCAATCCGAAACGCCCGGCCGTGCCGCGCGACTTGCGGCGGATCGCCGTGCTCAGCGGAACGGTGGCCGCCGTCGCGTTGCTGATGGCCCTGCTGGCCGTGCGCAAGGTGCTGATCGATAAACGCACGGCCGCCCTCAGAGAGGCCAGCGTGGAGTTATCCCAGGCGGAAAAGGACGAAACTTTGTACCGCACACTGGTCAACCACGCCACCGTCGTGGGGGATTGGGTGAAAGGCGGACGAGATTGGCTCCAGCACTACGCTTACCTGGCTTCCGTCCTCCCTCCCAGCGAGGAGGTTTATTTGACTTCACTGGCCGTGGACAACCAGGGAACCATCCGGTTGGCCGTCCAGGCACGGAGTGGCGAAACCCTCGCGCAGCTAGACAAACAACTCCGGGCCGCCGGCTACGATGTCAAACCGGTGGCGATCAATCCCGGAGCTGATTCTTTCGGCTACGAATTCCGCTCGACCGTCGAAATGGCGGCTTCGCCCAAAATTAAAATTGATCTGCACAAACTAAGCCCCGTCAGCCGCCCGGCGGATGACGTTTCACTGGACGCCAAGGCTTGGAAGCGGGGGGGCAAATGAACCGTCGGGAGAAAATCATGGCGGGAGCGGTTGGCGGCATGGCGAGCCTCTTTGTCCTCATTATTGGGGTCCGGGCGCTCTTCCTCAAACCATTGCATGAGATTGATCTTCGCACCGCCGCGGTACGGGCCAAAATCGCCAAGATCCAGGATGAGCGTCGGGCTTATTTCACGGCGGAGGACCGCCTCAAAGCCATAGCCAGACGGACCTTTGCGGAAACATTGGACCAGGCGAGCGCGGTTTCAGGCGAGTTGCTCACGCGCGAAATCATCGCCGCCGGTCTCGAAGAATCTGACTTCTCCCGGCTGCCCAGCGGCCCGCGCAAGTTGCGCGGCGCCAGTGAAATCGGTTGGAATATCCAAGGGGAGGGTCCGTTGACCAATGTCATCAATTTGCTCTTTTTGCTCGATGCGGCGCCTTGGCTGCATCGCACGGAAAACCTGACGGTCGGAGCCGGCGACAGCCCGGGCCGGGTGCGCGTGCATTTCCGCTATCTCACTTTGGTGTTGGAGCCGCCGATGCAAACGACTCACACCAACCTGGCCAATCCGGCCTCACTCGATTCTCAGGAGCGGCGTTTGTTGGACAATATCGCCCTGCGCGATCTCATGCGGCCGTATATCAAGAGGCCGCCCCCTCCTCCAACGCCCGCTTCGCCTACCTCGTCCCCCGGCAATGGTCCGCCCGGGCCGGCCAACTACCGCGTGGTTTCGCTCTCGGAATGGGAGGGCCAGCCGGAAATTCATGTGCGCGATTTGGCGGCGCAAAAAACCGCCCGGTTCAAACCGGGCGACAAACTGGCGGGCGGCACGGTCGTGATGATTGACTACCGTCCCATGCCGGAGCCCGGCAACCCCATGCTGCAATCCCTAAGCCGCATTATCCTGAAAATCGATCGGGATTATTGGGCGATCGAGCGGGGCAAAACGCTGGCCGACAAACGGAAACTGACCCAGGCGGAATGGCCGCCCGAATTGGCCAGCGCCGCCAAACCATAATGTTACTTTCTGAATCCAAACTATGAAAATCTTCAGAACCCTCCTGCTACTCGGCGCGACGGCGCTCCCGCTGCCGGGCCTCCAAGCCCAAAACGCGCCCGCCACCACCAATGCGCCGGCCGCCACCGCTTCGGTGCTAGCCGCGCCCGCGGCCACGCCTGTTTTAGCCGCCGCTTCTCCGGCCGTTCCTCCGTCCACCGGCCCCGCGCCATTGGCGCCGCCTTTGGCCGCGACTGCCCCAGTGAGCGCGGCCACGAACGCGCCCGCCAAGAATGACAAGAACATTCGCTTTCAATTCGACGGCATTCCGTACGCCGACGTGGTGGAACGTTTCGCGCAAATGTCCAACAAACCTTTGTTGACCGATTCACTGACCAACATAGCCGGGACGCTCACCTACGATGATCCCCATCCTTACAACTACGCCGAGGCTTTCGACACGCTCAACCTCATCCTCGCGATGAAGGGAGTGACCCTCATCGAGGACGGGAACTATCTGCGACTGGTTCCCTTCAAGCAATTGCCTTCCATGCCGATCCGCATCATGCGCGGCCTCGAAAAAACGGGGGATATCCGACCCGGGGAAGTGATCACGGTGGTGTTGGATGTGGCGAATTTAGATGGGGTGGAAGTAGCCAACTCGGTCCTGCCGATGCTCTCGCCCGCCGGGTCGGTGGCCCCGCTCTCGAAAGGCCGCGGGTTAATCGTGACCGACCGCCTGGAAAACATTCAGCGCATCCGGACACTGCTGGCGACCATCGGGACGGAGCAACCGGGCAACCGCATGATGAAGACCTACACGCTGCTCCACGCTTCGGGGGCCATCGTCTCGGATTTGCTCAATCGCACCTTTGGCGTGGCGACCGCGCCGAAACGCACCAGTTTCAACCCGAACACCAAGGCCATGGAAGTGTTGCCGCCCGATCCGAATGATTACATCACCTCGGTTTACGATGAAGCCTCGCGCACGCTGGTGTTGTTCGGCCCGCCGGACCGAACGGCCCTGGCCGAAGAACTCATCAGCAAATTCGAGGACAAGGATGGCGCGGGCGGCGATGTCCGCATTTACTATCCGCAGACCATCAAAGCCGACGAACTGGCCAGCATGATTCGGCAGGCGATTCCCGGCGTGGCGGAGCCCAATGAATCCTCCGCCGCATCTTCGACCAAAGCGCGGGTCATTGCCGACCTGCCGCAAAACCGGCTCATCGTAGCCGCGCCCATCGGCAGCCAACTCGACCAAATCGAGCAACTGATCACGCGGGTTGATAAAGGAGTGTTGGGCGCGGGCGCGGGCGGTCCGCTCGCGCCCTTGCGTTCGCAAACCGTCCAATTGACGAAAATCTTCCGGCCCCGCGCCACCGAGGCCACCAACCTGGCGGAGATTGTCAAACAGGCCCTGACCCGCCGCAGTTCCAACGGTTTAAACGTCACGACCGCCAGCGTCAGTTATGATCAAGCCAGCCAAAGTGTGGTGGTGACCGGTTCCCCGCAGGATGTCCAGATCGCCAGCGACATTGTCTCGCAATTGGAGACGGGCACGACCCAGCCCACGCCGTTATTGACGCGCTTCATTGACGTGGGGTCCCCGGAGGAAGCCAAACGCATTCAACCGCTGCTGGAGAAACTCTACCTTAATCAAACCGCCGACGGCGGCACGGGAGCGCTAGCCCACGCCAAAATTCTGGCGGACCCTGACGGCGGCCGTCTCATCATCACGGCGAGCGAAGAGCACCAGACGCGCATCGCGGAACTGGTCAAGCAACTCCGTTCCGACCGTCTGCAGGACATTCAACGGCATCTCAAAGTCATCGTCTTGAAAAACACCCGGACGGATACCGCGCTGCCCAGCATCCAGAGCCTCGTGAACGAGCGCATGGCGGACCGGCGCTTCGCCACTTTGCCGAAACCCTCGCTGGTGGCCGACGCGCCCAACAACCGTCTGCTGATCACCGCCACCGAGGAACAGCTCAAGGAAATTGAGGACGTCGTCAATGTGGTGGATATTGTGCCCGCTTCGACCGAGCGGCAACTTTTGGTGATTCCGCTCCAAGTCAAACAAGCCGCGGAAATCATTCCGCTCATTAACCAATTGGTCAGCCAATTCGCCACCCCCGGCCAAATCGCCCCCACGTTGATGGCCGACCCTACCGGCAAACAAATCATTGTCCTCGCCAACGCCAAGGACCAGGAGCGAATCCGCACGCTGGCGCAGCAGTTTGACGTGACGCCAGCCACCGCCGCGCCCCGGCAGTTCCGCGGCATCGAATTGTTTTCTCGCACCGCGACTGAGTTCACCCCCTTGGTGCAACAGCTTTACCAGGAACAAAACCGCGGGCAACCCGAGCCGGCGGGCGGCCCCGCCACTTTGCTGCCGGAAACGAAGAACAACCGCATCATGGTCAGTGGAAGCGAAAAGGAAATCGCGCGGGTGGAGGCGATCATCCGCCAGCTCGACCCGGCGGGCAAAGGTTCCCTTAAAGTCGAAACGCGCGTGGTGCGGCTCAAGACCGCCTCGGCCGCTGAACTCGCCGGTTTGGTGGAAAAGAGTCTCAATGCCCAATCCCAGCAGGTGCAAGTCTTGCTCGACGGGCGAAGCAACAGTCTCATCGTCACCGGCGACCCCGCCGCGGTGGAGACGGCCGCGCAAATGATCCAGCAACTCGACTCCCGCGGCGAGGCCGGCGCCAGTGAAATGCGTATTCTTGACCTCAGGTCCGCCGACGCGGCCGCCACGGCCGGGATCGTCAACACTCTTTTCACCGAAATGGTCAAGGACCAGCACGGTCCGGGCTACGTTTCTCTGACCAAAATCATCCCCGACACCACGGCCAACCGCCTCATCGTCACGGGTGTGAGCAACGAAATTGAGCAAGTCGCCGGCCTGGTGCGCAAACTGGACAGCCCCTCGGAGCAGGCCGCGGGCGCCCGGGTTTTCAAATTGACCATGTCGGAGGCCGCCATGATGGCGCCGATCGTTTCCAACGCCATGTTGCATTATGACGCCAGGGGCAGGGCCTTTCCGCGCGTCACAGTCACGGCGGACGAGAAATCCAACTCTCTCATCGTCGGCGGCACGCGCGCCGACTTGCAGGAGGCCGAGTCCGTCATTGAAAAGCTCGATGGCGGAACCAATCTTGCCGACCGGGTGCTGAAAGTTTTCGAGGTAAAGGGAGACGCGGACAGCCTCTCGGCCTTGGTCCAAAAAGTGTTTGCGGCGCAATATCCGGGCCGCACGCCGTCCAGCATGCCAAGCATCACCCCGGACCCGTCCGGCAAGCGCATTTTCCTCCTCGCCACCCCAGCGATGACAACCCAGATTGAAAGCCTCATCAATGCCCTGGATGATTCAGCCGCCCAGGGGCAGCGCGATCTCCACTCGATTGAACTCACCAACGCGACCGCCGGCGACATCCTCCCCACAGTCAAACAAATCTATGCCGAGCAATCCAAGGACAAAACCCTCAAGCCCGCCGCCATTTACACCGACGCCTCCGGAGCGCGCCTGCTGGTGCAGGGCACGCAGGAGCAGGTGGCCGCGATCCAGCAAATCGTCGGAACCTTGGAAGGCCAAAATCAGCCGACGCGGCAAATCACGCTCTTTGACCTTGGAAAGCTGGCCGAAGTGCAACGGGTTCTGCCCCTGGCGCAACAACTGTACAAGAATCAATTGGCCAACAGCGGCTCTCAACTCGGCCCGCCCGACGCGCAGTTTTTCAGCGACAACAAGACCGGACGCCTATTCGTCAGCGCCCGCGTGGACCAATTAAAGACTATTGCGACCATCATCACAGGATTGCAGTTGGCCGTCACCCAACCCAGCCGGGAAACGAAAGTGTTCGAAGCCGGCAACTCCGCCGACGTCCAGCGCTTGCTGCCATTGGTCCAGCAACTCTACAAGTCTCAGTGGAAAGACAAGGAAGAGATCGATCCGGCCGACGCCGAGTTCATGGCCGATCCAAAAACCGGACATCTGATCGTGAGCGGCAAGCCGGAGCACCTCAAACAGATCGAAGCCATTCTGCAACAACTCGGCGCGGGCAAAGCGCATTCGGACAACCGCTCCACCCAAATCATCGACCTCACCACCGCCAGCGCGGTTGAACTGGCGGGGACGGTGCGCGCGCTTTATTTGGAGGAAGCCAAGAACCGCCTCGGCAACATGGCTCCCGACACTTTGATCACGCCAGACGCGGGCGGCAACCGCCTGATCGTCGTGGGCGAGACCAATGAGGTTAGCGCCGTGGAGGAGATTGTGCGCAAGCTGGACAAGGTCAGCGCACAAAGCGCCTCGGCCCGGGTCTTCAAAATCAAATCCGCAGATCCGGACAAAGTGGCGGAAATACTCACCGCCTCGCTGGTTCACTATGATGCGTACGGACGGCCGCAGAAACGCGCCACAGTCTCGGTGGACAGCAAGACCCGCACCCTCATCGTGACGGGAGACCCAAAAGAGCTGCAGGGCGTTTCGCTGATCATTGAGCAACTCGACCAATCACTCGGTGACCAACCGGAACGGAAGATGAAAGTGGTCACGCTCAAGCAAGGGAAAGTGGCCAGCCTTTCCGCCAAAGCGAGGGAAATCTACAATGACCGGATCAAAACCCAGCCCGAACTCGGCACCACTGACCTGCTCATGATCGATGAGACCGACAGCAATCAACTCATTCTGGCCGGCAACGAGAACCAATTGAAGGTTGTCGAAGAGATCATCGACGAATTGCAGAACGCCCAACTGGCCCGTTCCGGGCGCGAAACCAAACTGCTGGAGGTCGGGACGCCGGATGAAATGAACCGGCTGCTTCCGCTGGTGCAGCGACTTTACAAAGACCGCATGAGCGGGCGGGACGCGAGCGATCCGCCCGACGCGCAAATCATCGCGGACGAGAAGAACGGCCGTTTCATCGTGACCGCGCGCACCAATCACATCGCGGAGATCGAGGCCATCCTGGCGCAGCTTCGCAACGGCCAAACCGGGCCGGAGGGGCGTGACACCCGCGTTTATGAATTGACCACCGCCACCGCCTCCGATCTCTCCGCCACCGTCCGCACCCTTTATGAGGAACAGGCCAAAGCGCGGCCCGGTTCGGCCGCCGCCGACACGCTCATTCTGCCCGATAGCGGGGCCAATCGCATCATCGTCACCGGCCCAACCAATGAGCTTGGCATTGTGGAGGACATCATCAAGAAACTGGACAAGATCGGCACACAAAGCGCTTCCGCGCGAGTCTTCAAACTCAAGTCGGCAGATCCGGAAAAAGTGGCGGAAATCCTCGGCACGGCCCTGGTGCGCTACGATGCCTATGGCCGTCCGCAAAAGCGGGTGAGCATCGTGACCGACGCCAAGACCGCCACGATCATCGCCACGGGTGATCCAAAAGAATTGCAATCCGCTTCGGTTATCATCGAGCAACTGGACGCCTCGCTGGGCGAGCAACCGGGACGCTCCATGCGGGTGCTGGCGGTGAAGGACCGCCTGGCCTCCGAACTTTCCACCAAGGTTCGCCAAGTGTACCAGGACCGGGCGCGGAACGAATTCGACCTTGGCACGACCGAGCCATTGATTTTGGATGACCCAACGAGCAACCAAATCATCATCGCGGGCACTGACAAACAATTGGCCGCTTTGGACGAGATCGCGCAGACTCTGCAAAAGGGCGGCGAGACGGCCGGCCGGCAGATCCGGGTCTTTCCTTTGGAGCGCACTTCGGCCAGTTCGCTGGTAACGATGCTCTCGCAAATTTACGCGAAGCAAATCGCCAGCACGGAACCGACGGAGCGCGTGGCCGTCAGCGCCGGAGGCACGGACCGTTCGCTGGTCGTGGACGCCCCTGGGCCGACCTTGAATCGGATCGAAGAGTTGATCAAAGGCATGGATCTGCCCGGACCAGAAGGCCAGAATGTCATTGAGACCGTGCGCCTGACCAAAAGCCGCGCGGAGGAAATGGCCGAGTCGGTGAACCATGCCATCACCAATCGGTCCTCCTCCACTTTCGGACGCCGGGTGAATGTCACTCCTGTTCCCGGGGCGAACAGTTTGCTGATCAACGGCCCGACCAACGCGGTCCAGGAAGTCATCCGCATTATTCATGACCTCGACCAAGATGGCCGGGGAGCCGGTGATGTTGAGATCCGCGTTTACAAGCTGGAAAACGGCGCGGCCAAGGAGGTTTCCGTCTTACTGGAGCAACTGCTCCGCTCGGTCACGCGCAACCTGCCACGTTCCAGCGCGGAATCATCCGGGCGCTCGCGCGAAGCCACGGTCACGGTGGATGATCGGTCCAATAGCCTGATCATTTCCGGAACGGAGGCCCATTTCAAAGTGGTGGAGAAAATCCTTCCCACGTTGGACAGGGCCCCCGAGCGCTCGGACCGCGACGTCCAATTTGTCTGGCTGCGCAAAGCCAAGGCCTTTGAGGTTTCCAGCCAATTGGAGGCGTTGTTCGAGGACCGACCGCGCTCGGACCGCCCCGTCATCGAGCCCGACTTTCAAGCGAACTCCCTCACCATCATTGCCAAGCGCGGGGACATCGCGCAAATCCAGGACCTGGTCGCCCGCCTGGATGAACAAGGCAAGTCTTCCTCCGTCCAGGTGCGCGTGCGCGCGCTGGAGCACGTTGCCGCCGAGCAAATGGCTGAGATGCTCAAAAACATTTATCCTCAAACTTCCGGGACGCCCTTGCGGGTCACGGACAAGGTCGCGCCAAACGCCGAAAAGCAAGGTGGCGCGCCCGGCACCAACACGGCACCTGAGGTTGCGGTGGCCATCGACAAGAACGCCAACGCCCTGATCCTCTCCGGCCCCGCGCAGGAATTGGACAATGTGGATCGTCTTATTAGCGACTTGTCGGAGAATTTCTATGGCAACGAAGCCGAATTCCGCCTCTTTTCCATTCAGGACGCGGACCCCGTCATCGTGGCACGGACGCTCATGGAATTGATGAAACAGGAAGCGGTGGTCCAGCCGCAACGGTTCGGCGAGCCGCCGCAACGGGTGCCGGTTCAGCCGCACATCACGGTTGTGGCCGAACCGCGGACTCGCAGCGTCATCGTGCGCGCGCGGCCCACGGATTTCGCCCTGATGGAGTCGCTCATCAAGCAGTTAGACAAGGCCGGCCAGATGGCCCAACTCGAATTCCGGGTGGTT
>Ga0182016_10002428_pt1 | contig 21932 bp, 17 predicted proteins | sample 712S2MmetaG_FD_120491 | JGI IMG/M metagenome (GOLD analysis project Ga0182016, IMG submission 120491) | Permafrost microbial communities from Stordalen Mire, Sweden - 712S2M metaG | ecosystem: Environmental > Terrestrial > Soil > Wetlands > Permafrost | place: Sweden: Stordalen | collected... | reverse complement strand
GCCTTTCTTGCCAGGCTGGTTACTGAACACCGGCTGGAAGAAGACGAAGCATTTGAAGTCGCGCATGAGTTGGCATACGGATTGGTGAAAAAGGCGTATAAGTTGTAGGGCAGGTTATGACGAAAACGGCGGAGTTCGACGTTCATCAAGCAGCCGAGTTACCTAACGGCGCGCGAATTGGTCGCGTGCGCTGGACCATCTGTGCCATGCTCTTTGCCGCCACAACAATCAATTACATGGACCGCATGGTAATGGGGCTTCTCAAACCCACCCTCATGCAGAGCGTTGCCAATCATGGTATCGGCATGACCGAAGTGGATTTTGCTAACGTCATGTCTCTCTTTACTCTCTTCTATGCGATTGGCCTGCTCTTCGTCGGGCGCTTCGTTGACAAAGTCGGTACCCGCATCGGCTACATGGTCATCATGGCCGTATGGAGCCTCTCGGCGATGGGCCACTCGCTGGCCAACTCGGTACTACAATTCGGCATTGCACGCTCCTTCCTTGGGATAGGCGAATCAGGAAACTTCCCCGCGGCGAATAAAGCAAATGCAGAATGGTTTCCTCAGAAAGAGCGCTCCTTCTCTTTCGGAATCTTCAACAGTGGCGCCAATGTCGGCGTGATTCTCGCATCCATCATCGTGCCCCTGGTAATCCTCCACTTTAACTGGCACTACGCATTTCTGGTCACCGGCTTTCTCAGCTCGTCATGGATCCTGTTATGGTTCCTCAAATTCCACAAGCCCACCGAGCATCCAACACTTTCCGCGGCCGAACTCGCGCACATCAATCAGGAGACGGTCGCGGAAGTAGAACCCTCCAGAACGTCGTGGTCGTTGGCTGAATTATTGGGTATCCGCTTTTGGGGTATCCGCCAAACGTGGGCGTTTGCCATTCCGAAGTTTCTTACCGACCCCATCTGGTGGTTCTATCTCTATTGGCTACCCGGTTACTTCCACGACAGACTCCATGTGCAACTTGTCGGCCTGGGGCTGCCGATCTTCGTCGTATACAGCGCCTCTACCTTCGGCAGCATCTACGGGGGTTATCTGCCAGCATCCTTCATTCGTATAGGGCTTACGGCACAGCGAGCGCGGCTGAGTGCAATGCTTCTCTGCGCCTGCCTTGTTGTTCCTGTTTTTATAATCAACTACACCAGTTCTGAATGGGTCGCAATCGGGCTGCTCAGCCTGGCTGCGGCCGCGCATCAGGGCTGGTCGTGCAACCTCTTCACCACGACCTCGGATATGTTCCCGCGCAGCCAGGTTGGCTCGGTAACCAGCATTGGCGCCTTGACCGGCGCCATCGGCGGCGCGCTGTTTATGCAATTAGCAGGTCACGTTTTGCAATTCTGGCACAGTTATTCGCTTCTCTTCATCATCGCAGCCAGTGTCTATCTCTTGTCGCTTCTCATACTGGTCTTGCTCGCTCCCGGACTAAAACGGGCGGAGTCAATCGCATGAGTCTTTATTGTGCAGTTGGAAGCGCCGAATCCGATCTGTCGCCGCAGCGGTTGAAAGACCTGCTTACGGAAAGCCTGGCAAAGCTCGGCAAACGGAAGAATGTTCTCGCAGTGCCTCCCGACCAGAGCCGCGAACACTCCGGCGCGGGCATGCTGACGCGTTATGCGTGGGAGTATTATGGGGAACGCCTCAAGGCCGTTCTTCCCGCTCTCGGCACGCATACTGCCATGCGGCCCGCGCAGATTGTGCGCATGTTCGGCGAAGTGCCGCAAAACCTCTTTCGCGTTCATAACTGGCGTGCCGATGTGGAGACACTCGGTGAAGTCCCGGCAGAGTTCATCCGCGAGCAATCGGAGGGCAAGCTGACTTATGCCTGGCCGGCTCAGGTCAACCGGCTTATCTCCCAGGGCGGATTCGACTTAATTCTTTCCATTGGTCAGGTCGTGCCTCATGAAGTTATCGGCATGGCCAATTACAACAAGAACATTCTGGTAGGCACAGGAGGCCCGGCGGGAATAAATCGCAGCCACTATCTGGGCGCGGTTTACGGAATGGAGCGGATCATGGGCCGCGCCGCCAATCCTGTTCGCAATGTGCTTAACTATGCTTCCGACCATTTTTTGAAACATCTGCCCATCATCTACGTCCTCACCGTGGTTGGACGCAAAGCAGGCGGCGGGCTGGCCGTGCGAGGGCTGTACATCGGCGACGATATTGAATGCTTCAACCTGGCCGCCGTGCTGAGCCTGAAGGTAAACTTCGAGATACTCGACGAGCCGATTAAGAAGGCTGTAGTCTATCTCGACCCGCGCGAGTTTCACTCCACATGGATCGGCAACAAGGCTGTTTATCGCACCCGCATGGCGCTTGCTGACGGCGCCGAGTTGATTATCCTCGCTCCGGGCGTGAAAGAATTTGGCGAAGACAAGACGATTGACACACTTATCCGCAAATACGGCTATCGCGGAACCCCAGCAACGCTTGAAGCGGTCGATGCACATGCGGACCTTGCTGCCGATCTCAGCGCGGCCGCGCATCTGATCCACGGCTCGTCCGAGGGACGCTTCAAGATCACATGGTGCCCCGGCTCCCTATGCAAGGAAGAGATCGAGGGTGTCGGTTTCAGCTATGGCGATTTGAACACGATGCTAACTCTCTACAACCCTCAAAAGCTCAGTCTCGGTTCAAATCAGGTCGAAGGCGAAGAGGTTTTCTTCATCTCTAATCCAGGGTTGGGGTTGTGGGCGCACCGCAGCAGGCTTTGATCCAGGAAAGGAATCTGGAAAACCGTAGCTTAAGGCTTGGCAAGTATTCTGTAAGTGAGTAAGTTTGTAACAGAAATGGAGAAAAGTGTGACTACCAACATTTTTGACCTTGAAGGCAAGATCGCGGTTGTAACTGGCGGGACGTCGGGCATAGGACGCGCGCTGAGCCTGGGCCTCGCCGATGCCGGCGCTGATGTTATTGCTTCTGCGCGACGCGAGGAACAGCTGGGCGAGACCGCGAGCGAGATTGAGAAGCGTGGCCGCAAGACGCTTCGCATAGCCTCTGACGTATGCGACCGCGCATCACTGGAGCGGTTGTTGGCAGCTACGCTCGATAGTTTCGGAAAGGTTGATATTCTCGTCAATTGTGCCGGAATCATCAAGCGAACGCCGACGCTGACAGTTCCGGAAGAAGAGTGGGCAAACATCCTGAACACCAATCTCACTGGAACGCTACGCGCCTGCCAGGTCTTCGGTAAGCGCATGTTGGATCGCGGCTATGGCCGCATCGTCAACATAACTTCCTTGAATTCGTACGTTGCTCTTAGTGAAGTAGCAGCTTACGCAGCAAGTAAGTCAGGCGTAGCTTCGCTTACTCGTTCGCTGGCCGTGGAATGGTCGAAGAAGGGAGTTACTGTAAACGCCATCGCTCCAGGCGTCTTTCGCACCGATATGAATGCAAAGTTGCTCGACAGCACGCCGCGCGGCCAGGAGTTATTGATGCGCACGCCCATGGGGCGCTTCGGCAGAACAGAAGAACTTGTAGGAGCTGCAGTCTTTCTCGCCTCCGATGCCGCGTCGTTCGTTACTGGACAGACGCTCGTTGTCGATGGTGGATTTCTCGCCAGCGGCGTAAACCAGTAGCGTCAGACGCGCCACACAAAGGGGCTGCGCCAATCGGCGCAGCCCCTTCTCGTTAGCGTTCATTCCTGCACTACGTTTGCTTAATAGAAAAGATATTTTCTCCACCGGTCATCGCCCCGGCCCAACATCCGCATAATCTGGCGGCTGGTGTGCAGCGAAAAAGGACGCGGATCGCGCAACAGCACCATGTCGTCGATCTCGTGAAGCATGCGGTTGCCTTTGCGACGGTTACAATCGTGGCAGCAAGCCACCAGATTCTCCCATGTGGAGTTGCCGCCGCGAGAGCGGGGAATCACATGATCCAGAGTAAGATCGGCAGGGGGCAGCGCCTCGCCGCAGTACTGGCAGGTATTGCGGTCGCGCAGCAGTATGTTTTTACGTGAAAGGGCGCGCGTCTGATATGGGATGCGGCGATACTCCAGCAGCCGAATTACCGAAGGCATGGCGATGCGGCTGCGCTGCGCGTGCAATACCAGGCCATGTTCCTCCTCGGTGCGCGCAATGCCCTTGAGCACCAGCACCAACGCACGGCGAGCGCCGCAAATATTAATCGGCTCATAGGATGCATTCAGCACCAGAACCGGCATCTGCAGGATGTGAGCGGAGTGGATGGTCGCCTGCTCGCCGGCAAAAGCAGCGGCCCTGGCAATAGACTTCTGTTTGCGCGCATGAATCATGGCTTTTCCCAGCGACATCCTTTTTCCCCTCGTCAAAAAGATGATTGCTCGTGCAATGAATAAATGCCTACTCCTTGCAAAGTTGCATCCGGCGACTTAGCGGCCGGGATGAGATCGTTCTCCGTGTCGTCTAATCGGAATGAAACGTTACGGCGGTTATCGTGTACACGGCTGGCTCTGGCCAGTGTAGCCACCCACACGGATGCTGCACCTGCCCTGGCCAGCGCTTGAGCCGCGGCGCGTGCGGTTGCGCCAGTGGTATAAATGTCGTCGATAACCAAAACGTGTTTCAGCGTGACCGCGGCGGGATCGGAGACTGTGAACGCTCCGCGCACATTCAATCGCCGCTGGCGCTGGGTCAGGCCGGCCTGGCTATCAGTTGCGCGCAGCCTGATCAGAGTTTTTGAAGCCAGCGTGAGCTGCCATTCCGGATGCGTCTTGCGCAGCGCTGCAAGCGCATGAACGGCCAGTGCGCGAGCCTGGTTAAAGCCGCGCTCGGCATACTTTGACCGGTGCAGCGGCACGGGAACCACCAGCATCTCAGACGGCGCCTCCTCGGCCAGCTGGGCAATTGCCTGCGCCAGCATCTGGCCCAGTCCGCGCGCGGCCGGTTGCAGCCGATCGTACTTAAGCGCGTGAATGGCCGCTCTCATGCGGCCCTGGTACGGCCCATAAGCCACTGCCCGCTGAAAAGGCGGCGGAGCCATTCGGCAGGCGCGGCACAGCCCGAAAATTGACGGAGCCTGAATCGGCGCTTCCAGCGTGTCGCCGCAGCGCGCGCACAGATTTCCGCCTTGGGCGGAAAACTCCGTCCAGCAAACATCACAAATGGGCACGGAAGAAAGATGCGGCAAGGGGTAGCCGCAGAGGGCACAAGAGGAAGGAAAGAGGGCACAACTCAAGGCGTCCATGGGACTTCGCAGCACACGAACAACCGCTCGCCATCGGGTAGTCTCTGATGGTGGAAGGTCCCTCGTCAGTAAGCCGGAGTCTCTGCTGAAGACGCACCTCGCATCGGGCCGGCAAAGCCCAACTCTTGCTGCCTTGCCGACAGTATACTCGCAGCGGGTCGGAGATTCCATCCCGTCTCACAATGGCAATTGCCACTGATCAGACGTTAGGACGTTGAGCATCCCTATCCAAAATGACGCAAAAAACTTGCAATGACGCCCGTGATACGCAGCCGCACGGCGCCACACCGACAAGGCCACATAAGCTGGACGCGTACCTTATCCCCGCTGTTTCCTCCCGAAATAGATCAACCCACCGCCCACTGCAATGCCCGCGATGCCCAGAACCGGGGGAATGCTCTCCTGTTGGCCTTCTGTATCGTCCACTTGAATCAGGCCAATGTCCGAAGTCTGGTTATGGTTCGAGTAAGAAAACCCACCACAGAAGATGGCCGACAACCCGGCAATGATCAAGAGAATTCCGGGAATCTTCATATACCTCCCGTTTCCAGGCCGGCGGTTGGCTCATCCTTCACCTGGCCGCAGGCATTCGCCATTTGCGCGTCGCTGCGACTGATAGATCTCGGGTCTGCCTTCCCGCCGGATCGATTCCTGAGTGGACTGCACTCGTTTGCGATCTTTCACGACGACGGCCTAGCTATGATTGCATCCTGTTTCATGGCAGGTTCCTTGCTTCGCGGCGGCGTTATCATTGGCGTCGCGAACCGAGTCCTTCACCTTGCCAACAGCTGTCTCAACTTTGCCTTTGATCTGTTGAGCGGCGCCTCTCACCTGGATTCCGGTGTTGCCGGTCAAGTTTCCGACATTGCTCTTTGCGCTTCCCACCACTTGGTCGATTGCGCCCTTCACTCTTTGCTTGTCCATCTTTCCACCTCCTGACTAGTTGCTCACGACGGTCGGATGGTCCGCAGTATCAAAATGACCACAAAGAATCTTCAAAGCGTGCATTCGCCGAGCAGTGACATCTTTCTCTTGAACATTTCAGGATTGAGCCTCACAAGACAATCAACCCGGCGCGTGCATCACGCTCCGCGGCAGAGATTCTCCTCTTTTTACTCCTGAGAGCGGCGCAAACTCTGTGTCTGGCGCTCAGTCCAGCTTGTCTTTATCTTTTCGTAAGTAGCCTGCATCGCGTCAAGTTCCAAATCGCTCAGCCTCTCTATATCGATCATTTGGTTGTGAGCCGTGTCCATGGCCCGGATCAGCTCATTGAGTTTCAAATGAATAGCGCGCGCGTCGCGATTCTGCGTGTTCTGGATCAGGAAGACCATCAGAAATGTCGCGATGGACGTTCCCATGCCAATCATCATCGCCCAGTGATCTGAGAAATGAAAGACAGGGCCGGTGGCGGCCCACAACACAACCACCAGGCCTGCGCCAACAAAAGCCCACGTTGACCCTAGCCATCCAGAGGCCGCTGAGGAGAAACGGCCGAAATGGCTGTGTACCGTCCGGCCCTGTGTCTCGGTTGCCTGTTTGCTCATTTATCTTCCTCCATGTTCTGGCTGCTTGTTGAAGATACATTGGCCGTGCGGAGCTGTGCTGTCGCAAAAAGAGCACAGGTCGGCACAACCGGCATTGACGAGCCAGACTCAGATTTGAGAACTGAAGAGAAATGGAGAGGGGAGGGCGGTTGACCCACCCCCTCGGTTGCGACCTTAAAAGACTCCGGCTAAATAGACCTCGGCAGAATGAGCCTTCTCGACCTTGGCGCCCGAGTGAACCAGCGTGAGCTGCGGTAGGCTCATCACCGGGCAATGCGCGTGTGCCAGCACTTTGTACGTCACGCCTTGCCGTGCGATGGCGGCAAATGCGGTTGCGCTCTGAGCTCCCAGTACAATCAGGTCGGCCTGCTGCGCTCGGCTCTGGTAAAGCAACTCCTCGGTCGGCTCGCCCGGCACCACAATCGGCTCCACGGCGATCCTTCCTCGGAGCTCAGCCGGAATCAACGAGACAAGCTCGTCCTCAATCTGATCAACCGTCCGGCCCGCGAGAACCTCGGCGCGCTCCTGGGGTCGGATTACATGTTGCAGCACCAGGCGCGCGTTGTGCTCGGCTGCAAGCTCTGCTGCAAAACCAGCCAACATCGCACTCGTCTTGAAAAAGCTTATGCCGCAGAGAATGGTGCGCACGGAGAAGTTGCAATAGCTTGCGTCCCCAACTTCAGGGCCGACGATGAAGACCGGTGTCCTGGCGTTGCGCAGCACAGCCTCGGCCGCCGAGCCCACCAGCAGTCTGCCGATGGTGCCAAGAGAATGTGCACCCATAATGACGCGATCAGTCTCCCGCTCGCGCAGGAAGGTGAGAATCTGGTCGGCGGGCAGCCCTGGCCGCACCACCGTCTCACATTCAACGCCCGCATCCCGGACGCGCTGGGCCAGCGGCTCCAGATGCTCTATTACGGCTTTTGCAACTGCAGCGCCATCATAGGGAACAAATCCCGAGATCTCAGACGCCGACGCCACCAGCATGTCATAGGCATGAAAAAGGATAAACTTCGCTCGATATTCGACGGCTTGCGCCAGGGCAAAGGCGAATGACTCTTGATTTGCAGGAATCTCAGATGCAAAGAGAATAATGGATGGCTTGATCCAGCCTGGCTTGAATAGAGTGGCCACAGGAACCTCCTTGTGCTACGGCACCCTGCTTGCGCGGCCATTTCGCTGCGCGGTAAACAACATGTGAGCTTGCCGTCTGCAAATCGCGCGACGGCGCCACCTAGCCTGGCAATCATTACCGCCAGACACCTACACTCTAGCCCGGTTCGGGTGGAAGACCATGTCTTAGTTCGAAGAAGCGTTGATCCCATGAAAATCAACGAGCGGAGAGGGAATTGTCGCCCAATTCAGGAATATGTCCCTTGAAACGGCACAATCCCATCGATTTTGCGAGATAATGTGATCTAAATCACTGTCCGCTAGCCCCCGCAGATGGTCTTCTGGACCAGAATCGTGGTGTTCCAGAGCGGCTTTTCCGTTCAAGGGGCTCTGCCGAAGGCTTTCAAGACGTTCTCCCTTCCGAGGGAAATCATCTTATCGGCAGAGTTTCAGTTTTTGTTCAATACGGAAGGTACCTCAACTCCCCGGCGCAGGTCCCGCTTTCAGGGCCTCCCCGCCTCGATTCCGCAGGAGGCCTCATGCAACCGATGCACAACATCCCCGCTCGTGGCGGATTGAACTTTGACGAAACCCCTTTCCTCGCCATCTGGGAGGTCACGCAGTCCTGCGACCTGGCCTGCAAGCACTGCCGCGCGGCCGCCCAGCCCATCGCCCATCCCGACGAGCTCACCAACGCGGAAGGGAAGGCGCTGATTGATCAGATAGCCGATATGGGAGTGCCCATCTTCGTCTTCACCGGCGGAGACCCGTTGAAGCGCAAAGACGTATTCGAGCTGATTCGCTACGCGGCGGATAAAGGCGTGCATGTGGCGCTCACTCCCTCTGCCACGCCTCTGCTCACCCGCGAGGCGATCTTCAAGCTCAAAGAGGCCGGACTGGTCCGTCTCGGCATCTCGTTGGATGGCTCGACCCCCGAGATTCACGACAATTTCCGAGGCCTGCCCGGCGCTTATGCGCGCACCATCCAGGCCATCGAGTGGGCCAACGAGGCGGGCATCCCCATTCAGGTGCACACCACTATTAGCCGCCACAATGCACACGATCTTGATAGCCTCTGCGCCCTTTTCGAGAAGCTCGCCATCGTCATGTGGAATGTATTTTTCCTGGTTCCGGTGGGACGCGGCCAGCTCGACGCGCTGCCCAGTGGCGACGAGTTTGAGCAGGTCTTCGCAAAGATATATGAGCTCTCGCATAGGGTCAATTTTCAGATCAAGACCACCGAAGCCATGCACTATCGCCGCTACCTGCTGCAGAATAACCTGGAAGAGCGCAAGATCGGCCACGGAAGCGGGCACCCCGGCGCTGCCAGGCCTGCCGCTGCGGTCGCATATGAGCCCGGCACGCCCACCGCCGACGCCCAAACCCGCACTGCAAGCTGGGCCACGCGCCGCGTCAACGACGGCAAGGGCTTCCTATTCGTCTCGCACGTTGGCAACGTATATCCCTCCGGTTTTTTGCCCATCCATGCCGGCAACATCCGCGAGACTCCGCTCAGCGAGATCTACCGCAGCTCGCCCATCTTCAAATCCCTGCGCGACACCAGCAAGCTCGAAGGCAAATGCGGCGCATGCGAATACAAGGAAATCTGCGGCGGCTCTCGCGCCCGCGCCTACGCCGTCACCGGCGACCCGCTGGCCCAGGAGCCATGCTGTATCTACCAGCCCAAGCACTGGGACCCGGAGTGCGAGCAGACGGCGGAAGCCTTCCGGCAGCCCACGCCGGAAGGCACGCTTGCGAACATGGGCTGAAAGTTGCGCAATTTTTAACTTGAAATGCACGCGGAATAGCTGCTAATATGCCGAGTTAGTCGGTTTTCCCCTGTCTGGTTCTCTAAGTACGCTTAGGTTTATTTGCAGTGTTTTTCCCATTGCCATGCAATGGGAAAGCTTCCCTTTCATGTAGGGATAGGCTGTTTTTTTGAGCCTCCCCGTTGGGGTCGCGCTGCTTGCGTCTTCGCCGAATCGGGTGATTTCGAAATGGCTCTGCGGTCTCATTTTCTTGACAGTGGCGAATCTTCTTTTGTGCCAAGGGATTTAGCGGCCAATGTTTGAAATCCACAAGGAGGTTGTTCGTCATGAAGTTTTCACTTGTCTTGGTTTCAAAACGATCGCGGCTTGCATTTGTCGCCGCCGTCCTTTCACTGCTCGCCGTGCCTGTCGCGGTCCGCGCCAGCAATCTGAATGTGGTCTATTACACCGTCGCCAACGGAGATAAAGACGCCTATAAGCTTTGCTGCGGTGTCAGCGACAACGAAGTGTTACCGAGCCTCGGTCTCAATGGGCTTCCGGTCTTGAATACGGCGATGACCGGCGCGCCGATGCCGACCGACATCGATGCAGACGGCGAACTCACCTATTGGAGCCCCGCGCTCAGCAATGGCGGACCCGGAGGCACATCCGACGTAGTCCAAACCGCAACGGGTCTTGTTTCATTGCCCTACACCAACAACGCTTTCTTTACGCCCAACGGAACCGGGTCGCACGACGGCTCCCCGAACGGCTTCCAGGCCGCATACTTTTACGGAACCCTGGATGCGCCAACGGCGGAGAAAATCAGCTTCAGCGTCTCTTCCGACGACATGGCTTTCGTCTATCTTGACGGCACCGTCGTTTGCAACGATGGTGGAGTTCACGGGGCCACCGCGGTTCCCTGTACTACGTCTACCGTTAGCGCCGGAGACCACACACTCCAGATCTTTTACGTCGATCTCGATCCAGTCGCGGCCGTACTCGACTTCTCCATCACGACCACAGGAGTGACGACCAGCGGAAGCGCAGTTCCCGAGCCTGGGACCTGGACGCTGTTTGGAACCGGCCTTCTGGTGTTGCTTGTCGCCGCACGGCGCAGGCGCATCTTCTACGCCCACTCGACCAGCAGGAATTCTTCAGGCGTCTGACCAGCGAAGACGGCGGCCTGCGCAAAGCCGTGGACCATTCTTAGATTATCTGTATTTTTGAAGGGGCGCGGCTTTAGCCGCGCCCCTTCGATTTAGAAGATGAAATGAACCGCCAACTGTGCGCTGCGCGGACCGCCGCCACCCAGGTACGGGTTGCCGGTGGCCACGTCGGGCGTGGCGGTTGTGTCGACAAGCTGCTGGCTAGGATAGGGATTGGCGAAGAGGCCGAAGCTCGGCATCAACGGGTTGCTGAGATTCGGATGGTTGAAGATGTTGAAAAAATCGGCGCGCAGCTCCATCGTCACCTTTTCGTTCAAGTGAGTGGTCTTGTTCAGCGAGAAGTCGAAGTTGGTGAAGTTGGGGGAGTTGAAAGCGTTGCGGCCCTCGGTGCCGGGATGGCCGGAGTTTGACGCGCAAACCTGGTTGACTGGATCCCAGGTGCAAGGCGGGGCAAAGGCCGCCATGTTCAACAGGGCAACTCCGCCGGTGGCCGGATCGATGCCGCCAACACCCTGGTACAGTTCCGATCGATTCGCAATATCGTAACGCCCGAAACCCTCGCCGCTGCCGTTGTAATTTCCAAAATAGTGAACGGTGTAGGGCTGACCGTTGGCGAAGTTGAACACGCCGTCAAGAGCCCAGCCGTTGGTGATCCACTTCGCTTCATTAAACTTGGGAAGATTGTAGGTCCAGTACCACTGCACGCGCTGCCGAATGTCGAAGTTGGAGCTGGCGTATTCACGATGCGGGTTGAAGCTGTCGTCCGGCATGCCGGCGTTGGGAACAAAGTCCTGACCGTCGCTGGCCGTGTCGATCGAATGGGCCCAAGTGTAGTTCAGCGTCGAAGTCAGGCCGTGCAGGTTCTGCAGCTTCAGCGACGTCTGTAATGAGTTGTAGTTGGATTCGGCGCTGGTCTCGATCTCGTCAAGGTAACCAAGCGAGGCGTAGCAATTGGAACCGAAGGCGACGGTTTGGCCATCCGGGCACTTGAAGACATTGCCGGACTCGATATTGATTTGGTTCAGATCGCGGAAGTGGAAGAGATGACGGCCCTGCGAACCCACGTAACCAAGCTGAACCGCGACTGTCTTGGCCAGTTGCGACTCGATGTTGAGGTTGTAAGCGACATACCGGGGCGTGACCAGATTCTTGGCTACGTTGAAGTAGCTGGTGGTCGGCGAGTAGCTGGCGGGATCGAAGATATGCGTGGCGGTGTCCACGCTGACGGGCGCGGACAGTGAGGAGAACAGGATCGTGTTGTAGGCCGGACCCTGTTCGCTGGAACTCATGTTATAGGTTTCGTTCCCCACGAAGAAGTCCTGCGAGGGGCCGTCGGGGTAGATTCCCGCGCCGGTGCGTATCACCATCTTGCCATTGCCCAATACATCGTCGGCTACGCTGATGCGCGGGGAAAAGGTCGTCCAGTCTTTGTCATAGAGCGACGAGGGTCCGCCCGAGGCGCCCACCGTTTCCAGCGTGGGCATCGTCACGGTCAGGTCCGGGAGGGTGAAGGCATGGTCCTTGGCCCCGATTACGCCAAAGTAATCCCAGCGCAGGCCGGAATTGACCGTGATTTTGGGAGTCGCTCGCCAGGAATCCATAAAATAGACGCCACTGGCATTCTGGAAGGAGTAGACCGCGCTTGCCCCCGAGCCGAATTCGGCTGAGGAGCCGCCATCCACACTGCCTGCAAGAAAATCGCTGAGCGTAGTGAAGGTCAACGCACCGCGATGGCCGGAGTCGATGAAGCTATTGATAAATGTCCGGCGCCATTCGTAGCCGGCCTTATAACTATGCCGGCCCTTGGTCAGCGAGACATTGCCGAAGAGCTGGTAGTTGGAGTCAATGCGGCCGCGAGCGTCGCTGCTGGTGGCGCCCAGGGGGCTGCAGCTGCCGGCGTTAGGATTCACAGGGTTGCCGTCTTCGTCGGCCAAAGTGCAATTGCTGATGGAAATGAACGGCAGACCCAGATCGTGCGACGAAAAGTTGGGAGGCAGGGAATTCAGGCCGTAGGCCGATTCGGGATTGACGCCAATATCCTGGGGCAGGAACTGCTGCAGGAACCGGTTGTACCCGCCGCGCACCTCGAAGATCAGATTCGGCCTTGGAATCGATGTATAGGACAGCGACACGATGTTGATGTGTGTGGGCGTAAGGGTATTGAAGCCCGGCGCGCCGGAACCGGAGAACAGCATGCCCAGCGGGAAGCTCTGCATGCCGTGGGCGTAGAAATAGCGCCCGGTAAACAGGTCTTCGGGGCTGAAGAGCTTCAAGTGCTGATCGGCCTTGACGATAGCGTTGTCGCTTACGTTGCGGAACGGAGTGGTGTAGGTCACGGCGTTAGCCGATGTGGGCAATGAACCCCAGGGATTGGTGTTCATGAGACTTCCCATCACCGTGCTCCGATAGCCGGTATAGCTGGCGACGTCGGTCGAGAGCGGGGCCGTGCCCAGTTGCGGCAGTCCGCCGTCTTCGCGCTGCCCTTCATACGCGAGCAGGAAGAAGGTATGATCGCGCACGATAGGGCCATCGATCATGCCGCCGAACTGGTGGTTGGTAAATGAGTTCTTGGGCTGGGCATCGGTATTGAAGAAGTTGCGTGCGCTCAGCGCGCCGTCGCGAAAATATTCAAATGCGCTGCCATGAAAGGTGTTGGTGCCGCTCTTGGTCACGATGTTGACGGTTGCTCCGGAACTGCGGCCAAACTCCGCCTCTGGGCTGCCTGTAACGGGAATCTCTGCCAGCGCATCCACGGGAAGAACGGTCCCAGGACAGCCCCATACGCCTGCCTGGTTGATCGTCGGCAGGTTGCGATAGCCGTCGTTCATGTCGGTGCCGTCGAGCAAATAATTATTTGACCGGCCACGATTGCCGTTCAGGCTGAACAGCCCGAACGAGCCCGCAGATTCGGTCGATCCTACCGGATCACTGGTGGCGCCGGGAACCAGTTCCAGCAGCTTGGTATAGTCGTGCCCGTTTATCGGCAACTCGGAGGCCTCTGCGGCTTCAATGGTGCCGCCCATGGTGTTGGTAGTGGTCTCCACCAGCGGCACACTGGCGTTCACCTCGATCACTTCCGCGACCGTCCCGGCGGAAAGCTTGACGTCGGCGCGCGTCGGCGAACCCACGCTCACCGAAATCTCCGTCAGCGTCGTGGTGCGGAAGCCCTTCTTTTCCACCGTTACGCTATAGGTGCCCAGCGGCAGTTCTGAGGCCACATATTCGCCACGATCATTGGCTTCAATGGTGCGCGACGAGCCTGTGGACGGGCTGAAAACCTTTACCTGTGCCCCGGGTATAGCCGCTCCGCTGCTGTCTGTAATGGTGCCCTGAATGCTTCCCCGGAAAGTCTGCGCCATGGCGGCAGGTGCGTAAACATAGGCTAGAAAAGCAAATAGAACAGCAATCGCGCCTGAAAAGGCAATCGTGCGGCGTCTCATAGGGCCGTGCTCCTTGAAGTTTTCCGGTGAATTTATGGAATCCTCACAAGAGTGTAGCGAGCGGCGAATAAAGACCGTATAAGGAACTAAGCCTTCCTCATGCCGTTAATCGTCCTGTTCTGTGGAATCCGTGTGCAGAATTGCCAAACTCCAGCCGTCAATGGCCGCTCATGTCCAAATCCACCTTGCCGCGGAAGCGGCTGTAGACGAAAACGATATAGCAAACGGCCAAAGCCATGCCGAAGCTCCACCAGACCAGGCCGACCTCGAGCGTGTGTGGGCCTGAGATGGCGCGGCTGAGCGTGATGTCGTTCGCGGCGCCTGTGGTCGCGGGCAACAGCGTGGGATAGAGGCTCCAACAAGCGCCGGCCAGCATGAAGAAGAGATAGAGGCTGGAAGCGAGAAACGCCTTCACCGGCTGGGCCGCGCGATTGAAGAGCCAGATGGCAGCGAGCGAAGCGGCCACGCCTACAGGAACGATAAGGGTAATTGGATAGTTGAAGTAGTTGTACAGACTGGCCTCGCGCACATAGATGGTGGCGCCGAGGCTGATGATGGTAAGAGCTGTCAACTGAAGGCAAAGCGGGTTCACGATATGACGAGCGCGCGCGGCGAGTTCGCCCGAGGTTTTTATGGTGAGCCAGAGAGCACCGTGGAGAGTAAGAGCTACGAGCGCCACCAGCCCGCCGATCACCGTGTACCAGTCGAGGATTCCGGGATGCGGGCCGGGTTGCCAATTGGTCCACAAAGGCAGAAAGAAGTATCCGTCAGCTTGCAGCGGAACCCCGCGCAGTACATTGGCCAACGCCGCGCCAAAAAAGATCGTGAGGAGCACACTGGCCAGGCCAAAGAGCCCGTCGAGCAATGCGCGCCAGACGCCCACGTCGATGTGGTTGCGCAATTCCAGGCTTACGCCGCGCAAAATCAGCAGCCAGAGCACGATCATCAGCGGCAGATAGAAGCCGCTGAAGGCCGAAGCGTAGAGCAGCGGGAAGGCGAAGTAGAGCGTGCCGCCGCCGGCCAGCAGCCACACTTCGTTGCCGTCCCACACCGGGCCGATGCTGGCTAGCGTCGAGCGGCGTTCGCTCTCGTTGCGGACCAGAAACAGATGGAGCACGCCGACACCGAGATCGAAGCCGTCCAGCACCACGTAGCCGACGATCATCACGGCAACCAGCCAGAACCAAATGAAACCCATCATGATGAAATCCTCTTTTTCTCTGTTTCAGTCCAATGTGAAACCGTCAAATATCAGGCGGCGCGAACGGCTGCAGCACTCTTCGGCTCCGGGCCGCTACTGATCTCGCGATAAATGAGGACCGTGAACAGCAGGCCCAGCAGCGCGTAAAGCCCCATGAAGCCCAGCAGCGTGAACAATCCGTTGCTGGCCGAGACGGTGTTCGAGTAGCCCTCGCTCGTGCGCATCAGGCCATAGATGAGCCATGGCTGGCGCCCCAGTTCGGCGGTCATCCAGCCGGCGGTGTTGGCGATGTAAGGCAGCGGAAAGCTGAGCAGCAGCGCCCACAATACCCAGCGCGCCCGGTAAAGCCGCCCGCGCCAGAGCAGAAACGCAGCCACGATCATAAGCAGCACAAACCACGTTCCCAGCCCGGCCATGATGTGATAGGCGTAAAACAGCAGCGGCAGCGCGGTGGGCCACTGATCCTGCGGAATCTGGTCGAGGCCTTTCACCTCGGCCTTGGTAGTTCCGTAGATGAGGAAGCTGAGCGCGTCATTGACCACGATAGGGTTGTCGATGAGTCCAGTCTCCTCGTTGGGCTGGCCGATGATCACCATGCCCGCGCCGGACTCAGTCTTGAATTGGCCCTCCATTGCGGCGATGGCGGCCGGTTGATTGCGCGCCACATACTTGCCGTGCAAATCTCCCGTGGGAAAGATAATGAGGGTGGAAGAAATCACGCCCGCGGTGACGCCGACCTTCAGGAAGATGCGGCCATAGTTTTGCAGCCGTCCTTCCAACAGAAAAAATGCGCCCACGGCTGCCATCACAAATGAGCCGGTGATTACCGCGCCGGTCATGTTGTGCGCGTATTGCAGCAGCGCCCAGGGATTCAGCAGCAGTTGCCAGAAGCTGAGCACTTCAAACTGACCGTTGGGCAGGCGATCAAAAGCGACCGGGTGCTGCATCCACGCGTCGGTCACGATAATGAAAAATCCGGAGATCCACGAACCCAGGAAAACCATTACCGCAGAAAACCAATGCATGAGTTTCGAGATGCGCTTTTCGCCGTAGAGAAACAGGCCCAGAAATGCCGATTCGAGAAAGAAGCTGAACACGCCCTCCATGGCCAGAGGTTGTCCGATTACGCCGCCCGAGAGCCGCGAAAACCGCGCCCAGTTGGTGCCGAATTCGAACTCCATGGGAATGCCGGTAACCACGCCGAAGACGAAGTTGATGGCGAAAATGCGCCCCCAGAATCGCGCTGCGCGGTCCCACTCTTCGCTGCCGGTGCGCAGCGCAACCGACTTGAGCACCACGATCAGCAGCGCCAGTCCCATGGTGAGCTGGGGAAATAAATAGTGAAATGTTATGGTGAAGGCGAAGTGCAAACGGTGGATCAACTCAGCGGTCATCGAGAGTCTCCTGTTTCAAGGCGTGCGCGCGAGAAAAACGAAACGAACCGTTCGGAGAACATGAATCAGGACGTGAATCATTTCCGGCCCAAAAATGACAGGGCCACTGGCGTGAAGAATAAAGGCTTAGGGCAACTTAAGTCACACGCAATTCAAGTCCGCAACGATAATTTTACCCCTGCGGGAAGAAAATGATGCCTGCGATGCAGAGGTTTAAGGCGCGAAATGCGTGTCAATCCAAGGGAACTGCTGCGATGATGGAAGAGGGTTAACGATGCAGACAGCGATAATTGGCGGCGGGATAACGGGGCTGGCGGCGGCTTATGAACTTGAGCTGGCGCGCCGCACCGACAAGACCATCGAGTACACGCTCTTTGAGGCGCGCGCCAGGCTGGGCGGTTCCCTTGCATCGGAGATTGTGGACGGCGCGGTGCTGGAGCTTGGCCCGGATTCATTTTTGACTGAGAAGCCGGCGGCCGCAGAATTGTGCCGCGAGCTGGGCCTTGGTGGCGAGCTGGTTCCCTCGAACGATGCTGACCGCAAGACCTATATTGTTGTCCGCAACCGGCTCATTCCCTTGCCGGACGGTCTGATGTTTCTGGTGCCCACCAAGCTGATTCCCACCGCGCTCACACGGCTGTTCAGCCTGCCGACCAAGATTCGCATGGGTCTGGAACTGCTGCTTCCGCCGCGGCCCAGCGATCATGACGAGTCGGTGGCCGCGCTCGTCGAGCGCCATTTTGGCCGCGAGACCGTAGATCGGCTGGCCGATCCGTTGCTGAGCGGAATCTTTGGCGGCGACTCCGCACAACTGAGCGCCCGCACTGTGTTGCCGCGCCTGGTGGAGATGGAGAGCGAATACGGCTCACTCACCCGAGGAATGTTGGCCGCTCACCGCAACATGCGGGAGCGAGCGAAAGCCTCTGCGCAAAAGGGAAAAAGCGCTGGAAGCCGCTCCATCTTCACTTCTATGCGCGGTGGAATGCAGCAATTGATTGATGCGCTCACAGCACGGCTGGACCCAGCTTCAGTGCGCTTGTCCACGCCGGTAAGCGGCATCGAAAAAACTGCGGACGGATGGAAAGTGAATGCGGGCGGCAAAACGGAATTCTACGATGCTATAATCGTGGCCTCGCCCGCGTGGGCTGCCGGCGCACTGCTCGGCCCTGTTGACGCTGCGCTGGGCAAGGAGCTGGGCGGTATTCCTTACTCCTCGTCGATTACTGTCAATTTGATATACGACGAAGATCAGCTCGGCCGCTTGCCTGATGGATTCGGATTTCTGGTTCCGGTGGTGGAAGGCCGCTCGATGCTGGCCTGCACCTTTGTTCATCGCAAATTTCTGGGCCGCACGCCGACGGGCAAAGCGGTGCTGCGAGCTTTTTTGGGCGGCATGAACAACGAAGCCCTGATGGCAGTGCCGGATGAGGCGCTGGTGGCCACAGTGCGCCGCGAACTCACCGAGATTCTTGGCGAAGAGATTTTTCCGCGAGAGACCATGCCGGAACACACTCAGGTTTCGCGCTGGCCAAGGGCCATGGCCCAATACGCCGTCGGCCACCAGGAGCGCATCGCGCGCATCGCCGCCCGCGTGGCCGCGCTGCCGGGATTGAAATTAGCCGGCAACGCCTACGACGGCATCGGCATCCCCGACTGCATCCGCCTGGGACGCAAAGCTGCAAAGGAACTGATCGCTGCGAGCGAGTTAGCAAGTCAGCAGGTCAGCGAGTCGGCCGGCTAGCAGGCCTCCTTGTCCTCCGTTCCATAGAGGAACAATCGCTTTCCGCATCAACCGGTCCGCGCGGCAATTGCCGCTTACATCCCTCCCTTGCCCAGTAAAACGCCGATGCCGTATGTCACTGCGCCTTCGATGGCTCCGATCGCGGTCATCTCCAGGCCGGAGGACCACCAGGAGCGGACAGTAATCAGCGACTTGGCCGCGCCGACGGCGAAGTGAGCGGCGAGCGAGATGATGGCGGCGGCGATGACGGCTTCGATTCCGTGCAGAAAGAAAAACGGGATGATGGGGATGGCCGCGCCGACGGCGGTGGAAAGAGCGCCGGAGCTGGCTGAGACCATTGGATTGGCGAGCGCCTCTTCGCTGGTGCCGAGCCGCTCGCTGGCCAGCGCGCGCAGCATCTGCTCGGGGTCGTTGGCGATATGGTTGACCATGTGATGGGCATCTTCTTCGGGCAGGCCCTTCACCTGGTAGTAAAGCGAAAGCAACTCGCGCGCCTCGGGGCCGTTCATCTGGATGGCCTCGCGCTCGCGCGCCACTTCGGCCAGGTAAATCTCGCGCTCGCTTTTGGCGGCCAGATAAGCGCCTGAGCCCATCGAGAGGGCCGAGGCAATCAAGCCGGAGAGACCTGCCAGCAGCACGTACTTGCTGTCGCCCGCAGTTGCGCCGCTGACGCCGCTGACAATGCCGAAGATAGCCCCCAGGCCGTCGTTGACGCCGTAGATGGCGTCGCCAATCCAACTGCCCGGTTGCTTGCGCCCCTGGTTGCGCTTGGCCAGCATCTCATCCAGGATCGCCTGGGCGTCTATCTTATGCGTGCCGGCTGGCGCCGGATAATGACCGCGTAGCAGCGACCCAAGCTCCCGGTAGTGGTCCTTCTCGTCCTCGATGACGTGCTCGAGAATGGCGACGGATTCCTCGTCGCCCAGCGATTTCAATTGCTCGCCGTAACTGGCGATGGCGCGGCTCTCCTCGATCTCTAGGCGGCGCAGGGCCATGCGGATGCCGCCGGCGCGGTTGGCCAGCGAGTTGGCCTCGCCTCCGGGCCTGCCGTGGAAAACCGGCTCAGCTCCGCCAAGCTCCTCGATGCGCCCATGCCACAGTGCGGCGTGTTCCCACTCAGCGCCGGCCAGGTGGCGCAACACCTGGGCGCGCACCGGGTCTGTGTCCCGGTCGGCCAGGGTCAGATAGGTGTGGTACCCCTCCATCTCGGCCTGCCAGTTGCCTTCCAATGCCGCCAGAACCTTCTTGATTTTGGCGCCGCTCAACGTTCCAATGGCCATCCTGCTCTCCTTGCTTCTCATTGAGGATAAGGCTTTTCTCCTCATTTTGCAGCGTCTGGATCACAGCTGCAATATTCTTTTCATCTTCATTGGCCGCTGCTGTAACGCGGGCCGTTGCTAAGCTCCCTTCCAATATATGGGGCTTTGGTTATAGTGTTGAGTGCAGCCAGAGAACGGGTTTCCCGGAGCATGCGAACCCGTGGCAGGAAACCAGCCGGCTGCTGTCCCAGGCATCATCTGTGCCCAGAGAAGCGCGGAAAGGCCCGAGCAGGGCAACTCTTTGAGGAAGTGGAGAACGACCATTATGGCAGCACAATCGAAACAACCGGCGGCTCTCACGTCGCCCGGATACCTTGTCCCGTTCATCATCGTCACCGCGCTGTTTTTCATCTTCGGGTTTATCACCAACCTGAACATGGGACTGGTGCCTCACCTAAAGAAGATATTCGAGATCCAGAAGCTGCCGGTATGGGAGGCGATGCTAGCCGAGGGAGCATTTTTTACCGCATACCTTGTTTTTTCGGCGCCGACTTCCAAACTGATCGAGGCCATTGGCTACAAGCGCACAATGGTGGTTTCTTTATTCGTTCAGGTGGTAGGCGCATTGCTGTTCTTGCCCGCCGCCTTTTTCGTCTCCTTTCCGCTCTTCCTGACGGCAATCTTTGTGGTGGGAGCGGGCGTGGCCGCACTGCAGACCTCAGCCAATCCGTATATTTCGATTCTTGGGCCTGAACACAGCGCGCCCGTTCGCCTCAACCTGGCCCAGGCGTTTAATTCGATTGGCGGCTCAATCGCTCCCTGGGTTGCGGGCACTTTCATCCTGACAGCTAGCGTTCTCAGCCCAGCCCAGATTGCTGCCAAAAGCACCGCGGAACAACATGCTTATCAGATGGGAATTGCGGACACAGTGCGCATCCCATACTTGGTAATCGCTTTAGGACTGGTGATTCTAGGAATCGCCGTTGCCTTCATGCGGCTGCCGCACATTACAGTCACGCAGTCCTTTCGCCCCGGCAAAGAAGGCGACGATCTACTGAGCCGCAGCATCTGGAGCTTCAGGCACACGGTGTTGGGGGCGCTGGGTATCTTCGCCTATGTTGGCGTGGAAGTCGGACTTGCTACCACAATGGTGCTCTATTTCAGTGATTTCAAGCACGGAGGCCTGAACGTATTGCTCGAACCCGCAGCGCAGAAGCTGGTGGTGTTCTACTGGCTGGGCGCGCTAGTGGGCCGCCTGCTGGGTTCCTGGCTGGTGAGCAAGATCAGAGCCGGCAAGCTATTGGGCATCTTCGGCCTGGCCGCAGCGGCGCTGGTTGTAGTTGCGATTTTCTCCGCCGGTCATATCGCTATCGGAAGCCTGATCCTGGTGGGCTTCTTCAACTCCATCATGTTCCCCAACATCTTCACGCTGGGTATTGTGGGTCTGGGGCCACTGACGAGCAAGGGGTCGGGGCTGATCATGACCGCCGTGGTGGGTGGAGCGGTAATTCCGGTGGTGATCGGGTACTTGGTTGACCACACCACTTACCAGATCGCACTGATTCTTCCTGTCCTGTGCTATCTCTACATCGCTTTCTATGGCTTTGTGGGATCCAAACCTACGCGGACAGTCACGGCGTAGGCTGGATGTTGTTCACTGAAGGCCCTTTGGCTTGACGCCGAAGGGCCTTCCCATCTGCGCCGGCGCAAGCCCGGATTCCCACATTTCGCCGCGGCAATTCACAAGCGGTTTCTCACACCCATCCGGCCTACACTCGAAGTCATGGCCACCATCCCCAATCTGGCTCTCGACACCGGCTTGCCTGCCAACGTGGATGCCGAGAGGACCATTCTCGGCGCCATCCTGCTGGACAACGCCGCCCACGCCGAGGCCGCCGAAAAACTCGCAGAAGACGATTTCTCCCTCGACTCGCACCGCCGCATCTTCCTGCGCATGACCGAGTTGATGAATGCCTCGCGGGCCGTGGATATTGTCACGCTGTCCAACGAACTGGCCCGGATGAAGGAGATCGAGACCGTCGGCGGCGTGGCCTATCTGGCCTCGCTCACCGAGGGTTTGCCGCGCCGTCCGGTCATCGAAGAGTACATCCGCATCGTCAAGGACAAGAGCCTGCTGCGCAAG
>Ga0182016_10002426_pt1 | contig 21941 bp, 22 predicted proteins | sample 712S2MmetaG_FD_120491 | JGI IMG/M metagenome (GOLD analysis project Ga0182016, IMG submission 120491) | Permafrost microbial communities from Stordalen Mire, Sweden - 712S2M metaG | ecosystem: Environmental > Terrestrial > Soil > Wetlands > Permafrost | place: Sweden: Stordalen | collected... | reverse complement strand
CTGTTGTGCCGTAGAAATAGCCGTCGCTGCCTTGCACCAGCGCGGCTTGGGGAGACGAGCCATCAAGGCCGTCGAACATATGCAAAGTGATCAGCGTACCGTTGGTGCTGATTTGGAATACCGTGCCGGTGCCGTAACTATTGTTCTGGGCGTTGTAGTTCGTTGTGCCGCCGGATTTAGTCGTGCCATAGAAATAGCCGTCGCTGCCCTGCGCCAGCCCATTCGGATGTGCGCCATCCGCCCTGCCGGTGAAGGAATACAAGGTGGTCAGCGCACCGTTGGTGCTGATCTTGAAAACGGTGCCAGCGCCGTTGGGGTTTTCGGTCGTCGTGCTATAGAAATAACCGTCGCTGCCTTGCACCAGCGCGGCTTGCGGTGCGCTGCCGTCCTCGCCTGAGAATGAATGAAGGACGGTTAAGACCGCTTCTGCCTGGGCAAAGTCAGGCAGCACTTGCACGGCTGCCCAGAGCATTGGTATCAGCAGAGGCAAAACCGGCTTCCTGCTTGGAATCGAGAATGTTTTCACGGCTCAACCGGCCTTTGATTTAGCTTCCGGGAACGAAATCATCAGCATTGGTGGCCCATGTCAGATGAGCCAGAAATGTTGGCAACGGAGGCAGTTTCACTCAGTAGGCAGCCTAAAGCAAAGAAATTAAACGAGCCTAGGCCAAGATTTAGACCCTGGCTCACGCTCCCGGCGGTCGAAGCTTTGTTGGGCTTGGATTTGCTTTTTTTTTATCCTCTTTTCCGGCAATGGGACCTCAGCAAACTGCCGCCCAGGCCCGCGCCACCCAGGCTCTCCGGCGCGCCGTGTCCGCCATTCTGACGGAAACATGGCATGAGGCCAGGTGGCCAGCCTCCACTACAGTCAATCAATGTGGGCGCACCCGGTTATCGGGCTTGGCTTTAGCCCAGTGGACTGTGGCATCAAAGCCCATCGGGGATGCCGCCCTGGGGGCTGGGCGCGCCGGTGACGGTTCGTCGTAGCGCCAAGGACCGAGCGCATGATCATCGGCGTCGCGCGCGATGACAAAAGTCTACGGTCGCCAGATATGGTCGCCTTTGGCGGCTCCTTATGTTCCGCAACTTGCCGCCAATAGCGTCTACACCAACCATGCGGTGGTTGCGTCCAGGCTAACAACCTGATCCGCGCTCGTCCCGGTGAGGAAAGGGCCGATGCCTGACGGCCAGGAATGGCCCGCCTCACGACCATGCCACGAGCCGTTCGCATTAACCGTCTACAGTCTGTTTTCCCAAGGCGCGCCGCCGCTACCGCCAAAAGTCACACGTGAAGTTTATTTGCGCCCTTGAAAAAAAAAACCTGAAAGATTCCCACGCTGAGGCCGAGTTATAATAAAAGACGAGACTTTGTTTGAAGAACGCAATGATAAAATCTCTACCCATATGAATGCAAAACCGTCCGTGTCCAAAGCGCCGCTGTGCCTCATGCCTTGGCTGCTCCAACTCCTGACGGGAATCGCGCCTGCGCAGACCATCTCGAATATCCTTGTTCCGACCGATCCCATCATCGCTTCCTCACCCGACAGCCCCACGTCCGAAGCCTTTGAAAACGCCATCGACGGGACAGATGCCAAATATCTTAATTTTGATGGAAGCACAGGGCCGAGCGGCTTTATTGTGGTAGCCGGATCAACCATCGTCCAAGGCTTGGGGATGGAATCCGCCAACAATCAGGGGCCTGGCCCTGGTTGCCGCGATCCGGGGATTGTGACCGTTGAAGGTTCCAACGACCCCAATGCCATAAAGGGTTGGACTGCGTCCACCAATTGGAGCCTGATTTACAGCAACAATACGCCGTCATTCATCGACCGTGACGAATGGCAGTATTTCAATTTCACAAATTCCCTGGCGTTCACCACTTATCGGTGGACGGCGGTCACGGTTCAGGGGTCGCCCACAGTAGTTAATTGCATGCAAATTGCTGAGGTGCAGTTGCTCGGGAATACGGTGCTGACGCCGACCCTAGCGCTGACCGAGTCAAGCAACGCTGGGGTGCTCACTATCTCATGGACTCCCCCGGGCGGCACGCTGCAATGCTCGCCGAGCCTTGGAGCGGGTGCTGTCTGGACAACGGTTGGCCCCGCCAATCCGGCGACAGTCATCAGCGGGCCTGGCACCAGCTTCTTTCGCGTGGTGACCGATCCCGCCGCGCCCTTGGGCATGACACTTATTCCCGCCGGTGTGTTCACCATGGGGGACACGCTGGATGGCGCGAGCAACGCCCTCCCGACAAACATATATGTGTCGGCCTTTTCCATGGATGTCACACTTGTAACCTACAGTCAATGGCAGTCGGTCTATGAGTACGCCACAAACGCCGGGTACGGCTTTGACGATGCCGGTGCAGGCAGAGCGGCGGACCAGCCGGTGCAGTCGGTAAATTGGTATGACGTGGTGAAGTGGAGCAATGCACGGTCGCAGCAAGCGGGGCTGACTCCAGTTTATTACGTGGATGCCCTTTTGACGCAAGTTTACACAAATGGCGATACGGATGCCGTTTATGCAAACTGGTCGGCCAATGGCTACCGCTTGCCGACGGAAGCGGAGTGGGAGAAGGCGGCGCGGGGTGGATTGAGCGGGCAACGATTCCCGTGGGGCGATACGATTTCGTGGAACCAGGCGAATTATTATGGTGAACCGGGTTTCATTGCCTACGATTTTGCCGCCGCCACGAGCATTGATCCGGCCTTTAACGGGCCGGTTCCCGACACGAGTCCGGTGGGCTATTTTGCGGCGAACGGATATGGCCTTTACGATATGGCTGGGAATGTATTTGAGTGGTGTTGGGATTGGTATGGGACGCCGTATGGTCAGCCAACTGGTGATAATCCGACAGGCCCTGGCGCTTCACCTTTGTTCAACCGTGTCTTGCGCGGCGGCAATTGGCATGACTACGCCGGTGCGGCCCGGTGCGCTTATCGCTGTTACAGCTACAGCCCGCACGACTACCCCAACTACGTAGGGTTCCGTTGTGTTCGGGGGTATTAGTTTTGCCCAATTACATTCAAGATTTCGTATGCGGGTTAGTCCCCGCAGCATCGCCCGCCTGTGGTTTGACGCAAGCGCGTTGGAGTAAACAGGTTTAATCGGTCGCTCTGAGCCGTGCTCAGTTTATTTTCAGCGCGTGCGGACGGCCTTGGCGGTTCAAAGAACCCATCCATAAAACACTAAGAACCGTGACGAATTCCGTGGAAATGATGTGCCTTCAATTCCGGCCAAGGGCCGCTTAAGCCTTGGCGCGCCTGCTGGTTACGGTCGAGCAAAGGTCCTCTCCGCGATGCGCGACGACGAACGGTGGCGTCTACGGTGCCCGGAAATGGTCACCTTGATCCACGCCTTGCCAATGGGCTAGTGGCCCGTGGTGGTGCCCGGATTGCACCAAACCTGGTTCTTGTCGGGTGACAATCCCAGCTTATTCCAAACATTGGTGGTGACAAACGCGACCGACCCGCAGGCGGTCACCACCAGGCCGCCCAGCTTGTCGTGGCGCGTGCCCAATGCAAAATCCGTCGCCGGATCAGGATAACTGGAGCCATCGTTGTAATTATCGACTCCGAGGGTTGGACTGGTATCCCCTGGCTCCCACATGACGTAGGCGTCCTGCCGAAAGTCCCCTTGGTGCCAGGACTTGGGAGCGATGCTGCCGAATCCACACACCGCACCATTCATGACATAGGTCGAGAGCTTGTTGATGCGCAGCTTGAAGTCGGCGGTGTTGGTCAAATCCAGCGGACAGCGATACACGGCCATGTTCGCCAGGTAATTCCAAAAGAGGCCGCCCTGGTAGGCCAGGATCGGGCTGCTGGTATAGGGAGCAGCCGCCAGATTGGGCGGAGCGTCGTCCACCGGCAGGTAGAGCCAGCCGGGCAAGGGAGCGTTGTTTGCGCCCGTCCAGGGAGGATTCCAATTGGGATAGGGCAGGTAATCCTTGTTGTCGCCCGCGTACATCGACATGGCCAGACCCAACTGTTTATTATTGTTGGCGCACTGGGTCTTTTGCGCTTGTCCCTTGGCTAAGGCCAGCGCGGGCAAGAGCATAGCCGCCAGGATGGCAATGATCGCGATGACCACCAAGAGTTCAATCAAGGTGAAGGCCGCAGTCCTTGGCGCGCCAGACGCCCCTTTATCATCCGGCTGGACCTCCAGAATCATCGAATTTCTCATGGGCGAGTTGATGGAGTTTCTTGCCTTCATAGTGAATCGCGCGACCATGCGGAATCAATCTTAATTTGGCCAGCCTCTACGATCTGCCAGAAGTGGCACCGCACAGCCCGCATCTAAATCGGGTCATTTGGGGCGGCGCGCAGTAGAGCGTCTGACAGCCATTGATCGGGTCAATGCGGCAGTCAGTTTTTTCAATTAACGCCCTGGGACTGTAGACGATTAAATTGGAGCCATGAAAATGAACTCATCCGCCCGTGGCATTACGAAACTCCGGCTCGTCATGCTTGGCGCGGCTCTTGCCGCCGTCGCGGGACTTGAAGTCTACGGAGGCGCGTCGCTGGCGGCGAAAACCGGCCAGACCACTTCCTGCCAGAATGGCAGCCCTTTTGCGCCCAACGTGAGCATTTCTGATTTGATTGCTGCCGCCCGTTAGGTCTGGCTGGCGCTAATGGTGCATGCGCGGCGTCAGGGGTAATTGGCTATGACGGGGCGAGGCGAGACTGGCGTAGCGCACCTGCTGCTCGCCAATTCCGCCTGACGCCTGCGCGAGGCTACAGTTGTGCCGGAGAAAGATGGCTCGACGCTGAAGTCGATGGAGAACTACTCGTCAAAATCGGAGACGCACCAATCCAACACTTGCCCGCCCATGGCGCAGATTTCAGGGTCGCGTCGGCGCTGCGCCCATTCACGCTGCTTACGCTCACGGTTCTCCGTTTCCTGTTTATGCCATTGCGGCTGCAAACGCATAAAGTTTTCCGGCACCTCCGGCAAAGCTTTTAGGGTAAACACCGCATCTTTGAGTTTTGGTTCTTTTGCCCCACGTGGCTTGGCTTCCACCCTGAATGATTCCGCATTACCTACTTCAGGGATTTGCACATTCTGCGGGTGCAATGCGGAATGGAAGCAATAACCCTCACCCCGGTACTCGATCAACCCGTCGGCACAGCGAAAAGATGCCTCTATACGCCCGGCTGCATAGGCAGCCGCAATACCCCTGTCTTTGAGCGCGTACAGCTCAGTTTTTATCATTCGCTCTTTCTTGGCGAAACCATGCTTGCGCTTTTGGTAATAGGTTTGCGCGCTGTCGCGGTGGCGCTTCGCAGATCGGTTAACGGCGAAAATCGCCAACAGAAGATCAATGCTTTTGGGCGGTGCGGTTTCGCGTTTTTTTCGGCGCTCAACTGCTTCTCGCCAATCTGGACGCGCTTCAGCGTCGTAAACGCGATGCTTGCGATAGAGACAATAATGCCCGCCGCCACGACGGTGTGGAGTCTCGTCGGGCTGGCCCAAGAAGTCCCGGATAATGGAGGGAGTCCAGCCGCGCGCGAACAGCTCTGATTTTAGGAAGTCATCGCGGTCAGCCATGTGATCCTCTGGCTGGGTGCGCAGGTTGGCCGCTTCCGTTTCTGGCCTCTGGAGCGGGGCCGCAAGTTCTTCTCCCGCGCGAGGGTTATTGGAGTTCGGCGGCGTCGAAGTGCCGCCAGCAGTGTTATAGTCCATGAACATAATTTCACATTTCCACCGCGCGCAATGCTTGCGTGCGGTCGTTTCAAATAAAACAAATGACCGATGCTCGACAGGGTGAAAATTGCGCGTGGAAACGCTCCCGTCGAACACCAGCCAAACTAACTTCCACACATCGGCTTTTCACAGCCATAAATCGAAAGAACTCAAAATCCTAACCGGTACGCTCCCGAAGGCCAAAGCGCACAAATTCGGACTCAACCAAGATTCATCTCGGGGTAGGCAATCGGGCGAATGTCCCGCAACGATGAGGCTGCCTCCTGGTCGGACCGTAAATGCCTTCTGCGGGAACCATTGAGGTTCGCGGCCCGCTGTTCCTAAGTTGGCGCAGACAGCCGTAGGCAGCGTAGCGAGCCATCGTTCCGCTGTTACGTCATCAGAGGGAATGCTTGCATTCATCTTTATGTAATGTTGTGTGTGTAGTTCTCAAGTAACCAACGTGGTGTAGTGGGAACGTCGTTAGCGCCCCATGCCTGAACCCAGCCAACCAGGCCGACTCGTTACGCTCATCGCCGTAGTACTGGTAGAACCACTCAGTCAATGGGGTATCATTCTGGTTCGTCTTCTGGCGCTCCTTCAAGCGCCGCATCGCCTCTTCCGACGGCATTTAGCCCCATGCGACCACCTCTGGCAGATCAGATCAAGTTGCGCGCAAGGCTCCCAACTATATATCGACCGAAACTTTGTTTTGCCGGTTTTTTTTTTTAACCCTGCTGACTTTTTGCCCTAATACTCACCAAGTATTTGCCAGTTGTGATTGGAAGGTTGCGCTCCAACGAGGCACCGCACGGCGTTCTGCGTACGGATCATTGACAATCGCGTTCTGCCGAAAAAAACTTTCGCGAATGATTTTTTCATCGGCGTCCAGTGATGTTTTTAGAATTTACTTGTTCCACGTGTTTTAGAACAATGCAGCCGTGAATCTGAAAGCGATCAGGAGATGTGAACTCTGCCGCGAGGACGTGGATGAGCTTGCGCGTTACGCTTACAAAACAGCGCTCCAGATTCTTGGCAACCACGAAGCCGCCGAAGATGCAATCGCGGAGGCTTTCAAAGCGTTCGTCAAACTCTCCCCTTTCACGCTCCAGCGATTTGAGGACGAGCAACACGTTTTGAGGTTTTTTGGCCGGATGGTTAAGTTCAAGGCATCCGACGAGATCAAGAGAAGGTCTCGCCAAGTGCCTATTGATCATTACGACCTCCCGGAGGACGTGCCGGGTGCGGTGCTTCCGATCCGCAGCCGTGAACTGCGGGCAGCGCTTGGACTACCTCCTGGGGCTGGTCTCAATGATGTTATAAGGGCGTTGATTGAGGGAGCTGATCTGGAAGGATTGGAGCCTGAGGTGCTGCAAGCCCATATCGTTGAGGGCGTATCGGCGGCAGCTTTTGCTGCCCGCCAGCACCTGCGGGACGAGGGCCAAGTCGAAGTCATAAAAGACCGCATGTTGAGGAAAATTCGACGACTTTTGGGGCTGGGAAGAAATGCTAATTTCTGGATTTGGCGATTTGATTGAATTACGATCAATTGTAATGGAGAGAGGCAAGAATATGAATCGGCTGCCAACCAGTGACCGAAACCGGGTTCTGGTGCTCTCCGCTGCCGTCGGCGGCGGGACCGCCAATCCAGAAGAGAAGGCAGAATTGACTGCTCTGCTGAAGGAATATCCAGATTTAAGTCGCGATTCGCGACTTGTTGTTGAGGAAACGAAGACATTTGAGGACGATAGCTTTATGGAAACCTGCCTGCGCGTGCTTTTTGGTGCTTGCTCCGACCAGGAGCTAGCAGACTTTGCCAGGACCTGTAGGCAAGACAGGACCCGGTGGCATCAGTATTGCCGGGTGCGGCATTTTCTGGAGCATGTCGGCAGAGCCAGTGCAGCATTTTCCAAGATGCCGGAATCGAAAAGGCAGCCCTCGCCCAAGACCCTGGATTCCATCTGGCAGAAGTTTCGCGAGATTCGCGACAAGCCCTCCAGGTCCCAGCGGAATGCGGGGCGTCCGTAGGCAGCGGAGCTTTGTAATGGAAGCCTACGCGCTCCAGGGCTTGTTCTGCTCTCCCCGGCCAAAAGCCAAATAAAGCCACGCGGAACCGCACCAGCGAATTGTCTGCGGCTAGGAATTCAAATTACGCGGCGTCTAGGCCGACAAGAGCATGACGGCGAGCGCCATTTGCGAAGCGCTCAAAATCAGCCGACCGACGCTTTGCAGATGGTTGGCGATGAAACCGCCCGGTCAGCGGTGCCTAAGCCTGCGTGGACACGCTTGTTTTTTGACGTGCATTGGCGATACTCGCACCTTGATTCAGGCCGGATGGCTCGGCGCGCTCAGCACGTTGTGACCTCGACCTTCAACTCAATGCGACGAGACATTATCTTCCTACTTCGCGGCATCCCCGACGGATTCCTGATCCAGAATCGCGGCGCATTTTTTATGGCCTCTTTAGAGCCAACCCTGGAAGATGTTTTGCGACTCGATGCAGAGAAAATCCCTCCGTTAAAGCTGTTCCTGGATGAGCAACCGAAAGCCAAACTATTCTGTGTCGGTTTGGGAGGGGACTGATCATTTGTCTACGGGCAAGGATTGATTGAGATCGTTGCCCGGGTGAAATGAGGCTGCATCATCCATCAAAGGTCTACGATGGGGCAGGCGGCGCGCCCAGCGCCGCATGAAACAGGCCGTCCCGGCCACGTTGAACCATCGCCGAGGCAATGGGGTGATCTTGGCGGAGTTCAAGCGTGGCCTGGAGTCGAAACGTCGTGCTTACCAGGGGATGGATGGCGGGAACCATCTACAGAGGCCCAGGGCCATCCTGCCCGTCGCCGTCAAACCCCAGCAGTAACATCAGCCTCAACCTAATCATCGAGGGAGGCACGACGCATTGGGCGCAGATCGTAATCGTCATTTTATTTGGATCGGCTTGAGGGCTTACTGTTCTCGGCATCTTCCTCGGGTGGTGGCGCTGGCTCACGTTCACGAAAATCGGGTATCGGGAACGCAAAAACCTCCTTCTTTAAGAATTCGCGCTGGAAGGGTGTCAAATGGTCGTAGACAAACGAGTTGCGAAACGAGTCTCTTTGCTCAAAATAATCTCTAGCTTTCCTGATAAAGCCGGTGTCGCTTTGTCTACCCCTGTTACGCTCCATCAGGTGATCAGTGCGGTTCTTTGCCTCCTGGCGCACCATTGCCATACAAAGCAATTCCTCCCGCGCTTGGTTGGAGAGGTCGGGAAAGACCAGGTGAATCCGAGTTTTTTCGTATACGTGTCGGTAGGTAGCCATCCAATTGGAGTCCAACCCGACAAGCGGCCCAAGCAAGACAGCATAGGCCGATACGAACCCATTGACCCTCTCGATAGTCTGTTGATAATGTTTTATTTCATCTTTGCCGTCCTTTTGGGAGGGCTTTTTTGTATCGTTGTCGATTAAGTTTTCTTTCATAAGCACTGAGCACCGAAGGGTCACGCCGCCGCGAAGCGAGGCTGACAGGGCCTCGGTCCCGTCGAGGACCGTCGGCGGCGCGCCCGAAAATGTCGTTGGAGTTTGCACCCGTCATTTCTTCAACAGGGAAGAACGCGGTTTTCTGATTCCTGGCCAAAAAAACTTCATCTGGGCACTAATCAATTGTGTTTTTTTTTTGGCACTATCCCGTGAGCGCGGGGTATTGCCAGCCCTTAGACGGGGTGGGCGCGTCTACAAAGTCCCTGAAAAAGGTCTTGATCGCTTAAGCGCTAATTAGGTTGATGTTGATTTCAGAATTCAGTGCTCCGCCGTCCTCCCCGGCCCACTCGGCCCCGCCGCAACCGCGACCGACTCAACTTGACGCCCTGGATACGCGGATCGTCGAAGCCCTACGCATCCGTGGCCGCTATGGGGCTGGGGTCTGGGAAGTCATCAACGCCCTGGCCGATGCCGATGAGCATAAGAGCCGGGCCGATCTCCGGGCAACACGCCTGGCGTTCTGGAGCAGACTGCGGGGTCTTTTGCGCCTGAAGATGATCTTTCGTCAGGGCCGCACGCGCATTTCTCTCTGCAAGCTTCCGGCAGCGGGTGCAAGCAGGAGGAGGCGGAAGCGGGCTGGCAGTACATCTGAAGAACCTGTCCAGGAAAGCACCTCCATTGCCTCTAACTACCTCAGCCTCCAATTGCCCGAGCTTTCCCAGCCAACCTCCGGCGCACCACCGGTGGTGCCAAAAACCAAGAGCGCTCACAGCCCCGCCGAGGTGACCCAGGCCGCCCGGAGTCTGGCACAGCTACCACGCCGACCACGCCGCCGCTGGTCGGGCTGGATTGGGGCGACCCGCGCGTACAGGAATCTGCCTATCTTGCTGCCGGACCAACGGGAGGTTTACGTCTTTGCGGCAAGGCGTGGCAAAGTGCTCTTTACAAGCCAGCCTGATGGTCCAATCGGCTCCATAGAGGGCATCTGGCGGGATTGGGGCGTGGTCCGAGCTTCCCAGGTTGGCTTGCTGAAAAACGAAGCCGCCGCGCTTTTGGGACGCGCCAAAAGCGGTCGCACGGAGCGTAAGAGTGTAGCCAAAATGCTGGCGGCCCGCCGCAATGCCAGGAGACCGCCAAGAAAAGGACGCAGGCCCCGAGGAAGGCCCCGCCGAACGGGTCAGTCGTCACCGTAGACAAAGTCGCTTGCCCGTGTCCCAGAGCGCCCAGCCTGAAAAAGCTGGCAGCGTGTAGACGGAACGGTCGCCGTCCAGCGCGCCCGGGGCGTAGAAGAGGCCGCCCACGCCATACGATTACCGCCAGCATCCCGGCGACTCCTCAGACCGCCCAACCGATGACTTCGGTGCCGCGAAAACCGTGCTTCAGGGATTTTGCGAGTGCGGTGGCTTACTATTCCCAGCCGCAGGCGCATTGATCCTGCCACGAGCGCGGGCAGGTCATAAGCCGTCGCCTTGTGATTGCGCCGCGTCCTCAACGTCACGGTAGACGTAGACGGCGATGATCAGACTTTGTTTCGCTGTAGTTCTTCCATAGGCAACCTCGGCATGACGTTGGAAAGGTGGGCTTCATCAATCGAGGCGCGCCGTTCATTTAACGCGTCATTCATGCTTTACCGCCGCTGGCCAGCGCCCAAATGTCGTCTTTTTCTTTCATTTCCGCCTGAAGCTAAACATGGCAGAAAAGTTGAAAATTGCCTTCTGCGCAGAGATAGCGAGCATCCTCGATCACCCAGTGGAGGAAGCCGTCGAGATTATCGGGAGAATCCAGAACGTCGGCATAGCGCTGCGACATCTCAGACCTGGCCGCATCAGTCATCCATGATGTCTTGCGTTTCCGGGATTCGAGTGCGGCGGCCATCCTGGCGGCCAGGGCGGCCAATGCGGGTCTGTTGGCAAAACGATCTGTCGTAGAGGGTGCTGATTTGGCCTGGGTTCTAGTGGGTATAGGTTTCATATTATTGGATTGTGTTACGAAGGGCGCGCATCACGTCCGCGTGATGGCTTTCAGAAGTGGCCCGGTGGCCGCCGGACGGCGCTTGCTGATCTTGGCCGATGATTTTGCCCTCGTCCTCCATCTGGCTCAGGATGGCGGTCGCTTCTGTAGACGTGAGGGCAATGCGGGCGCGCTGGAGGTCACGGGCGCTGACTGAGTTCTTCGGCCACTTCTTCGGGGACCGTGGGCGCAGGCCATCGTAGACGCCGTTTTCCGTGTTAGATATGGCCGCCGTCCGCGACATCTTCATTAAGCTTGGGCAATCCCTTTCCTTATCCACTTGGACTTGGTGGAGGATCGGGAGGCAATTTCCCAGCAATCTCGATGCTCTTATGGCGCGCATCACGTCTTGCAAGTCTAGGTGATGGGCCTGGGTGGCTTCTGGCAGAGGACATCGGAGAGCGGAATGCGAAGGGTTGGGCAGCGCAGGGGAACGGGCGCGCTTTGGTTTTGCCCGACTGGCCTTCATATAGAACTCGGTAGACGGCTGGCCTGGCTTGCACCGGCGTTTTTTGGGGATCAGCTTTCCAGCCAGTTTCAACCGGGTTAGAATTCCACGGGCCTTGGTTTCTTTGCAGTGACAAACTCGCTGGACATCCTGGGCCTTGAGAGTGTTCTCTGGCCACGGCTTCTGTGCCCGTTGATCCAGCAGGCCCAGGACCCTGTCCTCCTGGGCCTCAAGGCCCGCCTTACGCTTCGCGGTGGCCCGCTCGGCGTGCCGTTCACGCCAAAGGCGGTGGCGCTCAGGCTCGGTCAAGACGCCGCCGCGCTTGAACCTGTGGTTGCCCGCTACATAGCGCCGGTTGAGATTATACGTATGCTGCCCGCGCTCGTCATCAATGCTGCACCGGATCATGCCAAAAACGCGTTTGCTGCGCTGAGGATAGAGCCGTAGCTCTTCCAGGAACTTGGCCTTGAGCGCAGGGCGGTGGCCCAGATCAGGATAGCGGTTGTAGACAGAATTAACCGCCTCAACCAGGCAGATGGGCTTGTTGGCGTATTTCACCCACTTTCGCAGGTCGGTTGCGCTGGGGATGACGGCGACCACGACATCGGCGTAAACACCAAGGCACGCCGGGACCAGGATGGCGTCTACTTCAGCCTTGATGAATTCCGCCATCTTCTGCGGGTCGTGCTCGCACCTGGAACTGCCGATTGCGTGCCAGTGCTGGTGCGAGGCGTAGGGCAGGAACTGGACGCTGTTTTCGACCTTGCCCCTGACGCCGTCCAGCCAGCCGTTTTTGACGAGCTTGCCCAGCACAAATTGGGCTGCGCCCAGAAAGCGTCTTATTTTGCTTTCAAGTTCCCAGTCCAACAAATCGTCCTGATCGAGCAAATTAGGGTAGAGGAAGGCCCGCCCCTGCCGGGACTCCTTGTAGACAATAGAGTCTGGCTGGTCGTAATCCCAGTCCGCCGGAGTGATCGTGCGGCCAACCGCCTTGGCGTCCGCCGGGTTGGCGCGGGGCGCAATGGTCAAGGCGAAGGCAGTGCCTGCATTGTTGAAGGCGGTACTGTCGTATGCCGCAAACAAAGTCTTCAAGCCGTCCGAGACGTTGACGTAATTGCAGAAATCACAGTGATCAGTTTGCTGGCAACGGCGCTGGTAGACAGACTTGCCGCGCTTGACTCTGGAAAAAAGCCCGCACTCCAGGATGGCGTCTATCCAGCCATCGAGGATGGCCCCGGTGCCATCGTCGGCACCCTTGATGTGGGCCAGGATGCAGAGAGCCTTGTCCAGAGGGATGTGATTTTGGTGAACCGCCCGATTAAAGAAATCCGGCTGGCCGTCCTCGTTTATCCAGTGGATTTTGGCGTAGACAATCTCGATGCGCCTGCGCAGCCAGGGCGCAAGGAACGCCCGGTTGGCAAAGAGCGCGTCCAAGTCGTCGATCCTGATGTCGGCTATATCCACCGCAGCCTGGGCAGCCGCTGTCTCTAAATCAGCCTGAGCAACAATCTCATCGACCTTCTTGTAGACCGAGGCGGCTCTCGCCGTCGCCGCCTCACGGCGGCATTCGGCGGCTGCCGCTATTCCGGCGGCATCTTGGAGACCAGCATCGGCAGCCTTAACCAACTCGTCGACACGCTGCTGGGTCTTGCGCCGCCGACGCTCCGCGTCGAGCCGCGCCTGGGCTGCCAGGAAATGGTTTTCTTCCCGCAAGCGGCGGAGGACTTTGCTGGGAAGGAGTTGGATGCTGGCTTCTTCCTTGGTCATGGGATTGATCGCAGGGATTCCAGCCAGGGCGCTGATGATGGATTGCTGGGGTGGGGGAAGGCGGAGTACGTGTGTTCTCCTACCCTTACGCAACAGTGGGCGGGTAATTGGGAGGGCAGCCGCGCTGCCGATCCGATGAAGACGATGGCGTGGGCCATCGTACCCCGCAGGGGTAATCGGGCAGCGCGGCCAAAGTGAAATTTGATCTGATCGGTCTTCATCGTTCCGAAGCAGTCGTTACGGTCTGCGCTAACTACTGCTCTGGATGAAGAACTGCATTCAGAAGATTTGGCCGCCGCAAAATCTCACGAAGTCATTGTCTACACGGCGTGCATCCCGCGCTCGTCGTCGTTTCGTCGGTGGCGACATCGGCCCGCGCAGCCGTTCCATGAGCGGAAGGCCAGCCGTTGATTTGATCTCCCGTCCCACGCTGGGACGCCTTGCCTGCTTAACAAAAGCTTTCCGCAAAAAGCTGGAAGATTTTTGAAGCTGTGGCGGCGCGCAATTTCGCGCATTACAATTTCTGCGAAACGCGTCCAGTTGGCCTGTCTACTGGCGCGGGGAGACTCCAGAAAAAACGATAACCGTTGCGGCCTCGTCCGGCTTCTGACAGTCGGACGATTCGCCTCCCCGTAGCGGCGTGGGCCAAAGCGAAGGTGCAAATGGCCGCTGTGGCAGCTTGACGACCAAGGCAATTGATTTCGGAATTACCCCTTTAACAAAACAGCCCCAACGCTGGCGATTTTCGGTTCTGTACGGCATGAATGATGCAAGACTCAGAATCAGCATTGGAAACGTGAATCGCGCCGGAATGCCGATAACGCATTACAGCTACGGTAGCCTTTTAAGCAACGGCACAGTTTTTCTCCTTCTTGGCGCGTTGGAAGGTAGCGTTGAAATCACCTGTACCCGCGAATGGGCACTTGAATTCGCAAAAAGCCTCAAGGCGGCTCTGGGCGAGCAAAATGGGGAGGAATTTCAAATTCCGGCTCCATCCGCGCCTTTTCCTGCGGGTCAATCTTCGTCAGCAGGTATTTGATTATTGCGAGCATAATCCGCTCCCGGTCGAGCGGAGTTGCCTGTTGGATGGAGAACCTTACGCCGCTGATGGGGTCGTGGAGTCCATTGATCATGCCATTATTTTGTAAACAATTCGATGTCGGTCAACCTTTTCCTTTTTCCCTGGGCAGGAAGAAAAATCTTTTCGGCCCGAGTTCTTTTGCATGTTGATTTGACAGTTCCCTCCCGGCGGCTAGTTTGCCAGTCCTATGCCGTCCGGCTGGCCTTAAAATTTTAAGTTTACAGCGGCCTTATCTGTTGCCAACCATCGGGCATGACTTGGCAGGAATTGGTTGCTGTGCTTGTGACGCTTCTGGAGCGTTTTGAGGGCCAGGAAGACCAGATTCCGGTTGTGTCTGCTCGCACGCCAAGAGAAGCTCTCCGTAAACTTTCAGAATTAGAAGCAAGCACCAGCGGACGCATTGACGGGTTAGTTTGCCAGCTTTCGAGAGGTGAAAATGCCGTAACCACTTCCGATGAAGCCTATTTTCTTGCACAGCGGTTGAAATATGGTCTGGCAGTTGCGCAAGCTCTAGCAACTCCTTCTGCCGGACGCGCTCCGTTCGTGCCAGTTCCAGCGCAAGTTGGTCGAGAATCCGTTCTGGCGTGGCTCCTGATTGATGTCTGGCGTTCCACCATGCGTAATATCTGGCTTTCTGTTCTCCGCAGCAGTTCTGAAACCAATCCCTAATACCACGGGAAGTAGTGCCGAACTTTTGAAGAAGTTTTTTCTGCGCAGCATCCATGCGAATTAAATATACCCAGTATAGAACGGAAAACTACGACGCGAATTGCCAGTACGCCAGCCGCTTGCACGCTGCCAGCTTTTAACGCAGCCTCTATCCGCACGCCGCCTTCGGGTTTGCGGTGGTCCTCTCACATGCGGCGGATGCCGATCCCAGGGAAGACCTTGCTGCGTTCTCCGGCAGAACTGTCGGGAGCGCACTGGGCAGGCAGGCTGCCCATCACAGGATCGTCCCGTGTGGTCGTGAAAAATACCGAGGGGGCTGGTTTACGAACCTGAGCGTATGCTTCCGCGTGGGTGCTATCGTGGCCGACCGGCAATTCTCCAGGCCGAGGCGGGGCTGAACACCACGCGCAAGGGACTCGACTTCATCTCTCGCCCAACCAGTCGCCGTCTACGATTGACCGCCGTCTACGATGGCCGGGCGTGTCAGAGTTAAGTGGACCAGTTGCCCTGATTGCCTTGGGTCTGACTGGTTCTTCTTGGCATTCCAGTTTGACCAGCGCCGACTGCGCGGTCCTACTACGCCATTCCCCAGTTTCATCCGGGTTTTGGCGTATTCCATCGGCTTGCGGGTGTCCTCGAAGTCGGCCCGTTTCATCGTGAGCTGCTTCTTCGGCGGATTCCCCAGTTGGATGGGATGCGTTTTGTCGATGTTTTTCTGAACCAGAAATGTCCCAAGCCCGCCGAGTCCTCTTTGCCGACCTCAGATTTCGACAGGCAGCCCGACCGGGCCAAAAACGAACGCACACTTCAGTTGTTGACCGCGCTGTTCGAGCACCGTCAGTTCACCAGGCAGGATTTCCAGGCCGCGCCCGACCAAAGCCCGGCGGAGTTGTTTCGACGCGGTCTGGTTGTCCTTTGCGAGTTCGAGGGAACCCCGCAGGAGCCAGGCCACCCAGACGTTCTTGTGGCTTTCTTCGCGCTCGATCCGCCGGACGGCAAACCCGGCGTCTACAAATGCATTTTCAACCCGGCGCGGCAGGAGAATTTCGGCGCTCGCGGCGACTTCAATAAGCAGGGCCATTGTTGACGCGGATTCGTCTGGGGAGTCCGGCAGTGCTCGTGTGGTCAATTTTTTCATTGGTTCCTGGCGTTTAAATAAGAAGATTAGGCATTATTGACAGCGGTATCAGATTGAGCAGAGGAGTCGCGCGGCAGGGGAATGACGTTTGACGCGTTTACGGTCATGATAGCAAACCACTGCTGAGCCTCTTCCGTGGTTACAAACGGATTGGCATAGTGCCGCTTGCAAATTTCAAGCCGATTGCCCATCTCAGCCGATACTGCCGCGATATTCTGGGTGAGTGCCTGCTTGTGTGACCCGTAGCCGTGCCTCAGGCTGTCGTGGCTCAATTTAACGCCAGAAAATTGTTCGATGGCCCTGTTGACGTGGCTTAGGTCGATGTTGGTCTCGCAAACCGGCCCGGAAGGCTTTCGCCATTGGGCGAGCCATGCCCGCAAATTAGCTGCGATTGGAATCTGCCGGGGAAAACCTGTTTTTGACTTGACTCCAGGCAACCTGATGTGATCTGAGCCAACCATGCTCCAGTCAAGCCTTAGGCACTCGGATGGCCGCAATGCGCCGAACGCAACCAAGACGATGAAAGGAACCAAATCCGGTCGCGCCGTTGGCGCTAGGCTTAGGATTTTTTTCAATTCCGCCACGCGCAGGAACTCAATTTCCTGATATTTGACTTTGGCCTGCTCCAGTTCGCGCGCAGGATTGTGCGCCTTGGCCACGAGGTTTTGCCTGGAGGCCCACGAAAAAAAATTCGTCATGATGCCGCGATATTCGTTCCAAGTCTTCGGTCCCAGGCGGAGCGTGAGCAGGGCGGTCTCTAAGCTGGCGGTGTCTACTTCGTCGACGTAGAGGCCCTGAGGCAGAGCCTTGCCTAGCCGCTGCAAACGGGACTTGAGATTCTTAAGATGGCCCTTGGATTTTCCGGTTTGGACCTTGTTTTGATAATACCGCTCTGATGCGGCAGCTAGGTGCATTCGCTCTGGCGGCGGCCCGGCCTGGTGATGGTTCAGGTAGTACTTCGCTGCGTCCAGGACCGACGCGCGCCCGGCCAGCAGGACATCGGCGGAGCCGAATTCACGGCAAGCGCTGTAGACGGAGTGGCCATTGCGCCAACTTCTCACGATTTCCTGGGCCAAGATCAAGTCTTGCCATTGTCCAGGGGTTAGGATTTGCCTGTCCGCCTGTCCCTTGGCCATAGCCCGCCTAATTTCATCGGCGTGCCGCTGCGCGGCCTTCAGTGACGTGTGGCAAAGCAGTCGGCGCTTGCCGCTGCTGTGATCGGCCAAGAGCCAGTAGTGCTTGAGGCCGGATTTGGTCTGCTTGGTGGTTTGGTAAATGGCGAATTCAATGCCACTCGCATCGTAGACGAACGATTTTTTCTCTTTCATACGCAATCCAGAACTGCCTTTTTCCGGCTGCGCGGCTCAAATCTGTTAGAATTTGTTAGAATGGCCCCTTCGGGGGCAAAAATTCGTGGATTTCCTAAGAAAAAGATGGTGGAGGCGGCGGGAGTTGAACCCGCGTCCCTGCCAAATAAACCAGCCGCGATTACATGCGTAGTCAGGAGAGAGTTTCGACCGCAACCTAACGTCCTGACGCGAAGGCCACGGCCAAGCCCGCATGAAATTATTTCGGCCAGCAACGCGCGGACTCCGCCGCCAGCCTAGCCTGCTATAGCGTCCGTCCCCCGTAGCAGACATCCAGGGGCGGACGTCGCAGCCTTAGGCCGCGAGAGCTAATTCTTCGTTAGCAGTTATTTTTGGTCCGATTTTTTACGAGGCCAACGAACCATCCTCGGCATGACGCCTCTGGCGCACCTCGCAGGTCGAAACCAGTACGCCCCCCACTCCAGTGTATAATATCCCTGTGCCCGGCCTTCCAGTCAAGGGCGAATCAAGGCCGCTGTCCTCGGCTAAGAAAGAAGTTTGAACCTCGGACCACGCCAAATACGCCGAAAGAGAACGAAATCTTTTGGGGCATTCGGCGTGGTCTGCCGCTCTCCCAGCTTTCTGTATTCGCTTCTCATTTTGCGACCCCATTTTTCGGACTAAAATGAAAGGGGAAAGCTGAGGCAGAAAAACGGGTCTGTCCAGCCAAGCTCTCCGTAATGCCAGTGGACTCCCGCAGCCGTTCCGGTATTGTGTCAGGCGGGTAACGAATCGTTCCCGCCAATTATGGACACTATTCCGACTCTTTTGCTGAAGCCGGGCGCCGCTGATCGCGTCCTGGCGGGACATCCCTGGATTTATGCCGGCTCCATTCTCCGCGCGACCACGCCGGCGGCTGACGGCGCGCTCGTTCAGATTAAGGACCATCGACAACGGTTCTTGGGCATCGGGTTCTATAATTCGAAGTCGAAAATCCAGGCGCGCGTGCTCGATCCCGAACGTGTCACCATCGACGCCGCTTTTTTCGAGCGTCGTTTTCGCGACGCTCTGGCTGTGCGACAAAGGCATCTTCCGGGCGCCACCTCCTTTCGCGTGGTCAACGCGGAAAGCGATTTTCTTAGTGGATTAATAATTGACAAGTATGCCGACGTCCTGGTGGTGCAAATCTCGTCTCTGGGCATGGATCAGCGCAAAGCGATGATCGTGGAAGCGTTGCAAGCGGTTTTTCATCCCCGCGCCATCTTCGAGCGGAACGAAGCTTCCTTCCGCAAGTTCGAGGGGATGTCCGAGAGCAACGCGCTGCTGGCCGGTTCCCTGGATGGTCCGGTGTCGATTAATTTGAACGGTTTGAAATTTGAGGTGGATATTCTCGGCGGCCACAAGACGGGCCTCTATCTGGATCAGCAAAAAAATTACGCTCTCGTGGCGGGATTGATTCACGGCGGGGAAGTTTTGGATTGTTTCAGCTTTTGCGGCGGCTTTGCCTTGCACTGCGCCCGGGCGGGCGCGGCCAAGGTCCATTGCCTGGAGCAAAGCGCGGAGGCCTGCGCCGCGCTCTTGCGTCATGCCGGGAGCAACGGGTTGGCCGAGAAGATTTCCGTCGAAACCATTAATGTGTTTGACTGGTTGAAGGAACGCACCGCCGTCCGGCCCCACGAGAAGGTCATACCCCGTTTCGACGCCATCATCCTGGACCCGCCTTCATTTACGCGGACGCGTTCGACGGTGGACGACGCCTTGCGCGGCTACAAGGAAATTCATTTGCGCGCCCTGAAACTGCTCAAGCCCGGTGGGACCCTCGCGACGTTCTGTTGTTCCCATCACGTCGATACGGTGCTGTTTGAAAGCATCATTCTGGAGGCCGCATTCGACGCCCGGCGCCTCTTGCGCCGTGTGGCCACTTTCGCGCAATCACCGGATCACCCCATTTTGCCCTCCATCCCCGAAACCGAATACCTCAAGGGCTTTGCTTTTGAAGTGGCCCGGTAAGCCGGAACGATGCATTACTGGAGTCCCCTCAGTAACGTGGAGGATCTGAACGCAAGGGCGCAAAGGCGCGAAACCACAACCAAAAAATCTTTAATAGGAGGTAACCGAGAAAATGGAGAAAGGAAAAAACTATGCCAAAAATGCGGGCTTCTCGGAAATTGCACTGGGTAGAGAAATTTGACGTGGCCAATCCGGGTCACCAATAGGTGAGCGTTGGTATGTGGTCCATACTTACCCATTTCTTTGCGTTCAACTTCTATTGCATTGTTACGGGTAAGACATGTGCATAGGCGCGGCGACGGGAGCAATTGAAATTGGCCATTGAAAATGTGCCGTCTGTCATTAAGCCTGTGCCGATGAGCAATGGCAGATTCTCAATGAGCAATTATCACTCAGGTGATGCGTTAGTCATGAAGGACAGAAACGGCTCTCGGTGCCGTCAGCGGGTGTCTCTCGTCGGAGCGTTCACCTCGGCGAGGCGACCCAACCTTTACAAATCGCAAAGCCGATGATTGGCAAAGCGAATCCGCGCACCGCACGCGCGGCGGTTTTCCATGCGGCCAGCCAGCCGTTGACCTTGGAGCGATTTCCGTTGCCGGAATTAAAGGGCGGCGCGGCGCTGGCGCGGATTCGGTGCGCGACGATTTGCGGTTCGGATCTGCATTCCTTTCACGGGCGCAGACACGCGCCCACCCCGAGCGTGCTGGGACACGAAATGGTGGGGGAGTTGGCGGCCTTTGGCCCCGTCGGCACGCGCGATTTTTACGGGCAGCCGTTGTCGCTGGGGGATCGGGTGACCTGGTCCATGGTTTGGAGTTGCGGGGCCTGCTTTTATTGCCGACGCGGGCTTCGCCCCAAGTGCGAGCAGTTGCGCAAATTCGGTCATGAGGCGATCACGCCGGACCTGGCTTTGTGCGGCGGCTTGGCGGAATATTGTTATTTGCCGGAGAAGACGGCGATTTTTCGGCTGCCGCCGGAATTGCCGGACCTGGTCGCCAGCCCGGCCAATTGCGCGACCGCCACCGTCGCGGCGGTGGCGCGGAACGCGGGTGAACTTTCCGGGCGCCATGTCTTAATCCATGGGGCGGGAATGCTGGGGTTGACCGCTTGCGCGATGAGCGCGGCCCACGGCGCGGCGAGCGTCATTGCGCTGGAACCTTCCCCGGAGCGGCGAGCGCAGGCACAGGTATTTGGGGCAACGCATGTATTTGACAGTGTTTTGCCGATTTCCGAACTGTGCGCCATGGTGCGGGAGCTAACCGGCGGACGCGGCGCGGATGTGGCCCTGGAGTTTTCCGGGGACCCGGTGGCAATGGAGGCGGGGATAGCGCTGTTGCGGCCCGGCGGGCGATTTGTCCTGGCCGGGGCGACTTATCCGGCGCGTCCCCTGGCTTTGTCGGGTGAACAAGTTGTGCGGCGCCTTTTGCAAATCATCGGCGTGTACAATTACGAACCGAAGGACCTTGGTTACGCATTGCGCTTTTTGGCGGACCAACATCAGAGCCGCCCGTTTGCCCAACTCGTGGGCTGTTCTTTCTCTTTACAGGAAGTGAACGAAGCCCTGGCCTACGCCACCGCGCAACGTCCACCGAGAGTCGCGGTGATGCCGTAGGATTCTCTTCGCCAAACTGTGACTTATCTGTCACCTTCATGTCGATTGGCACGGGCCTGGGTTCGTGGTAAGGTGCCTGTCCGGTCGGTAGAGCGCTGGGCGAAAATTCGCGCGCCTTCGGACCGAAGCCGCCCATCACAAGCGGCTAAACTCAATGTCCTTGCTCATGCAGCTAATGCTTTACTTGACTCGCGAAAATCTGATTGTTTTGCGGCGGTTCTGTTTCCTGGCCACCGCTTTCCTCTTGCCTTGCGCCGCTCTGGCTGAAGAGGGCGGCGCGGAGTTCTTCAGCTCGGAGCCCGCCGCGCGCGCGGCGGGCGATCGCCTCGTCACTCCAGTCAATCAAATCATTACGCCGGCCGGCCGCCAGGTGTACCTTCCAAAACTGCGGCCGCAGGCACTGGCTCTCAGTCCCAATGGCAAAATCCTAGTCACTTCTGGCAAGACACACGATTTGGTGGTGATTGACCCGGTCGCTGCGCGAGTTATTCAAAACGTCCTCGTCCCTTCTGCTGATGCGACGATGACGCACCCGGCCGCGCCGTCCGAGCATATCCTGGCGGGCGATGATGGCGATCAATTGAGTTTCACCGGGTTGATTTTTTCCCCGGATGGGAGCCGCATTTACCTGTCGAATGTCGGCGGCAGTCTCAAGGTGTTTGGGGTGGACATTTCCAATCGCGTGACGGCGCTTTATTCCATTCCGCTTCCGCCTGCCAACGCGCCGCGGCGCAAGGAGGAGGTTCCGACGGG
>Ga0182016_10002424_pt1 | contig 21956 bp, 26 predicted proteins | sample 712S2MmetaG_FD_120491 | JGI IMG/M metagenome (GOLD analysis project Ga0182016, IMG submission 120491) | Permafrost microbial communities from Stordalen Mire, Sweden - 712S2M metaG | ecosystem: Environmental > Terrestrial > Soil > Wetlands > Permafrost | place: Sweden: Stordalen | collected... | reverse complement strand
GATTCGAATATGGATACGGCTTGGGAACAAACTCGCGTACTTGTTGTTTCTGTCCAATGTATTGGTACTTGGTCATGTAGATTGCTGACAAGATGCGATAAATCGTCGAGAGATACGTCGTTTCGCAAAAGGAATCTTCAGTGATTCTCTCATCTTGTAATTGCTCCTCGAGATACTGAAGAAACTCCGGACTGTTCTTCAACTTCGCATCATATTTGAGATGCTTGTAGAGATCTCCTCGATAGTACGCTCCGAAGATCAGTAGTTTGATCTTATAGGCGAGTCCTGGAATGATCGTCGTGGTGAAACCTTGTCCTTCAGGATTGGTCTCCATGTAGGTTGTGTAGATGGTATCATACTGTTCGATCTGTGCTTTCCTCTAGAGGAGGTCTTTCAGAACAGCCAAAGGTTCGACATCAGTTTTGCAGAAGGTACACAAAGCTTCGTACATTTAGGCGAGCAGAGTTTTTATTTTTTGTTTGGAAGCGCGATCTCGATCTAGCTCGTTGAGGTGTCAAATGCTTTTCTTGTAGTTCAAGAAATCGTGGTCATGATGACCTAGATTTGTAATACGGCTGACAATCATTCGAATTCTTGTAGATTCTACTCTCTGGCCAAACAAGCAGCCAAAGCATTGTCCTTGTCGCGAGATGCCACAAGAGCAATCATGGCGGCCACAAAAGCGAGAATAACACCGAGTACCAAAAGGCTACTCATCGGCCAATGAGTAGTTTGCGAATAGTCTTTGCGCACGAGAGGCCATATCTCCTTCTTGAGGAAAGCCTCGTCGAATCCAAACCAGTTATCACAATACTTATTGATTCGCTCCAACATGTCAGGAACAGGAGGATGAAGCTTGTGGGAAACACTATCGCTATGACCTGGATCAATCCAGTAATGAACCGGTTTACCATCTTTGTCTCTCTTTTCGATACCCCGAGCACCCCATCTTCCAGCCATCATGGGAATCCAAACGTTGATAGGACTGAAGATGAAGAATTGAGATCCTTCTCGTAACCATCTGTGGATCCTTTTTGGGAGTTTGGGATCAAACTCATCGTCTGCATCAAGACAAACGAAGGGCAATGTCTGACTAGCACTCAAAAATCTCCAGAGGGCTGCCTCGTGCCCAAGAACACCGCCATCAAAACTGTCTGTTCCTTTGAGTATCACAAGTTCCCCTCCTAGAGAAACAATCTCGCTAGCAATGTGGGAAGGCACATCGATAGGAACATAGACCACGGGTTGCCAAGTCGGCATGAGCTTCGGTATGTCAATCAATTGTCTACGCAAGGATGGAAAGTATCTATCATACTTCCCATATAAACTGTAGGATATGATGCCTTCCCTATCGTGACGTTCACCTTCCCTCGAATGAATGAAAAACTGCCTCTTCCCGAATGGACACGATGTGATATCACTTAATATCCGTCTGCTGAAACCACGGGTCCTGAACTTCTGAAGAAATATGAAGACAGCCACAATGATCAAAACATAGACGATCAAAAGGACATACGTGGTTTTCATTTATTGAGAGCAAACTTTTTACCTTCGCGAATGACAAAAAGAGAAAATGAACGTTCCCCAGCTTGATGAAATCAAGAAGTTCATCCTGACCCACTTTGAGGTGGAAAAGATTAGCCTCAGTCTGTTGAATGGTCGTCTCACCTTTGTTGGCAAATTGAAAGAAGGAAGTACTCTTGGTGCCCTCGGAGAAAGAAACGATCTTCGTGACAATTTGGATAAGATCAGTATTTACTTGAGGAGCGACTTTACGAAGTACGTCATGTTGAAAGTAATTCCTCTCACAGAGTCCCGAACTGTGGTCGAGTTGCACTCAATCGAAGCAGACTTGAAGTTCTACTCTGCGAATGGTAAAGAGATTCCACTTTGGTAAAACTCGAGATCAAAACTGATTAAGAGTATTGTTTCTATTGTGGTTGAAATGGTCGATCTTCTTGTGTGGGAACTGATTGCATATCGTCTTGAGATTCAGAATGTAGTTTCCCTGTTCAAAACTAGTAGAAGCTTGTGGCCACTCTCGAAGAGACAAAATTTATGGTCTTATTTGATGCGACGAGACTTTCCAGAGCATTACAAGCAAGCTCTGCCAAATGAATTGCAGACTTGGTACCAAGATTTGCACCAACATGGCGCTTACTGGTGCCTCACCAAGAAGCTTCCCCTGTATCCATCCATTCCTCTCTGTGCGGTTCTCGACGTGGGATACACCATACCACACACTATATTCTTCGGGAAATACAATGTTGTTACCTATCGAAAGAGAGAAGAGAGTACATCTGGTCGCTACAAATTTCTACGCTATCCGTTTCAGATCTTTGTAGACATTGTGTCCGAAGATAGTTTGAACGGTTATGAACGCGGGGCGGTGAACGAAATTAGTCTCAGAAAGATTTCCAGTTTCGCCAGAAAGGGTACTAACTTTTTGTTCATGCGAAGAGAAGAAAAAACTCATATAGCTAGGTGTGGACCTCTGAAAAAGCTCACTATCTCTCTTTGGAGCGATACGATTGCTTGGATTCATGAACATTTCCTGGCTACAGAAATCCATTACAAGTTGTTTGAAGTTTACTTCACCGGAATGCTCAAACCAGGAGTTACTTTGTCTGATCCATATGATGAAGAAACTAGTCCCGGACAGTTTAAAGAACTGGAAACAACGACACGTCTCTACAATTTGTACATGGATGCGGGAAATCCTGCTATTCCAAAAAGAGTCTGTCTGACAGTCGCGCAAGGCGGCGAGTATTTCTTCACAGCGGCGAACGGAAAGTCGATTCCAGGATGGAGCTATTGAAGAAACTAATTTCTTGATCGATTGTGATCCCGAAAGAAAGATGAACGTTTCAACAGCTTGGGAACTTGTTTGCTACCATCTCGACATTCGAGATGTTGTCTCTCTGTTTCAGACTTGTGGAGACATGAGATCACTCTACGAGAAGCAAAGTTTGTGGTCAACTTTGTCTCGAAGAGACTATCCCATGCATTATCGTTTTGTTGCAACTTGCGATCATGCATGGTTTTACAAAGATCTATACATGTATGGCGCATTTTGGAATGTCGGCAAGAGTATCGTGATTTCTCCCGGTAGACCAATGTTTGTAGCACCTATACAGATCTGCGGACATGACAGGGTTCACATCTCGACGAATACTGTGAGAAGTCATTGTGATCACGAAATACTTCGATTTCCGGGAGAACAGTGGGTTAGAGTCATTCATACCAAAGAGATATCCAGGGAAACGATCAAAGGTCTCAAATCTGCTGCCATCTTTTATCAATCAGGACGTGAATTTGTGTTCATCAGGGAGAAGACGCCGGAAGCGATACCAGACCACTACGAGTTGAAACCAATAGAACCTTGGAATGGGTCTCGTTTTAAAGCTATTCTGTTTTACCTACATGAGCACTTTATGATTGAAAGAATTACCATGATGCATGGAGCATCTGGTAAGGAAGTTTTCTACATCAAGGCGAGTTTGCGAAAAGGTCGCTTGTTGGGAGTTTCTTTTCAGGACATGGATGAAGCCTGGAGGGATGACTTGATGCAAATCTCTGAAACATTGAGTGGAGCCGCAACGGAATACAAAGTGTATCAAACTCAGTCTCACTTTGATGAGCACGCTTGTGCCGAACTGTTTAGTACTGCGACACAGATCTGTTTCCGTTGGGTAAATCAAATAGAATTGCCACTCTGGTGACTTATGCGACGTTACCATGAGCTAACCTTTTTGTTTTCCGGAGATGTCACATTTGATTCTGCCTTATTTTCACTCTGTCCAACAGAAAGAAACACGAATGGATCTAAACGAGATCCTAGTTTGGAAACTCTTGATTTATCGTCTCAACATCAAAGATGTTGTTCACCTGTTCAAGACCTGTCGTGACTTATGGTCACTCTCCAAGAAGGAAGGATTGTGGAGCTACTTGATGCGTCGTGATTACCCCGAGCATTTCTTGTTATCTACCTCGAGAGAATGCGAGATGTACTACAAAGATTTACATCAATTTGGTGGCTACATTAGTATTAGGATGTCAATTCCGCTGTTGCCCTATAGGCCTCTCTACATGGTTCCCAAATTGTCTCGTGGAGAATACAAGTTAGTTACGACTAGGGGACGCACTTCGGAACATGATTTTATTCGTCATTTTGGTCAGAAGTATTTTGCAGTTGAGAATTACCGAATGTTAAGTCAAAAGCAACGCGAGCTGATGAAAGCATGTAATGAATGTATAGTTACCGAATATCGTACTGGAGCGCAAAGAATTCTGCTTCTTCGCGATGTTCACCAACTGAATTGGATTGCGATGAAACAATTTAGACCTTGGGATGGACAAAGATTTGAACACACGATAGCCTGGATGGCCACTCACTTTGAAGTAGATGATGCCCAACTTACTGATGGACGGATCGAGTTTAACGGCAGGTTGCGGAAAGGTCATCTTCTCGGCGACAAAGGTTCTAAATATTGCGAAGATTTCTGGAAGCTGGAGAGCAAATACAGACTTTCTATCGTCAAGATTTTCGCTGTGGCTGCCGAAAGAGAAGTGATGTTGTTTAGCTTTTTGACACAAACTCGCTATCCAACTGTCAATGGCGAGAAGATTCCACACTGGAATGACATTCAGATGCAAAAAGATCCGCATTCTATATCTCAACTGACTATACATTGAGTCACCTAATTTTCACTCTGTTATTGACAGAAAGAAATCACAAATGGAACCGAATCGAATCTTCACGTGGAGTCTTGTTTGCTTACATGCAAGGATTCCAGATGTGATTTCCTTGTTCAAAACCTGCAGAGACTTGAGGTCACTCTCGGAGAAGGAAAGGTTGTGGCCTAATTTGATGCGACGAGACTTCCCCGAGCATTTTCCACTAGCCAAATCTGAAGAGATGGCTGCTTGGTTTGCAGATTTGTATCAGTTTGGTGCCTTCTTTGCGATTCAAACGTCAATCCCATTGTATCCATATGGAATCATTTGTATTGCATCTGGATTGCAAACAGGTAACAAAAGGTTAGCACCTGATTCTGGCAAGGTGCTAACAACTCGGGGAAGAACATCGGAAAACAACTTTCTTCGCCTTCCGGATCAAAACTATGTCTCCGTCATGTTGAAAACTATGTTGCACAATTATCAAACAGTTTACCTCCCCAATGTGGATCCTCAAGAGGTGAACTATTGTCGTATCAGATCGTTGGCCACAGTTTTCCTCCATAGTCGTGACAAAATTCGTCACTTTGAGATGAGCAAGATATCACCATGGCGTTCAATACAGTTTGATGACATTGTGAAATGGATGGTAAAACATTTCGAGGTTCAGAATTCTGATTACAATGATAGCGAGATTGAATTCATTGGGCGATTGCGAAAAGGTCACATTCTGGAACCAACTAGTCCTGGCTTGTCGGAAAGCTTGTGGGCAACATTTAGTAAGTTCAAGTTTAAGCGCAACGTATTTCGGAGTGATAAGCTCAATAGCGTTCATATCTATAGTTACTTAGCGAACTCTAATTTTCCGAGTTGTGATGGAGACGTGATACCGAGTTGGAAGAAAGAATGAAAAGCCTGAGAATTCACCTTTCGTTCAAGCTATTTGATTCATCTTATTTTCACTCTGTTATTGACAGAAAGAAACAAATGGATTTACTCGTTGCCGAGCTTGTTTGTTATAGACTTGAGATCCATGATGTCGTTCACTTGTTCCAAACCTGTCAAGGTTTGAGGTTACTCTCAGAGAAATCAAGTTTGTGGAGCTACTTGATGCGGAGAGATTTCCCAGAGCATTATCAATTGTGTCAATCTTGCGATGTCAAAGAGATTTACATGGATCTTCACCAGAATGGAGCATTTTTCAAAGCAAGTAGGTTTGTCTCGTTGTGGCCTCAAAAGCCAGTCATGATAGCTGGCGCGTTTCCTTTATTTGGTGTAAACATTGTGACGATCAGGAGAAGGATATCAGGTCTCTGCGATTTGCGTCTTCCTGGCCGAAACTTTGTGACGATCCTAGAGGAGAGACTTTTGATTCCTAAGCGAATCAAAAAGCTAGAAACTTTGGATTCCCAAGAGATCATTCGACATGAGATCGGCGAGATAAAAACAGTGATGGTTCAGAGTTGCGGGCCAGTAGAGTGCTTCGAGTTGAAGCGAATAGAGAAATGGAATGGAAGCAACTTCGACAAAATCGTGGATTGGATACTTGATCACTTCGAGACAGAACGCATTGAGGCTTACGGAATCAATCCTACTGCCAGCATTGAGTTTGACGGTAGGCTGCGACAACATGCTTACGTTGGATTTCACAACATGAATGACCATACTAGAGACAGGTGTATTAGCTGGTCTGCTCTCATGCGTGCAGAAATTGGTACATTCCATGTCCAAAATGGTGGAGATGCAGATGTAGACATAGTGTCGGGTCGCCTGTATAGTCTGACTTTGGACATGGAATTCTACACAGTGGATGGAAACGAGATCCCCGCTTTTTGATTCATCTTATTTTCACTCTGTTTTGACGGAAAGAGATCACAAATGGAAGCAAATTGTTCGCTCATTTTCGAGCTTGTTTGCCATCGCCTCGAGATTCTTGACGTGGTTCACTTGTTCCAAACCTGTCAAGGCTTGAGGTTACTCTCAAAGAAATCAAGTTTGTGGTCATTCTTGATGCGAAGAGATTTCCCAGAGCACCATCAGCTCGTCAAATCGAGTGATTATCAAGACTTGTACACCATTGGTGCCTATTGGTGTATCGATCGTACTCTCACGGTTGATCCTGGTCGCATTCTTTTCACCTCTCCCATTTTTACTTATGGTGGAGACAAGTTTCAAGTATCTACGAGGACTTGTCGAGTCAAGTGTGACTATGAATGTCCTCGCTATCCGGGACAAATGTGGGTCCACATCTTACGCAAACGAGAATTCAATAAGTTAGCGCAGGGACATACCGACATTGTCTCATCCTTCTCTCACTCTGGACAAGACTACTTGTTCTTTCATGGTGAGAAATCAATTCTTCGTCTCGGTTTACATCAAATGGAGAAGTGGAATGGATCTCGTTTTGATAAGATCATGAGATGGCTTCATGCTCACTTTCATGTCATAAGAGTTGATCTTACTCAAGGCGGCCGTAATGAGTCTCTGAGTCTCGAAGCTAGGTTACGTGAAGATCAACAATTAGGAGTTTTGGGTGCAGACATGGATGATGAAGAATGGAAAACTGATTTGAGAAAATACTCACTAGCATTGAGTGCTAAAATCACGAGGTACAGTGTTTATAAGATCATCGATCACTTTGGAGAACAATCGGAACATGAAATGTTCTCACATTTCGTTGGCATGCATTTTTACCGTATGAATGAAGAAGAATTGCCGACTTGGTAGCGTCATTTGATTCACCTAATTTTCACTCTGTTATTGACAGAAAGAAACGAATGGTGGAGCCATCTTATTTGATCGTTTGGGAGCTTGTTTGTCATTCATGTCGAGTTCCCGACATGGTTGCATTGTTCAAGACTTGCCGTGAACTATATTCGCTCTCGGAGAGAATCTCTCTATGGTCTACTTTGTTGAGGCGAGATTTTCCCATTCATGCCGATGTTGTTCCACCAGGTAGTCAAAAAGAGTGGTTCCAAGATTTATACCAATATGGGGCTTTCTTTGGTATCGACACGCGCATCCATTTGTTTCCCAGCAAGTGTGTCTATTTTGCTCAGTTCTGGAATCGCTTCGTCATGACTAGTCGCAAAGATGAAGGTTTCCTAGATGGTCGCGTCTGGGCGAGAAAGGTGGGAGTCAACTATGTTGGCATTGCGGATCATCGAAGAGTCAAACGAAATGCCGAAGCATTGGAGACTTTCGAGCAACTCCTCAAGACAAATCCTACTGAACACTCTGAGTTCGAACTTGACTATGACAAACATTTCTTCACAAGGATGCGAGATGATATGGAAGGTTGTTTGGCCAGGTTGACGAAATATGATGCTTCTCCTTGGGACGAACTTGAGGAATGGCTTCATGAACACTTTGAGATCGAGAAGATCGTGGTCGATGATTGTATATGCGACTTCAAGGGAAGGTTGCTGGAAGGAAACATTCTGGGTTCCGTCGATCCTAGCTTTTCGCCACTCGAGATGGAACAAATTTCTAACGCGATGTGTTTGACAAGCTTGATCTACTCTATTTCAGCCGACAGAGATAGCGGTTGGGAAGCCGAGATGTTTTGTCGAGAGATAGACGCCACTTTCATCACGATGAATGGCAAGCCGATCCCATTCCGGGAACTAGAAGAGGCCGATATTTGAATCAATATATTTTCACTCTGTTGTGACAGAAAGAAACGAATGGTGGAGCCATCTTATTTGATCACTTGGGAGCTTGTTTGTCATCATCTTGACATCAAAGATGTGGTTCAGTTGTTCGGGACATGTAGACTCTTGAGTTTACTCTCAGAGAGGCAAGGTTTGTGGTCAAGTTTGATGCGCAGAGACTTCCCAGAGCATTTCTTTCTGTCACCTCCCAATGAGAGACGAATGTGGTATCAAGATTTACATCAATCTGGTGCCTATTTTTTGATCGGTGATAGAATCATTCTGTTTCCACGGACGATTATCTGTTGCGCTGGCTCCTTGCAATCTCCTCACGTCGTAACGACTGAAACGCGAGAAGTAAATTATGGTGACGTCTTTTTACGAACTCCAGGACAGAACTTCGTGAGACTGACTGATTGCTACAAGCAACGTCCATGTTTAGAACATGGAGAGAGCTACCTTGAGTATGCTGAATGTACAATGCGATTTGGCAGATGGACTAAACCTGATGGAGACTCTACCTATCATTTGGAGAAATTTGATGATTCTCGCTGGAAGAACGTGCTGCTATGGATTCATACTTACTTTGTGGTGACCAAGATTACTGCTATGTGGAACGACCTTAATTTCACTGGTCGTCCTCGCAAAGATGTTGTTACGAACTTCGCCGATCCTCAAAATATGAGAGTTTTATGTGCCATCGATAGTGAGTACAATTTGGTCAGAAAGAGACTCGAAACGGATGACGATGTGGTGATCGAATTGTATTCTTATGCTATCACAGAAGTGTACTACGCTATAAATCAGGTTGAGATTCCATGGTTTTAACAAAGATCCTACGATCTGAGTTGCCCAGTGTTTGATCAGGTTGATTTCACTTGTTTTCTTCATTGTGAATCGTGGTGGAGACAATTTGATTCTTCTTATTTCTCTCAACTTTCAATCGAAAGGCGAGATGAATGATCTCACGGCATGGATCTTGATTTGTCATAGATTGGAGATCCGAGATGTAGTCAGTTTGTTCAAAACTTGTAGGCTTCTGGTGGAACTTTCGGCGAAATCAGGGTTGTGGCGCTTCTTGATGCGACGAGATTATCCAGAGCATCATCACAATATGAAGAGATCAGAGAATTGCGATCAGTGGTACAAAGAGCTCCATCAGTACGGTGCCTATTTCTTGATTCATGGGGATACCTTTTTGTATCCCATCAAGGTAGAGTACATCGTCCCTCCTAGCAATCTCGGTATGAGACCTCCGATCATGACGAGTAGAAAATCGTGTGAAGATGCAACGTTCTCCTGCCTGCGTTTCCCTGGTCAGATGTTTGTTCGCCTGGAAGATTACAAAGTTGAGTCTCCTTTCGTGATGGAAGAGGAAAGCTGGTTGGCTTTTGGTGGGAGGGAACTTCGTTTCGGCAGAGGAAAAACACGTGGTTCTTTCAAACTGACAGAACGTCGCTTCGGCAGAGGGGAAACAAACTGTGCTCTCGAGCTAGAGAAATTCGATTGTGCTAAGTGGAATTTAGTTGTGGGATGGATTTTGATGCGATTTGAGACCGAAAAGATCGTCTGTGCTGATGACGAAATTAGGTTCAGTGGGAAGCTCCACCATGGTTTCACTGTGGAAGCAGACGATGATTACTATGAGGAACACAACATTTTCACTCATATGGAGACTTTGTGCGATACGATTTGCGACTACTATCTTACCAATATTTCACGTTCTGATGATACAGGGAGAATGGAACTATATTGCTCGGAGACTCAAACAACGTACCTCAGCATTGGTGACGAACCGCCGCCTCGGTTTTAACAAGTCGTTAGATAGGATTTGAATCACCAAATTTCTCTCAACTTTCAATCGAAAGGCGAAATGAATGACCTCACGGCGTGGCAAATTATTTGCCAAACTTTAGAAATTCAAGACATAGTCTCCTTGTTCAAAACATGTAGACTCTTGCGAACTCTCTCGGAGAAATCAGGATTGTGGTCATTCTTGGTGCGAAGAGACTACTCAGAGCATCACCAAACGCATCTGATTGAGAATTATGATGTTTGGTATAAAGATCTCCACCAATTTGGCGCGTATTTCCTCATCGATGGTTGTATACATCTCTATCCTGTGAAGGTCGAGTATATCCTTTCCGCGAAACCAAAAGCTATCACACTTGAGGGGGACTGTCTGCCAACAATTATGACGACCAGAAAGTTGCATGGTAGTTTCATGCCTTTCACCTGTATGAGACTTCCTGGCCAGATGTATGTTCATCTCGATGCTTGGAAACGGGATGAACATTCTGAAATGCAGGATGCAATCCGCATAGATTACGGTAGTAGAGAACTTCGTTTTTGCGGGAGTGATCAACTTAGCGATGTAAAGGTTGATCAATCCGGTCTCGGCCAGAAGATCGAACAGAACAACTCCTTTCAAACTCACGAGACTTCACAAGATAGACCAATCGTGTCATCCAAGCTGAAGAAATTCTATCAATCTAACAGGTGGCGAGTCGTGAGCTGGATACACGAACATTTCGATGTTACCGAGATAACGACAAAAGACGATCAGGTTAGATTCAATGGACAACTGTATGCTGGGTTCGATTTGGATTCATTCGATGATGACACTGACATTCCAGAGAATTTACGCATTTTGAATCACGGCTATTATGACTATGTTCTTTCAAAGTATCATGACGATGAGGGTCACATGATGAAAGTACGATTGTGGTGTCACGAGACTGGAACGTCTTACTTTCTGGTTGATGGCGAAGAGTTGCCATGGTTTTAATACTCCGAGATGAATCTCGTTGTATGACTTGTTTCATCTGTGTGTTATAATTGAGAGAAACTCGGTAATCTCACACAAGTCATTCAGATGAAATTCCACTGATTCTCATATCGAGGATCGAGGAGGAACGTAATGTATGCCTTCGCGGTTTCTTTCGTTGCTCCAAAGGATGTGTATAGTTTGAGCAGTTCGTTGGCTCCCTCGAGAGGTATCACTTGTTCCGTGTTGTAGTATCTTTGTCGACAAAGTTCGATCATTGCTGCTTGCGACACTTGAAACTTAGAAGGTTCCTTGCTGACATCGAATGTCTCTTTCGTCAGTTTCATGACAGCGACGCATTTCGGATCTCCTCCAGCATTCATCGTGTTGGGAAAGAGAGCTCCAACGCTAAAATCAAGGTGCGCCATCTTTTTCTTTCAACTCGGTGCAAAAAGAAGGATTTCAGCTTTACGCGTAAAGCTTTTCGCCTAGTTCTAAATCAAGATAGACATGGCAAATCAACCTTGGATACCTCGAATCATACACCAAACGTGCAAAGACAAGAACAACATTCCGGATGACTGGAAGACGAGTCCTGAGTCATTCAAAAGGTTGATGCCAGATTGGGAATATCGTCTCACAGATGACACAGACAATCGAAAGCTCATTGCTGATTATTATCCTGAATACTTGGAACTCTACGATAATTTCGAGTATCCAATCATGAGAGTCGACTTTTGGAGACTAGCGATTTTGCATCATGAGGGAGGTCTATATTGCGATGCAGATTACGAATTGCTCAAACCATTGGATGAACTTTTGATTGGGAAATTCGAAGCCTACGTAGTACCGAGTGGCAATTTTGATGATTACTACACGAACTCCATCTTTGCAGCCAGGCCGGGATCGAAGCTTATGCGAGTTGCTATGGAAATGTGTCGCGAAGATTATTTATGGTATGCATTCGGGAAGCATCTCAAGATTATGACAAAAACGGGACCTCTCATGTTCACCAGAGCGGTGGCCACTCAGTCTCCAGACACATATCACATTTTGAACTCCAAGCTGTTGACACCATGTTCTGTCTGTGATCCAAAACCTTGCACAGTCGAAGGAGGGTATATGAAAACACTCGAAGGGAGCTCATGGATCGGTACTGATACAAAAATCTACATACACGTGAAGTGCCACTGGCGTCAATATGCGATTCTTCTTATGATCATTGTGCTGGTACTTTGGATTGTACTCCTTATACGAGCTTTTCGAGAACCAAGGAGTACTCGTTGAAGTCATTGTGTTAGACAACTTTTCCACCTCGATCACGCAGCCTGATTAGGCTTAGTGTTATTACAATCCGAATTCGACTTGAGAATCCAATGCTTCCCACGGTCTGAGATCCTCGTAGTTGGTTCCATAGTCTACAATGTTGGTTCTAATGCGATCAAGCAAGCCAGAAATCTCTTTGCTAGGCCTCATGTCTTTCTTGACAAGTCTGATGTCTCTCTTCAAGGAAGCATTGAGTTCATCTTTCGAGATCCAAATGTCAGCCACAAATGACTCTCCCTCCGGGTTCAGACTACTCACCTTTCGACCATCAACCATCATATTCTCGGGATCAAACTCAATGCCATTGTCATCGAAGTCCTCGATGGTCCACAAGGCGAGAAACCTCGTGTAGTACGGAAATTCTGGACTTGGGTAGAGCGCCATGGCTTGCCAGAAAGCATCACCATTGGGACTCGAGTCGCCAAAATATTGATAGATGAACGGGTACAACTCATTGTCTGGATAGACGCGAGGAACCGAGTCGCTAGGATCGAAGGACTGCATGCTTTAATCTCTGAATTTCTTTTGTTTGCAAATTGATACGCAGCCTTGTCTGGCTTAGTGTCGATACTTATTTCTTCCACCCTTGTTCAATCGCGATTCTATCGGCACAATCTTTGATGCCTTGCGGATTGGGAGCGAAATGTGCTCTCCCTTTGGCAGCACGCCATCTGCCAGGCGTGTTGACTGGGTAGGTCCCCTGACATGACCCGCCGCTTGGTCCACAGAACATATCTTCGGGAACATCTGGATACTTTCCAGCGTTACTGCAACCTGGCTGGCTCCTTTCTGCCTTTGTATGTTTCTCAGGAGAAGTCTTCTTGGCCTTCAACTCTGCTTCCGTGTAAGCATACTCCTTGGGTTCATTCTGAATTCTACGCGGAGAAGCAGAATGAACCCCACGAGGACTAGTAGCCTGAACCCTGGAAGCATCACTTGGAGAAATCGAGCGAGGATTAGCTTGCTCCTGCTCGAGTTTCCATTCTTCGCTCAAATTGGTCCACTCTCTTTCCTTCCTGGTGGGACTTTTGGCACGTGCGAGTCGGCTTCCTCCCTTCTGCTCCTTGATTTTCTGCTTGAGAGCTTGGTTGAGTTCCGGAGTTGAGATCCAGACGTCTGCTTCATAGGAATCACCAATTTCCTTCAAGGTGGTAGCCTTCAAACCATCAACGATCTTTCTCTCAGGATCGAACACAATGCCTTTCTCTTCGAAGCCATCAATCTCCCACAAAGTGAGAAACTCATCGAGTAACTCAGGGTCGAGGTCAAGTGCTTGCCAGAAGCTGAAACCATTGGGAGTCGAATCACCAAAATAGTTGTAGAGACCTTTGTATAAACTCTTGGCAGGATACACGCGAGGCGTACCGTCTCCAGGATCGAAAGTCCTCATGTTTAGACACCATACCCTAAATGAGTTTCAAAATTTCGAAACAAATGTTCAGGACATCCGAACACAAATGGCTCAAAAACGTGAGGCGAGTGGAGATCTGAAAGCTCCTCAAGCGATCAAAAGCTTGAAGACTTCTGCATTCCTAGAAGCTTTCAAGCTTATGGACTTGCCGGAGAGACAAGCGATCCTACCAGAGTTGCTCAAAATGGCCAAAATCGTGAATGGCTATGCACTCAACTGTGTGTCTCCAGATTTCGTGCGCTGGATTTGCTCAGGAGATACCAAGGAGTGGCCACAAGAAGATGTGGAACGCGGTTGGGAAATGTGGAACTTCCTTTGTCGCAGAAGTATGGGTGGCAGACTACATTCTTATGAATATCATGTGGGCGAAGTTTGGAGTCCTCTAGCCGATGTCGACATGGGCTGCGAGCTTGAGCAATTTCGAGATGAGCGAGAAGATAGAACGGACAAAACTATCACGCGTCGCTCATTCTTCAATATCATTTTGAAGGAATTTACGCCGGAAAAGTTTCGATTCTGGACTGATGCAGGTGGAGAAATCATGTCGTTTGCAAAGTACATGCAGAAAGGCGAAGTCTTATGTGAGGGCGGGGTGATGATGCCACTAGTTTTCGATCATTTGGAAGACGAATATGTCGGCTACGTTCGTGACTTGGTGCCCGATCCTTGTCTCGATCCAGTTTCCTATCCACCGGTCAACAAATGATCTCAAAAATTTACAAAACATTCGAGGAGCAGAAAGCTCTCAGAATGGACGCCTCCAAGGTAAAAACTTGGATCATTGATGTTCAATCAAGATGGTTCCTAGAGTTAAGGTCGGGAGATAAGACGGTTGAGGGCAAAAGAGACTCCAAAACGTGGTCTGGAATGAAGGTCGACGATCTGATCAATTTTAGATGCGAGGGACAGTACTTGTTGCTAAGAATTGTTGATCTCAGAAGGTACAAAACCTTGAAGAGATATTTGACGATCGAAGGCTTGGGCAGAACGTTGCCAGGAGTTTTGACACTCGAGGAGGGCATTGCGCTCTACCATGAGTTTTGGACAGAGGAAGAAATCAAGCGCGACGGCATTTTAGCTATCGAGGTAGACTTCATCTGAAAACAAGTTGTTCTGACAACAAGTTTGATACTCGATCGTTCTTTTTGATTCTCAAAATTTCGATACAGATAGTTCACAAATCTGTCCACAAATCTGTCCACAGTTTGTAATTCTACTTTTCACTATACTTTTCACCAAATGAAGGCCATCCATGGTATGCTTTTAGTCGACTGGTACGAACGCAAAATGAGAAACTGGCCACTCCACAAGTATGGAAAAATCGCGCCTCTCAAGATCAAAGCAACGAATCTTCCTTGTTTGGTGACGGGAAGTATATACTCGACGTACGCAGATCTAGACACCGAGGATATCATCGGGAGACTTCATAAGTGCTATCCTTTTGCGGAATGGATTTTGAACACCTTTCGAGGCGAAGTGATTCTGGCGGGAGGTGCAGTCTGTCGCCTCATTCTGGACTCGAGAAAGGCCGATTCGGATGCAGATTTCTTCTTCGTCGGTTGTACCAAAGAGAGGATCGATCAGATCTTGCGTCAGGTTTTCACTCATCTCAAGACAAATAGCAAACACTTCGTTGCTCTCCGCAATTCCAAAACGACTACTTTCTGCGTTGACAGCGAGGGTGGATACTGTCAACGCACCATGGAAGACCAACTTGAGAACGGTCTTGAAGACCGATATCAGTTCATTCATTCTCGCTCGTATCCTAGCACTGCGAGTGTTATCGGTGGTTTCGACGTGACAGTAGCGGCTTGCTTCACGGATGGAAAAGACATCTGGATGACCAGTATGTGCGCCTTCTCGATTCGTAACCGTATCAACATTCTGGATCCTAGTCGTCGTTCCACCACGTATGAAAGTCGTCTCCGCAAGTATTCCGCGGCTGGAATCAGCATCGTGTTTCCCTTTGCGGAAACTCAAGGGATCATACAACATTATCGAGCCAAAGAAAGTCAAGCTGGCAATCAAAAAGAAAGCTCCGGAGATTCTCGGGGAGGCGAACAAGAAGAACTACCAAAAGGAGGACTTCTTCTCGGCACAAGGCAAAGGCACGAAGTAGTCAAGGGACTCGAAATCTGGATTCCTAGAGATTATACCTATGAAACCTCCGTTCATTTGGTCACTAGTGAGACAAAGAATCCTCGGTCCGTGGGTGATTATGGTCCTCATGCTATAGGTCTCAAGAACGTGCGGTTATTCAACGGAGTGTTGGCTAACCGTGGTGATTTGGAAGGACTAACATGGTATGGCCGAGAAATGACACAGGTCTTCGACGAGCCGGACATTCTGGTTGAATACCCTGATTACTTCACTTTGGACGGCAGGCTTAAACACATGTGGAGCAGAGAGCTCATCTTATGGCTTGGTCATGATGAGAGTTACAAGATCATCGCTAAGCTCGAGAAGAAAGCTCAAGAGACGCTCCCAACGGCGAAACCTCGAAAGACTACCAAGGGAAGCAGCAATCTACATCGATATAATTGGCTTGGTGAGATTCGAACTGTATGGGCAGGATACGTTCCCAAGATTATGCGCAAAGTGAAGCTCGCCATTCGCGAAGTGGAGATAAACGTGGAGAAGAACGGAGTGACTTACATTGGTCCTAACGATAATCCTGGCCGTCAGCACACCTCTTCGTTCAATCCAGTTTATGGAAACGTGCGAGAGTACTATTCTCCCATCGCGAGAACCATCTCGATGATAGGAATTCGTCCCACAACTTGGTTGTGCTTGAAGCAAGCAGCTGGAAATAACTTTCCGCGCGACGTCTTAAATTACATTTGCCGTCTCGTGGTGGAGATGAATGCAGAAAAAATCAGAACAGCAGTCTTTCCCCCAAAAGGGGAACAAAAAGCCATTCTTCCGAAACCCAAGATGCTCAAAGCTGGGAAAAGACATGCTACCAAGAAGGTAGTTCGCGAGCCGAGTCCCGTAGAGGAAAGCGACTCGGAAGAAATGTAGATACGAAACTTGACTCACAAAGAGTCGCGTTATTATGAACAAATAGCGTTTATACAGTCGTGATCTCGGTAGAACTGTAGGAGTTTACAAGAGAGTTTGCCATATGAGTTTCACTAAGTAACGCATGATATCTTCCGGCACAAGCATCCGAGAGTAGCCTTCTTGAAGACGAAACGCGGTGCCAAAAGCACCTAGTTTGATTTGACACTCAGGGAACTGTTTGGCTCCAAGCCGGATCTCCACGAGTTTGATAGATGGCACGCGCGATTTCGGTCACACCGTCCTTCCCTATGGATTTCAAAAGAAGACACTTCTTGTGAATCCCGATGAGACAAATGATAGACTTGCGTGCTTTCAGAATGCCTTCATAAAATCTCATGATTTCTGGACTAGGATAGTAGTTCTGGGCTCCGCCAGGTCGTCGAGTTTCGAACTCACTTGGTTTGGCTCCATGCAACATGAATAGCTTAGAAATGAGAAAATATCCATGATGAACAGAAGCTCGCGGACAGGTCATCTGAATGGCAGTCTCTTTTGATTTTTCTGATGTTTTTCTCATGCTAGCGCCACGATCCAACAACAGTTTCACCATGTCGGCATCACAAGTGAGAGTGGCCCAATGCAGAGCAGTTAGTCCAGCTCTTCCTGAGAGATCGATTTTGGCGCCAAGTCTCAGTAGTCGATCAACTACTTTGTCACGTTCTGTGTGAACAGTAGAGTTTCCTTTCGCAAGTCGGCCCGGTCCAGATTCAGCAACAAAGAGAGATAGAGCGGTCTGCCCAAGAATCAAATCATTGATTCTTGAAGGAGGAACCAAGTCGATAAAAGCTTGGTAACTACCTTTCTCAATAGCAAGAGCCATCGAGTTGAGCAGTTGTTTGTCCGTAAGTCGTTTCATGTTGCTTCAGCTTTGGAATCATGTTTTCCTAATTCTGAAAACTCAATTTATGATCAGATTGCTTTTGTCGTTGAAATCAACATATCTCACATTTAAGAATGCAAAACGTGGTACAAATTGTACCTAGTTTGATTTGACACTTAGGGAGCATGTCGTTTCTTAGGTCGTTCTATCTCGAGAGCCCAACAATCTTGGTCACGAGTCTGATAGACGATTTGCGCGAGGTAGCGAACGATGTCCTTTCCGACAATACGAAGAATGGGACTCTTTTGGCGTGACCCAATGAGGGCCACGAGAGCGACGCGAGTTGCGGAAATCTTGGCGTAAAAGTCGATCATTTCTTGGGTGGCATAGAGTGTAGGCTTGCGACCCTTTTGCTTGACGGTGAACTCGCTCGGCTTGGCGCCATGCATCATGAACACCTTGGCAATCGACAACAAGCCTTTGCCCGGAGATCCAGCGTAGCGAATACCACGTGAACGGGCGAGCTGGATTGAATTCAATTTGCCGGGAGGAGCATATCTCATGTCTGCTCCGCGCTTCAACAAATGTTCAACCACGATGACATCTTCTCGCTCTACAGAGTAGATCAGAGGACTCCACTCTTTGAAATCACAGAGTGAGTTCACTTCGGCTCCGTTGGAAAGCAAATGGTCCACACCTCGCTTGCGTGATGTGACATCTTCGTCCCATGGCTTGGAATTTTCAGTGTACGAAGTGAGATCTGCTTTCAGAAAAATGTGGAGCATGTTGAGGCCATTAATTTTGAAGCCTGCCCTACCGGGTGGTATGATGCCGAGGAACAGATCATACGCTCGTCGCTGTCTCGCAGTGTAGAGAAGGCTGTAGAGAGAAGTTTCGTCCATTTTTGTAACCTAGTGTCAAACAGCATGTTTTCATAATTGTATAAACTCATTTTATGATAAGTTTATCTCATCTCTGAAAAACACTTGTTTCAGCGTAAGAAGAGCGAAATGTGGTGCCAAAAGCACCTAGTTTGATTTGACATCTAGGGAGCGTGTCGTTTCTTAGGTCGTTCGACTGGGGAAGTCCAGCAGTCTTGGTCACGGGTCTGATAGATCATCTTCGCCAAGTAGCAAACAATGTCCTTTCCGATGATACGAAGCGTAGGACTCCTTTCGCGCGACCCAATGAGAGCCGTGAGAGCTTCGCGAGTGTTCACGATTCTTCCATAGAGTTCTTTCATCTGTTCAGTCTCGAGGAAATCATCGACCTTTGTCACTTTCTCAATCCGAAACTCTTCTGGCTTCGCTCCATGCATCATAAACAATTTCATCAACCGAGAATTCTCTTCTTCATACTTTCTGGTAAAATAGCTATCCCACTGGAGAATTGTCAGAGGGCCTTTCGAGCTGATCGTGTATACTAGTAGCCTCATGTCGGCACCTCGTTTTAGCAAATGAGCAACCATGTGTCCTTCAGCGTTTTGTACAGCCTCCCACAATGGAGTTCTCTTTTCGAGAAAACTGGCTTGATTGATGTTGACTCCCCAGTCGAGCAACGTGTCGACTGTTTTGCGTCTCGGCTCGTAGGCAGCGAGGAGTCGAGATCCTCCCGGCCCGTACCCCAATGTTTTGACCAGAATGTGCAAAGGAGTGAACCCAAATCCGACTTCTTCGTTTGCTTTCTCTGGCTGCACCAAACTGAGAAAGACGTCGTATTGCATCTTTTCGCAAGCCTCAGTGAGAATTCTCCTTCGCTCGTCCACGGCATCAACTTGACGTCGCCGAGTTTCCCTGTCTTTAGCCTCCATCTTGTTCGCATGTCACAAATCATGTTTTCATAATTATGAAAACTCATTTTATGATAAGTTCGCTCTCAAGATTGAGAATCGACTATCTAACTATAAGAAGAACGAAACGCGGTACGATTTGTACCCAGTTTGATTTGACACTTAGGGAACTGCCTGATTCCAAACTGGATTCCCTCGTGTTGAATACAGATCTTTGGCAAGTTGAAGCACAAGGTCCTTTCCGATAAGTTTCAAAAGAGGTGACCTTCGGCGAACTCCGAGAAGAATCACAATGCTGTCACGAGCATTTCGCAACCTGGTGTAGAAATCGGTGTAAAACTGAAAGTCTTCCTCTTTCGATCTTTCAGTCATGCAAACCCTGAACTCTTCCAGTTTGGCACCATGGAGTATGAGCAGTTCCGAAATCGGATACCCTAGCCTGTCTTCAGGCTTGCGAGTCAATACTTCTAAGTCAAAAGCACTCCGAATAGAATTCCATGCTTTATTCGTCGTTACCTTCCTCATGTCTGCGCCTCGTCTCAGTAAGTGAGCAACCATAGGAACATCCGATCTACCGATTGCTCTACGCAAAGCAGTCTTACCCATTTTACCTGGCGCATTGATGTTAGCACCCCAAGCGAGCAACTGATCGACTATTTTCATGCGTAAAGAATTGCGCTCAGAATCACTTTGAGCATCTCCGAGTCGACGTGACGATATGACAAAGGTAGTCAGGACGGTTGCTCCTCCGTAGAGAGGTTTGTCGATTGTCGTAGGATCGACAAAGCTGAGAAAATTCCGAAAGCTATCTGCCTTAGCTGCATACTTCAGCGAGTCAACAAAAGCCACTTCAGCAAGAAACGCCATCTTACTTCAGGTTTGAAGGCATCATTTCATAATTATGAAAACTCATTTTATGATAAGTTTGCTCTCGCTACCGAAAATCAAGTGTGGAACACTTGGAACAACAAACTTGACCTCGAAAAGTCTCATTTAGTGTTTAGAAGGTCGAGGCAAGGCTGAATCCCAGATGTCCTGTCCACGAGTTTGATATATGAGCTTCGCCAAGTACCGCATGATGTCCTTTCCCAAGACTCGCAAAAGAGGCACCTCATGTCTCAAACCGAGAAAACAAATGACAACTGCACGAGGAATCTCGATGCGACGATAGAAGTCAACAGTTTGTTGACTAGGCAGTAAGGTCTGATGACTCCGAGTTGCGCTCTCCTTGATCTCAAATTCTTCTAGCTTGGCTCCCCTCATCATAAAAATCCTGGAGATTGGAATATCGTGTCTTTTTGCTTCCATTTTGCATGCCCATTGAATTGCGGTTAGTCCTCTAGTACTGATCGTTCTCATGTTAGCACCACGTTCTAAAAGGTGGAGTATCAAATCGATACCATGTACTAAAATAACGTTCACTAGTAGAGTTCTATCCCATCTGCCCAGGAAGTTCACATCTGCTCCCATTTTGAGAACATCATCGATCATGACAGAGAACTTTTTGGGGAAACGGCGCAGATCATTTCTGTTCTCCCAGTTTGGAGGATTTATGATAATGTCCAGAGCAACATTGAGCCAATATTGTTTCTTGATCCATGAGATTGACCGAAGGAATCTCTCTCTGTCTTGATGTATGTGACAAGTCCTAATCTCGTCACGCCATCGTTCTTCTGGACTCGTTGGTACCGGATTGTGTAAACGACGCATCTTTTAGTTTGCTCGTTTTGATACATATCTGTTTATTCATTTTGATTATTCTCGTTCCCATTCGGATCTACCTCTTGTCTCCCATACGAGTTCGGAAAGATATCTCAAAATGTCCTTCCCTACGAGTTTCAAAAGATGGGACTTCTTGTTCAAACTCAAGAAAGCCAGAGTGGCTCTCCTTGCTTTCACGATTTGTCTCGAAAGTTGTTTCATCGCTTCGTTCGGACCATAGTGATCACCACTCCAGGCCTCGAATTCTTCCAGTTTGGCACCACACATCATAAACATGCGACACATCGGAAAACTTCCCCTGCCGTGTTCTTTGATACATGCCAGACGAATCGGAGTATAATCATCGCGCCTTTCCACGCGCATATCAGCTTTGTTTTCAAGGAGAAAGGCTACTATCGGCGCAGCTTGTCTAAGTACTGCTTGATACAATGGCGTACTATTATCTATACATCGAGTATTCACAGTTGCTTTCATGACGAGCAATTCTTTCATCACCTTGATTTCAGTGATTGAATTGTCTGAATCCAACTGATCGTATCCATAAGCTACAAACAAGTGAAAAACATCGTACCCATCTAGGTCTCTCAAGTTGATGTTCTCACTTGTTACCAACTTGAGAAAAGCATCATACTCAACATGAATAGCAGCAAATTTCAGCTCGCTGTCCATCCTCTTTGAGAATCAAATAACTTCCACTTGAAAGCTACTCGATTTTCAAATGATGAATT
>Ga0182016_10002423_pt1 | contig 21968 bp, 18 predicted proteins | sample 712S2MmetaG_FD_120491 | JGI IMG/M metagenome (GOLD analysis project Ga0182016, IMG submission 120491) | Permafrost microbial communities from Stordalen Mire, Sweden - 712S2M metaG | ecosystem: Environmental > Terrestrial > Soil > Wetlands > Permafrost | place: Sweden: Stordalen | collected... | reverse complement strand
GAGCGGCTGAAGCTCACCAGCTCTCGATTCAGCAGGTTCGCTCGACCAGATCAACTTCCCGACGCGGTTGCCACCCCATACGGCGCCGCCGGACGGTTACGTTCCATTTCCACCCATGAGCGCTTTTTCCCCAAGCGCCCGACAGTCTTTGGAATTGGCCCGGAACGAAGCTCCACGGCTTCATCACAATTTTATCGGGACGGAACATGTGCTGCTTGGCCTGCTCGCCTTGGAAAAGGGGGTTGTTCCGAATGTCTTGAAAACAATGGGGGTCGATCGTGAAGGTTTAAGAAAGCAAATCGAGGATTTGGTGAGCATTTTTTCATCCCCGAAAATGCGGTCCGAGCTTCCCTTCACACCTCGAGTCAAGCGATCTCTCAAACTCGCCGCTTTGGAAGCAAAGTTTTCTCCGGATGAGTGCATCGAAGCTGAACATATCTTTCTGGGCTTGCTGCTTGAGGGGGATGGAGTGGCAGGGCGTGTTTTAAAGAGTCTCGGCCTCCGTTCCGAGGCAACCCGAGCGGAAATTCTAAAGGAGCTGGACCGCAACCAAAGGAAAATTTAATACTAAGCTTGCCCTGTCTTGGGGGGCGTCAGGGCGTCACTTTCAGGGTGCCCTGGAGGAGGATTTCCGCTGAAGATTTGCCGACCATGATTTCAAAATCGCCTGGCACAACTTTCCAACGCATATCGAGGTCGAGCAGTTGCAAATCTTCGGGAGTCAGTGTCAAAGTAACGGACTTTGTTTCACCCGGGTTGAGCGTCACTCTCTCGAATCCGCGGAGTTGTTTGACTGGGATCGCGACCGGAGTGTATTTCTCATGGACGTAGAGTTGGACGGTTTCCGTGCCCATGCGGTCACCGGTGTTTTTTACGTCCAAAGTGACCCGAGCTTGCCCGCTGGCGTGGATTTCCGCTGGTTCGATACGAAGATTGCGGTAGGCAAATTGAGTATAGCTCAGGCCGTAACCAAAGGGGTAGAGCGGCGTTGCGGGCATATCGACATAGCCTGGGTCCATCCGCGCGGCCTTGGATGGCTTGTAATTGTAATAGACGGGCAGTTGACCGGAATGACGCGGCACAGAAATGGCCAGGCGACCGCTGGGGTTGTAATTGCCAAAGAGGACGTCCGCCACGGCCTCGCCGCCCCGTTCCCCTGGTTCCCATGCTTCCACGAGGGCTGGGACATGGGCGGAAGTCCAGCGCGTGGAGAGCGGGCGGCCGTTGATGAGCACCACAACGGTGGGAGTGCCGCTCGCGACGACGGCTTTGATGAGGTCCTCTTGCACGCCGGAAAGGTCCAGGCTGGCCACATCATGGCTTTCCCCATCCGTGTGCAAATCATGCTGGCTCTCCCCAACCATCACTATCGCAATATCCGCAGTCTTGGCCGCTTTGACCGCGTCGGGGAATCCGCTCTTGTCCGTTCCGGTAATGTCGCAACCGCGGACATGAGTAACTTGGGTCTTTGGTGAGACGGAAAGCTTGATTCCTTCGACCACCGTAGTTACATGCTGCAGGATATTTCTGGGGGAATAATCGCCCAATTGATTCATGACATCATCCGCGTTGGGTCCGAGGACGGCGATGGACTTCAAGTCCTTTTTCAGCGGGAGCAAATTATTTTCGTTTTTGAGCAAGACAATGCCTTCACGTCCCGCGTGCAAAGCCAGTTCCCTGTTTGGGGCGGAATGCACCACCTGGACGGCATGCTCCACGTTGACATAAGGACTCTGGAAAAGGCCGAGGCGAAATTTTTGCTCGAGGATTCTGCGCAGCGCGCGATCCACCAACGCCACCGGCACAAGACCATCTTCCACGCTCTGGACCAAAGGCCCCATGTAGGCCGGCTCATAAGTGATGTTCAAATCGACTCCCGCGCGCAGGCCAAGCAGTCCGGCTTCTTTTTGCGAGGGGACAATGTGTTCATAGAGCAATGTCCCAAAGCCGCCTCCTTCGCTCGTCACAATGCCGCGGAAACCAATTTCCTGGCGCAAGACATCATTCATCCATTTGACAGAAGCGTGAGCCGGAACATCCTCGATTTCAGGATAACCCGCCATCACGCCCAAACCGCCTGCCTTGGTTATGGCCCCGAGCCAGGGCGGCAGGAAGTTTTCGCGCAAGGAACGGTCCGAGATTTCGATAGCGCCCCGCTCCAGTCCGCCGGCGGGTTCACTCTGCGTCGGGAAATCGGTCAAGACGGCGATGACTTTGTCCGGGGCGGAAATATCCGCGCCTTGCGTGGCCTGGACGATTGTTTCGCCAAGGCGCATGTAATAGAAGGGGTCTTCGGTGTAAGCTTCTTCATTTCGCCCCATGCGCGGGTCGCGGTTTACTTCCATTACGAGGGTGGAGAGCATATGGATGCCGACGGCCCGGGCTTCGGCAGCCGCGGCCGCGTAGATAGATTTGACCAGGTCCAGATCGAAAGAACTGCCCACAGCCAATCCTTCCGGGAAAATCGTCGCGCCGGAGCACATCACGCCGTGCGTGCCTTCTTCGTCTTGCAGCAGCGGAATTTTCAATCGGGTCTGAGTCAGGGCGATTTTCTGCAATTCGTTGAAAAACTCCGCTTGTTGTCGAGGACCCTCCGGCAAAATCTCATTGGCCAGGGTGAAAAAGCCGCAACCCGGGCCGATTTCCCCGGTATAGGTTCCGGCGGCGAATTTGCGGCAGGCGTCTCTTTTTTCGCGCATGGTTTTTCCCAGTTCGCCGACGTAAACGCACGGGAGATTAAGCTGGCCGATTTTCTCCTTGAGCGTCATGCGAGTGATCAAATCGTCAACCCGTTCTTTCACCGGGCGGTTCGAGTCAAGATAAGGCGGCTCTTGCGCGAGCAGCGCGGGGACGGACAAGAAAGCCGCGCAGGCTAGGACAGCCAGGAAGGTCGAGACGCCTCGGCGAGACGTCCCTGTCTGACCAACTACGAATCTCATGGTCATTTAGTCTCCGACGCGATCATTGGTGGTTCAATGCCAGCGGCCGCGCGATTCATTCGGATCGCCGCGGCCAGGCTGGCGCAAAAGCGGCGGACCGTGCGCCGCATCGTTCCCACTGAGTTATAGGCGTATTGACCCGCGGGATAGGCTTGGATTACGACAAAATCATAGAGCCGGGGTTTGGCCAAACGCGATTTAGGCGGCGCGGTGAGGAAGACCAAACCACTGCAAGGCGAGCCGGGATCGTTGCTTTCGATGAGATTCTTGGCGCGCTCGGCTTGCGCGGTGCCGGGGATGAGCCATTTTTTGTTGAGCGGCGCGCGCATCAGATTGGTGTAGCCGCTTTCCACGACCAATCCATCAGTCGTGATCTGGAGAATTTTGCCGCAGATAATCCGGCGGCCTTGGATGCATTGGGCGCGAATTTTTTCGGTGGCCTGTTCGTAAGACCGGGCCCGTTCGGCCGGGGAAGGCTGACGACCAGTGTCAGCCTCAGCGCGGTCAGTGGATGCGCCGGAGGAGGGTTGCGCCATCGCACTTGCCGCCATTACGGCCAAGGCGATAATCAGGCAAATTCTCACGGTGTTACGACGCGGTAATACCGATAAGATTCTGCGGCCGCTCCCGGATCAACCAAAGTGAAAGGAGCGGCGGCTGGAACGTTGGTTATCACCGGGGTCCAGTTTACCAGATCAGTGCTGACCTGCAAAATATAAGTTTGTCCGGCCGGCGCCCAGTATTGGGCCTGAAAGGAACCATTGGCGAGAATGCCGGGAGCGAACAGATTGTAAAGCGGCGGCACAATGGTAAACAGGCCCGAAACCGCCACGCTGTTGATGAAGTTGGGCTCAAATGCGTTGGCGGTGACGAGGGCGCTGGAGGTCAGGCTAAAAGGACCAGTATAAAGCATGGAGTTGGTCGTCGGGAGCGAACCGTCCAGGGTGTAATAAAGGGCCGCGTTCGGAACGGGCGGCTGCAAAGTCAGTGTCACCTCGTTGGTGAAAATACCAGAAGAGGGGATGAGCATGGGAGGGGCGAGGGCCGGGGTGCCACCCAAACTGTTGATCCATTCGGCCATGACCGGGACGGCGTTTGTGTCAATGAGATTGCGGGCCAGCGGTGGCATCTTGATGGCGGTTTGCAGCGTGTTCATCCGGTCATAGAGAACGGAGCGCCAGACGTCCGAAGGAGCGACGATTTTGGCGTTATCGTAACCGAGGGAGAATGCAGCCACCGCATTGATGATATTCTGATTAGTCAAGGGGGTGTCGAAGCGAGCGTCGAAAGTAATGCCGGTGCCGCCAGGCTGGTGGCACTGCGAACAATTGGCATCCAGATAGGAACGGGCGCGTTGTGTGAGCGAGGCGTTCAAATTCGTCACGCTGGAGAGTTGATCGAAAGCGGCAATGCCCGCTTCGTCGAACGCGGGGTAAAAAGCGCCGAGGTGGTTCAGGGTGCGCAATTGGTTATCAGTCACGCCGGTTGCGGCATAGGTGTTTGAGCCGTTGAGTTGACGAGTATTGAGGCCCAAAACATAACCCGCGACCGGGGTGTGGCAGGTCAAACAATCCGCCGGGCTGGGATAATACCATTGTTGCGTGACGATTCCGCTGGCATTCGTTATCTGAATCGCTTCGGTCAGGCTGGTGGTGAGCAAATCGGCGTCGCTGTTGTCGGGGCGCCATTTGTAGGTTACCCCATAAACGGCCCCATTGGTGTCGCGGACCAGCAGGCGGGTTTCCAGGCGCCGCACGGGAACCGCGGCGTTGGTCTCGTTGATCACGAGGTCGAAATTCTTCACAAAGACCGTTCCTAAGGGAAAAGTCCACTGCCCGGTCGGGGCGAAGCCGATTTGTTTCGCAGGAGCGAGCGGTCCTTTGGAATGGGGCAGTCCCAGGTAACGGCTCTTGACCGCGCCGTCCGACCACAAAGGAGTGTTGGGCAGGTAGGAGATCAGCCCCGGCGCGGGAAGGCGATTGGAAACGTCGGTGAATGCGCCCGTTTGTGAAAGTAACGTTGGGATGGAGCCGATGTAGGCTCCCGGCATGTTTTGGTTTAAGAAAGGCGTGAGCGTTGCGTTGGTTTCCAGCCCGTAGGGCAGTCCGCTGCCTGATGTAACCGTAATATTCACCGGCGCGGACGTGCTGGTCAAGCCACTGCCATCCGTGGCCGTCGCGGTTAAATCATAAACGCCGGCGGGCAGGCCGGTCAGGGTAATGGCATAAGGCAGGTTGCTGACGGACCCGGCCAAACCGCCGTTGGTGAAGAAATTGACGGAGGTTAAAGGATTGTAGAGCGCGTCCGCCGCGGCTGTCAATGATACGCTGGCGGCGGCGGTGAAGGTGGACCCGTTGGCGGGCGACTGCAGCGCCACGGCTGGGGGCGGATTGGTGTAGGGATAAAGCTGGCTTTGCGGGATGACCGCCGGCGGCGTGGAAGGGCTGTTCCATAGCAATTCCACGCCGGCATTGCCCGTGTTTTGGAAATAATCCAATTGTAGATTGTAGAACTGCTGGGCACGGAGGGCGATGGTCCCATTGTTGGTGCGCGTCGAGGTGTTGGTCGTCCATGCGGAAATAATGAGCTGGCCATTGACCCAAAGCCTGACTCCGCCCGCCGCTATGGTGGTCAGCGTATAGGTCTCATTATATTGCGGCTGCAAGCACCCCGTCCAACGGGCGGTAAAGTTGGTCTGGCCGATGGCCGTGCTGGGACCGGCGCTACTCCAATTGAAGTTGACCACCGCGTCTGTGCGCATCAGGGTCGGAGCGACATCGAAGGCGCTGTTGGTAAAGGCCGTGCCGCTGGTGTTCGCCCAATAAGTGCCCAGCAATCCCAAACCCTGGCCGGCCGAGGCGATGTCGATGAATCCGGCGGTGGCGACGCCGCTATTAACCGCGCCAAATTGCGCGGCGATGGCTTGCACGGTGGCGCTTGTTGTCAAGACGAAAGGGCCTGTGTAAGCGGTTGAATTCGTGGTTGGGGTGGTCCCGTCCAGCGTATAATAAAGGGTTGAGTTGGGGGTTGCATCCGCGAGCGTGACCGTGACGGAGTTGGTAAAGGAACCGCCGCTCGGCGTGATCGTTGGTGCGGCCAGGAAAAGACTGTTGCCAAAGATGGAGAGGGCGTATTGGGCGCCGACAAAAACTTTTCCGTTGACCACCGTGGGCGTGGTCATTTGGATGGCACCGCCAGGATTGTCGCGCGCGAGGTTTTGGCTGCTATTGTAAAGTTCCTGGGCAAGGTTGGTGGCGTTGTAAGCGTGCAAAACCGCGGGACCGCTGCTGGCAAACGCGTCGGATTGTATGGTCCAAACGATGCCATTGTTGGTGCCATTGGCGGAAATGGAGGGCGTGCCGCCCAGCGCGCTGAAACTGGTCGTGGCTTGGGAAACGGGAGCGGCTGTGATGACGGCGTTGCTGATGAGGAAGGCCTTCGTCACGTCGCCCGAGCCTTGATAATAAATCTGATGATTAAAGTAAGCCGGCGTGCTGAAAGCGCTGCCAATCGCGCCGGGCACCTCCTGCACGATCTGACTGTCGTTGGCGGATTTGTAACGGCCCATGTTATCGCGGTCCACCAGATGGAGCGTCCCTTCCTTTCCTGCACCAACGATGAGGTGTGGATGAGCCGCGCTGCCCGCCTCATCCGGCAGCAGGATCGGCCCGCCCGAACCCAGGTCTTCATCGGCTTCGGCGAGGGAAAGCTGATTGTAGGGTGTAAAGTAATCGGCCACCTGCAAACCATTGGTGGTGGAAAGACGGACGAAACTATCGGAATAATCTCCTCCCCCAGTATTGGCGCTAAAGCTGCCGTTGGCGGTTTCAAAGTAGAGATTGGTGCTCTCATCGACACACAACCCATTGCCGCCCATCCAGAGGGCGCCTTCTCCCGCGTTGGCCCCAAAGGCGGCGACGGTGGCATTGGGGGTCGTATTGAAAACCTCATTTGCGGAAGATTGCAGGTTCGTGGCGTTGAATCCGATGACCCATCCGTGATAGGGGTCCGTATCCGCAAAACTGCCAAAGGGCACGTAGAGCATGCCACCGGCCAGAGTCAGGCCCGGGCGTTGATTTTCTTGCAGCGGATTAAAATGCACCACGCCGCCGACGCTGTCCACGCCTTTGCCCGGGACTGAATTAGTCACGATCACCGGGCTGTAAGGCTGTTCCGCGCCGTTGGTGATGTTAAGGGCATGAACAGAATTATAATATTTTACGGTAGTTCCAGCCACGCGCGTGCGGACGTCCAAGTAGATCGATCCCAATGCCAGGTCGATGACTGGTGTTCCAGTGATGCCGACTTCCGGGACGATGTCGGTGTAGTTTCCATCATGATAACGGCCTCCAAACTCGTGATTGTTGCTCAAGGCGGAAGTCCCGAGATTGGTTTGCCAGAGCAAGCCCCCATTGGTTCCTGCATTGCTGTCCGCGTCAAAGGCATAGACGCTGTTATGCTCCGTGGCGACAAAGACCACGTTGTGAGTCCCTTGCCCTGGAAGGACAAGATTGGCGACGTAAAGCGGTTGGGCATAAATATAACCGTCCACCGCGTAAGTCATCAAGCGTCCGAAGTTCGTCACGTTGACGTTGGCCAGGGTGAGAAGCACTTCATTGGTATTGGCCCCCTGGCGCGTGTTGTCATTGTGATAGGTCAGAACATTGAGAGCTCCCGGATTGGGCGGCGGCAAAACGGTCAAGATCGCGGGGGAACTGTTGGTGACACCCAGGGCGCTCGTGGCGGTCAAAGTGTAATCCCCCGCCTCAGCGGGTTGAATGGAGGCCAAGGTCAGGCTGCTGGAAGTGGCGTTGGGGATGTTGCTGCCGTTGTGCCGCCATTGCAACTGAATGGGCGGAGAACCACTGACTGCCGCCGTAAATTGGACAAAACCTCCCTCGTAAGCGGTGACGGCGGACGGGGTCGGTTCCTGGGTGAAGACCGGCCCCGCCGGCGGCTGGACGGTGAGCACAAGCGGGGCGCTTTGGCCGGAACCGGAACTATTGTTGACCACAACGTCGTAACTGGCGGAAGCGGACGGGGTGGCATTGATCAGCGTCAAGGTCGCGTTGGTGGCTCCGGGAAGGTCTGCGCCATTTGTTTGCCATTGATAGGAAAATGGCCCCAGGCCGAGAACCGTGGCGGAAAGGGTAACCGTGGTGCCGGCAAAGACCGTGCTGGCGGGGGATGCCGTGGTCGCGCCCACGCGCGGACGACCGCCGACGGCGTTAAAGTATAAGCCAAAAACCTGCGACCCGGTCAGCGCGACGTTAAAGATCGCCACTTCATCCATGATCCCGTTGAACGTCCTCCCGCCATTGCCGCCGTCATCGTTGTCCCCGCCAATGAGAGTGTCGGAAGTAAATGCTTCAGCCGTATGGGCGATCGCGTTCGTCGCGGAGAATTGGCCGCTGTTATTGCAAAGATAGGCCACCGCGCTGTTGGGGGAAACCACCAAAGCGATGAAAGACCATTGGTCCGAGGGCGGCACCAGTCCGGACATCCAGGCCCAGGAATCCTCATTGTTCTGGTTCCAAGTATAGCCGATTTGGCCATTGTCCGTGAAATTGAAGCCGGACGCATCGTTGGGATTGCGGCAAAAGACGATGCCTGAGTAGGCGGCCGGTGTTCCTTTTGGGTAAACCCAGGCGGTGATCGTCACGGTATTCGCGTTCAGGTTTAATGCGGGCAAGGTGACAAATGAATTGGGCAAGCCGTTGGTAAACTCGACCGCCGTGTTGTTCGTTTCAAATCCCGGAAGGCCACCCGCGGGCGCCGGACCAGGGATGTTATCGGTAGAGGCGCTGCCATAGGTGCCATTATGCTTCTGCAGGGCGTCCACCGCGACAAGGGTTCCCCCCGAGGTCTTGCCCGTTTCATTCAGGCGCCAATATCCGACGGGATTTGCCGCGAGCACGGCTTGGGGGAAGGCGGGAACAGAACTCACCGTGAGCGAGGCCGTGCTGCTGGTTACCGGTCCGCCGATGGAATTTGAAGCGACAATCTGATATTCGCCTGAATTGGAAGTTTGCAGGTTGGTGAGCGTCAGCGAGGCGTTGGTGGCATCGGGAATGTCGCTCAGGCCATGGCCTGTATTGGCCTGCCATTGATAAAAGATGGGCAACGTACCCGCGAAAACGGTGGCAAATGTAAGCTCCCCGCCCACCGCAACATCCGCCGATTTCGGAGTGATGTCGGTCTGGAGGATTGGCCGGCTGGCCGCAACAAGATTGAGCACTGCTACCGCGCTGGTTGAAACCCCGGTTGCGTTCGAGAGCAGAACCTCATATCGGTAAGTCCCCCCGAGCCATCCACTCGTGTTAATGGTTAGATTGGAGGCGGTCGCTCCGGGTATGTTGGTCAGTGTGTCGCTGCTTCCGCCGTCGGTTTGCCATTGGAAGGAGAATGGCGGTTGGGCCGGCGCCGCCTCCGTCAATGTCACTAAAGTGCCGGCGTAGAGCGGGCTGTTGGAGGGGAAGATGACCGGCGGCACCGTAAGGGGACCATTTTGCGGCGACAAGGCAAGGTCAAAGGAGGCGGTGAAGGCGCCGCTGGCGCCAAACTCAATGGTTCCCCCCGCCGGGGGAAATAGTCCGATATTCCCGCCGCTGTAAAGCGATCCGCCGGCGACTCCAAGAGCGTCCCAGCCCGCAGTGTCTGTGGCTTTGCCAAAAGAGTAACCGTAGGTGTTGTTTCCGGACAATGGCAGTGAAAGTCCGCTCCAGCACAACCAGTCGCCTTCAAGGTAACTTATTGGCGCGGTGCTGAGGTAGCTCGCGATCACCGTGGCGTTGTCTCCGGACACTGTGTAAACGTGGAGCAAATAATTAATGACGTCGCCTGGAGAACCGCCGCCGGAATCCAAACCGGCGCTTTTGAGATAAACTGAGTTCAAAAGGTAGTGCCCCGCATTGGTCCCGGTGGTGAAGCTCTGCCCCGGTTCTCCGGCGCCATAAGCCGCCTGGTTATCCGTGTAGTAATTCAGGCCGTCTGGAAAGGTTGAGTCTCCGGCCGTGCTCAATTGGGAAATGTCGAAGGAACCGGGGGTAGGGGCGTTTGGGCCGAAGTCTGTCAAGGTCGCGGGAGTTTGCGCGCGCGCGGCGTGGGACAAAATCGTCAACACCGCCGCCACGAGGATTCGTTGGCAAAGTGCGAAATAATTTTCCAAGAGCATGGTTTTGAATGATTAATTGTTAAAAGAGCGAATCTCCTTTTCCAGCGACCGGCCCAAAACATTGAGTTTTAGCGACAGCATGCCGTCTGAAAGCTCCTTCATCTCAAAATTGGCTACAATGAAGTTTACTGTGGCAGCTTTTTTCCTGGATGCAAGTTGAAACCACCGCCCAAAAAAAAGAGAGAAATAATTGTCCTGCAAACGGTGATCAATTCGTCTTAGGTTGAAAAGTTTAAGTAGTAGTTGGTAAAAATATGAAAACAAAGATCAATGGCAAGGTTCAGACTCATCTTAATTTCGAGGGCCGTTGTGAAGAGGCCTTGGAATTTTATCGTCAGGCACTTGGCGCGGAAGTGGATATGCTCCTGCGCTACAGCGAGGCTCCGCCCACTGGCATGTGCGCGCCTCCAGGTTCGGAGCAGAAAATTATGCACGCGAGTTTCCGCGTCGGAGATGTGAACTTAATGGCCTCGGACGGTCGTTGCACCGGTCGGCCCGTTTTCGAGGGATTTAGCCTTGGGTTGAGCGTTGCCACCGAGGCCGAAGTAGATCAGATATTCAACGCCTTGGCAGAAGGTGGACAGGTGAGAATGCCACCGGGAAAGACCTTTTTCTCCCCGCGATTTGGGATGGTGGCGGACCGATTTGGCGTCGTATGGATGGTTCTGGTTCGTCCCTGACTTTTAATATTGGAACAATTCTCGTTTAACCGCAAAAAAGACACTAACCATTAACAAAAAGGAAACTTATGAGTACAGAATCGAATGGCGGATATTTGCTAATCTTCCGCGGAACAGATTGGCATGTCGGGCTCTCTCCGGAGAAGACGCAAGAGGTGGTCGGCGAATGGATGGCTTGGTTTAAGCGGCTCAAGGAGCAGGGGAAAGTGGCCGATGGCAGCCCGCTCGCGCCGTCGGGCAAGATTGTCTCGGGTAAGAACGGGCGAATCGTGGCCGATGGGCCGTTTGCGGAATCGAAGGAGGCCATTGGCGGATTCTTCTACGTCACGGTGCCGCATCTTGATGAGGCGGTGGAGATTGCCAAGGAATGCCCCGCCCTGGCTTATGGCGCACAAGTGGAAGTGAGGCCGGTTCTATCGCAGTGCCCGGCAGCAGGCGAAGCGCTGCCCGAGGCGCAATTGGCGGAAGCGAGCGCGTAATCCTTGGGATTGAGCCGGCGGCTGGAAGAGAGTTCAAGCCGCCGCGCTTTTGGCTCAAGCTTTTTTGAAACGTGGACCAAGACGCGGCAAAGGCGGCTCCGCGGGAAGTTTTCCAGTTGGTGGAACATCTGTTCCGCCATGAATCCGGCAAGATGGTCGCGGTTCTGACCAGAATATTCGGGGTAGAACATCTTACCCTGGCGGAAGATGTCGTGCAGGAAGCGTTGGCGCGCGCGCTGCAAACCTGGCCGTATTACGGCGCGCCTGACAATCCTTCCGCGTGGATCATGCGCGCGGCCCGGAATTTGGCGCTCGATGTGGTCCGCAGGGAAAAAATCTTCCGGGACAAGGAACCGGAAATCGCCTTGTGGGCGGACCGCGAGCAGGCCGAGTCCAGGGTTTCTTTTTCTGATCAGGAAATAGCCGACGACCGTCTGCGCTTGTTGTTCGTCTGTTGTCATCCCGCAATTCCGGCCGATGCGCAGGTGGCCCTTGCTTTAAAAGTCCTCGGGGGATTCAGCACCGAGGAGATCGCGCGGGCCTTCCTTTCTTCCGAAGCCGCCATCGCCAAACGGCTCACACGCGCCAAGCAGAAGATTCGCCTGGCCCGCATTCCTTTTGAAATCCCCAGCGGCGAACAGTTGGGGGGGAGACTGGAAGGAGTGTTGCAGTCCCTCTATCTCCTCTTCAATGAGGGGTACAAAGCATCCAGCGGCCAGCGGTTGGTGCGCGAGGAAGTCTGTCAGGAAGCCATTCGCCTCACGTCCCTGGTGGCCGAGCATCCGGTTGGGGACGCGCCCAAAACCCATGCATTGCTCGCACTGATGCTGTTGACCGCCGCGCGGTTTGCCACCCGCCTGGACGATGGTGGGAACCTGCTTCTGCTAAAAGATCAGGAGCGGGGCCGTTGGGACCAGGCGATGATCACGCGCGGCATGTTTCATCTGGCCAAATCGGCCGCCGGTGAACAAATCAGCGCTTATCACCTGGAGGCAGGCATATCCGCGTGCCACTGCGCCGCCACTGATTACGCCTCCACGGATTGGAAACAAATCCTCGAACTGTACGATCATCTCATTGGCTTTGACGATTCGCCCGTGGTGGCATTGAACCGGGCGGTGGCTTTGGCAGAAGTCCACGGCCCCCAGGCGGGCCTTGACGCCGTGCGGGCGAGCCCAAGATTGTCGTCCCTGGAATCCTATTATTTGCTCTATGCCGTGCTCGGTGAATTCGAGTCGCGGTTGGGCAATTGGGTGGCGGCGGCGGGTCACTATCGCCGGTCCTTGAAATTGGTGGAGATCAAATCCGAGCAAGTTTTTCTGGCCAAACAGCTTGCCGGTTGTGAAAGCCAGCGCTCCGGCGGTCCGGTCGAAACACTTCAAGATTGAGTAATTTCTCTTGCGGAAAGGACGTCAGTACGCTCCTTGAATCTCCACCATGGCGATTTTTTACGACACTCATGCGCACTTGGGCTTTCCCGATTACCTGAATGACCTTGCCGCGACGATTGTCCGGGCTCGCGCGGCTGGCATCGAGAAGATTATTTGCGTCGGCACAGACTTGCAAAGCAGCGCCGGCGCGATCCGCATCGCGGAGGAGCATCCAGGTGTTTTTGCCGCGGTTGGTTGGCACCCCAACCACGCCAACGACGCCCCGCCAGATGTCCGTGCGCCCTTGCGCGAACTGGCCCGCCATCCCAAAGTCGTGGCGATTGGTGAAACCGGGCTGGACTATCATCGCCGCAGCCCCGACTCCGCAGAATTCGACGCATCCAAGAAAAGGCAAGTGGACCTTTTCCGCCAGCAAATGGAAGTGGCGTGTGACTTGGGGCTTAACTGCATCATTCATCAGCGCGATTCGTTTGAGGATACATTGGCGGAATTGACGCCCTTTGCCCGGCAAACGCGGGGTGTGTTTCATTGTTTTTCTGAAAGCGTCGCAGCCATGCGCCGGATTTTTGCCCTTGGCTTTTTGGTGAGTTTTACCGGCATCGTCACCTTCAAGAACGGGGCCAATGCGAGAGAGTCACTGGCAGCGGCGGACATGTGGAAGTTCATGCTGGAAACGGATTGTCCCTTTCTGGCACCCATCCCGTACCGTGGCAAGCGCTGTGAACCGGCTTTCGTCCGGGAAATCGCCATCCAGGCGGCTGCGACCAAAAACTGCTCGGTCGAAGAATTGAGCGTCGCGACCTGCCAGACGGCGGAGGCGTTTTTTCCAAAATTGCGCGGCGGATGAGAGAACGGGTGCGAAATTTTTTGCAATTCTTTCCGGGCTGCCTCACTCTGGCGTCATGAGCAAGCCTCTGGCTCTGGTTTACTACTCGAATTTGATGCCGGGCAGCCAGTTGGCCAACCGGTTGCTGGACTTGGGTTACGGCGTTCAGAACTTGAACAACGCCGCCGCCATCGTATCCACCTGCGAACGCGACAAACCGCTGGTCTTGATCGCGGAGTTGTGGCCTCAGTCCGAGGTCTGCGCCGCTGTGGCGCAGATCAAAGCGAATCCCGCCACGCAGCACATTTCCGTTCTGGGTTACTCGCAGACGCAGGATGAAACGGTCCAGGGCAAAGCCCGGGAAGCTGGAGTCAACTTGCTTGCCGGAACCGCCGCCATTTCTGATTACCTTCCGCAACTGCTGGAGCAAATCCTCAACGTGGAGTGACTCCCGACCGAGCGATCTGCATTTTTGGGCGCGTCCGTGGAGGCCGGCCCTTTTTTTGCCAATAGCCGCCTGGCACCGGTTGGCCTTTGGTCCCGCCTACGGCTGTGTTTCGCTGCTTGCGGGCAGGTGCAGACCGGCCAGCAGATTATCCAGGCTGTTGAGCGGTTCGTCCTTTTTGGGGGCGGGATCCAGCACGCGGCGCAGATACTCGACGGCATCTGGAATGTTTCTGACAGAGCGGGGCAGGGTGGCGCCGGAGGCGTTGGCGTGGCCGCCGCCTTGCAATTTTTCCGCGACTTTGAGCGCCTGGCCATTGCGGCTGCGCAGACTGGCCACCACCGTATTGTTGGCCTTGCGAAGGAGGGTCAGCAGGACCGGGTACTTGCTGGATTTTCTTTCGAGCAATTGATGGACGATCAAATTGGTGTTGCCGACCACCGTATCAACCAACCCCACCGTGGGGGAGATCTCCGTGATGTTCTTGCGGCTCCATTCAAAGCCCATGGGGTCCTCGATGCGGCGCTTGACGGCAATGACCTCCAGGAGGGGATGTTCCATGAGGCGCTCCAAATGTCCTCCGATCAAAGTATGCAAATTCCAAAATTGATAGGACTTGACGAGATTGGCGTAATCGTTGGCCAGAACGAAATCCGGGTCCTCCTCCAGAAACAAATCGCCGACGTTGTTCAAATGCACCAACCGGTCCAGTGTGGGAGAGCCCAATCCCTGCGCCTGGCACAATTCATAACAGAGCAGGCCTGCTGATTTTGACAAATCATGGATGAGCAGGGCGTTCTTGGGCTGAATGTCGATCGCGTGATGGTCGATCACCACCCAGCCGGCCTTGTCCAGACGCGGCTCAAAAGTCAGGTCGCAGATCCAGCCGGATTTTTCCTTTGGCTCGCGCAAACGCCAGCTATTGTAATGATAGGCTTCCAAGCGGACATCGGCGTCAAACAGGCGCTTGGCCAGACGCTGCAAAAGCAGCCCGGAAACAAACCCATCCAGATCGCTCTCATGTGTCAGGATAACCTCGGGACGTGGCAAAAGATTCACCCGGCCACATTATCGCGCCCTTTGGACTCCCGCCAGAAGAAAGGAGGCACCTAAATTTTTTGAACATTTTTTGGGGGGACTGTCAAAACGGCAATGGACGAAAATGGGGTTAGTGGTTGCGTTTGCAGAGAGGGCCTGTTAGTTAGTTCAATTTATGAATCCGCGGAGTCTCCTGACGGCTGCGGGGCACGAGAATAGGAATGATTAAAGTCGAGAACCTGAGCAAGACGTTCGGCCAAAAGGTGGCCGTTAACCATATTTCTTTTACGGTGGAGCGGGGGGAAGTGTTGGGTTTTTTGGGGCCCAATGGCGCCGGCAAATCCACCACCATGCGCATGATCACGGGCTTTATTCCTCCTTCGGAGGGGAAGATAACCGTCGGCCAGCATGACATGATCGAGGACCCGATTCCGGCCAAGCGGCTGATTGGTTATCTCCCGGAAAACGCCCCGGCTTACACCGACATGACCGTGGAGGGATTCCTGGGATTTATCGCGGAATTGCGCGGGCTGCATGGCGACGCCAAGAAAAAAGCCATCCAGCGCGTGGTGGAAATGTGCTTCCTGGAGTCTGTCTTGCGCCAAAGCATTGACACCCTTTCCAAAGGCTTCCGGCATCGCACTTGTTTCGCGCAGTCCATCATTCATGACCCGGAAGTCCTCGTGTTGGACGAGCCGACCGATGGTCTGGACCCGAATCAAAAACATGAGGTGCGGGGATTGATCCGCCGCATGGGCGAAAAGAAGGCCATTATTTTTTCCACGCACATTTTGGAGGAAGTGGAAGCGGTCTGCAGCCGGGCCATCATCATTGACCGCGGGCAGATCGTGGCCAATGGCACGCCGCATCAGTTGAAGTTGCAATCCGACGTGGCCGGGGCGGTCCTCTTGGTGGTGCGCGGGGTGGTGGGAGCGCAATTGGTGGATCGCTTAGCGGGCGTGGCCAATGCCCGCCGGACGGCGGTAGTGAAAGAGGAAGGGGGCAAAGTCTGGGCGCGGGTCTATCCCAAAAACGAAAATGTCAACGGCGACCTGGCGCGCAACGTCCTGGCGGCCGCCAGCGGATGGCAGGTGGAGGAACTGCACACCGAAGAGGGGCGGTTGGACGAAGTTTTCCGCCGCATCACCCTGCCTGAAACCAAAGATTCCAAGCAATGAATTCCATCAGTAATATCAAAGCCATCACCAAGAGGGAGTTGGCCGGTTATTTTTCGTCCCCGGTCGCCTATGTTTTCATCGTCATCTTCCTGCTGCTGGCGGGGTTCTTCACCTTCATGGCGGGCGGCTTTTTTGAACGCGGCCAGGCCAGCCTGGAAAGCTCCTTCTTCATCTGGCATCCGTGGCTCTACCTGTTCCTGGTCCCGGCGGCGGGCATGCGTTTGTGGGCGGAGGAACGGCGCGTGGGAACGCTCGAATTGCTCTTGACGCTCCCCATCACCGCCTGGCAGGCCATCGTCGGCAAGTTCGTCGCGTCCTGGCTCTTTTTACTGCTGGCGTTAGTCTTGACGTTTCCGGTGGTCATTACAGTCAATTACCTGGGTTCGCCCGATAACGGGGTGATTCTGGCCGCCTATGTGGGGAGCTTTCTCATGGCGGGGGCGTATTTGGCCATTGGCTGCATGACCTCGGCCATGACTCGCAATCAAGTGGTCAGCTTCATTCTTTCCTTTGTCATCTGCCTGCTGCTCGTGCTGTGCGGGTTTCCGCCGGTGACAAACCTCTTGACACGTTGGGACGTGCCCTGGCTCGTCAACACCGTGGCGGCGTTTAGCGTCATTACGCATTTCGAATACTTTACCAAAGGCGTGCTGGACTCGCGGGACATCATCTTTTTCCTGTGCGTCATTGGCTTCTCACTATTCACCACTGGAGTCATCATCCGCAGCCATCGCGCGGGCTAAAGCGCCGCCGTTCCGTCATGAAGCAGAAAAATCTCGAATCCATCCTTTATTCCACCATCGGCGTGGGGGCCATGCTGATTGTCCTCCTGGCCTTTTATGTCGTGACCAGCGCCTTCAAAGATCGCGTTGATTTGACAGCCGATAAAGCGTTTACCCTTTCTCCCGGCACCAAGAAAATCCTGAGCAAACTCGATTCCCGCGTGACCATCCGCTTTTACTGCACGCAAGGAGACACAGCCATGCCGCCCGCGCTGCGGACCTACGCCCAGCACATCGAGGATTTGCTGGCGGAGTATCAACAGGCGGGCCACGGCAAGATTGTGCTGCAGAAGCTGGACCCCAAGCCGGATTCCGACGCGGAAGACTCGGCGCGCCTGGACGGGGTCGAGGGGCAGGCCACATCCCCGTTCGGGGGAGATAAAATTTATATGGGATTAGTCGTCAGCATGCTGGACGAAAAAGTGGCCATTCCGTGGCTTCCGCCCGACCGCGAGCGGTTGCTGGAATACGACCTCTCTCGCGCCATCGCGCGCGTGGTCAATCCCACGCCGCCGGTGATTGGCATCATGAGTGAATTGCCGGTATTCGGTTCCACGCCTAACCCCATGATGCGCCAGATGGGCCAAAACGCGGCGGAGCCTTGGGCATTTGTGAGCGAGTTAAAGAAGGATTTTACAGTCAAAGAAGTGCCGATGACCGCCTCCAAGATCGACGATGACATTCGCGTCCTACTCGTGGTCCATCCCCGCGAAATTACCGACACCGCGCAGTATGCGATTGACCAATTCGTCTTGCGTGGGGGCAAGCTGCTGGCCTTCCTGGATCCGCACGCCTACTTCGACCAAAAGCACGACCAAATGGCGCAGGTTTTGGGGGAGAGCTCCGGCCAGTCTTCGCTGGACAAGTTGCTCAAGGCTTGGGGCTTGGACTGGGACGTCAATAAGGTCGCGGCAGACCTGACTTTTGGCGGGCACAACCCGCAGAGCGGTTCCGCCATGCCAACGGTTCTGGTGCTGGACAAAGACGGAATCAACAATGATGACATCGTCACCAGCCAGATCGACAACCTGGTGATGCCCTTCGCGGGGGTCTTTACTGGAAAACCCGCCGACGGCTTGAAGGAGACGGTGCTGATACATACTTCCGACCAGTCGGAATTGGTCGAAGGCGTGACCGCATCCATCGCAGCGGAACAGATCGTCAAGGATTTTAAGCCGGCGAACATTTCCTACGCGCTGGCGGTGCGTTTGACGGGAAAATTCAAGACCGCCTTCCCGGACGGCCCGCCCAAGGCCCCCAAAGAGGACAAAGAAGAGGCCAAGAATTCGCCTAATGAGCCGCAACTAAAAGAATCCAAGACCGATGGCGTGGTGATTTTAGTGGGTGACACCGATATGCTCAACGACCAGGTGTGCGTGCGGGCGCAGAATATTCTGGGCTATCACATGGTGCAGCCGTTGAACGGCAATTTGAACCTGGTGCAAAGTTTTGTGGACCAACTCTCCGGCGACAACGACCTGATCAGCCTGCGCAGCCGGGCCAGCCTCAACCGTCCCTTCACCCGCTTGCGCAACATGGAGGCCAAGGCCGGCGCGGAATACAGAGACAAGCTCAAGGAAATGGAGGCGAAAAAGTCCGAAACGGAACGTAAGATCAGCGAATTGCAAACCAGCAAAGCCGGACAGGAGCAGAAGTTCATTCTCTCGCCTGAACAGCAGCAGGAATTGGAGAATTATCAAAAAGCCGTGGCCGCAGTGAACAAGGACCTCAAATTGGTGCGCAAGCAATTGCGCAAGGAAACGGACTCGCTCGAGTTTTGGACCAAGGTGGTCAACATCGGCGCCATGCCGGCGCTGGTGGCCGTGACGGGGCTTGTCCTGGCCGTGGTCAAACGCAAACGCACAGCCGCAAAATGAATCGCAAACAATTAATTTCACTTTTGGTCGCTCTGGTCGTCATGGGGGGAGCTTGCTTGGTCTTGCTCCAGCGCCACGAGCAATCATGGTCCGAAAAAGAGGGCCGGTCCGGGCAAAAGCTATTGCAGAATTTTCAAGTTAATGACGTTGCGGCCATGCATCTAAAAGGGGAGACTGAATTGACCCTCGCGAAGAAAAACGACCGTTGGGTGGTGGTGGAAAAGGGTGGTTATCCCGCCAATTTTTCGCAAATCGACGAACTGCTGCTCAAGGTGCGGGATCTGAAGATTGTCCAGTCCGAGCCGATTGGCGCTTCACAATTAGCCCGCATGCACCTGGCCGATCCAGGCCACGGCGCGGATTCGGGGGTCTTGGTTGAGTTCAAAGACGCACAGGGGAAGGTTTTGCAATCACTTCTTCTCGGCAAAAAACACACCCATAAGTCCGACCGTCCTTCGCCCATGCCCTTCGGCGAGGATGGTTATGAGGATGGCCGCTATGTGCTGCTGAAGAGTGATCCGCAGGAGCTTCTAACCGTTTCCGATCCGCTGAACAGCCTCGATCCCAAGGGGAGCGAATGGCTGGACAAAGAGTTCTTTAAAGTCGAGAAGCCGGGGACTTTCGCCTTTGATTCCACCAATTCCGCCAATTCCTGGAAACTTTCCCGCGCGTCGGAATCGGCCCCCTGGGTCCTGGCGGATCTCAAACCCAATGAGGTTCTCGACACCAACAAAGTGGCCTCGCTCGCCAGCACCCTCAATTTCCCCAGCTTTGTGGATGTCTCGGCGCTGCCTGCCTCCGAAACCGGCCTGGATAAGCCCTTGAATGTGTCCATCAGCACTTTCGACCATTTCAACTACACGCTTCATGTCGGTAAGAAGACTCCCGAGAACGATTACTATTTGAAGATTGACGCCACGGGTGTGGTGCCGACTGAACGAACGCCCGGCAAGGATGAAAAGCCTGACGACAAGAAGAAGTTGGATAAGGAATTCGAGGACAAAAATAAGCCGCTCCAAGCCAAGCTCAAGCGTGAGCAGGGTCTTGGGCAATGGACTTATGTGGTCAACGGCTGGCTGATTGATCCGCTGATTCGCGACCGCGCCCAACTCATGGTGGAAAAGAAGGCGGAAAAGGCCGCCGGGGCGAAGGAAGAAAAGCCAGAAGAATCCGCGCCTACTGAACCACCAATCAATCTCGCCCCTCCGCCGCAGTAGGTCTCGTCAAACTCAACCATTCCGGTCAGAGATAGTGTTCTAGCATCGCCGTATGGTCGGCGCTTGGTCGGCCAGGGCGGCAATTCATCGCTTCTTTTTTTGTTTTTTTGCCATTATGATCCAGTATGGACAATGCGTTATCATTTGATCTTCCGCTTGCCTCGCCGGAAAAACTGGCCCTGGCGCAGCGGGCCTTCGAACAGTTCCACACGCGTTGTTTCTGGTTCATGCGGGAAGATTTGCGCGTAGGCCAGCAAGAGATTGAGACGATCGTGCGCGGATTGCGCGCCCATGGCAATCGGGAGGCTTTTCTAATTGCCGACAGGTTGTGCCGTTAACCACCCTCCAGTCAGATACTTTGCGTTGGCTGTTTGGCACCGTCCCAGGTGCCCGGCCTGCCATCCGGAAATAAGCCTTTTGGCCTTCTCGAATTGAAATTGACAGGCCCGGGGATTCGATTAGCCTTGCCTTGCGCAAAGAGAAGCGGGAAGTAGCGGGCGAATGTTTTTTCAAAGGATTTTTCCCTTTCTCCGGTCGTATTGGGTGTATGAATCGCTGGATGCACATTGCCAGCAACGAGGCGCAACCGTCCCCGCTGCACGAGCTACAGGGGCTCCACGCGCGTCGTTTATTCTGGGCCATCGCCATTCTCATCGTCCTCGCCGCCCTCCTTCTTCCGACGCTTTCTCTGGGCCAGTGCGATGGGCTTTGCGCGAGGCGTTATTGGAAGAGCGGTCAGCAAACGCACCCCGAGATATGGATACAACCTTACCTGCGATGCAGCTAAGAAACGACACCGCGATTTGGCCTGGTGGTTCTGTCAAGACGGACCTGGGCGATTCTCTGCCGCAAAAACTTCAAAGGATTTTCTCCGCTCACCGGTCAGAAGTATTAGAGGAACGCCCAATGGATGACCCGGATGAAACTTTGGTCAAACAGAGCCAGAGTGGCGATCCGGCAGCTTTCGAACCGCTGATGGTCAAATATCAGCGCATGATTTACTCGTTGGCCTATCGGATGACGGGATCATTGGACGACGCGGAAGATCTCACGCAAGAGACTTTCATCCGGGCATACCGCAACATCGCATCCTACCGGGCCGCCTCAAAGTTTTCCACCTGGCTCTATCGCATCGCCATGAATGCCTGCCTCAACTGGCGCCAACGCGAGACCATGCGAGCGAATGTGCAGACGCATTGGGTGGAGACCGAAGAGGACCGGGTTCCCCTGGCCGGAAGCGATGCGGGAGCGAGGGTCCATGCAGCTTTATTGAAACTCTCCCCTAAGCAGCGCGCCGCCATTATGCTGACCATTTATGATGGGTTCAGCCATGCCGAGGCGGCGAAGATTCTGGGCTGTCCAGAGGCGACCATTTCCTGGCGCGTCTTCGTGGCCCGCGGAAGACTAAAACGCTGGTTGACGATTTACCAAGATGAAAAATACTGATTTAGACTTGGAGATAAAGGGATTGCGCGTTCCGGAACGCGACCCGCGCTTTTGGGAGGATTTTGAGGATCGGGTGCTGAAGGAATTGCGGACGACGCCTGCAAATCACACGCCCCCGGAGCCAATGCTGCAGCGGCTCGCCTGGGGGTTCGGCGTCGCTCTGGCTTGCGTGGTTTTAAGCATTTCTACGGGACAAAGCGGGCTGCCAAAGAGGCTTTACCATGCCGTGGTTAAGCATGAACACGCATTGAGCGAGAGCGTGCGGCAATTCCCCGGCCACGTCTGCGCTCTCATGCAGGATGAACATGGCATGTGGAAGGTCATGGAGGACCAGCAATGAGCGCGGAAACCGCCCAGACCGAACGCCAACGGGAATGTGAGGCCACAGTGCCCGAGATCGTTGAAAATCTTATTCGCCGGGCCGAGCAGGCTATGGCCAGCGACATCCATTTACAATCGGTCAATGGCGGGGCGGCAGTTTCCTTCCGCTTGGATG
>Ga0182016_10002422_pt1 | contig 21968 bp, 19 predicted proteins | sample 712S2MmetaG_FD_120491 | JGI IMG/M metagenome (GOLD analysis project Ga0182016, IMG submission 120491) | Permafrost microbial communities from Stordalen Mire, Sweden - 712S2M metaG | ecosystem: Environmental > Terrestrial > Soil > Wetlands > Permafrost | place: Sweden: Stordalen | collected... | reverse complement strand
TGTTTATCGCCACGGGCATCCTGAGCCTCACGCACCACCGCACGCACGGCGACGGCCAGACCGCTTTCGGCATCGCGTACATCTTCTTCGGCATCGCCGAACTGGGAATGGCCGTCGTTTCCTATCGCCGCAGCAGCGGCGCCCCACCCCGCGGCTACCGGGGCATATGATTCGCTGCGCGAGAAATCATCGGCCGTGAGCCTTCCCCGCGTCGGAGAAGGACGCGACGAGCAAATATTGAGGCGAGTTCTCCGATGGTCGGGAGTTTTTGGTTTGCTCGGAGTTGGTGTGCAGTGGTTTTGGCGCGGCGGTGCCAGGGCGCCGGCTTACATAGCGGCAGAGACTCTCACGTTCGTTTCGATGTGCGCCATTGGTCGCCGTCGGCATATGGTACCAGCGCCGCAACGCGCACGGTTCGGAAATAACAACACCGTCGTCGCAGCAAAACAAAAGCGGCCGTTGGCCGCTTTTTAAATCCGCACGCGTGGTGTTTTGCCGCTTTGCGGCGCCGAGGCCAAGGAGCCTAGGGCCGAAGTGGCCTTGTGGCCACGAGGCCCGTAGCGACGCCGGCATCGGCGTCGCAAAGCGGCAAAACTGGTGCGCAAGACTGGACTCGAACCAGCACGAGATTGCTCCCGCTAGCCCCTCAAGCTAGTGCGTCTACCAGTTCCGCCACTTGCGCATTAGAGGGCTAAAAGGCCGCCCCGGGGCGGCCGCTTCCGTAGCGTAGTCTATATGCTAGCGCATATTGGGGTCAAGCGCATCGCGCAGACCGTCCCCGATATAATTGATCGCCAGCACCGTAAAGAGGATGCAGAGGCCCGGCAGCACCGCAACCCACCAGGCCTGCTCGAGCGTGGCTTGGGCGTTCGCCAGCATATTTCCCCAGGATGCCGTCGGCGGCTGGATTCCGAAGCCCAAGAATGAGAGCGTCGATTCCAGCACGATCACGTTGGCCACGTCCAAGGTCGCCTGAACGACGATCGGGGCGATGGCGTTGGGCAGCAGATGGCGGAAGATGATCCGGAAATCGTTGTTCCCGACCGCGCGCGCCGCTTCGGCAAATTCGCGCTCGCGCAGGCTCAAGAAGGTCGCGCGCACCAGACGCGCCACGCCCGGCCACGAGAGGGCGCCGATGATGATGACGATCGTGAGGAAGCTGAGCGACGCCTTTGACGAACTGGCGGCGACGATGCCGGTCAGGACCAGCAGCAGCGGCAGCAACGGAATGGACAAGAATACGTCCGTGACGCGCATGATCACGTAGTCGACCCAGCCGCCGTAGTATCCGGCCAGCGCTCCCAGGATCGTGCCGATCACGACTTCCATCACGACCGCGAAGAAGGCGACCGTCAGCGAGATGCGCGCGCCGAAAAGCAACCGCGAAAGCAGATCGCGTCCGACCTCGTCGGTACCCAGAATGTGTCCGGCGCACTGCGACGAGTTCACGAAACACGGCGGCAGCGGATTGCCTTGCCAGTGCGGGTCGATGTAGGTCGGGTCGAAGGGCGAGAGCTGCGGCGCGAACACCGCGCAGAGCACGATGAACGCGAGCACGACGAAGCCGGCGACCGCAAGACGATGCCGCCGCAATCGCCGCCAGAACGTGACTTTGGTCATCTGAAGATCGTCGTCTTCGATGCCGGCCGGAGAGATCAGGACCGAACCCGTTGACACGTTAGTCGTACTTCACGCGCGGGTCGAGCCACGCGTACGTGATGTCGGCCAGCAGATTGAAGAGCACGACCAGGAACGCGATCACGCACAGATAGCCCATCAGCAGCGCGATGTCTTCTTGCTGCAATGCGTTGATGAACAAGCGTCCCATTCCCGGCCACGAGAAGATCGTTTCGGTCACGACCGCGCCGGCGATGAGGCCGGGCAGCGAGAGCGCGATGACCGTCACGACGGGAATAAGCGCGTTCTTAAGGCCGTGTTTGAAGATGATGGTGCGCGGCGCGAGTCCCTTGGCGGCCGCGGTGCGCATGTAGTCGGTCTGCGTCACTTCGAGCATGGAGGATCGCATGAAGCGGCTGTACAGCGCGAGCGAGAGCACCGACAGCACCACCGCCGGTAAAATCAAATGCGAAAGCCGGTCGCCCAAACTAAACGAATCCACGTTGTCGGCAAGCCCCGCCGACGGCAATTGAATCTGATATCCGAACGGCAGCGGTATCCCGTGCACCGCGAACGCGAGTTGCATCATAAGGGCGAGCCAGAAGACCGGCATGGACTGGCCGAAGAACGCAAACGTCGTGATGAAATAATCGGCAAACGTGTACGGCCGGACTGCCGAGAAAATCCCCGCGCCGATGCCGACGACGATGGCGATCAGGGTCGAGGCGCCCATCAGTTCGAGCGTGGCCGGCAAGCGCTCCAGCATCGCTTGGAGCACCGGCTCGGAATTGCTCGTGGAATAGCCCAGGTCGCCCCGCAGGACCTGGCCGAGCCATTTCACGTACCGGACGGGGAGCGGCTGGTCGAGACCGAGATTGTGCTTGAGACGGGCGATGTCGGCCGGGGTGATGTGCGGGTTCTGCAAATAGGGCGCGAGCGGGCCGCCGGGCGCTTTATCCAGGATGAGAAACAAGATCATTGAGATCAAAAGCAGGAGCGGAATCGATTGCAACGTCCGCCGCACTACGTATGTGAACAGCTACTCGGCCCTCCGGTGAACGGCGCTTAGTTGTGAACGGACGGCCGAAATGCCTGCAGTCCTAGGATCGCGCGCGCCTGATCCGGCGTGGCGACCGGGCGCCCCATCTCTTCAGAGATCCGCGCGACCCGGGCCACGAGCTCTTCGTTGCGAGCCAGGCGTCCTTTCGAGTAGTAGAGGTTGTCCTCTAGACCCACGCGCACGTGTCCGCCCATCGCCATGGCGGCCATCGCGAGCGGCAGTTGCGACCGGCCGATCCCGGCCACCGACCAGGTGCACCCATCGGGCAGATCGTCCACCAGGTCGCACAGATTCGCCACGCTTGCCTCCATGCCGCCGGGAACGCCGAGCACGAAGTCCGCGTGCTGGGGGAATTCGAGCAGGCCTTCCTTTGCCAAGCGCCGCGCGTTGGCCAGATGGCCTTTGTCGAATATCTCGAGTTCGGGCCGCACGCCGAACTCGTGCATCTTGGCCAAAATCCCGCGCATGATCGGAAAGCTATTCTCGAAGATCTCGTCGCCGAAGTTGACGCTTCCGCACGTGAGCGTCGCCATCTCGGGACGAAGTTGCAAAACGCTCGCGCGCTCGTCCGGCGTCATGCCGATTGCGCCGCCGGTTGAGAACTGCACGATGACGTCGGTTTGGCTGCGGATCGCATCGTAGGCTTCGCGGAAGCGCTCGACGGAATGCGTGTTCGATCCGTCGTCGTTGCGGCAGTGCACGTGAACGATCGATCCTCCCGCCTCGCGCACGAGCCGCGCGGTCTCGCCCAGCTTATCGGGCGTGTACGGAAGATAGGGGGTCGCGTCGGGCGCGAGTTCCGCGCCCACCGGCGCGCACGTGATAATCAGCGGATCCATCGTCCGGCCCCGTTCTACGCCGGAATCCCGCCCACCCGGCGATCAGGCCCCTTTGAGACTTTCGCGAGCCCGTGCGATCAGCGATTCATCCAGACCGAGCAGCGCAGCGAGCGCGATTGCGTCGCCGGGCGGTTCGTCGCCCGGTCCGACTTCGACGACGGTATAGTCCATCGTATCGGCGAGCGCGGCTAAGGTTTCGTGCATGCTCTCCCGCGGACGCCGCGCCGGCACGTCGCGCAATCCGCGCACCGCGAAGTGCCGGACGCCGGCTTCCGCCGCGACGCCGCCCAAGTGCGTCGCGACCAAACCAACGGCGCCGCGACGCTGCAACTCGGCGACGAGCGAGACCACCAACGCCTTTCCTTCGCGCGGCGTCGTCGTGCGCGCAAACTCGTCGACGAGCGCAAGGGTTCTGGCCGGCGCGCGTTCGAGCACGTCGCGCAGGCGCACGACTTCGCGCGCGAACGACGAGAGCAAGCCGCCGAGCTCGCCGTCGGGGGAAGCATCCGACCCGATGCCCAGCCACGCGATTTCGTCGAAGAGCGAGACCCGCGCGCCCTCGGCCGGAACGGGAAGACCGAACGCCGCGCACAGCGCGATGAACCCGCAGGTGCGTAGGCAGACGCTCTTGCCGCCCATGTTCGGGCCGGTCAACGCGGCAACGTCGTGCAGCGCGACGTCCACCGGCGTAAACGCTCGTCCTTCGCGCTCGAGCTCGGCCGCCAGCGGAAGGTGTCGCCCTTGCGTAAACGAGAGCATCGCATCGTTCTCGATATCGGCCGCGCTGCAGCCGTAGCGTTTGGCAAAACGCGCCGCCGCAACGAGCACGTCGATCTCTCCAAGCGCGCGGGCCGCACGTTCGAGGGCCGAAGCCCGCGCCCGGATTTCACCGGATAGCGCCGCGCGCGCCGCCTCTTCGGCCTCCGCGACCGCTTCCGCGGCTTCGTCGCGACGGCGCATCGCCGCCAGAGTCGCCTCGTCGAGCTCCAACTCGCACATCACGTACGTCGCGGCTTCGCGCGCCACGCGAACGCCCGGCGGCAGGGAGCCCGACAAGTCGGCGCGCATGACGACGAATTCGCCGCCCGAGATTTCTTCGCGACCCAGGGCCTGCGCGACGCGCTGCCTCGAGCGCCCGCTCGCCGCATCGAACTCGGCCTGCGCGCGCGACGTTGCGGTGCGCGCCGCCGCCAACCGCGCGTCGAAATCGTCGGCCAGATAGAAACCGAACTTCCCGGAGCGTCCCGGCTCGAGCGCGCGCGCCGTCTCGCGCACCGCGTCGTTCGTCGCCTCCGGGACGTCCGCGCCGGCGAGCAGCGTCGCGGTTCTTGCCGCCGCGTCGCAGAAGCGTTGCAGCTCGAGCAAGTTGGCATCACCGAGCGTGTCTCCCATCGACGCGCGCGCGATCGCGGGCGCCGCATCCGGCATGCCCCGCAACGTCTCGCGCACCGCATCGAGCGTACCGGCGTCAAGCGACGCGGCCAACTCCGCGACGCGACGCGCGCGGGCCCGGGCAGCGTCCTCTTCGCCGCGAACGAACGGCCGCAGGTCATCGAACGCGATCTGTCCGTATGGGCCGGCCGGTTCGAGCGCCGCAAGCAGCCACGGAACGTCCAGCGCGGCCGCGCTGGACGCATCCATCAGACGTCCGGCTTTCACGCGACGGTGCGCTCGGATGCGTAGACGTCGTACACGGGAAGCGACGTCGCGGCCGCGACCGCGCGCGCGAACGCACGCGGCTCGAAGCCGCGGTCGCGACCGATGGAGGCGACCGTGACGCCGGCGACGCGAAGCGGCCGCTCGCAGCGAAGGTCGAGGCGTTCGGAGGCGCTGAGAAAGGCTTTCCCTGACAGCGCGATCTGCGTGGGATCGCGCACGACGATCTGGCGCCGTTCGCCCCGTGCGATCGCAGCCGAGGCGGCGGAGGCCGTGAACGCGCCGGGGACGTGCACCAGCGGCCGTTCGGGATCGACGGCTTGAACGCTTAAGCGACGCGCGAGTGCGCGCACGTCGTCCACCGCCTCTTGCATCGTTCCGGCGGCCGCCGCTCCGCACGACACCACAACCGCGTCGTCTCCGCCGGCGAGCGCGGCAACGCGGTCGACGGCTCCGTCCACGAGGACGAGCTCGGCGAAGCTCTTCAGCGCATCGATCGCCTCACGCATGCCCGACGCCGTCGGCGGCCCGACCAGCTCGTAGAAGGCGGGATGGACCACGCGCGCGTAGATCAGCGCGCCGGCGGCGGTCGGCAAGTTCGAGAAGGCGATCACTTCGCTGGCCGGCGAGCGCGGCAGGACGTCGCGGGCGGTCGCGACCACGGTCCCGGGGCGCAGAAAAAGCCGCGGTTTGGCGTGCGCGCCGGCGACGTCGGCGGCTTCCCCGTCCCGGCCGATCGAGGCGAGCCCGCACGCGATATCCCGTTCGCACGCCGCTTCGTAGACGCTGCGCATCGCCACCGTCTTGCCGACGTTCTTCCCGGTGCCTACGAAGATGACCGAACGCGAACCCGTCGCGCGCGCCGCGGAAAGAAGATCGGCACCGACTCGCATGCACTCGTCTTTGACCGAGGAACGAGCGGCGCCTTGGGGGGCACGGGGTCGCGGTCCGGTAAACAACGGCCACGTGAACACGTGGCGCGCGGGGTGGCTCTTTCCGGTTGCGGCCCTCCTCTTTGTGGCCGCCGTTGCGGGACCAATCGTTGCGGTGCTCGCCGGCGTCACCCCGGGTGAGGCCGTCGCGGCGTTTTCCGCACCGGCCGCGCGGAGCGCGCTGGACACCTCGCTCCGGGCGTCGCTCTCCGCGACGCTCGTCGCCACCATCCTCGGGGTTCCCGCCGGGTACTACATGGCCCGATGTGCGCCGCCGGTTCGCGCGGCGCTGATCTTCACGCTGGCGCTGCCCTTGGCGCTCCCGCCGGTTGCGTCGGGAATCATTCTGCTCTCCGTCGCCGGTGCGCGCGCGCCGCTGGGCGCTTGGCTAGCCGCGCACGGAATCGCAATTCCCGACTCGCAGACCGGCGTTGCGATTGCGGAATTTTTCGTCTCCGGATCGTTCGTCGCGATCGCGGCGACTGCCGCGTTTTCGGCGCTGGACCCGATCTACGAAGACGCGGCCCGCACGCTCGGAGCCGGCGAGATGCGCATCTTCGCGCGCGTCGCGCTGCCGGCCGCGGCTGCGAACATCGCAATCGGCGTCGCCTTCGCGTGGCTGCGCGCGATCGGCGAGTACGGGGCGACCAGCGTGCTCGCCTACCACCCCACCTCGTTGCCGGTCGCGCTCTACGTGGCGCTCTCGGCCTCCGGCGTGCAGGCCGCCCTCGCTCTGGCGTACGGCTTCATCGTCCTGGCCGCGGCGGTGCTTTTCGTTCAATGGGTTCTCCAGCGGCGCGTCGTAGGGTAGCGCGTGCCCGTCATCGATCGGATTCTCGCCGACTCCACGTTTCAGCGCCGCTTCTTCTTTCTGGCAAAACGGTTCGTCGCCGGGGAGACGACCGAAGCGGCGATCTCCGCCGTTCGCAGCCTCAACGCGCAGGGCATGACCGCCTCGCTGGACTTTCTGGGCGAGGACGTTTTCGAGCGCGAATCGGCGCTGGCCACGCGCGACGCGTACTTCGAAATTCTCGAAGCGATACGCGCGAGCGGCGTCCAGACAAACGTATCGGTCAAGCTTACGGCGATCGGCTTGCTGCTCGGCGAAGACTTCGCGCTGGAAAATCTTTCCGCAATTTTGAAGCGTGCGGGGCAGAACGACGATCCGTTCGTGCGCATCGACATGGAGGGCAGCGCGGTCACCGCGGCAACCTTGGACGTCTTCGAGCGCGCGTACGCGACGCACCAGAACGTCGGCATCGTGCTGCAGGCGTACTTGAAGCGCACGAAAGGCGACGTCGAACGGGCGATCGCGCAGGGCGCGCGCGTTCGGCTCTGCAAGGGCGCGTACGACGAGCCCCCCGGGTTGGCCTACAAAGAGATGCCGCAAATCCGGCGCACCTACGTGCAACTTGCCGAGATGCTGCTCACGCGCGGAAACTATCCCGGCATCGCGACCCACGACCGGCGCCTCATCGACGAAATCCAGCGCTTCGTCGAGCATCACGGCATCGCGCGCGACAAGTTCGAGTTTCAGATGCTCTACGGCTGCCGCCCCGAGCTGCAGCGCGACCTGATCGCCCGCGGCTATCGCGTTCGCGTTTACGTGCCGTACGGGACGCACTGGGCCGGGTATTTCTACCGGCGAGTCCTCGAGCGCCGCGAAAACGCGATCTTCGCGCTCTCGTCGATCTTCTGGCGGTAACGTGCGCGCCGTCGTGCAGCGCGTCTCGCGCGCGTCCGTACGCGTCGACGGACGCGTTGCGGGCAGCATCGGGCGCGGCCTCATGGTGCTGCTCGGGGTGGCTTCCGGCGACGACGACGCGGCCGCGCGGTGGATGGCCGAGAAGATCGTCTCGCTGCGGATTTTTCGCGACGGCGCAGGTCTCATGAACCGCAGCGTGCTCGACGAAGGCGGCGGCGTGCTGCTCGTTTCGCAGTTCACGCTGCTCGGCGACGCACGCAAAGGGCGCCGGCCGTCCTTCGTCGCCGCCGCGCCCGAGGACATCGCCAAACCGCTTTACGAACGCGTCGGCACGACGATCGCCGCCTTGCAGGTTCCCGTCGCGTACGGCGAGTTCGGGGCCGACATGAACGTCGAACTGGTCAACGAAGGACCCGTTACCGTCCTTCTGGATTCCGCGCACGCCTTCTAGCGCGCTATTGCGGCGGCAATGCCTCGACGCGGACGACCCGGTCCGACTCGACCAGATGCGCCAGCACGTCGGCTCCGGAAACGACGTGCCCGAACACGGTGAAGTCGCGATCGAGATGGAGCTGGGGCGATAGCGTGACGTAGTATTGCGTGCCCGCGGAATCGCGCAACGGCAGATTCGTCTTGTCGTCGTAGTTCATGCCCATCGAGATCACGTAGCTGGTCTGCTCGAGCGGGTTCTCTTCGGCGCCGACGGAGAAGCCGGCGTCGCCCTCGCCGTTGTCGTTCGGATCGCCGGTCTGCACCACGAAGTCGGGCACGATGCGGAACCAGCGATTGCCGTCGTAGTATCCGCCGTTTGCGAGGTTGATAAAATTCGCGACGGTCAGCGGAGCCCATTCGGGGTACAGCTTCACGTACACGTTGCCTTTCGTCGTTACGACGCGAACCCACGGGTGAGGCCCGGCGACGGGCGAGATCATGTCGCTCGCGCTTACCGGCATCGGAATAGGAGCGGGCGCCGCGTCGGACGGCGCGGGCGCGCGCGGCTTGGAGGCGGCCGGACGCGGCAAGGCCCGCACGTTCGCGAACGCGTCCGGCCCGATCGCGGGCAGATGAACGGACGCCGGAATGGCCGTCCAGTGGTCGCTCATCGGTTTTCCGGAAAGCACGCGGACCGTTTCCGAGGCTTGCTCCTGGACGCGCCACGACGGATCGTCGAGCAGCGGCTGCACGGATGCAATCAGCGCGGCGTCTTTGTAGCGCGACATCGCGCGGACCGCTTCGACCCGCACGAGTTCGCTCGGATCGTGCAGCATCGACTGGACGAACGCGACCGGCACCGCCGGCGTCAACCCGCGAAAGATCGCCCACATTGCATGCCATCGCACGGACTCGTCCGCGTCCGAACGCACGGCTTTCATCGCCGCCTGCGCCGCCGGCGCGGCGCCGGCGGCGCGAAACTCGACGAGCGCGGCGGCCGCGCGAGCCCGGACGGCTGCGTCCGGATCGGAGGCGACCTCCCGCGAAATCGCGGTAAGGGCCGCCGCTTCGCCCGGGCCCAGCCGTCCGGCGGCCTCGTAGCGATCGAGCGCGTCGACGGCCGCGATTCGGACCGCACCCGCGGGATCGCGGAGCGCTTTCACGAGCTGCGCGGAGTCCAACCCGGTGGCCAAGAGGCCCAGCCCGTACACCGACATGGCGCGAAGGGGGGTACGCGAATCGGCCAGGTGCGCGGCCAGGAGCGCTGCGCCGGCCGCTTGCTTTGTCCGGCCGATCGCGAGGGCGGCACGCACCGCGAGCGGCTGGTCCGTGCCGTTGAGAAAGGCGGCCAGCTGCCCCGAACCCAGCGTCCTTTGGCTTTCGAGCGTGAGGATGACCGTCTCGGGCGCGGCGGGCGGCGGGGTTGCGGCCGCCCCGAGGAGGGCCGCCGAGCAGGCCGCCGCGCTTAGCCAGGTGAGAAAATCAAGCGATTTTTGCATTTACCCCAACCATCGGAACGAGCAGAGCGTTCTAGTATGTAGCAAGTGGCTGCCGTCCTCTTAGGGCGGCATAGAATCAGGAGACAACCATGTCGGCCCCCACCGAAAATCCTAAAAAGAGCGGCGGAATGTCGGTCCGCGAGGCAGGCCAAAAAGGCGGCGAGACCGTCAAGAAAAAGTACGGCCCCGAGTTCTACGAAATGATCGGCCGGAAAGGCGGGCAAGCGACCAAAGCCGCGCACGGTCACGAATTCTACGAAGAGATCGGTAAGAAGGGTGGCAAGAAAGGCGGCGAAGCCACGCGTGATCGCTATGGGCCGGACTTTTACGAGCGGATCGGACAAAAAGGTGGCCAGAAGGTCAAGCAGCTCATCGAGGAAGGGAAACGTGCCGCTGCTGCAGCTGAGGAAGCAAAACTCAAGAAGTAGGCGCGCCGCTTTCGCCCTCGCATTTCTTGCCGTCTTAGCGGCCCTGTTGCCTTCGGGAGCGGGGCCCGCGCTGGCGTATCCGATGGTCACGCCGGAACCGCACGGCCCGCCGCCCACTCCCTCGCCGTCGCCATCGCCGAATCCAAACCAGTTGCCGTTCGATTCGAGCTTGATCTTTGTCTTGGACGACGCCATCTCGTCGGATAAATCCCACACCGACGACGTCGTGCGCGCGCACCTGCGCGACCCGATCGTGTTGGGCGGCAAGACGGTTGCACCGGCCGGCACGCCCGCTACGATTCGCATTCTTCGCGCGGAATCGGCGCAGAGCGGCGACGTCTACGGCTACGTCGAGATCTTTTTCGAACCGATGCTGCTGCCCGACGGCAGCCGCCTTCCGTTGCGGGCGCCGACGTCGCGCCTCAACGTTCACGTCAGCGCCGGTCACGAGTCCACGGTCGGTATCGAAGACACGGTCGAGGACATCTTTATCCCATACGCGCTGCTCTATCAGGTTTTTCGGAAAGGGAAAAACTTCGAACTGGCACCCGGCGCGGAAATTCGCGCGCGCACGGAGGCGGTGCTGATGGTCGGCCCGAACGGCGCCGTTGCCGTCGCGACGGCCAAACCCATCGGCGTCGAGTTACAGACGCCGCACGGAAGCTACTCGGCTTTCCCGCTTGCCACGCCGATCGACGTCCGTCACAAGCCGACGCCGATTCCGTCGATTACGCCCGAACCGCCGGACGCGCCGACCACCGCTCCGCTAACGCCGGCCCCGATTGCAACGTAAACCGTCATTCGAAAGGACCCCCGCCCGTGAACGTTCGTCTCACCGCCGTCATTGCCGCGTGCGCGCTCGCCGCGACCTTCGCCGTCTCGCGTGCCGACGCGACGCTTTCACCCAAACCGCAGGGCGCGGAGGCAGCGTTCGTCACCTCGATCCAAAAAGATCTCATGGCGCGATTCCCAACGGCGGCCGATGCGGAGAAGGCCGGCTACTTTCGCTACACCAACGAAGACGACACCGGCGCGATTAGCTACGCGAACCTGCAGTGGCAGAGCGCGGATCCGCAACATCCCAGCCAGCTCTGGTACGACGTCAACGGCAACCTGCTGGGCGCGGACTTCTCGCAGATCAAAGCCAAGGACTCGGCGCCTCCGAATATCTGGGGCATAAATCCGGCTCGCTGGGAACCCTTCCATCACCACGTTCATTACATTCTCGCCGGCGCCGGCGGCAAGCTGACCTACGGGGCGACGAGCGCGAAGAAGTTCCAAGCGGCCGGCGGCGACCCGAAAGATCCGCAGGCGGCCACGCTGGTCGCGATGGGCATAGCCAAGAGCGCCGATCAAGTGCAGAAGGTCTTCGCGTTCCCGGCCATCTGGGATCTCATCGTGTGGGTCAAGCCCAATCCGGACGGCGCGTTCGCCGAGAAGAACCCGCTGGTTACGCCCAGCGCCAACGCCGAAAAAGACTCGATGTAACGTCTACGGCGCGGAGCAGCGGTTGGTCGCGATGTCGTACGCGATATCGACCGCCTTGGCTTCGTCGTCGGCGATCGCCTGACGTTGCCCGTCGTAGCGCAAGTAGCTCTTGATGTTCTTCATGTCGGCGGGTAGCGTCTCGTTTTCGAGGTCGTTCGCGCCCAGCGGCTGGTCGGCAAAGATATTGTACTCCATCATGCTCTGCACGACGCCCTGGAGGTCGATCGCGAGCTGGTGCTGCTTGTCCCACGCGCGCTGTAACTGATCCGCCGTATCGTGCATCTGGGCGGCCGCCTGGGGATCGCTCGTGGCCTTTTCGCCCTCGCGCAGCTTGTTGATCTCGTCCTGCTCGTGCGGAAGCGAATCGAGCAGCGCGCCGACCTGCTTGCCCAGGCTGGCGCGCGCGGAGACGAAACGGTTGACGTAGTCGGGCTTGGAGAACAGCGTGTTGATGTCGTCGAGCTGCACGCCGGCGCGCGCGATCGTGATGTCGTTGGAATGCATCGGCGCGAACGCTCCATTGAAATGGAGCCCCAGGGCCGTGCAATACGCCGAAGACTTGACGGTGACGATCGTTTTGAGGGGAGATACGCCGGGGGCCGGTGTCGAGGCCGTGGAGGGGCCGGGCGAAAACGGCGCGTCGGGGACGGGCACGAACGCCAGCAGCGCTAAGGCCACGGACGCGAGGCTATTCGTTTGACCAGTAGTCCTTGAGCGCTTTGCCGCGCGAGGGGTGGCGAAGCTTGCGAAGCGCCTTGGCTTCGATCTGCCGGATGCGCTCGCGCGTCACGCCGAATTCCTGGCCGACCTCTTCGAGCGTCCGCTGATGCCCGTCTTCCAGGCCAAAGCGCAGCACGAGCACCTTGCGCTCGCGATCGGTGAGGTTTTGGAGCACGTCCTGCATCTTCTCTTTGAGAAGCATCACCGAGGCAGCCTCGGCGGGAGCGACCGCCTCTTGATCTTCGATGAAGTCGCCGAGATGCGAATCTTCTTCTTCGCCGATCGGCGTTTCGAGCGAGATCGGCTCCTGCGAGATCTTCATGACCTCACGCACCTTCTCGGGTGTCAGACCCATCGTTTCGGCGATCTCTTCAACCGTGGGTTCGCGGCCGAGCTCCTGAAGCAGTTGACGCGAAATCTTGATGAGGCGATTGATCGTCTCGACCATATGAACGGGGATGCGGATCGTGCGCGCCTGATCGGCAAGCGCGCGGGTAATCGCTTGACGGATCCACCACGTGGCGTAGGTCGAAAATTTGTACCCCTTGCGATAATCGAACTTCTCGACGGCACGGATCAGTCCGAGGTTGCCCTCTTGGATGAGGTCGAGAAACAGCATGCCGCGCCCGACGTACTTCTTGGCAATCGACACGACCAAGCGCAGGTTAGCCTCGGTGAGTTGGCGCTTGGCCTCCTCGCCGTCCAAAACCAGAAGCGGGTCTCGCGAACCGTTCTTGCTCTGCTCGAGCTCGCCGGCCTCGATGCGCATCGCATATTCTTTTTCCTGTTCCATGGACAGGAGCGGGACGCGGCCGATCTCCTTGAGATACATGCGGACGGGATCGTCCAGCGACAGGTTGTCGGGGACGGACTCCTCCGGCTCGGCGGCCTCGACCTCGGCCTTCTCTTCCTTGGGTTCGTCCAGCAGCTCGATGCCCAGGGCAATGAGCTCTTCGAAGAACTCGTCGATCTGCTCGGGCGATATGTCCTCGTAAATCTCGAGCGCGCTGTTGACTTCTTCGTACGTCAAATTGCCGCGGCTTTTGCCGCGGGCCGTAAGTTTTTTCTTGAGCTCCTCAAGGCTAATCGGAGGAGCCGGTTCCGCTACCGCGGCGGCTCGTTTACGCGCCATAATGTTTCTCTCTCACCCCCTTTCTGTCTAAAACGGGGCGGCGTGCCCCCCGTTCACCCCCGAGCCGCCACTCGGCGGCTCTCTCCACAAGTCGTTCACGTTCCACGGTGCTAATCGCTTTTTTCTTCTATCTCTTTAACTTCGTCACTAAGGACTCGAATTCCGCACGTACTGCGGGCGGCACCGGGCGGCCTGCGGCCAATTCTTCGTCGATTGCCCGGGAGACGTCCCGGTAGCGTGATTCCTCGGCATCGAGTTCCAGGCGTTCGACCACTCGCTCGAGATGATCGCGCCGCTCCGCAGAGTCGCCGTAGCGAACCTGCGAGCTGCGATCCCGGCTGCCGAGCGCCGCGAGCGCATCCATGCTCTCGGCATCGTCGCCGAAGAGCGCGAACACGTCCGCCGTCTCCCGCAAGGTGTCCGCATTCTCGGCGATCCGGGCGTAGAGTTTGCGAAGCTCTTCGTTCCGAAAGCGCGCTGGAGGAATGCGATCGCGAAACTCTCGCGCGAGTCCGGGATCGTCCAGGACGATGGTGAGAACCTCGCGTTCGAAGGAGAGTGGCTCGACCGCGGCCGCACGATTGACGGCAACGTGCCGGCTGCCGGCGGTGCTCCCCGCGTTGGTTCGCGGGGCGAAATTCGTTCCGTTGGCAAGGAAACGGCTATTCCGAAGGTCGTCTACGTTTACCTCCAGCCGCCCCGCTACGTACAGACGCCACCGGTCCCACTCTTCGCGCGGCGTCAGTTGGCGGATGAGCGCGTCGGCGTTCCTAGCCAGCGTGGCCCGCGATTCGAAGCCGCTCTTGAGCCGGTCGATCTGCGGGTCCAACTTGAACTCGATCGCGGCCTTTGCGACGCCGAGCCTTTCCCGGAACGCCTCGGCGCCGTGCTCGCGCAGGTAGCTGTCCGGGTCCGAGCCCTGCGGCAGCATTACGATGCGCACGATGGATCCCGCATGCTCGATCACGTTGGCCGCAATGTCGACCGCCTTGAGCGCCGCGGCGCTGCCGGCCGTGTCGCCGTCGAAGCAGAGAAAAACGTGATCGGCATACTTGCGCAATTCCACCGCCTGCTCTTGCGTGAACGAGGTGCCCAGTGCGGCCACCGCGTTTTCGAAGCCGGCCTGATGAAGCGCGATGCAGTCCAAATAGCCTTCAACCACGATCAGCGTGCGGTCGGCCTGAGCCGCCCGCCGCGCGACGTTGAGTGCGAACAGATGCCGTCCTTTGGTGTAGACCGGCGTCGTACTCGTATTGAGGTACTTGGGCTCCGCATCGTGGAGCGCGCGGCCACCGAAGGCGATCACTTCGCCCGTCGTGGAGAAAGTCGGAACCATCAACCGGTCTCGGTAGAAGTCGTAATGTCCGCGCTGCCCTGCCTTTAACAGCCCCGCACGCTCCGCAAGTTGCGGTTCGATGCCTTTTTTTCGTAATTCGTTCGCAAGTGAGTCCCAGGAGTCGGGTGCGTAACCGAGCTGGAAGCGCTCGAGGGTGGCGGGGCGGAACCCGCGCTGCGCGCAGTAGGCGCGCGCCGCGGCCCCTTCGGGGCCGGCGAGCGAACGCACGAAGAACTCGGCGGCGATCCGGTTGGCTTCGTAGATCGTCTCCCGCTCGCCGCGCACGCGCGCAGCTTGCGGGTCCTCGGCCTCGAGTTCGACGCCCGCCTTGGCGGCCAGCATGCGGACGGCGTCCGAGAACGGAACGTTCTCGAGCTTCTGCACGAACGTGATGACGTCGCCGCCGACCCCGCAGCCGAAGCACTTGAAGAATCCCCGGTCGGGGTGAACGTGGAACGACGGCGTCTTCTCGCCGTGAAACGGGCACAGGCCGACCAGATCGTTCCCGCGCTTCTTGAGCGGAACGTACTGGCCGATAAACGCCGCAATGTCCACGCGAGCGTGCAGCTCGCGGATCACGGATTGGTCGAAACGCACGATGCCAGGTTTCGCGTACCGGAGCGATTTTCCGGCACTTCGAGGCGCCGGGGGTGCGGCGTGGAAAGGGCCTTCTCATGAAGCGGATCTTCGACCCGGTCCACCACTTCATCGAGCTCTCGCGGGCGGAGGCGCGCCTGCTGGATTTGCCGGTGATGCAGCGCCTTCGGCGCCTGCGTCAGCTCGGGCTTGCCTACCTTGCGTTTCCGTCGGCCGAACACTCCCGCTTCACGCATTCCTTGGGCGCGCTCGCGATGGGTTCGCGCGCGTTCGACGTCCTCGCCTCGCACGGCCGCGAGCACTTCGTCGACGAAGCCGACGTCGCGTATCAAAAACGGCTGGTGCGCGCGTCGCTGCTGCTGCACGACATCGGGCACGGACCCTTCAGCCATTCGTGCGAAGCGGTGCTGGGCGTCCGTCACGAGGACCGCACGCGCGATCTGCTCGCGCACCATCAGCTGCGCGAGGCGCTGGCTCGCATGGACATCGACCCCGCCGACGTACTCGCGCTCATCTTGGGCGACCCGGGAACGCGCTACCCGGCGCTGCGCGAACTGGTCAGCGGTCCCAACCTCGATGCCGACCGCATGGACTACCTGCAACGCGACGCCTACTTCACCGGAATCACCGGAGGCCGCTACGACGCCGATCAATTGATCGCTTCGCTCCGGCTTTTCGAGCGAGACGGGCGCGTCGTCACCGGCATCGACCAGCGCGGCGTGGTCGCGTTGGAATCGTTCATCGTCGCGCGGTACATGATGTTCGCGTCCGTGTACTTCCATCACACCACGCGCACGTTCGAGCGCGTGCTTCAAGACGTCTTACGCGAGCTATGGCCGGACCCGCGTAAACTCGATCCGATCGACGAATTTCTGGCCTGGGACGACTTCCGCGTCCTCAACGACCTGCGCGGCTCGCACAGCGAGGCGGCCAGAGCTCTGCGCGAACGCATCCTCGTGTGGGTGGTCGTCGCGGAGTTCAGCGCCGAGCGCGACCTCGACGTCTACGAAACCTGCTTGGAAGCGCTTCGGGCCCGATTCGGCGACGCCAACGTCTGGGCCGACGAACAGGCCGAGGTATTACACCGGCTGCCGCTGGTTGCCGACGGAAACGCGACGACCGTCTGGGTCGGAACGCCGTCGGGCGTGATCGACGCGCGCGACGCCTCCGACGTCATCGCCCGTCTGACCGGAAAAGCCTACTGGCACAAACTGTTCGTGCGCCGCGAATCGGTTGACGTGGACGAGGCCCGCGCGATCTGCGCGAAGATTATTTCAGCGTCCCGATAGCCGCCTGCGCCGCGGCCAGGCGCGCGATCGGAACGCGGTACGGAGAGGCCGAGACGTAATCCAGGCCGATCTCGTTGCAAAACGCGACGCTGGACGGCTCGCCGCCGTGCTCGCCGCAGATGCCGATCTTGAGGCCGGGGCGCTTCTCACGGCCTAGACCGACAGCCATCCGCATCAGGCAGCCGACGCCGTGCCGATCGAGGACCTGGAACGGATCCTCCTTGAGGATGCGCTTCTCGAGATATTGCGGGATGAACGAGCCTTCCGCGTCGTCCCGGCTGTAGCCGTAGGTCGTTTGCGTCAGGTCGTTCGTGCCGAAGGAAAAGAAGTCGGCGTATTCGGCCAAGTCGCCGGCCACGACGCACGCGCGCGGAAGCTCGACCATCGTGCCGATGTTGTAGGCAAGCTCGACGCCCTCGCGCGCGAGCACTTCGTCGGCGACACGCTTGGCCGCCTCGCGCGTGAACTGCATCTCCGCCTTCGTCCCGACGCCGGGAATCATCACTTCAGGGCGGGCGTCTACGCCCTCGCGAACGAGCGACGCGGCCGCTTCGAAGATCGCGCGAACCTGCATGGCGTAAATTTCGGGATAGACGATGCCGAGGCGACAGACGCGCAAGCCGAGCATGGGATTGGTCTCGTGCAATTGCTGCACGCGAGCGAGAATCGCCGACTTCTCGCGATACTCCGCGTCGTCTAAGCCGCGCGTGACGCGCAGTTCCGTCGTTTCGACGAGCAACTGTTCGAGCGATGGCAGAAACTCGTGAAGCGGCGGATCGAGCAAACGAATCGTCACCGGCAAGCCGGCCATCGCGCGCAAGATTCCGGCAAAATCGTCGCGCTGGAACGGCAACAGCTTCTCGAGCGCCTCGTCGCGCGCTTCGCGCGTGTCGGACAGGATCATGCGCTGGACGACCGGCAGCCGGTCTTGCTGCATGAACATGTGCTCGGTGCGACAGAGGCCGATGCCCTGCGCGCCGAGACCGCGCGCCTTGATCGCGTCGTCGGGCGTGTCGGCGTTCGCCCAAACTTGCAGGCGGCGCAGATCGTCGGCCCACGACAAGAAGGTCGCGAGCCAGCCGGGCAATTCAGCCGGCGGCGGTATCAACGGAAGCCGGCCGGGCAGCACGTTGCCCGTGGTGCCGTCGATCGTGAGCCAATCGCCCTCTTTGAGCGACGCGCTTCCGAGCGACGCGGTCTTGGCGCGCCGGTCGATCGTGAGCGTTTCGCAGCCCGCGACGCACGGCTTGCCCATGCCGCGTGCGACCACGGCCGCATGCGAGGTCGCTCCGCCTTTTTGCGTCAGGATGCCCCGCGCGGCGATCATGCCGTGGACGTCGTCGGGCGTGGTCTCCACGCGAACCAGAATCGTCTCCTCGCCGCGAGCGTGCCATGCGACCGCGTCGTCGGCATCGAACACGACGCGGCCCGCAGCCGCGCCGGGCGACGCGTTGAGTCCCTTGGCGATCGGCCGGTAGGTTTCGTTCGGATCGATGCGCGCGTGAAAGAGCTGGTCCATGGACTGTGCGTCGACGCGGCCGACGGCCGTCCGCTTGTCGATCTTGCCTTCCTTGACGAGGTCGAGCGCGATGCGGATCGCGGCCTCGGCGCTACGCTTGCCCGATCGCGTCTGCAGCATGAAGAGCTTCCCGCGCTCGACCGTGAACTCGATGTCCTGCATGTCGCGGTAATGCCCCTCGAGGCGGTCCGCGATCTCCACGAACTGCCGGTAAATCGCCGGCTGGTTGCGCTCCAAATCGGCGATCTTCTCCGGCGTGCGAATGCCGGCAACCACGTCCTCGCCCTGCGCGTTCACGAGATACTCGCCGAACAACTTGTGCTCGCCCGTGTTCGGGTCGCGCGTGAAGGCGACGCCCGTTCCCGAGTCGTCGCCCATGTTTCCGAAGACCATCTCCATGACGGTGACGGCGGTGCCCCACTCGTCGGATATCTTGTTGTAACGGCGGTAGTCGATGGCGCGCTTGGAGTTCCACGAATCGAAGACCGCCTCGATCGCGAGACGCAGCTGTTCGCGAACGTCTTGCGGGAACTCACGCCCGGCCTTCTCGCGAACGACGGCCTTGAATTCGTTTACCAAGCGGAGCCACGAGGCGGTATCGATCTCGGGGTCGCTTGCGACGTTGAGTTCGGCCTTGCAGCGCGCGATAAGATCTTCGAAGTGATCCTTCTCGATGCCCAAGACCACCGACGAGAACATCATGATGAAGCGGCGATAGGCGTCCCACGCAAAGCGGTCGTTCTTGGTCAAGCGCGCGAGGCCGGCGACGGTCTCGTCGTTGAGCCCCAAGTTCAGAACCGTGTCCATCATGCCGGGCATCGAGACGCGCGCCCCGCTTCGCACCGAAACGAGCAGCGGGTCGGCGGCGTCGCCGAAGCGTTTCCCGGCGCGCTTTTCGAGCACGCTCATCGAGGCGTCCACCTGCTCGCCGAGACCCTCGGGGAAGGCGCGGCCGGCCTCGTAGAACTCCAGGCACGCGGCCGTCGAAATCGTGAATCCGCTCGGCACGGGGAGGCCGGCAGCGGTCATCTCGGCCAGGCCGGCGCCCTTGTTGCCGAGCAGATCGCCCATCTGCCCGTTGCCCTCTTCGAAGAAGTAGACGTACTTGGTCGCGATCACATGCGTTCTTTCAAGTAACCGGCTAGGGCGTCCCGTCCGACCCGCTCCTGCGTCATCGAATCGCGCTCGCGGACGGTCACCGTGCCGTACTCCAGCGACGGATAGTCCACCGTGATGCAGAACGGCGTTCCGATTTCGTCTTGGCGCCGATACAGCTGGCCGATGTTTCCCTCGTCGTACTGAGCGCGGTACGTTCCACGCAAGTCGCTCTCGATGCTGCGCGCCAGTTGCACCATCTCCGGCTTGTTGCGCGCGAGCGAGAAGACGGCGACCTGGACGGGAGCGATCGCGTGATGGAACCGAAGAACGACCCGATCGGTCTGCTTGCCGTTCGGGTCGGTCGAGATCTCGCGTTCGTAAGCGTCCACCAGAAACGTCAGCGTCGTCCGGTCCATGCCGGCCGAACACTCGATCAGCAACGGCGTGTAGTGCGTCTTGCTCGCCTCGTCGAAGAAGCGAAGGTCCTTACCCGAAAGCTTCATGTGCGCGTCGAGATCGTAGGTGCCGCGATGCGCGATGGACTCGAGCTCGCCCCATCCCCACGGAAACAGGTACTCGACGTCGATCCCGGCTTTCGCGTAGTGCGGGCGCTCCGCGGCTTTGAGCTCGTAGAAGCGTAGGCGATCGGCCCGGATGCCGTAGTTGGCGTACCACGCCTTGCGTCGCGACACCCACTGCTGAAACTGCGCTTCGTCGTTGCCGTCGTTGGGCACGAAGTATTCCAGCTCGGCCTGTTCGAATTCGCGTGACCGGTACGTAAAGTTGCCCGGCGTGATCTCGTTGCGAAACGATTTGCCGATCTGCGCGATCCCGAACGGTGGCTTCTTTCGCGCGGTCTGATACACGTTCTTGAAATTGACGAAGATGCCCTGAGCGGTTTCGGGCCTCAGATAGGCCAGCGATGCCGAATCTTCCATCGGACCGATGGACGTGCGCATCATCAGGCTGAAATTGCGCGGTTCGGTAAACGAGTCTTTCGACCCGCAGTCGGGGCACTGCGAGCGATCCTTGAGCTGATCCAGACGGAAACGGTGCTTGCAGACCTTGCAATCCACCATGACGTCGTGAAACTCGTCCACGTGGCCGGAAGCCTTCCACGCGGACGGGTGCATGATGATGGACGAGTCGAACGCGACCACGTCGTCGCGCAGCTCGACGGTATCGCGCCACCATGCGTTCTTGACGTTGCGCTTGAGGATCGCTCCGAGCGGACCGTAGTCCCAAAAGCCGTTCAGACCGCCGTAGATCTCGCTCGACTGAAAAATAAAGCCCCGGCGCTTGGCAAGCGCCGTGATCTCTTCCATCGTCACTTTGGGATCGGGTTCCATAGGGGCTATTAGATTTATCAAGGGCTCCCAAATCCCTTATGCCTCGGTAGCGCCGCCCGATCCGGGAGAAGAACGGTAGGTACGGCCGCGCCAGCGCACGTCGCCGCGTGCATGTTTTGCGATGGAAGTCGCAAAGATGGCGACCATCGTCGCGACGCCTGCGTGAAGCCAGAGCCCGGACCACCGCGGCAAGCGCATGCGACGCATCGCGAATTCGGCCGCCGCAGTCGCCGCGATCATTGACGAGGCGATAGAGAACGAGGCAACGGCGTCGCGCTTGGCCACCGCGACGATCAAGGCAAGAGGTGCGACCGGCGAAAGAATCGCGAAGAACGTGATCCCCAAGCCGGCCGTGACGGGTTGACCGCGCAGTCCGAGCGCGAAGTTCTTGACGAAGCCGTCCCAAATCTCCGGGAAGCTGCGATACATGCGCGTTCGAACCAGGGCATTCGCCCCGGCGAGAGCGGTGCGGAACCGGCCGTCACGTTTGAATCGCCTTGCGAGTTCGAGGTCCTCGGCGATCTCGCCGCGCACCGACGCGTGGCCGCCGATGGCGTCGTTCGCCGAGCGCTCGACGAGCAGATACTGGCCGTTGAACAGCGCCTTCTCGGTCTGGGACGGGTCGTTGACGTCGTCGAGCGGTCCGGTGCCGAACGCGATCGTCCAGAGAATTGACGGCAGAATCGCGCGCTCGGCCAGCGTCACGACGATCTGATCGGTCAGCAGGCTCAGCGCGGCGAGCCGCTCTCGCAACGCATAGGAAACGGCCGCGGCCGCGGCCGCCGGCTCGTGAATCGTGTCGGCATCGGTGAAGAGCAGCCACGCTCCCCGCGAGACCGCAACGCCTTGCTCGATGGCCCACGGCTTCCCGATCCAACCGGCCGGCAGCTGCTTGCCCGGCACGACGCGCAGCCGCCGATCGCTCGCTGCAACGCGCTCGAGGATTTCAGGGGTCGCATCGTCGGACCGGTCGTCAACGACGATCACTTCGAAGTCGGGATAGTCTTGTGCGAGCAGCGAGCGGACGCAGTCTTCGATCTGCCGCTCTTCGTTCCGCGCCGGAACGACGATGGAAAGCGACGGCAGCGTCGCGGGCGGCTCGCTCGCGCCGATCGCCGCGTTCGAACGCAACGCAATCCGAACCGTCCGCTCCACGAACAGCGCGTTGACGGCAACGATCACGATCGTAAGAATCAGCAAACGGAATGCAACCCGTTACGCCGGCTCCCGTGCTAGAGATTTGTGAGCCTTTGGTTGCGTTTCGGCGCGGAG